>SXGT01145936.1_pt1 | contig 37320 bp, 38 predicted proteins | sample 3176221 | NCBI WGS metagenome assembly SXGT01 (sample SAMN11356862, study PRJNA531348) | freshwater metagenome | isolation source: freshwater sample F1-120 | place: China: Fuxian Lake, Yuxi | collected 2017-12-25 | reverse complement strand
TTGCGCTTGTCACGGCCTGCGCGAGCACGTCGCCCCGGATGGAAGGGCCACCGGCACCGGCGACAACGATCACGGCTTCCCAGATCGAGGACGCGCAGCGCGCCTGGTGCGGTGCACTGCTCGAGATCAGCCGGCTCGGTATGACGGGCGGAGACGCGAAGGCGTACGCGGCAACGGTGCTGTCGACGGCCTACGACTTCGACAACGGCACCGTGCTGTTCAAGCCCACGCTGACCTTCGGCGCGCAGACCTTCCGCATGAGCAAGGAAGGCGCGCTCGCCTATTTCGTCGGCGGCGATCCGCGCTATCCCGACGACTCCGGTTTCGCGCTGAAACCCTGGACGGCCTGCCGAGCCGTCATCGAAGGAACCGTGCTCGAGGGCAACATCGCGCTCGCCATGGGCAACGTCTTCCTGACCGACCAGAGCGGGAAGGAGATCGTCGTCGACAAGTCGTTCGGCTACCGCCTCGCGCCCGACGGAGTGCTCCGGATCGTCCTGCACCACTCCTCTTTGCCGTATGTACCGGGGGCGTGAAGCGATGACGATGAGCGAACCCGAAAGCGGCGAGCTGCCGTCGCCCTGGCCCATCGACCTCGACGAGCTTCGCGCCAACGTCCGAACTCTCGTAGAGCTGGAGGAGACGTCCGACTTGGTCGTGAGCTGCTATCTCGACGTCACCACGCGCGGGTTCGCATTCGCGGAGGCCAAGGCGGACGAGATCCGGAAGACCCTCGAACCCGAAGAGCGGGCTGCGTTCGAACAGGCCTTGGAACGGATGCGCGGCTACGTCGAGTCGGGACTCGCCGCCGACACGCGCGGCGTTGCGGCATTCGCCCGCGGAGGAGTACGGCCTTTCTTCATGACGATGCAGTTTCACGTCCCAGTCGTGGATCGCTTGTCCGTCGACCTCGCCCCGAGCATCTACGGGCTGATCGAGCTGAAGGATACGTATCAGCGGTTCGTCGTGCTGATCGTGACGGACGAGTACGCCCGGATCTTGGAGGTCTCGCTCGGCGCCGTGACCGCGGATGTGTGGGGTGCGAGGCCCGAACGGCTCAAGGACGTTCCCGCGGGCCTCGTCCACGAGCAGTACCAGAACCACAAGCGCGACCGGACCGAGCGGTTCATTCGCGAGAAGGTGGCAATTCTCGACCGTCTGATGAAGCGACGGGGCCACAGTCGCCTGGTCATCGCGGGGGCACCGCACCTGATCGAGCGCACGCGGGCCGCGCTCCCGCCTCGACTGGCGAGCCAACTGGTCGATGTCGTGGAGCTCGCGTCGACGACATCGACGTCGGACGTGGTCACGTCCACGGTGGCGCGGATTGTTGCCGCCGAGCAAGCGCAGTCGTTGTCCGCCGCCGAGCTGTTCGTCCAGGAGATACGCCGCGGGAGCCTGGCGGTCGCGGGCACGCGCGCGTCCCTCGACGCGCTGGAGCTAGGGCAGGTGGATACGTTCCTCATGACGACGTCGTACGCGCCGCCTCCTGCGTGGAAATGCAGGAGCTGTGGCGCGGTCGCCCTTCAGGAGCCTCCACGGATGTGCCGGCGCTGCTTCGACGTGGACCTCGCTCCGGTCTCCTTGAAGGAGGAGATGCTGCGCCTCGCAGATCGGCATGAAGCCAAGGTGGAGCTGATGCACGGAAGCAGCATCCTGCACGCGCTCGGCGGCGTTGGCTGCCTGCTGCGGTACCAGCAGACCTGGCGCCCCGAGCCGCAAGGAGGCGACTCATGACGGCGACGCATCACATCCAACGGCCGAGACTCGGAGGGCTACCAAGCAGCATTGCGTCCGACCAGCTCAGCGCGTATGGGATTTGAGAGCGAGGCCGAAGCGAGACTTTGGCTCAGGTTGGCCACGAATCGCGTTTCGACGAAACCCTTGCTGTCGCAACGAAATAGGCTCATTCGCCCGACGTTGGGCACCAGATGGGCACCGACGGTGCGTCGTCTCTACATGGGTCCCGCCCGAAGAACGGGCTGGGGTAGAGCCGGCCGCGCGTGGCGTCTGGCGTCGATAGCGGTTCGACAGGGTGGTCGGAGAGACTTGAGGGATTCGCAACTCCGCCGACCTTCGCCTTGGTCCGCTTAGGCTAGCCAGGAAATGGGCTGATGTAGAGAACACGATGGCCGGCGCCGTGCTCGGCCTCGATCGGCGACCTCCAACCGAGAGTGAGAGTCGATCTCGAGCGCAGGCGCTCACCACCGTGCGCCTGCGCTCGGCGCGGTCGGAGTTGTTGTCGAAGGAACCCGTGGTCACCAACCAGAAGGCATGGTTCGATCCGACGAGTGAACCACGACTCGTCGTCTCGGGAGGATCCGTGACAGCTGGGCCATACGTACTTGTGGTCGACGACGATCGCGATCTTCGCGGGGGCGTTGTCGAGCTGCTTGCCGACGCGGGGTATCGCGTTGTCGAAGCGGCTCACGGAGGCGAGGCACTCACGCTGATGCGCCTCGAGAAACCAGCATTCGTCGTCATGGATCTCATGATGCCGGAGATGGACGGATGGGAACTCGCCGAAGCGATGGAGGCGGACCCTACGTTGCGCGACGTCCCATTCTGCGCCGTCTCCGCTTCCACGTCGTTGCGACGACCTCCTCCTCCGCGCGCCGTCTGCTTCATTCGCAAACCGTACCAATGGGAAGCGCTGATCGAGACGATAAGTAGGCACCTCACCAAGACGTAGTAGTCGGCGAACGAGAGACTTCCGGGGCGACCGGGCGACAAGACGCGCCACGTTCAAGCCTCGCCCTAGTTGCGATCGTCCGACTCATCGTCGCGAAGATAGGCGATGAGGAGGTCGTCGATGGTTGAGGTTGGACGCATGGGAGATCCGGGAACACTCGGCGCTTCGACCGAATGAATGTCGCTTCCCAAGGCGATCTCCGGTTCCGCAGGCTGATCCTTGGGCGTGTCGATGTCGCCGAGCTCGAGATCCACGACCTCCGCAAGGTCGGAGAATCCGACGTCGTGCTGATCTGTGCCTCGCCTGCGTCGACTCACGTGCTCCCCCCGGTAGACCATGGTATCGCGCCTCGCGGATCGAGCGGACGACAAACATGATATGGGCTCACGATCGTTGGCCTACGGAACCGGGATCGAAGCTTGGGCCGTGGCCTGGACCTTGTTGACGCCGCGCCGATGCTTGACGCCTACGCTCGTGAGTTCGAGTAGCGTCAGGATCTGCTCGGTGGCCGCTTACGGCATCCAGTCCGCCGGCAGCCCATGCGCCCGGCGGAAGTCCTCAAGGTCGCTCTTCACGAGCCGCTCCTCCATGATCTGAACGGGAAGCTCGAGCACGAAGTTCTCGTACGTGTTGAGCGGATCCGGCCCGTCGTGCATCGGAACGATCTGCACCCGGCACACGACCTTCGCGTGGGCGATGTCCGTGGTGATCTCGCGGTCGATGGCCCTCGCGCTGTCGACCCCGACGTAGACGACCTCCTGGTCGGAGTATTCGTAGACCTCGTCCTTGTCGTAGCGGAGGCTCCGCAGCTTGAAGTCGATCGAGTCGGCGCTGCGTCCGCCCGTGACGAGGTCGTAGTGGAGCTGGAGCTTCCATCGGTACCAGAACCGGTGCCCCTTGGGCGGCGGCGGGTAGATGACCGCTTTGAACGACGCCGGGATCAAGGTCGGCATGAGCGGACCGTTGCCGGTGTACGCGATGCGCGACTGTCGGCGGTACGGCTCGACATCAAACCTGGGCGGGCCCGTTCGCTCATGCAGCGAGAAAAAGGAGGGCCAGCCGTGCTTCACGTTGTCGTAGCCGGGGAAGAAGTGGACCCGCTGCGCGAGCCGTTTCCCCGCGAGACGGCGAAAGCGGTCTGCGTCGCGGGCGATGTAGAACTTCTCGACGGGGGACTCGAGATGCTCGTCCCAGAGCCGCTTCCTGAACGTAGACGCGAACTCGCGATCGAGGATGATCGCGCTCAGCTCCGTGTCGGGACGGTCCGGGCCAGCGCGCACGCCTTCCAGCGAAATGCCGCCGGCGTTCGCCGAGCCGATAAGCGACCACTCGTCGTCGACGATCATGATCTTCGAATGCACGTAGATCTGCTCGTTGCCCATCATCTGCTGCTTGTTCGGCGAGAACTCGCTACGCAGGAGGGAGTACATGCCGAACGTCGCCTCGTCGCGCGAGTTGCGCATGACGTCCTCGATCTCGGCGCCAATGAAGAGCTCCTGGTTCGAACCCAAACCGGCGGCGAAGAGTGGCTCGTACGGAATCATGAGCACGATACGGAAGTCGGCGTTGTCCTTGTTCCGCTTGGCGGCGGCGGCGAGCTCGCTCCAGATGGACTCGTCCGAGATCCACTGGTTCTCAAGGTAGATGTACCGGCGCGCCGCGCGGATGCCGATGATGTACGCGTCCTTGGCGGAGCGTTCCCATTCGCGACTGCTCTTGTTCCACGCGGGTTTCACGTGCTTCCAGTTGTACGTCTTCGGCATGGACCGAACGATCTGGACCTGCGGCTCGGTCGGCGTTTCGCTCCCTGTCGGGTAGCGGTACGGCTTCGGCTTCGAAAAGATGGGAAGGAGGGGCGGTTTCGGGTCGAAGTCCGCCCGGATGTGCTTGCCGTCCTGCCGCAGCGTGCGCAGGGAGGCTCCTGTCCAGCGCTGAACGAAGTTGTCCCGGACAAACTGGACGGCAGGCCCCTGGGCCCGCATATGCACGTCGTGCCAGAAGGGCTGCGTGCGATCGGTCGCCCGGAATTCGCGCGTGTGCTTCGGCGTGTCCCAGCGGTCGCCGTCGAGAAACGCGAGGTCGATTCCGCCGAGGAAGGCGACCTTGTCGTCGATCACGACCGTCTTCTGGTGGTGCGTCCCGAACGTGTGCGTGTTGGGGTGGAGCTCCGTGCGGCAGTGGATGTTCTTGTAGGGGCGAAGCGTCTCGAAGAGGCGGTACGTCTCAGGAAGATAGCCCCGCAGCTCTCCCGCCTTGGCGATCTTCTGCTTGATCCAATCCGTGACGTCGTGGTCCCAGATCTCGGTCTCGTTCTCCCAGAACTGGTTGACGAGAAGGTAGACCTCAACGCCACGCTCGGCCGTCAGCGCCAGCGTCCGCGCCAAGCTCGACTTCTTCGCGTCGACGCCCTTGCCGCGGACGAGCGCGAAATCCTGCATGAAATGCAGTCCCGTTAGGAACACGAACTTCGAGGCGCCGTGGAGGGCGAAGAAAAGGTCCGAGCCGTAGTCCTTGCCGTCTACGTACAGCTTGAGGTCGTTGCCGCCCGTGATCGGCAGGTAGTCGACGAAGTACGCCATCGCCGCCGGTTACCGCGGCGTCCAGGTGCCGTCGGCGTTCTCTGTCCATGACGGCAGGGAGCCGTCGTCGCGAAGCCGGACGAGATTCGTCGGCACGCGCACTTCCCACGGCTCACCGACAGGGACTTCGTCGCCGGGGCGGTCGAGGCGCTCGGCGAGTTCGTCCGCGATCGGAAGATAGAGCGGATTTGAAATCGTGGGCAGGGGTCCGCCCACCCACGGCTCGCCGAAGGTCATGAAGTGGTCGACGGCTCCCTCGAAGCCGGGCCGAACCGGGACGACGACGCGGCACGCGCCGGCCTTGAGGAACTGGGCAAAGAGCGGATCCGTGTCGTCGTACGAGATGCGGTCAGCCCAGGCCGACTTCCGGCCCCAGAAATACGGGTAGGTGAGCCATGTCATCTGCTCCCACTCGAATGCTTGCTCGAAGAAGCGCACGTACGGCCCCTCGAGCGCGTTCTCGGGCAGGTTGATCTGCGGCAAGCCGTTCGCTCCATCCTCGATCGCTCCGAAGAGATCGAAGTGCTGACCGGTCAGTACGCTCAGACACCCCTTCCTGATCTCGGTGTTCATGAGCTCGAGGTTGGCTGCGGGATTGTTGCCTCGAATCGCCACACCCGCCTCGGCCTTGAGCGCTGCAAGCTTTTCCTCGTACTCGGCCAATCGCGCGCGATACGCGACCGTCAGTTTCGCGTGCGTCTCGTGCCTCCACCGGTTCATAGCCGTGTCGGTGCGCTGCGCCTTCACTTCGACGGCGACGGCCAGATCGGACTGGCGGAACGTGTTGAGTGCGAACGGCACCGCGCCCCGTTCGCCGTCCAAAGGCGTGTGCCAGACGCGGTACCCGGCATTCAAGAGGCGGTTGGCGCGCTGGCCGATCACCACGTCCACCGAGGCGCTCGCGTCCCACACGTTACCCGTCACGCCGACCGAAGCGTGGACGGCGCGGTAGCCGTCGTCGATCGTGATCTGAGCCGAGTGGTTGTAGTCGGTGCTCTCGTCTCCGCCGCCGGCGGCGTAGTCGAGGGTCTTCGTCAGGTACGGCTCCGGCGGGGGCACGATGTCGGTCGCGCCGTACTCGTTGAGCCACGTCTGGTAGTTGAACTCCGTGATCTGGTCCGGCCGTAGCGGGAACCGCATGGGCTTCTCGAGTTCGACGGCGTTCGCGTGCCCTCGCTTCAGGGCTTCGATGACGAAGGCGGCCGGCTCCGGCAGGACGAAGTCATAGAGGAGCCGCAGGCCGTAGTTGTACATCTGCGCCCGGTAAACCTTCTCGACCCATTGGTAGACGCCCCGGACGTGTTCGGTACCAGCCACGTTGTCGAGCACGTGGCTGTTCGATTCTTCGACCGTGGTCGTGACGCGGATGGATTCTCGCTGCAGCACGCGCTCCGCGATTTTTGAGGCGCTCCGTTGCGTCGTCTCCTTTGAGAATGTCGAAGCCGCCTTGGTCGACTGCTCCCGGTCGCGAGAGATCGATCCTTCCGCGCTGGCCGAGAACTCGACCGTCGGACCGTATCTGCCGGAGATGGTAAAGCCGGCGTTGAGCGCCGCGGATTCGCGTATCGTCGCGTTCGTTTCGCGGACCATCTCGAACCGATCCGTCGTCTCGAGCTCGCGCTCCTCGGACGTCGTGACCTCCGTTTCGCGGAGCGTGAATCGCTCGGTCTCTTGGCTGCGCTTGTGATCGCGCTGCTTCTTCTCGCCCTGGAGCACGTTCTCGATGTGCGCGACTTCCGCGGCCTCGTACCGCAAGAGCTGCTGCTTCACGACGATGAGGTCAGCGACTCCGGCAGGCGCGACCCGACCGTGCGTCGTGGGAACGGATTCGTCTCCTGGTGCAGGCATCGGCGGCAGCGTGTCGACGCCCTCGCCCATCAGGAGGTCGGTGACCGATGACGCAATCGATGTCTTGATCGCCACCGTGACGCCGCCGATCCGTTTGAAGGTGCGCTGCACGACGCGGCCAGCGAGACGTTCGACGCTCGCCGCCGCAGCGCGCGCCTCGGCCCGCAAGGCGTCGACGATGTGATCGACGGGCTCCGCGGCCCCCAGCAGTCCACGCGACGAAAGGACGTCGACGGTCTGTTTCGAGAGCGACGTGGCGGCGTTCTCGACCAGCTTGAAACCGGTGTGGGACAGGTCCGCGGCTCGCAGGGCCGAGCGCCCCGTAAACGTCCCGCGGTGCGCGCCCGGCCCCGCCGGCGGCACGACGGCCGCGCGTTCCAAGCGACCGGAGGGGTCTGCGGCGCGTTCCAAGCGCCCCTCGAAGAGCGCGATCGGATGCACGTTCTTCGGCGGCATCGACTCCGCGCTCGCGGAGAGCGGCGTCGCGACGAAGAGCGCCGAAGGGACGTGCGCGAGCTCGTCGGCAGCTGTAGCGACGCCCCGCAGGCGCACGAGCTCGGCCGCGAGGTTCTCGCGCCGCTCGTCTTCGCCCGACGACGGCGGACGCGACGCTGCCGAGAGGATTGACGTCGCCGCGAGATCGACGCCTGCACCGCCCACGGCCGCTCGCAACGACCTGCCTCGATAGCGCCGAAGTTGCGCGACGTCCTCGGGAAACGTCGAGCGCTCCTGAAGCGCGACAAGGAACTCGATATCGCGAAGGACCGCGACGAGAAGATGTACCGGCCGGCGATGCGCTTGGGGAAGAAGCTTGATCGCCAGAATGCTGTCGCGGAGGCGCTGCCGATCCGCCCAGACTTCCTTTCGCTCCATGAACTTCGCGAGCTCTTCGCCGAGTGCCGACTCGATGGCCTCGAACACATCCGCGCGACTGACGTCACCGGGTTGTTCGAGCGCGTCGAGCGCGTCGGCGACCGCGGTCCATTGGGAGGCGAGCGATAGGCTCGACACTTCGGGCGTGAAGTCGTTGCCAGCGACGAACGCCGCAGCGATGGCTCGGCGCTGCGCGCGCACGGCATCTCCGACGGCCGCCGCGATCTGAGCCTGGAAGGGCGTGTCCTGCGCGAGCGAGATGCTTGGGGCGTCTCCGGCCTGATCGACCGCGGGGCGCGCGAGCGCGAACTTGAAGAGCGTTTCCATTGCCGAGTTCTTTTCGTTGTATCGAGGGCGCGGTTGCGTCTCCAGGCTCAGAATCTCGCAAGCCAGCGCAGCGGCTCGCTTTTCCGCGCCGTTAGTCCTTCGCGGATAGGATGTAGAAGATCCCGCCGACGACGAGGATGACCGCCGCTACGGCCATGAGGACGACCCCGGCGGCCGAACCGAGCCCGGCCAGTCCGCCCGCCGCCCCTCCACCTTCTGAAGAGTCGCTTTGCCAGTACAGGAACGCGCCGAAGAGGCCGAGCGGAATGGCGGCAGCGAACGCAAGGAAGGAGAGGCATCCGATGGCGCGACCCAACCGAGAGGCCTGGGGGCTGGGATCGGTCATTGGCGGGAATGTAGTCGTGTTCGCCTCGGTCGTCCAAGCTCGGGACGATTCCAGCGCAAGCGCCGAGGCCGCCATGAGTGCGGCGTCCCTGCTGCGAGGCGGTGAACGACGCTTGCGATGGCAACGGCGCTCCGTCCGAACTACGTGTGCAGCCACTCGGTCCGGGTGAGGCCGAAACGGAATGCCAGCTGAATCAGCTGCCGGCCGGCGAGTTCGCTCCGGTTGTTGAGATCGAACAGGACGTCAACGCCCGGGACGCGGTGCCCTTCGATCTCTACCGTCACGCCCGTAACGAATGGGCAAACGAGCGACCCTCCAACCCCCAGAACCGAGCGCGTCGTGATTCCAAGGCGCTGCCAACCAGAGCTGCTCGTGGGCAGCGTCCCGCTCGGAAGCAAGCCGACACGTTGGCCGGCCGCGACAGGGAGCATCAGGAAGTCTGCGCCGGTATCGACGAGACAAACGTCGACGCAAGCGCTCTTGTGTCCAGGCGACAAGATGACGTCCGCGTACGGACGAGTCGACGTCAGCGGCACGCTGCTCGGAAAGTTGATCGTCGGCATCTTACTGCCACACCTCGCGCGCGGTCGGGACGTACACGACCGCGATCTCGGACCACGCAAGGTTGAGTGCTATCAGGCGGGCGCTCGTCGACTGCATGAGCGTCGGATAGTCGGGGCCTTCGCTCACGAGGCCCTGACGCGAGGCTGAGACCCACACGCCCGCCGGGAGCGTCGCCCAATTCGCGTCCAACCAGATTGAAGCGGGGTGCGTGGCCACTATCGCTTCTCCTTCTTTGCTTTCTTGGGCGTCGTCTCGGCTTCTGGTGGCAGCACGTACGGAGGGGTTCCTTCCGTTCCTTCGGTGGCGCCCTTCGCGACGATGATCTGACTCGGGTCCGCGACGAAACGCACGCGAATGGAATTGCTGCGGGTTGTCTTGGACTCCCCGCCACCCTCAACGACCCAAACGCTAACCTTTCCGTTGGCGCCTGCCTCCGTCTGAATGGAGAGCTCGATCTCGCACTCCTGAAAGTGGAGAACTGGCTTGTGCCCGGCCTTCTTGGCATCGATCACGGCGTCATTGTGCGCAGTCATCAGCTGCTTCCGTACGTACTTCAGGACGTCTGAGAGTTGCGCGAGATGGCTCATGGATTTCCCTTTCCTGTCTCCCGGACCGAACGATGGAACCGCCAACAGTCGTCTCGTTAGGCTGCTATTTGAGCGCTTTGATCACGTCCTGGACGCTGAGCCCGAGCAAGACGTACTCATCGCCGTTCTCGGCCCAGGCATAGCCGATGTTCAGGAACTGCACGAGAGATGCGCCCACACCGAGCGTGAGCGTCCCTTCGCCTTCCTTGTCGACCGGGAACACGAAGCTGACGTGCCCGTAGATCGCGAAGTACTTGAACAGCTCCGGCAGGCGACGCGTGTTGAGACCGAGCTTCGCGGGGAAGGTCACGGCGGCGTGCCGTCCAGCCGTCTCGCCGGTCGTACGAATCGCCCACGACACAGGAATACTCGAGGTCGCGTTGATCGCGCTCAAGCTCGTCGCTTTCCTCGCGGCGTAGATCTCGGACGCGATCGGAAGCGTGGCGATCAGCCCGAGCTGGCGCACCGTGAACGTGTCGGTTTCGGAAACGATGACGCGACCGTCGCGGCCCGGCATCTGGTAGACCAGCCCGACTTTGAGCTTCTTGCCGAGGTAGTCTGAGAGCTTCACGTCGATCTGCGGACTGCAGGCAGGGCCCTTCGTGGCGGGCTTGATGGCGGTGTACGCGCCCTTGTCGTCGATGACGAAGAGAACGACCAAATACGGAGGGCTCGCGAGGAGTCCGCACATCAGGTCCGACGCGTTGCTTTCGTCGAGATCGAGTCGCAGCGTCGTGGCCTGGTCGGTGTTTCCGGACACCTCTCGCTGCTCCTCCGTGTCCTGCACGTAGAGGCGGCTCTGCGTCCAGATCGCGACGGTGCGCGACGACTCGATCACCAGATTCGTCGGACGGCCGGTTGCGGCGACCTCGCTGATCGCGAGGGCGCTCCTGTTGTAGTCCGCGCCGAAGAGCAGCGCAACGAGGGCTTCCTTGTGCGCCTCGCGAAGCGTGCGCTCATCCAATGGCTCGCCCTTGCGGAGAGGAACCCTGAGTTCCGGAAAGGCGTCGAGCTTCTTGACCACCTGCTCCCAATCCACCCCATCCATGCCGGCACCCGTCGCCTGCGCGTTGCAGAAAGAGAAGAGGATGACCCTCCCTCCCGTACCCACAATGACGCGCGAGGGAACGAACGCGCCTTCCCGGTGGACTTCATAACGCGCCAAGGAGAACGTCCCGGCGGCGAGCGAAGCTCCAGCGGCGGGTTTCGGCTTCGACTCCTTGCCGTTCTTCTGGCGATAGATCTCTTCCATTCCACACAGGAACTCTGCGGAGTAGCTGCCTTTGGTTGAGATGCGGACGTGTTGGATCGTGCGCCCCTGCTCCGTCAGCTCGTTGAGCTCTCCGAGCGACCAGCGCTTGCTGGGTGAGTCCTTCGAGAGCTGCGCCGAGTCGCCGACTTCTTTCCCACCCACGAAGGCCGACACGGTGAAGTTCCAGAACGGGGCGAGGTATTGCTTGTCGACGGTCCCGGCGATGCTGAGCCGCTGCTCGATGCCGTCGAGGCGATACTGAACCCCCTCTTCGTCCGTGAACGCACCTGGGATGATCGTGTTCGAGGCGCTTGGAATCGTCACGTCCTCGAGCACGATCTCTTTGCGCGTAGTCGGCGACGACACCTTCGCGTAGACCGCAACCGTCTCGTACGGCGCAGCCGCGACCTCGCGCGCGTCGGTGACAAGGACCGTCGTGGCGGCCGCGATGAGAAGGATAGCTGATCGATTCATACAAGCTCCTGCACCGGAAACGCCTTCGCTACTGCCGCGCGGGGACGGGATCCTGATCGGTGAAGTAGAAGCGCGTGACCGTGGGAAGGTGATCGCTTACGTGCTCTTTGATGATGCTGAGAACGTTGACGACTTCCTTGTCCGTCAGATCGCCGGCGATCTTGAGCGCCTCCTCGATCGGCTTCCACAAGATCACCTTCGAGGCCTCGCCGTCGACGGCTTTCCGCATCGAGGCGGAGGAGATCGCCGCGAGGTCGATGCGCGAGACGAACTTCGTGCTCTTGTTCCGCAGCCAGAGATACGAGAACTCGTCCGGATCGTTGATGTCGCTGAAATGCACGTCTGGATTCGGCTTCTTCTCGAGGTCGTGGATCGGCTTCCAGCACGCGTCATTCGGCGGCGCGTTCCAGTCTCCGACCATGATCACGTCCGCGTCGATGGTCGGGGCTTCCTTTGAAAGCCAGCCAGCGAGTACGTCCGCGGATTTCAGTCGCTGCTCGTGACCGTCCTCCATCGCCTTCAAGTGGAGGCCGAGGACTTGAAAGTCGAAGCTGTCCGAACCGTACCGTTGATCCTCGGTCCCCGAAGCTGGGAGCCGCGAGGCGAAGTAGCCGTACAGCGGTGATCGCCGCGCGAAGGCGTCCTTGCCGTCCTTCGTTTTGTGTTCTCCCACATCATAGAGGTCTTCGATCTCGGCCCGCGCGCGCAACCAGTCGCGATCCCACATCATCGCGATCCGCTGCTCGCCGCCGGCGTCGCTGTACGCGACGCGGTAGTCGCCGGCGTCGCGGGCGACAAGATCATCAGCGACCGCGTCGAGCGCTCCTGGGTAGCGGCCGTCTTTCGACGGTCCAGCAATTTCTTGGAAGACGAAGAGATCGGCGTTGAGCGCTTCCAAGACCGTAAGGATCGTGTCGTAACGGAGTTTGTCCTTCGCTCGGGACTTCGTGGCGCCGAACCACTCAAGGTTCCATTGAACGACGTCGAGAAACTTGTCGGTGCCCTTGTGCTTCTCCGGAACGAGATCCTTGAGCGCCTCGGAGAGGTTGTCGTTGTCCGAAGTCACGACGTTCATCTGTTCCTGGGCAAACGGCAGTATCTTGGGTTTCTTCTTCTGCTTCGCCATCTGCTTCCCCCCGTCGTTCGTAGCGGTGATCTATGCGACGCACATGCTCGCGTGAGTGGCTGCGTTCGCAGCGAACCACCCGAGCAGAGGTACACGCGCGTCTCTTCGAATCGGCGCGCCCCCGCGCGTCGCTCGCGGGCATGACTACAACATTTTTGGAGGTGCCGGTAAATCATCCCCCGCGGGTGAGGCACGGGTAGCGAGTGGATAGCCGTGAGGCCTGACGCGTGAGCACCCGCCGCTCAGAACGATCGGATACCGCCAAACGCATCGCACTGCTGGGCGGTCCCGAGTCGACACGGGACACAGCGATCTTCCTTAGCGCCGTGCCGGTCAGACTAGTCGCCTTCTTCCCTGTGTTCTACGATGAACGTTGTACCGACGAAATCACTGAACTACTTGCATGCGCGTACTCCAGCTCGATATCGAGAACTTCCGAGGGGTGGTCAAGGGCACCGTCACCTTCCCCGAACACGGCCTTCTCGTCGGCCCGAACAACGTCGGCAAATCGACGGTCTTCGAGGCGCTCGATCTCGCCCTCGGCCCGGATCGGTTGCGGGGCGCGACGACGATCGACGAGCACGACTTTCACGTCGGCCGCTACCTGGCGCCGAAGGCTCAACCGCCCGAGGAGATGGCCGACGACTTCGGGATCCACGACGAAGTGAGCGAACCGGAGACGGCTCACTTCGACGCGCCAAAGATCCTGATCACGGTCACTCTTTCGCACCTGACTGACGAGGAACTCACCCGGTTCCGTGCGCACGTCGAGGTTTGGAACGCAACGGAGACCCGGGTTTGCACGCACGACGAGGCGGCGGACCTCACACCCTCTCTCAGCGACTACGTTCTGCGCATCCGGTTCTGCGGCTGGTACGAAATCGAGGACGACGAGTTCCAAGCCGAAACCGTCTTCATGAGTCCGCAGTTCGACGATGGCACGTTCGAGAGCATCGGAAGGCGACAGAAGCAGTCGATTGGATTCCTGTACCTCCGTGCGCTGCGCACGTCTCGCCGTGCGGCCACGCTCCAGCGCGGAAGCCTGCTCGATATCCTTCTGAATGTCGCCGAGGCCGAGCCCCGCATTTGGCAGGACGTGCTCGACGGGCTCACGAACCTTGGCGAAGCGACCAGCCAAGAGGTAGGCCTGCGAGGGATCCTCGATGAGCTCGAGCAGGCCATGGGCGCATACGTACCGGGCAGGAAGCCAGGGACGCCGCCGAGCCGGCTCAACGTTACGGAACTCACGCGCGAGCAACTCCGAACGGTGATGACGTACTTCATGACCGACAGGGAGACCGGGCATCTTCTTCCGTTCGACCGTCTGGGCTCGGGCGTCACGAACTTGCTCGTCCTGGCGCTCCTTACGCTTATCGCCAAGCGCAAGAAGAACGTCATCTTCGCGATGGAGGAGCCCGAGATCGCGCTTGGGCCCACCGTTCAGCGCAGGATCGTGGCGAAGCTCAAGGAAGTCTCGACGCAGGCGCTCGTGACGAGCCACTCGCCGTACGTTGCGGAGCAGCTTCTTCCGGACAACATCCTTGTTCTCCGAAAAGAGAATGGCGAACTCAGGAGCCGCGTGGCAACCGCGACGCCGGAACTGAAGGAGAAGTTCTTGCGGCAGCACTTCCGGCAGCGTTTCGCCGAGGGACTCGTCGGGAACGCCGTCGTCGTGGTCGAGGGGGAAACCGAATTGTACGCGCTGCCAGTCGCGAGCAACGTCCTCGCCGCGGTCGCGAACACCGCGTATCGATCGCTGGATGTCCTCGGGATCATCCCGGTACTCGCCGAGGGCGACGGCAACCTCGCCAAGGTCGCGTCGTTCTTCTCGAACGCAGGCATCGACGCATACGTCTTCTGCGACACGCTCAACGATCCGTCGATGCGCACGACCATTGAGGCGGTCGCGGACGACACGCATGAGCATCCGCACAAGAACTTCGAACGCTTGCTTTCGGAGGAGCTGCCGCTGGCTCTCATCCAGCAGACGTTCAAGGCCGTCGCCGCTCGGTCTGACTATTGTCGAGACGTGGCCGTGCCCAAGGATGCGGATCCCGAGCGCGCGTGGCGGGACGCCTTCTGGAAGGTACTCGACAAGCGCAAGAACGAGGGCTACGCAGCGATCGTGCTCGCGAGCTGCTCGGCGTCCGACCTGCCGGAGTCGCTCCGCAAATATTTCGGGCGCCTCCATGCGCTTGTGACAGGCGAATCGATCCCAGCGACCGATCCTCTGCACGCGCTCCTTACCTGAGACGCGGTGCCATGCGAAGCAAGGGCCTCGGTCCTGGCGAGCTCACGAAACAACAACAGGCTGTCCTCGATGAGGCCGGCGACATGCTTGTCGTCGGGCGGCCTGGAACCGGGAAGACGAGCATCGCGCTGCTCAAGGCGCTTAGGCACCTCGGCGAGGCGAAGGACACCAACGGACAGGTGCTCTTCCTGAGCTTCTCCCGCGCGGCCGTGCAGAGAATCGAATCCGCTGCGAAGCTGTACGTTCCGCGCGCGGTAGCGAAGCGGCTCCAGATCACTACGTTTCACGCATTCTGCTTCGACATCCTCCGAAGCCACCCGCGGCTCGTCAAGATGCCTCGCCTCGGCGCCATCGTTCTGCCTCACCAGGAACGCATGATCGCGGCAGAGGCCGCCGATGCCGGCGCCGAATACGCAAGGCTCGAGCGCGAAGAGGGGCGGGTACCGTTCGAGCGCCTGCTCGATCTCACGCTCGATCTGTTCCGCCGCCACACGCCGCTCCGGGCGGCGTATGCGAGGGCGTATCCGATGATCCTTGTCGACGAATACCAGGACACGAACGACAAGCAGGACGAACTCATCGACCTTCTGGCAGCTCCCGGCCAGGTCATCTACCTGGGGGACTCGGAGCAGCGCATCTACGACTGGCTGAAGGACGTCCGCGCCGACCGCTTCGAACGTCTCATCGAGCGTCGAGCGCCGCGGCGAATCGACCTTCCCGAGAAGTGCCATCGCAGTGGAACATCCGACCTTGTCGAGTACGGCCGAGCAGTGCTCTCTGGAGAGGCGCTCGCGACCAAGCCCAACGACGTGCTCCCGTTGCGGTACGCGAAGGGCAAGGTCCCGCATCAGCTTCGCGTCGCGATCGTGATGGCCGAGAAGGCTGTCAAGAAGAGGCTTGGCCCGGCGTCCGTCCCAGAGGTCGCGATCATGAGCTACAAGAACGCGTTCGCCGAGCGGATTTCGAGCGAGCTCCGGAGGATCACCGAGTCCTTCGCCTATCCCTTCCCACACCGCCTGCACGTCGGGCTCGAGGAAATCGGGCCCGCATGGTCCCTTGGGCTGGCCTTCCTGAGCTGCGCCGCCGGGACGCCTACAGGCGAGACCGTCGGAGAAGCGTTGTTCCAACTCGGACGATACGAACGCGCCCAGGGCGGCGCTGGAAGACTGAAGCGAGCCACGGCGCTGTTCGAGGCTGCCGAGGCATTGCGAGCCGGTGGAAAGATCGCCACTCGCTCGCTCAAGGACTTGCCGGACAGGATCGCGGCCGCTGCCGCTGCGTTCATCGGTGATCCGCGCGAGGACATACCGAGGATTGTCGAGCTGCTTGCGCAGACCGGCGGCGGATACTTCGACGATACCGTTGAAGCGCTCGGGTTCCGGTCGCCAGCCGATGCGAGTCCCGCCCTTGTCGCTCAGCTCGCCGACGCATACGCAACCCACGGGCACTATCGGGATGCGAGCGCGATCGGCGAAGCCTACCTGCTGCGCGAGCACCTCGTCCGCGGCGAAGCGACGACAGGAGGCCGGGTCGTGATGACCCTCCACAAGTGCAAGGGCAAGGAGTTCGATGCCGTCGTGATCGCCGATGGACCGAGCGACGCCGACGGTCTCGTCCTCCGCGACGACGATGAGCCATTGTCTCGTAGCCGGCGACTTCTCGCGATGGCGATCGCGCGAGCGCGCCACTACGTCGTCGTCGTGACGCCGGCGTACCGAAAGTGTCCACTGCTCCCGAAGACGCCGTAGCCGGAATCGTGCAGATGCATGCGAGCGCCCGAGGTACAACGGACGACGGCCATGCCAAGAAAGACTCGACAACCGACGGAACAGGAGAAGGCGCTGATCGCGGAGCACTATGAAATCAGGGGCGACTTCTCCTTCATTGTCGGGTGGGACCCGCAACCCGGATGGTTTCCCGGCACGTTGATGACGACCGGATACATGCATCGCGTCGACTGTCTGAGGTGGGTCATGGGCTCGTTGTCGCCGAAGAACCCCATCGAGAAATGGCCCACTGATCCGGACGCCTGCTATCGCTTCTTGGACGACAAACTGAGCGCCTGGAAACGACAGCCGCCGCCTCCGCCGGAAGGTGGCTCGGTGATCGCGCTCTATGTGTGCAACGGCCTCCCTAGCCACGTCGCGCTGCGCACAAAATCGGGCCAATGGGAAAGTAAGTTGGGCACTGAGCCCGCCATTATCCATGCCCACCTCGGCTTGCTCGAGACTAAGTACGGACAGGTGATGCACTACTACATTCGCACTCCGCACGCCGCATCGGGGCGCCGTCGCGAAGGAGGCAAGCGATAGGCTGACCGAAGGAACCTACGGTGAGGCGCGACCGCCAGTCAGCCACTAGCCGGCGTCGCGATCTCGGCTATTTCGTCTCGGAAAGCGCGCCGCGTCGACACCCGGACACTTCGTCATTACGGCCACGAGCCACTCGTCGAAGTCGAGACCGAGGTGCTCGACCAGCGTCGTCAGGAGGTCGAAGAGATCGAGGGAAGCGAAGAGGTCGGCGACGCGTTCGGCTTCGAGTAGTCGCCGATCGACGACACGATGGTTTGGTCACCGTTCACCGTGGTTTCGGTGCATTCCCACCAGAGCGCCTCGGCGCACGAGTGCGAAGCGCCGATCCTATGCGGTGCATGAGGTCGTAGAACATCTTCATGCCTGCCTCGTCGGCTCGCTGATCGATTCGCTTGTTCGCCCAGTTCGCCGCTCACCGGATGGTAGCGGAGTTCCAGGCAGCGCTTAGCCACGCGCGGCGAAGCCATCTGTGGATTTTCGGCTCAGCCGCGGCGAGGATGCGTGCATGGAATCGCTCGCTCAGGAACTTGCCGCGCTCATCGCTTCCTTCAAGGAGGACGTCGCGACGGCCGTGCAGCGAGCCGCGCTTGAAGCCATCGCGCAGGCGTATGGCGAGGGCACGGCGAGGAACTCATCTGCTCAGCACGTCCGAAGCGCGAAGATGACGCGGCTCGCTCGGCGAGGCGCGTCCGACATCGCCGCAGTGAAGGGTCGCCTTCTCGCCGCCATCGGCAGCAAGCCTGGTCAGCTCTTCGAACAACTTCGCGCCCGTCTCCGGCTTGAGCGCCGCGAGCTCGTCCTGCCGTTACGAAGGCTCGTCGACGAGGGCAAGGTCAAGACGACCGGCGTGAAACGCGCAACGGCGTACTACCCAGCCACGCGCATGACGACGCGCCTACCACGTCGCAAGAAACGTCGAACCCGCCGGCGCGAGTAACGGCCAATCGTCAGGGTGCTGATGTACACGTCGACCGTGCCGTCCTCTGGTTCGCCCAAGCACTTCGTTTTGGACACAACCGAAGTCCGCGAGCAGCGCAGGCTGGAGAGCAGCCACTTCAGCGCGCTGATTCACGCGCGAAAGCTGCTCGACGACACGGTCAGCATTCCCGAGACCGTTCTCCTTGAATACGCGCGGCACATCCGGTCGGAGATCGCGTCGCACTATGATTCCATGAAGCGCGACGCCCGCGAGCTCGGGCGCATTCTTGATCGAACCGTAAGCGCCGGTGACGTCAAGGTGGCCGAGGAGGGCGCTGCGTGGGAAGCATGGATGCGCGGGCATCTCCCCAAGCTCGGCGTGCAAGTGTTGCCGATCCCGGAGCTGCCGCATGCGATCGTTCTTCAACGGGATCTCAAGCGACGCAAGCCGTTCGACGAAGACGGCAAGGGGTATCGGGACACCTTGATCTGGGAGAGCGTCCTCGCAGCAGCCGAACGGTCGAGCGCCCAGGTCGTCTTCGTATCGCGGAATCACAAGGACTTCGCGCAGAAGAACGGCCAGCTGCATCCTGACTTGGTTGCCGACCTCGTCGCTCGAGGAATGCCGGAGGATCGGGTCGTATACGCGAACGGCTTGAAGGACGTCGTCGAGCATCACCTGTTCACGCGCCTTCCCGCGATGACCGAAGCGGCACGGGTCAAGCTTGAGGTCGCTGCGCAGCCGAATGGCTGGCTCAAGCGCTGGGTCGAGCAGGAACTGGCGCGGCATATCGGGTCGGTGCTCCTTGCGGAGCTGCCGCCGGAGGCCGAGACGGGACACGTCACCAAGGTGAAATCAGTCGACGGCGTGGTCGTCACGGCGGCACGCGAGGTGGAGGGCAAGACGTTCGCCGAGCTCGAGGCGCGCATCACCGCGGATCTGGCCTCCGACCGACCAGCGAGTTCATTCCGCGTCGATCCGAATCAGTCCACGACGATGTCGCTCCTTCAGCTCGCGATGACGTTCATGAGCGCCGCGCTCCTGCGCGACGTGAAGATGACAGTGCGCTTCGCTGCCACGATCACGAAGGAGACCGTCGACTCGGCCGAGGTCTGGGACGCGCGGCTTGATCCGAAGCCGAGCATCAATTTGCCGAGCTTCGCGCGGCCCTAACGCGGCCGAGTCGGGTCGCGCGCGTTGTTGTGGAGATCGAGAGGACGCGATACGCCGCGCCGTCGGACGCGAAAAGAATGAGGTCGGCGAGATAGTCCTCGGCGAGACAGCTTCGTCCGCCCGCTGCGGCGAGCGACGCGAGCCATCCGGCGATTCTTGCGAAGTCCATGCGGGTCATGCCGCCGACGCCTTGCTCCTCCCATGCCAACGGCAACGCCGCGAATCCAGACGAACGGCGTCCGGAATCCCGGCCGCGTCTGTCCGGCCTGCCGGCCGCTGGTGGCCGGATATCGGACAGCAATGCGGCGTCGATCAACGCCGCGTTGGACGAATACCGATCGGGGTCTCGAACAGTCCGTGGAAGATCGCGTCCAAAACGCCCCGGTCGGGATCCCACTTGTCGCGATGCACGCGGTACGTGGCTACCCCGTTCGAGGCTCGAAAACACTGCACGTGAATCCGAGACCGATCGGTGAGGGGCATCATGTAGTCGCACGTCTGTCCGTCCGGCCAGCCGATGCCCTTCTTGAAGAGCTCGGGATGACGGGACGGATGGCAGACTTCGTACTGCGGCACGAAGACCTTTTCGCCGCGCCACAGCGCCGCCTTGTTGCACACGAGCCAGTCCTTCCAGTTCATCGTCGCCTCCTTCGTTCAGGCAGGGTAGTCAGCAACGCAACGGCCTCGGTCGAGCAACCGTCCCTCGCCGTCGAGGACGGCGACGTCCCAAGTGATCCGGCAGGCGCCCCAGCGGACGATCTGGTCGACGCATCCGCCGCTCAAGTCGTCGATCGCAAAGTGAGCACGTACGCGCGCATCGCTCTTCGGCGGCGAGCTCACCACCTGCTTGACGGCGAAACGATTGCCGAAGCCGTCGATGGCCGTCGCGATGATGTGCGTCGCGAGGAAGCGGCGGTCGTGGATCGAAAGGTCCACATTTAGGGCGAATCCTTCAACGGCCTCGAGAGCCACCAGCGTCGACTCGCCGACCGCCTCGCGATGGGCACGGACCATGGGGAAGCCGCCGAAGACGCCGCCCGGCTCGGGCGCGAGCCCGTAGTCCCGCATGATCGCGGCTGCGCGGGAGAAGACCAGCCAGTCGGAGACGAATTCCTCGCCGAGCACTGAGAGATCGCCCGGCGCTGGCATGAGCATCGCCCGCTGCAGCGCGTACGCATAGACGCCGCCCATGTCTGAGCGCTCGAACGTGTTGGCGCTGGCCGAGCTCGCCATGAAGACGCGCGTGCCCGGCTCAGCCGACAAGAGCTGCACAACCCAGGCGTCCGGGATGCGCCGCGCCTCGCCGAGGCCCGCCACCGCGTCGCGCATGAAGCCGCCCGCCTCGCAGCAGTTGAGCATCACGACCGTCCCACGCGCTCCGATCGCGGACAGCCGAGCCCGCAGCTGGGTAAACGGATAGTGGCCGTCGGCGAGCGCGAGCCCGGTCCGATTGCCGTGGCCGCCGAAGTAGAAGGCGAAGAACATCGGACGCCGACGCGCTTCGCGCTTCAGCGCGCGGTCGAGTGCCTCGCGAGTGGGCGGGGTTCCGCTACCGGAGAGAAGAACCGCCGCGTTCGCAGGATTCACGGGCCCGAGCGCGCCTGCGAGAACGCGGGCGACGTCTCGGGCATCCCGAGCGGCGTAGCGAAGGGCCGTGGCGCCCGGCGAATGGTTCACACCGACGGAAACGAGGCTGTAGGTAAAGGGCAAATCGGCCACGAGCGTTCTCCTTAGGCTGCCGACTTCGAGGCGCGGGGATCCTTGATCGCCGGCCACACGAGCGCGAGCTCCTCGCACGCGGCTTGCGCATCGTCGCGGCGCTTCGTGTAGCGGGCGGGCGCGGTGTAGACGACTCCAGCGAACACGTCGACGATCTTGCAGCGGCGCGGGTCCGCGTCGCCGAACTCGTTTTCGACCCAGTGGTGGAGCATGGAGCTCGCGTGGCTCGAGGACCCCGGCTTGTGCGGCAGGTCGGGTGTGAGCGGCGTCGACTTGACGAGATAGAACTTCAACGCCCCTGTTTCGTCGCCGGGGATGAGGAGGTCGGGGCGAACACTCACGTTCACGCCGCCGATCGGCAAGTACGCCTCGGAGCGGCCCGACTCGAAGGACAGCTTCTTGAAGGTGCCGTCGAGGAGTCGCGGGCGGAAGGCGCAGAGCGCCTCGATGCAGAGCTGCAGGTTCTCCGCCTCGAACGGGCTCGACGGCTTGCGTCCTCGCCATTCCGCGACGTAGCGATCGAGGAGGCGCACGTCTCCGCCGTGCAGCATGACGTCGACGAGGGCCGGGTAAGCCTCGCGAAACTTCGAGACGATGAAGGTGGAGGGATACTTCTGGTCGCGAAGCAACGTGCGGCGTCGGCCCGGCGGCGCGACGATGTACTCGGCCAACTTCGAGATGCTGATGCGCGGTGCGCTACGGTGACGCGACATGCGGACCTCCTGCCCCGGCTTCATCCCGAGGGGGTGAGTTTTCGATCTAGACCCCTAGAATGCTCATTGCAAGATCAAAGTGCGAACAGGCTTGGATACTGGGGATCAGAATGACGATCCCGGGATCGCGCTGAAGAGATATCCAAACCTCACGAGGAACAGTTGTCGTTGACAGCCCTGCTGCTGACCACGAGCTGCAAGGCCACGTAGGTCGGCCGCTTGATGCGCGGCCTGGGATCGGCGTGCACCTCGACGACGGACGTCTGCTCGAGCCACTGAAAGAACTTGAGAACTTCGCACGACGAAATGATGAACATTGCTACCTCGCAGGCGCAGAGGTCCCCGTGAGCGGACGCAACACCACGCTGCGCCACTCGTACGCCGATTCCGGCGCAGCCGTTCGTCGCGCCAAACAACGTGCGTGTTGTTTGGGAAAGAAACAGGCTGCTATGTCTAATCAGACTAGGCGGGAGAATCGTTGAGCGCGCGTGCGACCCAGGCATCCATCATCCGCACGCCGTCCCGCGGGCGTCGCGCCGGGGCGCGAAAGACGGGAAGAACGAGCGGAAGCCAACCCGCTTTCGCCGTCACGTCGTTCACGAGCTCTCTCAGGTACGGGAACACGTTGACTTGGCCGTTCGCCCACACGAAGTCGGAGATGGCTTCTGCCGCCTGCTCTGGCTCCTGGAAGTCATCGGGCAAGACATACGAGAGCACCCATCGTGCCCTCAAGCGAAACAACGGGACGGCGTTGCCGTCGTGCACGATCTGCGTGTCGATGCTGTAGCCGAGGCTGACGTCGAACGCGGAGCCGTTCCGATTCCATCGAGCGTCGACAACGTTCACGTCGTACTTGGCCTCGTCCTTCACATGTGCCGCAAGCGCCTGTTGGAATCCCAGGGTCGTGTACGCGACGTCGGCGAGCACGATATTGCTCAGCTGAACGACGCCGCTGATTTGCTTGATGCGGACGTAGTCGATATCGACGGCCTCGACGCTGGGCGCAACTGCCCCTCGCGTCTCGCCGCGCCCTTCCTTCTTCGTGGGTCCCTTTCTACGCGGCAAGCGAAGGGGTCTCCTCATCCATCGTGGCGATTCGGGTGTCGCCCGGAGCCCGGACGCTCGGCAAGAGCTTGAGGCGCCCGGGCCATGGCGATTCGTCGTTGCGACAACCGTCGTCGACGTCTTCCTCGTCTGATTCGGTGGCCGCCGTGTCGGCAGGCGGAAAGTCGATCTGCAGTTCGCGACCGAGTACCTCTGCGATCCTGGCAAGCGAACGAACGGTGGGATTGCTTTCGGCGTGGAGAAGCTGCGAAACGCGTCCTTCGGTTACGCCGAGCAGCGAAGCGAACTTCCGCTGGCTCATGCCGCTTTCTCCGACCAACTTCGACAAGGCGAGCGCGAGTGTGCCCAGCGCCAGCTGCTCCACGTGAGCAAGCCGCTCGTCCTGGCTGGTCTCTTCAGCGCGCTTCTTCATGACACGATTCCTTTCTTTCTGTTCGTGGCTTCCTCGACAAGCGAGGCCGCCGCGTTACGGAGCCGTTCCGTTGTGCTCCGGTCTTTTCTCGTGAATCCACAGAGGGCGACCGCGTCGCCATCGTCGGGGTAGAAGATGATGCGTTCCCTTCGTTGGGAAAGTTCATAGATGTCCTTGGAGGTCGGCAGATCCTTGAGGACGTTGACGAACGTTCCATCGACGCTCCAGCAGCCGTGGCGCGCAAACGCTTTCATAAGTCCTGTCAGACGACCTCGCTGTTTCTGTTCCAATGCCTTCAAATACTCATCGACAGGGCAACGGCCGTCAGGTCCCACGTAGAGGACCCAGTTGATCGGCATCTCGTTGTGAAAGAGTCTTCGCAAGCGTACCCTATGGCTTTAGTATTAGCTATAGGTCGCGTCTCGCGCAACTACTGTTTTTTAGTTCAGGTGATTTTCAAAAATCGCAGCGATTCCAGTCAGTTCGGGGAGCGTTTCCCAAACTAAAAAAACACAGGACACTTGCCTAAGCGGAGTACGCACGCTCAGCGCGACATCGGGCGCGAATCCTCAAAGGGACCCGTGGGAGACGTCGGACCGGGAGTTCCTGTGCGTAAGTAAGCGTAATATATCAGGGAAAATGCGTCAACCGGCTCGGCTAATCACTTGACATTGGCGCGGTTGTGGGAATACTTGTCGGTGTCCGGTAGCGAGGTATATCTCGTAAGCGGAATCTATTCTGACAACTAGTGCTCGGACCCTGGCTCCCATCGGTAGAACGAGGCCCGGTGGGTTGTAGGTTGACTCTTCGCTTTCCCCCGCAGACGGCAGTACTAGTATGCGGGACCGGCGTTGGTGATATCGGCTAGGAACCTCGAGTCGTTCTGGTTCTCCAGAACGAAACGGTACCGAGGGCCGCCCCCGCAAGGGGCGGCCCTCTTTCTATCTCGAGGAGTCACCCATGGCCGTCCCGGACCCGAATCGCCAGCTGATCATCGACGCGCTCAAGCTATCCGACGCCGCACACACACCCGTGCGCGGCGCGGCTTTCAAAGCGCGGTTCCTCCAGATTCTCTCGCCAGGACTCGACCTTCGAGCGCAGGGCTACCCCACGCTGCGCGCCTTCCTCGAAGCCTACCCCGACGTGGTGGCCGTCGAGCACGACGGGATCGATCTGCTCGTGAAGCCCGTCGAGGCTTCCGCCCATGTCGACGCACTGCCGCAGCTCAAGATCATCCGCCCGGATCTGTGGCGCGCTTTCACGCTGTTCGATCCGCGCCAACTCCGGTACTTCGATCGCGACGCGACGGAAGCCGTATTGCTGCCGCGTACGCCCGCGGCAGATGAGCCTGCGCGGTACCAGAACCTTCGTCGTCGGCTGAACGACGGAGCGCAAGCGCTCGTTCCGATCACTCCGGTCTCGTCGGACGAGCAGATGGGCGAGATGCGCGGCTTCATCAAGACGCTCGCCGACGGCCCGCTGAGACTGGAGCTTGAGACGGCGCTCGCGAAGCCGCAGTGGTTCCGCGAGTTCATGACGACGCTCCACGCCCGACCGCCGAGCCACAACGCTTGGCGCATCCGTTGGAGTGAGTACGTCTTCGCCCGCATCGAGCTTTGGATGAAGGCGCACAGCGTGTCAATCTCGAATCTCGTGCTCCACACCACGCGCGCTCCTGCGGAGACGACGAGGCCGCGGCCGGCCAGCGCCTCGGGCTCGGCGCACGTTCCCGCAACGACGAGCCGAACTCACGAGGGCGAGCGTAGGCGGCCGGACGTCGAGGCCGTGCGTGCGCAGGCGCTACGGGCGGTCGAACGCATGACGCTCAGCCAATTGTTGGCACTCCCGATTCCCCTTGAATTCACGGTGATCGAATAGTCGACGGTGGACGCGTCCCGCGATGCCTACCGTCGAAGACGTCAAGAGATGGCTCAAGCAGCTGGGACTCCAGCCGCGCTTGCTGCTCGTAGGCTACGCCTCGCAAGAGCTGACGAGTATGGTGAAGGGGCTCCCGGCCGTCCCGATCGTCAACGCCAACCCACACGTCACGAACGCGGAGATCTGGCGTCAGGCCGGAAAGATCGACGCCCTGGTATTGCTGTCCAGCGTCCCCAACGCAACGCGCGACCGAATCGTGGGCACGTTCCGTCACGTGCTCATCAAGCACGCGTTCGAACCCCAGGACGATCAGAACGCGGTCCTGGACGCCGCCGAAGACATCGTCATCAAGGCGAAGCCGGTATCCAAGAAGACGGCGAAGGAAAAGCTACAACTTACGGGTGGGCATCACGCGCCGAAGAAGTACCCGCATTTCGCGCAGCTTTGCACCAGCATTTGCGAACTCGAGCAGGTCACCCGTGTTCGGTTCTGGCAGTACAAGGGCCAAGACCTCGTCGTCGCACCCTTCCCAGAAGGCGAATCCGCGCGAGATTCGGGGACACGCGTAGAGATTCGAGTGCGGACCACCGACCAGTACGGTCTCATCGTGAACATCGTGTGCGACCACCCGGACCACGTTGATCAATGCGTCCAGCTCATCCGCGATCTGTTGGAGCATCACCGGCGCTGATCCGCAACCCGACGTCGCGAACGCCGGGTCGAGAGGTCGAGGCCGTTACCTCGTTGGGCAAGGAAGGAACGTCATGTCACGGTTTCGATCTTGGCGCCCGCTCGGCAGCGGGACCTGCGCTGACGTGTGGCGCGCGCACGATGATCTGCTTGGACGAGACGTCGCCATCAAGGTGTTCCACCCCGCGGATGACAGTCGCATCGTCGCGATCAACCACGCACGCGCACTCGCGAAGGTCCCGCACGCGAACATCGTTCAGGTCTACGAGGTCGTCCGCGTCAAGCCGCCTGGCGACCACCAAAGCCGCGACGCGATCGTGATGGAAGTTGTCGAGGGGCTGACGGTAAAGCAGCGTCTGGAGAAGAGGCCGCTCGACCTTCTCGAAGCGGACCGCATCTGTGTCGCACTCATCAATGCGGTCGAGCACGTGCACGATCGCGGCCAGGCTCACTACGATCTGAGCACTGAGAATGTGATGGTGACCGCGAACAGCGCGAAGGTCATCGATCTGTACGGAACATCGAAGCGCCCCCTCGGGCCGATGACGCTTGAGCAGCGGCAGGCACACGATCGTCGCGACATGCGCCGGCTCCTCGTCGCGGTCTGCAAAAGGACGACGCCGCCTGTACCCCTGACGTTCCTGAACGATCTGCGCGAAGAGCCGACGGCAGGTCACGCCCGGAAGGCGTTGCGGGCAACGCTGCACTTTTGGGGCTCGCCCGAGGACGCTCAACGATTCTCCAGCGCGGCGCTCGAGCCGTTGGTGCAATCGAACGCACCTGCCCGGCTCGATGGTGCGCTCGAGACCCTCGGGTTCATGGTGAACAACAATATTCCCATCCCGCCCGCCGTCGAAGAAAGGCTCGCCGAGCTCGCGCTCGACACTGCGCAACGCCCAACGGTTCGGGCTCGCGCCTTGATGAGGCTTCGTGTCGGCGGAGGCCTGTTGAGTCGCGTCGTGAATGTCTTCACGGAGGAGTGGCTGTCGTCATCCGACATGCATCAGGACTTGTCGTGGGAGGGGTACTGCCTCTACGCCGAATCTCCGGCGCGGCTCATTTCGTTCCTCGAGCGGCTTGAGAACGTGCCGTCCGAGGCACGCGGACATCGGACGATGGTCGACGCGCTGGGGGTCATCCGAAACGCGCTGCAGCGTGACAAGACGGTCGACGACGCCTTCTTCCGTCGCGCGGCTACGCTGGCACGTTCGTTCGCGGGACGGCCGCACACGGAGATCGTTGTAAAGCACATCGTGGAACTGTCGCCGTCAGCGGACCCGATCGATGCGTGAGACAGCGGAGCGTCGCAGTGGAACGTCCGGGAGACCGGACGGGCCGTAGGCCCGGATGGGTCGAAGACCGATCGGTGAGAAGCGCTACGCAAACGCGAGCTTAGGCGCGGCCGTCGCCGCCTCGATCGACGATGCGATAGGAGATGCGATAGTGGCCGCCCACAGCTACGTGCCCTCGCACTCCTTTCCCGTCACGAGTTCTCCTCGGAGATGGCAAGCGTTCGCCGAGACCGCCACGTCGAAACAGGTCTCGTGTGGCACGTGGACATCGAGCACGAACCGCGTGACGGGAAAGGCCGCGCCGGTCGGATTTGGCGCGCTCTTGAGTCGTTTGCCGAAGGGGTCGTGCTCCTCTTTCGGAAGCGCGAATGTGAAGCTCCATCGCTGCCCCAACAACACCTCGGGTGATGCCAACTGCCGCACACAAGGCCGCTGAAGCACGCGCCACAGGTCGACCATCACGCGCGGCGTTGGCGTTCCATCGACGAGTTCCTCGTCGTACACGACGACATCACCCACGCGAATCGCTTTGCCACTGCGCACGGCTTTGTCCATGACTTGCGAGAGCAACTTTGTCGCCGTCACGATCATTTCCTGGCGGTTCGCGATGTGGGACCACCGCGCGGGGATTTCCGGGTCCTCCGGCAGAAGACTCTCCACTACATGTCCAAGGGCACCGATCGCCTGATCGGGGTCGTCGGTCTCCACGAGCACGCGAGCACGTTCGTAGCCGAAGAGCTGCCAACGCCAAGGGGGCACTTCGCACGATTCCGTTATCAGTCTCGCCCGCTCGAAATCGCCGGCCCTCCGATAGAGGGCTGCGCCAAGCCAGCAGTCTTCCGCGGCCACCGATCTCAACGGCCAATTGTCCCCCGGCCAGTTCCACCGCGCACTCAGTTCCTCCCAAAGAACGTCGGCCGCCTCTTGGTCGCGGCGGTGTCTGGACAGAAGCGCGGCGAGAGCGTGCCGGAGCTCGCGCGTCTCGGTCAAATAGTAGTTCGGCCTGTCGGACTTAGACTGGTGCGACCGTTGTAGGACCTCCGCCGGCACCTCGATCGGTTCGTAGGTGGTCGCGATCGCCGCGCGATACAGCGAGACGGCTTCGTCAGGCCGCGTCGATTCGAGCTGTGATGCCTCGTCCGCCAAGCACGCACGCAGGGCGAAGCCCTCAAGCGGTCCGCACGGCCCTGCGCCGCGTCCGCCGACGGTGGCCTGCGAGGTTGCGCCCAGGTTGGCGCCACTCTCGCCGAGCGCGGACGCGCTTCCCACCGGTCCCGACGGCACCGCCGACGCATCGGCTTGCCGACCTTGCGGCAGGGTTTCGGTCATCAGCCATGCGCCGAACACAAGTATGGTCTGTGACGCGACGCTGAGACCGCGTTCATGTTGCCGGAACCACGACTGGTCCGAATGGCCCGAGTGGAAATGAAGCGGCGGGAAGACACTCCGCAATTGCACGTCGAACCGCTCGCCGTGGCGCTCGCGGCACCACGTCTTGAACTTCTCCCGTGCCTTCCATGCGCCGCGAATGATGTCGGGATTCATCCAACCGCGCTTGATTGAGAGGTCGACCTCGTCGAGCGCTTCGGGGTCGAGCCGCGCCTTGATGAGCTCGGCAACGGCCGGGTCGCCATCTTTCTCGATCTCGTGCGTCTTCGCGTACCAGATGAGGATGTAGCCGGATAGCAGCTTCGCCTTGCGCCGGACGAGGTCGACCCATTCGAAGAGCGCGTCAACGAACGCTTGGGCTTCGGCGTACGGGTTCGCGGCCAGGCTTGGCGAAGAACCAGACGGCATGAGGCGCTGCAAGACCTCCTGAGCGCGCGCGTAGAGTTCGGGGCGCTCCCGAAGGTACTCGTCGATATACCTAAAGAACCGGTCGTCATCCGCCTCGTCTCGCAGCGGCGCGACGTCGCTACCCACCATCGGAGTATCGCATCGCGGACAGGCGGTAGATGCGCGGTAGACGCGCGACGTTCGAGCGCTGCTTACCGAAGGGCTCGTGCGCCTGCCGAACGACAAAAAGAGCCCGGCCCACCAGAGTGGTGGAGCCGGGCATGTCGGCGGCGGCGGCCGTACCGAGCTCGAGCGTGATCAGACGCGCGAGATCGTGAGGCCGCGAGCGCTCGCGCTACGAGACACGGAGAAGAGCCATGTCCACGCAACGAAAGTCCCTCCACGACCCCCGACTTGAAATCGTAAGGGAAAACACGAAAAATGTCAATAGCGTGAGCCGACAGAGCCCGACGGGACTCGTGGCTCTCGCCTTCGACAACGAGAACATGCGCGCCGGCGCGCAAGCGCTCGGGGGCGTCCTCGACTATCGCTCCGCGATCATCGACGCCACGGCCGGACAGCCCTGGATCGGGACTGCGGTAGTGCTCGTCGAGCATATGACCGCTGGCGTGGCCCGGTTCCTCACAGCGCTGCGCCGCCTCGGCCTCTCGGTCGTGACGACCCACCGCGAGAGGGTCTGCGGCCGAAGCAAGGTTTGCGACGACGTCGTGCTCGCCGCCGAAGCCGCCACGCTCGCGCTCGATCCGCGCGTCCATGAGCTGGTTCTCCTGTCAGGCGACGGAGACCTCGCACACGTTTGTGAAATCGCGCGCCGTGGGGGCAAGCGGGTGACCGTCGCCGCCTTCCGCGAGACCGTCTCTCACAAGCTGGTTCGTGCCGCCGACGAGGTCGTGTTCCTCACCAGCCGCCACGTGATTCCAAACGGACGGGCGGCGTAGCCATGCACACGCTCACCGTGCCACCGGTCGTCGTCCGGAAGGCTCTCGTCGCGTCGCTCACCTGGCGCGAGCGCACCGTGGCGGTGGCGCTCGTCGCGAACCCGGCCGGGACGGAAAGGCGGTTTTCCAATGCGCTCGGCATCGCGCTCAACAGGTTCAGGAACATCCGCAAGGTGGTGTTCGAAAAGCTCGCCGTCACCAATCGCGCGCACCTCGTCTCGCTGTATGGCGAGATTCTGATTGCCAATGATGGGGGCCCGGCCCCGGAGGGCCGAATGCCACCCTAGGTGATCATGAGTAGTTTCCGATCGCGGCATTCACGTCGCGATCGGAGACCAAGATGGAACGAGATACGCTGTTGCAATACGTCGAGGAGCGGTTGAAAGACGGGGAGGTGTTCGTGAGCCGCCGCGTCATGGCGGCGATCGCCGACGCGACCGTCGCCGCCTTGGTGGACGCCGAGCAGGTAAACGCGAAGCACTGCCCGGCGTGCCGCACGACGCTGCCGACGGTCGCCGTGGCGAGCGTCGTCGAGGAGGCGGCGTAGCGATGGGCGGCGGTCCGGCGCTGCGCCTCTTGGCGCTCATCTTCATCATGGCCTGCGATCTACCCCGCGTGCAGACCATGGAGACGATCAAGGTCGGCGTGATCGTCGCCGACACGAGCGAACCCGTCGTCTTCGATCAGCGTTGCGGTGAGGTCGGCGGTCAGGCCGAGTCGATGATCGAGAGCGACGAACCGACCGAGGTCTTGGTCCTCGGCCTCGGTGATGCCACGACCGGCGACGAACCCCGTCTGGTCGTCGATTGGTCGCGATACGCCCCGTCGACCAAGCTGTACGGCAAGGCCGAGAACACGAACGCACCGTGGATCACGGCGGTCGTGGAGCGCTGCCATGCCTCGATCACGCCCTCGGCCCGCTCACCGATCTATCGAGCCGTCGCGCGCGGCGTCGCTGCCCTTCGCGCTCGCTGCGGCGAGCTCGCCCGCCAGGGGCAGCTCTGCAAGCCCGTGCTCGTCCTGGTCTCCGACCTCATTGAGACCCAGGAGAGCGCCGTCGCGCAGGCCGTCCGCGCCAAGTCCTTCGATACCGGCGAGCTGCCAACGCTCGAGCGCAGCGGCATCGAGATTCGCGCCTGCGGCATCGTCGGTCGCGCCGCGACCGAGCGCCCCACCGAGATCGGGCGTCTAGAGTCGGTGTGGTCGGCCGTGCTCGGCGATCTCGCCCTCGCCCCGACCTGTCCGCTCTGGGAGGCGTCGCCATGACGGCCACGACCATGCCGCTCCTCCTCGGCGAGGAGCCGGTGGGCGCGGTCAAGGTCTCGGCACCCGCGCGCCTGGTCGACACCGAGGCCGCGGTAGCCGCCGTACAAGACGTCGCAACTACCGGCTACGCCGAGCTCGATCCGGCATATGCCGATCTCGAAGAGCGTCTCGCCAAGGCCGAGGTCGAGGCGGGCGTGCTCCTGCCCATCGAGCCCGACAACATTGTCGACGGCTGGATGCTGGCGGCCGTCGACCAGCGCGCCGCCGCCCTCGCCGCCGCTGCCGATGACGTGAAGAAGGCCGCCGCCCGGCTGACGGAGCGCGAGGAGGCGTTTGCCCTGTGCGCCGCCCCGCCGTCGACCCCAAAGCGCCTACTTCGCGCACTCGGCCTCGGAGCGATGACGGGCTTCGCGTCGATCGCGGTCGGTTCGTTCCTCGTGGGCGGCGCGGACACGTACTTGTTCCGCAACCACTTTGTCGAAGTCTTGGGGTCGGAGGCTGGCAAGAAGGCGAGCATCGCCATGGCCGCGGGCGCGTCGGTGTTGATCGCGTTCATCATCCTTGCGACGCCGATCGTCGCCACGTACCTCCGGCACGGTGCGGTTCCGCTCTGGTTCAAGATCGTCGCGGTCGCCTCCGAGCTAGGGTTCGCCGCCGCTTTCACGCTCATTCGATTGGAGGACGGCTCGTTCCGCGAGTCGCTGTCGGCCGGCATCCTCGAGTTGTCGGTCTTCGTGATCACCTCGGCGCTGCCGTTCGCTGTCGCAGGCGGCTTCGCGGAGGAGCGCGGGCGAACGCTGGCCTGGCGAGAAGCACGTCGAGCGCGCGATCTCGCCCAAGCGAACAAGACTGAAGCTGAGTCCGTGCGCGACGCGGCCAAGCGCGCGCTCACCGCGCAGACGAAGGTTGTCGAAGAGCGCGACCTTGCGGCCCGCAAGCGCGCGGCATGGGCCGAGCTCTCGATCGCGACGCGCATCCACGCATACGTCACAGCAGTCGCCGCCGCGCAGTCGGCCATCGCCCGCACGAGCGAGAAAAACCACAGCGTCTGGGTCGAACGCGTCCGCGGTCACGTTGCAGACGAAGCGAAGCGCGCCGAGAAGCGCTTGGAGGATGAAGAATGACGAAGAAGCTCCCCGAGTTCACGATCGCTCGCCGCGTCGAAGTCGAACACGACGGCGAACGCGCCGCGAGGCAGGGTCTGGCCGAGCTCGTTCGGTTCTCCGCCCGCGCCACGGTTGACGCCCAACTGCTCGCGATGCAATCGCGGCGCCGCCGCCTCGAGAACGCCGCTTCGATCGGCGGCGCGTTGGCGAAGCTCGATCTCCGCGGCTGGCGCAAGGCGCTCCTGACCTTCGGCATCCAAGACAGCGAGTTCCTCGACCGCTGCGTGGAGCTCTCGACCACACAGATTCGCCGCCTGGTCGTCGACGAAGGCCCTGCCGTCATCGCCCGTGCGGAAGAAGTCGCGCGCGCGATCGAGACGACGACGTCCGCGCCTTCGGCCACGGCCGACACACCTGACGAACCGTCCGCGGAGGCCGACGAGAGCGAACCGGATGGCGCGCCACCGTCGCGGTGGGGATAGCGAGGGCGCGATGGGACTTCTCTGAATTGCTGCAAGCACTCCACCAACACCATCAACACGAAGCGAAACGAGAACGCACATGGCTTTGCTCCTCGATCTCACCTGGTCGGCTGCCGTCCTCCTCGTTGCCGTCGCGGGCCTCTTCTGGGCGATCGGCAGCTCCTCGAACAGCGAGAAGTACCTCCGCGCCGCGATCATCCTTGCCGTCGTCGTCCCTGCCGCACTCGCGCTCCTAGCTCGAGCGGCCGCCGCCATCGAGAAGAAGCGTTGGATCGACCTGGGCAGCGGCGACGTGAAGATCGTCGGCTTCGCCGCCTCGGTCGCGCTCCTGATCGGCGTCCACGCCCTCCTCGTGCGCCGCGCCGCTCACCGTCGTCCCGACAACCTCTCGCAGAAGAAGCGTGTCGAGTAGATGGCCGTCCATGACCTCACGAAATGGGGCGTGGCGTGGCGCGCGCTTATGGGTCGTGGTCGTACGCGATCCGAGCCGCGTGGCGAGGGTCCCGTGATCGGAGAGACCGAGCGCGGAGACGCCATCACCTGGCCACCGCCCCATCCCGAAGCGGCGCAGCATAGTTTCGTCACCGCAGGCAGCGGCGCCGGCAAGACCGCCATGTTGGCGAGCGCGATCGTGCAAGAGCTCGTCGCCTCCGTCGACGCCCCGTCGCGGGCACCCGCCTGTGTCGTGATTGACGGCAAGGGCGACTTCGTCCAAGCAATCGTCCAAGGCATCGCGTACTTCGCGCCTGAACGGCTCGCGGACATCCGCTGGCTTGCTCCCTTCGAGACGGACGGCGGATTTCCATTCAACCTCTGCAAGCTCGACCCGGGTGCGACTCCGCTCGAGGTCCGCGCCCTGGCGCTGGCGCAGCTCACGAGCCAGGTCTCGACGATGCAGGGCGAAGGCGGTTCGGGTGCCGGAGCTCGCCAGCTCGACGTCTGGACCCACGCCTACCTCGGCGCGATCGACTGCGCGCACCCGGTGGCCTCGCCGCTCTGGGCGCTCGATGCCATCTCGGAACCCAAGCACGGACTGAAGCGCCTCGCGGCCGTCACGCGATCGGCGCGCGCGAAGCAGTTCCTTGCCGTTGCGGAACTCTCGGACGAACTCAGGGCGTCCTGCGCCTCGCGCATTCGCACGGCGCTCGCGCTCACTGATCACCTTGAGGGTCTGGTCTCGACGCCCGCGTGCGTCTCGCCGTCGGATCTCACTGCGCCTGGGCGCATCACCTGCGTGCACCTCGGCACCCCGCCGGGCGGCATCGAAGCGCTGCCGCGCCTGTACGGCTCGGTGATCGGCCGCGTCCTCATCGAGCATCTCTTCGAGCGGCCATCGCCGTATGGCGGGCATCCGGTGCGCCTGGTCTTCGATGAGGCCCAGGTCGTTGCCTCCGTCCTCTCCTCCTACCTCGACGCGCTTCTCACGCGCGGACGCAGCTTGGCGCTCAGCGCCTGCGTAATCACGCAAGGCACCACGCTCTTGCACCAGGCGAGCGACACGATCATTCCGCTTCTCATGACGAACGCCCCCATGAAGCTGGTCGGGCGCTTGGCCGCGCCCGACGCGGAGCTCCTGGCGCGCAACCTGGCACCCAAGGCCGGCATCGACGAAACGACAGCCGCCGTTCGCACCAGGTTCGTGGCGACGGCCACCAACTTGAAAGATCGCGAGTTCATCCGCTTGCGCCCCGGCGAGACGACGCGCTTCCGCTCGTCGGACATCGATCTCGAAGGCTGGGAGGCGGCCGCAACGCGATATGCCGATGAGATCGCGGCAGTGAAGCGTCGGATGGCTCCGCCAAAGGCCGGGCCGCGGGTCACGCTCCAACAGGCCACCGAGCACCTCTCCTTCGCCGAAGGTCGTCGCGGTCGTCGCGCGCCTGAGATTCCGCCGCCGAGCTTGCCGGTCGACGCATCATCGGGCGAGGCGTCGGTGCCCAAGCCGCCACGTCCAACGAAGCCGCGCTCGAGGTGGGGATGACGTTGGTGAAGATGGTCCTCAAGGGCGCGTGGCGCATCGTGGCCTTCGCGTTCCGCGCGATCGAGGCGATGTGGCACGTCGTCTTCGACGTCCTCGGGCTCCTTGGTCGCGGCGGTCTCGTTCTGTATGACTTCGGCAAGGCGCGGCACCGTCTGAGCGCCGGCACGCTTGTCTGTCCTCGCGGCCACGCCAATCCCACCGAAGGTGGCGTCTACTCCTGCTCGTCCTGCGGCTTCGTCTATGCCGGTTCCATCTGGCTGTGCGGAAATCCCGAGTGCCAGGCGAAGACGCCGTTCGTGCACTGCGTCGAGTGCGGACTCTCGGTTCGCAATCCATATCGCTGGGGGCGGCCGTGACGAGAGCGCCCAAGAAGCCTCGCACTCGCCGTCGTGCGGGCCGCACGCTCCTCGAGCTCACCGAGCGCGATGCCGACGTGCTGACCCTGATCGCGATCGTCAAGATCATCACGACGGAACAGATCGCGCGCGACTGCTTCGTTTCGGTCGACACCGCGCGCCGACGCCTCCGTGTGCTCTTCGACGTGGGCTACGTCCAGGTCACGATCCTCGACAGCCGCCGCCCGAGTCTCTTCAGCATCACGAGGAAAGGTCTCGACGCGCTCGTGGTCGCCCGGCCGGGGCTCGGCAAGCGCGTGGCGCTGCCTGGTCCGATCCGGATCGCCGGCCTCACGCGTCACCTGCTTCTCAACGATGCGCGTCTCTTTGCTTCCGCGCTCGGGACCGTCCGTGGAGCGCCGCTCATCCGCTGGTCCGCGGGTTCCGCCGCCGAGCTGCGACCGCTGGGACTTGAAACTCTGCGACTTGTCCCTGATGCGGTCGCGGAGTTCGCCACGACAGGAGGTGCCACGTGGGTAAGCATTGAGATCGATCTCGGTACGACCGGCGACGCGTCGCTACGCGCGAAGTTCGAGAAGTACGCCTTGCTCGCCGGTCGCGGCACGGTTGACGCGCTCTGGTGGGTGAACGCGGCGGGTGCCGAGCGCGCCGACGCGGTCGAGCGGCACGTCGCGGGCGCAGGTCTATCCGACTGGGCACGCGTGCTGCCGCTGCGGCATCTGCTGCTGCGCCCGGCGACGCTGCCGGAGCGCGAGGCCAACATGGAGCGGGCCGTAGGCCCGTATCCATCGGAAGTCGATCGGGACAATACGGTGGCGTCGCCACGCGTTGGAAGCGATCCGGTCGCTGTCGATAGGGCAGCCGACAGGAGGGGGGATGGGTGATGGCGATCGCGCGCGGCGCGTTGGCGTGGCCATGCAGATCGATATCGATCTGCTCGCGCGCCGCGTCGCCGAGGAGGTCGTCCGACTGTTGGTCCCCGGTGCTATCGTTCCTTCCGCTGGCATCTCGTCGCGCCGAGAGGAGCACACATGGCGCGACGTAAACGAGGAGTCCGTATCCAAGGACCCTACAAGCACGGAGACCGATGGCGAGTCTACGTGGTCGATCTCGGAGGCAAGAAGACTGTTGAATCGTACGAAAGCGAAGAGAAAGCGAAGCAGGTGATCCGGTCTTTCCGGCGCCAGCTTCGGGAACAAGAGACCCCCACTCTCGACGAGGCGCTCACCATGTACGCGGACTACATGAAGGACGACAAGGGCAACAAGGCGACGTCGATCAAGACGACGACTTCGCGCCTGCGCTCGTTCTTCGGGGACCTCGAGATCCTGGTCGGAGAGATCGACGCGAGTGAGTGCGTACGCCTGTACGAGACGTTCGCCGCGCGCAAGACGCGGATGAAGTCGAAGATGGCCGTCGACACGCACAGGAACGCGCTGGCGCAAGCCAAGACGTTCCTCTCGTGGTGCGTGAAGAAGTCGTGGCTCTCGAAGAACCCGATGGCGGGTGTCGAGGGCAAGGGAGCGAGGAAGCACGGCAAGGCGCAGCTCCGCATCGACGAGTCGCGCAAGTGGCTCGACAAGGCGCTCGAGCTCGCCGCCGCCGGCGATGCCGGCGCAATCGCGGCGACCCTCTCGCTCCTCATGGGGCTTCGCGCATCTGAAATTGTCGAGCGCATCAAGCGCGACCTCGACGATCAGGGTCGTGTTCTCTGGATCCCAAGCGGCAAGACGAAGAACGCGGTGCGGAAGCTCGCCGTGCCCGAAGTGTTGCGCGAGTTCCTGCTCGCGCTCGCCGAGGGCAAGCAGCCTGAGGAGCGCCTGTTCGGGCTCCACTGGCGCGACTGGCCAAGGAAGAACGTGAAGCGCATCTGCGAGCTCGCGGAGGTGGCCAAGGTCACCGCCCACGGGATGCGCGGCACGCACGCGACCTTGGCGGTCGACGCGGGCGCGACCGGCCGCGTGGTCGCCGGTGCCCTGGGCCACGGGTCGGAGACCGTGACCTTCGGCAGCTACGTCGCGCCGGGCACGAAGGAAGCGGCCGACGCGCGAGCGGTGCTGACCGTCATCCAAGGCGGAAAAGAGAACGGGCCAACCGTGGAAACGATTGACCCGCGTATCGTTTCCATGGACGCAACCGTCGAGGAAACCCAAGTGATTTAGTGGAGCTGTGGGGGATCGAACCCCAGACCTCTAGAGTGCGATTCTAGCGCTCTCCCAGCTGAGCTACAGCCCCGAGTTGTCAGGCGTCCTGGCGACGCAGGCGGGTTAGGTACCAGCCGGGGTCGGGGCTGTCAAGGAGC
>SXGT01067765.1_pt1 | contig 37348 bp, 29 predicted proteins | sample 3176221 | NCBI WGS metagenome assembly SXGT01 (sample SAMN11356862, study PRJNA531348) | freshwater metagenome | isolation source: freshwater sample F1-120 | place: China: Fuxian Lake, Yuxi | collected 2017-12-25 | reverse complement strand
GCGTTTTGCTCGCGCGATCCGCAGCCACTGGGGCATCGAGAATAGCTGCCATTGGAGCCTCGACGTAACGTATCGAGAGGACGACTCACGCATCCGTGAAAAGAACTTGCGGGAGAATTTTGCCTGGCTCAATCGCTTCACACTGTCGCTGTTGAAGCAGTATCCAGACAAAACCAGCCTCGTGATGAAACGCCGCTGTTGCAGCTGGAGCGAGGAGTACCTGCTGCAAGTAGCAACGGGTGTAAGGCTTTAGTTGCAGCTGGCCCTGAGCTCGGCAGATGTTGCCTCACCTGCTGGCAGCTTTTGCAAGAAAAAGGATGGGAAATGTTTGGAGAACGATAGGAACTAGATTTTGGCACCCGCTCACGGGTGTTGAGCGATACTTGCGGGGATGGAAGATATACGGAAGGTAGGGCAGGAAGTTCGAGGTTTGGAAAACAAAATCATGCGGGGGGTGTTTGCCGCTGTTGGGGCATTGTTTGGATTCCCACCAAGCGGAGTAGCGGCGTGGTCGCGATCGTGGTTGCCAGCGCCATCAACACCATCATGGCAAAAAGCGTCGGCGAGATCACGCCCAGGTCGAGACCGATGTTGAGGACGATCAATTCCATCAGCCCGCGGGTGTTCATGAGAATTCCGAGGGCGGCCGAATCGCGCCAACTCTGACCGATGAGCCGGGCCGCCAGCAGTGTGCCGCCGACCTTGCCGACCGTGGCGACGGCGATGATCCCGACACAGATCAGCCAATCTTCGGCCGTCGAAACTAGCCCGATCTGAGTGCGAAGTCCTGTGAACGCAAAGAATGCCGGCAGCAGGAGGACGGTTACCAGGTCTTCGAGCTTGTGTGGGAACTCGCGGCCGATTGGACTATCGTGCGGAATGATGGCGCCAAGTACGAACGCGCCGAAGATCGCGTGGATGCCGATCAACTCGGTCGCCAGGGCCGATGCCAAGAGTGAAACGAACACCAGCGCCGTCACGCCGCGCGTCGGGGCTTGCGACGCCAGCACGCGGACCGCAAGTGGGCGAGCGACGAGAAACATGAACGAAACAAAAGCGAGAGTCATCACGATGATCATCACGGCGCCGCCGACTTTCGCCTGGGCGATGCCCACGACGAACGCCAGCAGGCACCAGGCAATAGCGTCGCCGAGGGCCGCACAAGCGAGCGCCATGATACCGAGCGGCGTTTTGGTCATGCCGCCATCGGCGAGTATGCGCGCCAGGACGGGGAACGCCGTCATCGCCAGCGCGACACCCATGAAAAGGGCAAAGTTGCTGAGCAGGACCACTTCCCCAGCCAGGCGTGCTGGTAATTGCAAAGCAAGAGCAGCCCCCAGGGCGAATGGAATCACGATGCCGGTGCACGCAATCGCCACGATGGAACGCGCCTGGCTCCTGACCGCCTGAAGATTCAATTCCAGGCCTACCAGGAACATGTAGATGATGATGCCAATTTGTGCAATGACCCCAAGAAACGGCGCCGCGGAGCTGGGTAGCAAGAAATCCGCTGTCTCCGGCGACAAGCGGCCCAGGACGGACGGCCCAAGCGCAATGCCGGCAACGACCTCGCCAATCACCGGCGGTTGCCCGAGTCGGCCGAACAGATGACTCAGCAGCCAGCCGAGAGCGATGACAGCGGTCAACGCCATGAGTACTTGCACAGTCGGTGCGTTTGCGTAAGGCATCATAGATTCGAAAGGATGAAATACTCCACATCCCAGAGGTTTGGAGTACTTCACCTCTGGGCTTGCCCGGCGCTTGCCTGCTCACGGCTTACGTCCATCGGGAAGGAAGAGCTCATTGGCCTTGTTCGCGGCCACTTCCGGCGCCGTGCCCGCGCTCCAGGTGGGAATCGACTTCTTGCCTTCCGGGTAAAGCGTTTCCATCGGCTGCCAGACAGCATCGACGCGGTCGGTAAATAGATCGCCGATGAGCAGATCGGTGACGGTGTTCTTGAGGTGCGGGAAGTTCTTGACGAACTTGCCGAAGCTGAAGCCGTCGTAGTATTCACACACCAGCCGGCGCATGCGATCGACGCCGCGGTTGAACATGTCGCCCCATTTGCCTAATTGTGCAGCGGAAACGTCTCCCTTGCTCAATCCGTCCGAAATCGCGTCCGCAGCGAGTTCACCCGATTTGAGAGCGAGGAGTACGCCGGAGGAATAGAGCGGGTCGAGAAAGCCAAACGCATCGCCGACGAGCACCCAGCCGTCGCCCGCAACTTGCTTGCTGCGGTACGAGTAATCCTTGGTGGCGAAGTAACCGGTGACGCGTTTCGCCTTGGATAGGCGGTCCTTGACAGCCTGGCATTGCTCCACCTCTTCGGTGTAGATCTGCTCGTGCGGCCCACGTCCCTTGAAGAGGTAATCAAACGGCGCGACGACGCCGACGCTCATCACGTCGTTGTGCAGCGGGATGTACCAGAACCAGCCCTGTTTGTTGGGGGTCTGGATGACGAGCGTCGCCCCTTCATCCCGGCCGGTATCGCGGTAGGCGCCCTCCCAGTAAGTCCACACAGCCCCCTTGTTCAGCACGGGATCCCACAGCCGTAGCTTGAATCGGCTTTGCAACATGCAGCTTTGGCCACTCGCATCGACGACAACGCGCGCGCGCACCTCCTCGGTTGTGCCGTCCTCTCTCTGAATGCGCACCCCGACCGCACGGTCTTTTTCAAAGAGGACTTCCAGGACGCGCACGCCTTCCTGGACGCTGACCCCCTGCTCCGCGGCATTGCGCAGCATCATCAGGTCGAACTCGCTGCGGGCGACCTGCCAGGTCTGCGAGCATTCATGCGGCTTGTTGTCGTGGAAGTAGAACGGCGCGGAGAGCTTGCCATTGGCGTTGACGAACTGGACGCTGAACTTCTTGATGAATTGGCTCTTCTTGAGCTTGTCGAGCATCTTGAGTCGCTCGAGAACCCAATAGGTTTCGGGAATGAGCGATTCGCCGATATGGAAGCGCGGGAAGTGCTCGCGCTCGAAGAGGGTGACTTTGTGCCCCTTTTGGGCGATGAGGGTGGAAGTGGTGGCGCCTGCTGGGCCGCCGCCGATAACGATAACGTCGGTGGACAACATGAAAGGCTCCTTGGGAGAATGGCTTGGCCTCTGGTCACTAACCCCGGGCGCCAGCGAGGGGAAACCTGTGTGTGCCCGCAAACGCCCTGCCATCCCCTCCGCTGGCGCTCGGGGTTAGTGGGTGACGGGGCTCTGCTCATGCGGTTCACGGGCCGCACTTAAAAGCATCACTAACTCGCGCAGCTGTTTTCGCGACATATGTCCAAGTTGTTGCGCGTGGCATTCCTGCAATGGCTCGTGCAACTCCGCCAGCAGCGCCAGGCCGGCGGCGGTGATGCCGATGCGAACGACGCGGCGATTTTCCGCGTGCCGATCGCGCTCGACGAGGCCGCGCTGCTCTAGCTTGTCCAACAGCCGGGTAATGTCGGGCGCCCGCGAGACAAGCCGGCTGGCCAGTTCAAGCGTCGGCAGCGTCTCCGGATGGGTGTGACGCAGGAGCCGAAGCGCGTTGTACTGCTGCGGCGTGAGGTCATGCCCGCTGAAAAGCGCATCCTCGAAAGCGCGCAAGCGATCGTAGGTGCGCCAGAGGTTGAGAAAGACCTCTTGCTCCAGGGAGTCAAACCGCCGGCTATTGGATGCCACGCTGGTCATGATAGTCATGATAATCATTGGAACAACAGTTGTCCAAACAATTATGTTCACGTGTTCGATAATCGATTGCGGCACATGGCACGCTCGGCGGTTTCGTGCGCAAGCGAGTGTCCGACACTCCGGGGTACGCGAAACCGCCGAGCGTGCCACCTTCCGCAAGCAACGCCACGCGAGGACGAAACGTTGCTGTTTTCCGCAATCCCACTGGACAATTCCCCAGGTAGACTGGCACAATAGGATTGCATCTCGAACTGAGGGTCTTGCATTTGGGGAAGTTTTTTGCAATCCATGAATGCCATCGGTTCGTCTAGAAGGATGAGGGTATGAGCGAGTCGGCGGTCAGCATGCCTGAAACGCGCGAAACGCACTCCGCCGGAGCCCGCATGGACACCGAGGAAGGCTTCGTCTGCGCGTTCAACGGCATGCGTACCGAACTGGTCAGCACGCTGTTTTTTGTGCTGGGCAGCCACGACGACGCCCAGGATGTGGCCCAGGAAGTATTCATCAAATGCTGGCGCACCCGCGACAGCCTGACCGATATCAAGAACCTACGGGCCTGGATTTTTCGGGTCGGACTGAATGCCGCGAAGGACTTGCAGCGGAATGCCTGGCGTCGCAAGGCGAAGCCCTTCGGCGACGCCGCTCCTCCCGAAGTCGCCGGCAAGGCGCTGACGCCCGACGAAACGCTCGAAAACAAGGAGACCATGCAACGGCTGCGCAAGGCGTTGCAGGAGTTGAGGATCGAAGAAAAGGAAGTGTTTCTTCTCCGCCAGAATGGCGACTTGACCTATGAGGAGATTGCCACCCTGCGCCGCACACCGGTCGGAACGGTGAAGACGCAAATGCGCTCCGCGTTGCAAAAACTGCGGCGCGTGCTCAAGGATTCGTGATTGTCATGACCACGTGCGAACATTGCCAGGATCGCCTGCTGGATCACGCCTACGGACTGCTCGAGGAAGGCGACCTCCAAGAGGTGCACGAGCACCTCAGCCATTGTGTGGACTGCCAGGCCGTTTGGGAAGAAGTCCGCGCGGACCAGCAACTGCTGGCAACGGCTGCCAAGGCGATCACGGTTGTTCCAGAGTTTGCCACCCCCGCCAGCGCACTGGTCCCGTTGTCGGAAACGGTGCCGCTGGCGCCCTCGGCACGGCCGCGCCGATCCGCCTGGCAGCGCCCGTGGTTAGTCTGGAGTGCCGCGGCGGCTTTCTTGGTTGGAATCGGGGCCTCGCTCTCGTACTACCGTCAGACTGTACATGGTCTGCAGGCCGAGTTGGCCTCGCAGCAGCAGGAATATAAAAAGGCGGCCACGCTCTATGCGGCCTTGCCCGCCAAGTACGCAGACCTCCACGATGCCGCCTTGCGTGATATGCAGGCAAAATCCGAGGCGTATTTGCATGTCGTGGGCCCGACGACTCTTCTACCTGGCGCAAAAGGTCATTTGCACATCACTACACGCAACCAGGGCGGCCAGCCTGCAAAGGCAGACCTGCGCATCAAGTTGATGGAAGCCGAACCGGACGGTAAGACCCTTCAGGTGCTCCGCCTCTCCTGTAATGAACAATCCGTTGCCGAGCTGGATGCGAGCAAGGCGGCGCCTAATAGCGTCTTGAAAGTAATTGTCGAAGCCGATGTCGGACAGGCGAAGACGCGCGTTCAGGAAACGCTGCGCACCCTGGCGCCCAGCTACGCCGTGCGCCTCGACACGAGCAAGCTGGCGTACCAGGTTCGTGACGTGCTGTTTTTCCGTGCCGTGGTTCTCGATCGCTACACCTTGCTCCCCCCGGCGCAGCCAGTTGCAATGCGCGTCGAACTGCTGAACTCGGCCGGTCAACCGGTGCGCTCGCTCGACATGCCGACGGGCGACGGGGGCATCGTGGCACGAGAATTCGCAATTGATGACAGCATGGCAACAGGAAGTTATGTCCTCCGCGTCCGTCCCGCCGACACGGCCCGCCGCGATGTACCCAGTGTGGCGCAACCGGTTGAAATCGTGCGCGAGCTGAGCATTCCCGATCTCGTCTTCAATCAAGAGCGAGTCCGGGCCGGGGACCAGCTCAGCGGCATCTACCGCGGCGCACACTCTTTGCCCGAAAAAGCGATGGTCGGCGGCGAGTCCGTCCCAATCACGAAGCAGCCATCCTTCGGCGGGTTGGCTGCCCCGGGCGGTGCGGGGGGCGGCGCTGCGAAGGGGCTGGAAGCAAAGAAGCAGACCTACGCGAACACTCCGCCTATGGCGCAGCCGTTCACGGTGCCGATTCCCGCGAACCTTCCGCCCGGCGCCCGCCGAGTGCCGATCACCATCAAGGTCGGCGACGGGGCCAAGCAGCGCGAAATCCACATGGAAATGCCTGTCGCGCCGTCCGAATTCAGCGTCGACTTCTTTCCCGAAGGCGGCGACCTGATCGCGGGTGTCGAGAACCGCGTTTACTACCGCGTGCGCTCCAAGTCGGGTGAGTCGATCAACGGCGACGGCAGCGTCATTCTCCTCAGCAGCAAGAACGACGTTGTCGATTCCCCGTACCAGCTTGGCATGGGTTATTTCGATTTCGTCCCCGCTACCAAGGAATCGTACACGGTTCGCATCACGACACCCGTCAAAACCGAGACCGTCGCGGACCCGTTTGGCTCGCTTGGTATCCGCACGGACGGCGTCGTCGTGCACGTTCCCAACGCAGTCGGCAACCAGGGGGAGCCGATTCGACTCACGCTTCGTCAGCAAGGGCCCGCCCGCAAGCTGCTCCTCGTGGCGAATTGCCGGGGACAGATCGTCGATCAACGCCTGGTCGAAATCAGGAACAAGAATCTCGATCTCACTCTTCGGCCGACGCAGGATGCCGTCGGCATGATTCGCATCACCGCCTATGAATTTCAGGATGGCCACGCGGACCGGAAAGAGGATCCCGTGCTGGTGCCGGTGGCCGAACGCCTAGTGTACCGCGGCACCACCCAGCGGCTCAACCTTGGCTTCCAGCTGAATACCCAGCAACTCCGCGCCGGCAAGAAGCTCGATGCCAAGATCACAGCCCATGACGAGAAGGGCCAACCGGCGCCGGCGTGGCTGCTTGCCAGCGTCATCGATGAACGCTTTCAGACGAAGCCTCGCACCATGTCGGCCCACTTTTTGCTCCTGAACGAGGTGCGCGGTGGAGCCGACTTGGATAACGCCCAGCTTCTCCTTCGTGATTCACCGGAATCGGTTGCGATGCTTGAGCGTTTTCTAGGTACCCACGGCTGGCGGCGCTTCGTCCGCTCCCAGGAACCGTCGCTGGATCTCTTGGCAGACTCGGCGAAGCGTCCCCCCCAGCCGCTGGTCTTTAGCCGTGAGAACCAACCGCTCGTCGTCCTTCAGGAGCAAGTCGAAGCGCGCCTCGCCGCGGCACTGACGCCGATCCGGCTAGCCGGCGAACGGGACAAGGAGGAACTGGAGCATCGTGTAGCAACCCTCGTCGGCGCGGTCAAGTCGGCGGCAAAGAACCTCCACGACTTTGAGGAAGCCGTCCAGGGCTGGTTCCGACTCGGCCTGGGAATGTTGCTTGCGTTCTTGCTTGCCGCAAGCCTTATCTTGATGGGCGTCGGCATCTATCGCATTTTTCGCGCCCATCGACTCGCCACGCCGAGCTTTGGCTCCGCATTTGCCTGTCTCATGGCCAGCATTGGGCTGCTCTTCTTCGGCAACTGGCTTGGACCGCTCAACGTTTTCGTCGCCCCGGCCGGAGGCGACGTCGGCCCCGCGGCGCAAGAGATCGGTAACCAACTTGACAAGGCGTTTGCACAAGCGCCGCCAGCTCGCGGCAACGGCCTTCGACCGCTGACTGGAGGATTTGCTCTCTCGACCCCGGCTCTCGATGATCGCCACGATGCCAAGGCTACCGCAATTGCTCAGCATGCAGCGAGCGAACAAACCAACGACGTGATGGGAAACCTGCGCTTCCAGTTGGGCAATGCCCTGGCCCGCCGCGATCGGGCGGCCGCAAGCTCGGCGTTCCTGGCCGAAAAGAAAAATGGTCAAAAGAGCGCTGGCGCGGACAACCTGGCGATGAACAAGCGTTTTGAGGATGCGTTGCCGATTGGCAAGGCTGCGATGAAATCAGACCTCGCCCCACCGCCGATGGCATTGCCAAGTAAGCAAATACCCGCACCCAGCAAAGGCCGGGCCAGCGATGCGTATACCTACCAATACGGGCCGAACCTGGGAACCGACACGCTCTATTGGCATCCGACGTTGTGGCTGCCGGAAGGCCGCGCCGAGGTGCAATTCGACATGGCTGCCGGCCAGGCAACCTATCGCGTCCTACTTCTGGGCCACTGCCCGGCTGGGCGTTTCGGCTTTTACGAAATGCGCCTCGACGTTCCCGAAGTTGGCCGCTAGGCCAGCGGCGGTATCACGTCCGGTAGACCCGCAATTCAACGGGCTCCTCAAGCTCCAGCACGTCCGTTCCATCCGTGTCGGCCCACACTCGCTTCACATGCAACCCCGCGCGCGGAAACTCCATACCGGCCCGTGTGACAAATCCCTGCGAAGCATCCACCTGCAACTCCACGCGCGGCCGAAATCGATCATCGTAGATCACGAGCCGTGCCTTTCCGAATTCATCAATGGCCTGCACACCCAAGCGGCAGCGATCGTTTGCCAGGAAGTCGAGCCGATAGCGCTCATGCAGTGGCAGGAGCCAATCCCGCAGCGAACGGAGCCCAGCCGGAAGCGTGCGCAAGATGATGAAATCACTCGCTACTTTGCGCACATCGCTGAGCGCCGCGATTAGCCGCGGGCACTCCGCCAACTCCGAATGCGACAAACCAGAAGGCCAGGGGCCGTTAGCGAAATGCGCTTCGAAGATTGCGACACCGCAGGAGATGTTGAGTTCAGCACCTAGCTTCTTCAATTCTTGCCACCGTCGCCGGGCAAGCGCCGGGCTGAATGCTTCATGCGCCAGCAGCAGCGTCAAGTCCGGCTCGGCGGTCGCTTTGGCGTAGCCGAACGGCCGGTCGATGAAGACGCCGAGTCCCATCTCAACGCGTTCATCGAGATGCACGAGATCGCCGATGCTTGCCGCGAGTACGCCGTGGGCGTGGTTAGTCAGTAGGTGCGAGAGCGGCTCGCCATCGTAGAGTGTACGGCGGCGGCGGTGTGGTTGCAGCAGTTGCTCCTCACTCACACGTGGATGGCTTGCGGGGAGTACCCGCGCGTTCTCGCCCGGGGACGTCGGCCAATCGGGGACCATGTGTCCCTCGTAATTCCGCCTCGCCAGGCAGCCTTGCCTCAACGCACGCCGACGCAGTCGCGGCCTTTCCGCGTCCCCCTGAAAGTACTCCGGCGCCTCCTGCATCAGCCGCAGAAAACCCTTGAGCACCAGGTCCAACAGCAGTGCGTCCGGATAGTTGGCCCCGCGATGATGAAACGTGACAAGGTCGTATGCCGTCAAATGACGGCCAAGTTGCCGCAGAAGGTAGCTGAGAAAATCGATCCTCGTCACCACACTCCAAACGCCGTTCGAAACCAGGCCGTCAACCAGTGCCAGTGCGTTCTCGCCCAATCGCGTGTGCGGGGATAAAGAAACGTCGTTGAACATCGACCGCATCAGTTTCGGCAAGGATTCGCGTAGCCCGCTATTTGCAAGGACCTCTGCCAAACGCGGCAATTCCGCCGATTCAAGTCGGCGCAGGGCAAACTCGACGAGCTTGACGTTCTCGCTCCAGGCATGGGTCGGCTCAAGGCCTTGGGTCAGGAAATCGGTCCACGACTCGGACCCAGGCTCATCGGTTCGTTGCCGATAGACATAGTGCAACTGCCCGAAAACGAACGCCGGCAATGGGGCTTCGATAGAAGTCAACGGCAGCCGACTCGTGCCGACGACGGCCTGCCAGATCAAACAGATGAGCTCATCCTGCAATGGTTCGAGGTCGGAATAATCGCCAAGCACAATCGTGCCGACGAGTTCGCGCAGCCACTTGACGGTTTCGCGGCTCTCGATGACGCCGCCCGCATCATAGCCTTCCCACGCATAGGCGAGCAATCCGCGCGTGACGTGAATCTGCCTGGCATGGACGTCGAGTTTGACGGAGATCAACGGCTCGCCCGCGCCGTCTTCGCTGAGGCTCCAGGATAGGAACGTATTCTGAAGCCGAGTATGAGCCGAATCGAGCAGTCGGCCTCGAAAGATTTCCCAGGGGATCGTCTCGGAGCGGGCTGCGATCCACGTCAAGCGTAATTCGAGCGCGGCGAAGAAATGGCAGGGCTGCATGACGGCGTCAATCGTCTGCGAAACGGCGAACAGATCGGTGACGGGACCGAAAGCGATCACGCGGTGAATTGGACGAAATCGAAGCATCGGGTCACCAGGCCCTTGGCGCTCAGCCCCAGGATTCGCTGCGCTCATCCTGGGGCTTCCCGTTCTCAACGCCGGCCCCGGCGCTGCGGCGGGCGCGGCGGTTCCTCGGTGACGCCAAACTTCACTTCGTTGCCGTTGTTATCGAGGCAGACGAACTCCAGGAACTCCGGCGACACCGCAGCACCAGCGCTAGTGATCGACACTTGTTTGTTGCCATGCTCTTCGAGGCCAACGATTTCCTTGCGTTTGCGATTGTGGAGATACTGTGCCACCTCATCATGGACGCGGATGTTGATTTGGGTGATATGTTCGCGGTTGACGGCAAGTTGCAGCATACGCATGACCTCGATCGACACGCTTTCGCTGGTCTTGACGTGGCCCGTCGCCTTGCAATGGGTGCAGTCCTGGAAGGCGCTGCGTTTGAGCGACGGGCGGATGCGCTGGCGTGTCATCTCGATAATGCCGAATTGCGAGATACGCAAGATCTTGGTCCGCGCTCGATCGCGCTGCACGGCATCATTGAGCGCCTTCTCGACGCCGCGGCGATGGCGTTCATCGCGCATGTCGATGAAGTCGTTGGCAATCACTCCGCCCAGGTCGCGTAAGCGCAACTGGCGGGCGATCTCCTTGGCGGCGTGCAGGTTCATCTGGTACGCCGTCTCCTCGGCATTGTTGTTGTCGGCGCGGAAGTTCCCGCTGTTCACGTCGATGGCAACCATGGCTTCGGTCTGATCGATGACGATCGAACCGCCGTGCGGTAAGGAAATCTTGCGCTCCTGTATGCGGGCAATCTCGGCCTCGATGCCGTACTTGTGGAACATCGGCACCGAGCCGTCGTAGAACTTGATCCGGTCGGCGTAACGAGGCATGACGGCTTCCATGAATTCCTTGGCGGCTTCGTAGGCGCCGCGCTCATCGACCCAGATCGTGTCGATGTCACTGGTGAAGATGTCGCGAATGGTGCGCGTCACCATATCGCTTTCCTTGTAGATCTCACACGGCGACTTTTGCTTCTGGATACGGCGTGCCACGACCTGCCAGAGCCGCGAAAGATAGGCGAGATCGCTCTGCAATTCCTCGCGGTTGCGGTCCTGGCCGGCGGTGCGGATGATGAAGCCGATCCCCTTGGGCGGGCGCAGCTCGTTCATGATTTCACGCAAGCGGCGGCGAACGTTGTCGTCCTCTATCTTGCGCGAGACACCGATGCGGTTGAGTCCGGGCATGAGGACGAGGTATCGTCCTGCGATGCTGATGTAGGTAGACAGGGTCGGCCCCTTGGTGCCGATGCCTTCCTTGATGACCTGGACGAGCACTTCCTGGCCGCGTTTGAAGATGTCCTCGATATGGGGCCTGGGCCTGCCGAAAGCAGGCCGAGCACCGCTCGTGCGCGGTCCGCCACGACGATCGCGATCGCGTCCGCCTCGATCCCCACCGCGGCCACCACCGTCGCGGCCACCCCGATCGCGGCCACCCCGTCCGCCGCGGCCGCCATCGCGTCCACCGTCGCGGCCGCCGTCACGGCGATCGCCTCGGCCTCGCCCACCGCGCGGCTGGGGCATGTATTCGTTCACGTTGGCGAACTCGTCATCGGGTCCCTGGTCGGCGGGGACCTCCGAGACCATCGGCCGGTCTTCGAATTCCGCATCCTCCTCCATGGATTTTTCTTCTTCGACGATCTCCTCGATCGTGTCGTCCGGATCGTTCTTCGGGATGGCAGGTTCCATCGGGGCGAAGGCTGGTTCATCGGGTTCGACAAACTCCTCTTCTTCGATGATGACCTCCTCGACCGGCGCCGGCCTCGGTTCGTGTCGCGGTTCGGGGCGGGAAGGCGCCTTGGAGAAGGTCAGGTCGTCGTCGCTCAGGTCATCAGCAGCCGGACGGGGTTCAATGGGACCGAGCGACGGGTCGTTCGCGCTAGTGCGATGTTCGCTCGAATCCATCGGACGGGGCCGCGGCTCATCACTGGACGGCGCGTCGGCAGGGCCGGCATCCGGACCGGCGGCAGCGTCGTCCTTGGGATTGCGCTTACGCGGACGGCGTGCCCGCGGCGCGCGGCCTTTGCCCGGGCGAGCACCCCGGCGGCGTGGCTTATCCTCCTCGCTCTCATCCTCTGCCGGTGCGTCGGTCTCCACGATTTCCTCGACGGCCGATTCCGGCGCAGCAGGGATCGCTTCGTCGAAGGCTTCCTCACGCGTTTCCTTGGCGGTTGGCCAATCGGCGTCGAGGGCCGCGTCGACCTCCATCGGAGCGTCCATCGGGGCATCCATTGGAGCATCCATCGGCGTCTCCGGAGGAGCGCCCGGAATGAAATCATCCTCTTCCATGATCGTTTCGACGATGAATTCCGGCCCCTCTTCATCCGACGGGTGGTAGCGGGGCTCCTGGTAAACGGGCACCGCGCCATCCTGCGGCGCCTCCACGATTCCTTCCGCTGGTTCAGGTTCCGGCGCTGGTTGCCTATACTCCTGACGCCGGGGAGCGTCGTAGTCGTCGAAGTTGCGCTGCGGTCGGCCGCGCCCGCCCCGGTCGCCGCGATCACCCCGGTCACCGCGGTCGCCGCGATCACCGCGGCGGCCGTGTTGTTGCTGCTCCAGTTCGCGGTAATATGCGGGCTCGACATCCGAGACGTGCAGGAAGCCATTGCGGCCGACGCCGAAGTCGATAAACGCCGCCTGGATGCTCGGCTCAATGTTAACGACGCGGCCTTTGTAGATATTGCCCACGTAACTTTCGTGACTGGCGCGTTCGACGTAAAGCTCTTCGAGAATGCCGTTCTCGAGGATAGCGATACGGATTTCCTCCGTCTGGAGGCAGTTGATCAGCATTTCTTTTTTCATTGCGGTCCTTTCGACCCCCCAGGAAATGCTTCGCGTTTCCTGGGGCTTGAGGGAAAAATATCAGGAGTCGAACGACATCGGGTTACTGATGATCGACGTCGGGCGTACATCGCGCGCCGGCGCCGGCCTGTCGTTCGTGCCAATTACTTGTAAAGCCCCCTGGATCGCCGGAGCGTTCTCCGTGCCGGGGGGGAGTTCGTCGACCACTTCGAGGTCGGTGCGTTCGATGACCGCGCCGCTCTCGAGTAGGTCCCGCAAGCCAAGAGCCGCGAATACTTCGTCCGGGCGGGCGGCGCCAGTCGGCGTGATCCACAGGGCGAGCGTAAGATTGTCAGCCTCGCACTTCAGTTCAGCTACAAACGGAACCAAATTGACGCGCCGGGGATCCGGACGGAGACGCTCGATCCAGCATGCGCTTTGCCGCAGGAAAGTCGCACAGCATTCCGCAAGGCCATCAAGGCGTTGAGTTAACGGCAGCCGATAGAAAGCGCGTCGCACGCGGCCCGACGCCTTCACATCGATCTCGCGAACAGCCAGGATTTCGATCCCCGGCGGGCATTGGCTGGTGAGACGCGCGTGGAGCTCGACTGCGTCGAGCGGCTGCGCAATTTCGATCTCGAGGATCTCGTTCAAGCCCGCAACACCCAGCGCAAGCGCAAGAGCAAATACCATTTTCGGGTGCGGATTGAAGCCCTGGCTTACGCAGAGCAGGAGGTCAGCGCGGCGAAACATGCGTTCAAAGACGTGCATCAAGTCGTGATGACTGACCAGGCGCAGGTCGCCGGCCTTGCGGAAGCGGATGCGGAACTTGCGGCGCACGCTTGCTTCGGTCTCCCCAGGGGAGGCGGAATGGGGGTGCGCGGGCTGTGGCGGCGGGAGGAGGTTCGGTGACGGTGTCAAATCTGGCGCCATGCCGGGTTCTCCCCTGCGATAGGGGAGCCAAGGGACGAATCGCGCAGCGACTCGCCAGGATCCACGGTTGCGGAATCCTCGTAAAGGAAATGAGGCAGGGGTCGGCGCCTGGAGACGCCGATGAGTGGAAGGATCACGAGCCGCTGGCGGCTGCGCGGTCGCTAATTGTCACAAGAACCGCAAGGGGTCCTCAGCGAGCGCTCGACGGCAGGGCAATACACCCTTCTCCCTCAGTTTACCACGACTTCCGGGAGGATTCGGCGGGTCTTTTCCCGCAGGTAATTGTTCACATCGCGTGCAGTGTCAAACCGCATCGCTTCCTGGGCTACTTGCTTGGCTTCCTCTATGGTGATGGACCGGATGATCTTCTTGATCTCCGGAATGTTCTGGGGGGTCATGCTCAACTGGCGAAGCCCCAGGCCCAGCAGCAACATCGCATAAAGCGGGTCGCCGCTCATTTCTCCGCACACACAAACTTCTATGTTCTGGCTGATGGCAGCGCGAATAACACGCTCGATCAGGCGCAAGACCGAAGGGTCGCCAGCCGAGTAGAGGGCGGCGACATGTTCGTTGGTACGGTCTGCAGCTAACGTATACTGTATCAGATCATTCGTGCCAATGGAAAAGAAATTCACCTCTTTTGCCATTTCGTCTGCCATCAAAGCTGCTGAGGGCACCTCTACCATCGTACCAATGGGAATATTACGATTGAACGGTACGCGCTCCTCCTCGAGCTCCTCCTTGACATCTGCCAGGATCATCTTGCATTGCCGCAACTCCATGAGAGTACTGACCATTGGAAACATGATCCGGACATCGCCATGAATGCTGGCCCTGAGGATGGCGCGAAGTTGGGTCTTGAACAACGCCAGATTACGCAGGCACAAACGTATACTACGCACGCCCAGGCTTGGGTTTTTCTCGTCAAGATACTGATCAGCCAGGTGAAAAAGCTTGTCCGCCCCCAGGTCGAGGGTCCGGATCACGACGGGTTTGTTGGGGCCGATCGCGCGCAGGACAGCCATGTAGGCTTCGTATTGCTCGCTCTCATTGGGGTCCGTGGTCTTGTTGAGGTAAAGGAATTCGGTACGGTATAGGCCAACTCCATCGGCGCCGCGATCATTGCAGTGGGCCGATTCCTGGGGGAATTCAATATTTCCCAGCAGGACCGCACGCGTGCCATCGGTGGTCTCGGCAGGCAGGTCGCGTAATTCATTGAGCCGCTTGGCAAACGAGCCGAACTGGCGCTGGAGCACAAGATATCGTTCGCGCGTCTCCTCGTCAGGATTGAAAATGACGACGCCGCGATTGCCATCGACGATGATTTCGTCGCCGCCGGAGACGTCCATGAGAAATCGTCCCAGGCCGACGACGGCGGGAATCTCGAGAACGCCCGCCATGATGGCGGTATGGCTGGCCTTGCCGCCGGCTTCCGTGGCGAAGGCGTAGACCATTTTGGTGTCGAGGTTGGCGGTCTCGCTCGGCGTCAGATCGTGAGCCAGAACCACCGCCGGCCCCTGCAGATTCTGCATCGGATTTCCCGCGTGCCCTACCAGGTGCGACAGGATTGATTTCTCAATGTCAAACAGGTCGGACGAACGGGTACTGAACATCGGCTGATTCAGTGCGGCCAGCGCCTTGGCATGGCGGCGCATGGTTCGGCTGACGGCGTACTCGACCCCGAAGTTTTTTTGAGTGATGAGTTGCTCGATCTCACGGACCAGTTCGGGATCTTCGATCAGGAAGGCATGCGCGGCGAAGATCGCGCCGTACTGCTTGCCGAGCTTTTCGTTGATGGCCTCTTGATTGGCGCGCGCGTCCGCAACCGCTTCCAGCAGGGCCTGATGGAGGCGGTCGATCTCGGCTTGCGCGCTAGACTTGTCGATGAAACGGCGTGGAATCTGGATGCCTTCGGTTTCGACGACCAGAGCCGGGCCGATGGCCACACCGGGGGATACGGGGATGCCTCGCTTGATTTCCATGGACGCGTCGGAACTCCCATTTAGCCTCGGGCCTGGCCCGCGCGGAGCAAGCTCCGCGGCTAAATGCGGCTTACTCCTCGTCGAAATTGCGATGAAAAACCTGCACCAGGTCTTTTAGCGCCTCGCCCGCGCCGGGGCCACTGACTTCGATCTTCAACTCGGTACCCTGAATCGCGACCAGACCCATCAGGGCGAGCATGCTTCGGCCATCGACCGGAGCCATTCCGCTCCGCGTGACCATTACGGTGCAAGCCGGGAAACGTCGTGCCGCTTCCACGAACGCAGCCATCGGGCGCATGTGGAACCCTTGAGGGTTCGTGATCGTGACGGATTGCCTGAGGGTGTCGGCCGTCATGGTATCCGTGGAAAAAGTACGCCGATGGTGGTTGATACGAGCTCAGGGCGCAGGCGACGGCATGCGTCCCGCCGTCATTTCCGCTCGGGGCAAGTCAAAGGCCTACGTGCCTCGGTCATGATTGCAGATCAGGTCCCAGACCTGCTGCGGCGTGGTCGCGTCGCGCAACGAGCGCACAAAGGCCTTGTCCTTCAGGCAGCGTGAGACTCCCTCGAGCGCCCGCAGATGTTCGCTCGGCCGTTCCTGCGGCGAGATCAGCATCACGAGGACGTAAACGGGCTCGCGGTCAACGCTGTCGAAGGGAACCCCGCCCGGGGCGAGAGCGACGGCGCCGACGAGACGATCGACGCTGCTGTGCTTGGCATGCGGGATGGCGACGCCTTCGCCGATACCCGTGGAGCTCAGGAGTTCCCGCTTTAGAATCGCCTTGACGACGTCGTCGGATTCGTTGCCTTTGAAGTAACCTGCCAGCCGCAGGTTCTCGACCATTTCACGGATGACCCCTTCTTTTTGGCCGGCCGTGAGGTTCGCCGAGATCGCTTCGCGAATGACAAATTCGGACATGCGCATGGTGTTCACTCCATCAACCCGCATCGCTCACCGTACTCCTCACGCTTCGCACGCAGAAGTCGCGTTGGCACTCACTCGTCGCTGGCTCCGTCCCGACGCGGCGGGATGGCTGCGTCGCCGCGCGAGGGGCCGCGATGATGATCCTGCACTTTTTCCTTGTACTTGCGGATCTGTGCCTCGAGCTTGTCCAGCACCAGATCCACCGCAGCCAGCAAATCCTTGTTGCGTTCGCTGGCGACGAAGTCATGCTTATGCTCGGCTGACACGAGGAATTCGACAAGCTTCTCGTCGTCCTTCAGATCGACCACCACCTCGATCATCATCAATCGTTGAAAGTGGTGCGTGAGCTTGTCGGCTTTCTTGCGAATGTGCTCCTGCAATTCCTCGGTGAGATGTCCATGACGCGCGGAGATTTTTATTTGCACAGAGTAGGCTCCTTAACATGCGTTCACGGCAACGCTGGCTCGGTTTCACTGCGAATAAACCATTTTAGCCCGGAGGTAGGCATTGTTCAATGGGGAGGCAATCAGAACGAAAGGTGGGCCCGGGCATGGACCATGTGAAAATCGTCGTCTATCCTCTTTTCACGCATGACGTATACAATAACCTTCACGCGGGATGCGAACCAGTTATTCCCACTCCCCGCTCCTTGCCCCCCATTCCCTTTCCTTCAGGAAGCTTCCATGCCAACCCGCAAACAAGTGACCGTCTTTCTTGAGAACAAGCCAGGCCGGCTCGCGCAGGTCCTTTCCAAGCTGGCCCACAACAAGATCAATATCGTCGCTCTGACAGTCATGGATCGGCACGAGCACGGCGTGCTCCGCCTCGTCACCGAGGACGATGCCGCCACGGCCAAGACGCTCCAATCGGTCAACGCCCATTTCACGGAAAGCGACGTCCTCGCCGTCGAACTCAAGAACCAGCCTGGGGCCTTGGCCCACATCTGTGAACGCCTGGCCGAGGAGCACATCAGCATCGAATACGCCTACTGCAGCTCCGGCGGGCGCAATGGCAAGGTATTCGGCATCTTCAAGGTGTCGAATCTCGAAAAGGCTCAGCGCATCCTGACCGAGACCGCCAACCACCGCCGGCTTGAAAAACCCACCCTGCGCGATCAGCGGACTTACAAGAAATAGTCTGTTGCCCCTTGATGTCTTCATGCTCGCGCAACGCATTGCGAGCGCGAAGCCGCGAGCCGGTCTCACCGAGCACGTCATTCATGTCACGACCTCCTCGTATCGTGATCGTCGGCGCCGGCATCTCCGGGTTGTCCGTCGCGTATCGCTTGCAAGAGCGCATGCCCGATGCCGACATCACGGTGCTCGAACAAGCCGATCGGCCCGGCGGCACCACCTGGACTCTGAGCGAATCCGGCTTTCTCGTCGAAACGGGGCCCAACGGTTTTCTCGATACCAAGCCCAGCACCTTGGCCCTCGCCAACGACCTCGGCATTGCCGAGCATCTGGTTGAAGGGAGCGATGCCGCCCGCAAGAATCGATTCCTATTTGTGCGCGATCGGCTCAAGGCATTGCCGGGCGGCTTGGGATCGTTCCTTACAACGGATCTCTTGAGCTGGCGTGGCAAGCTGTCGCTGCTTTGGGAACGCTTCCGCCCGCAGCGTACGGAGGCGGGGGACGAATCCATCGACGCCTTTGCGCGGCGGCGCGCAGGCAACGAAGCGGCGGACCTCTTCGCCAACGCACTGGTCACCGGCATCTATGCCGGGGACCCCTCGCTCCTGAGCCTGCCGGCGTGCTTTCCTCGCATGTCGGAGCTGGAACGTACTTACGGAAGTGTAATCAAAGGTTTCGCCGCCGAGGCCAAGAAACGGCGGGCGGAGGCAAAGGCAAATGGGGTCGCCCACGAACGCTCAGGCAAGATGAGGTCCTTCCGTGGCGGTTTGCGCGTATTGATTGAGGCTCTCACCGGAAAATTGAAATCGCCTCCGACCTTCGGCGTCCAGGTTCAAGCCCTTCAGAAGGTGAGCAATCCCCAGGGGCTGCCATGGCGCGTGGCGGCCGACCGTGGCTCCTGGGACGCCGATGCCATCGTCCTGACTTGCCCGGCGCATCAACAGGCGAAGCTGCTAGCGGAACTCGACCCTGATCTTGCCCAGTTGATCGGTGCGATCGCCTACAATCGCGTGGCCGTGGTCGCGCTTGGTTATCGGCGTTCGGACGTACCAATTCCGCTGGAAGGGTTTGGCTATATCGCACCCGAAAACACAGGCCGCGATCTACTCGGCGTGCAGTGGTGTTCGTCGATCTATCCGCAACGGGCGCCGCAGGACGGCGTACTTCTTCGCGCCATGTGCGGCGGCTGGCGACGCGGTGACATCGTCGATTGGGACGACGCCCGCATCCTCGCGGCCCTTCGCACCGAATTACGGCAGGCGATGCAGATCACCGCGGCCCCCGCCTTTCACAAGATCATTCGCTGGGACAAGGCTATCCCGCAATATCACCTCGGCCATCTCGACCGTGTGGCGCGGATTGAGGAGATCCTGCCCCGGCACCCTGGCCTGTCGCTCGGAGGCAACGCCTACCACGGCGTCTCACTCAACGACTGCACGGAGCAAGGCGAGGTTCTCGCCGAGCGAGTTCGTCAGCAATTCCTTCCTCGATTGCCGCTTGCCTTCTAGCGTCCGCCTGGCGCCCTGCGCGGCTTCATTACCAACCCGAAGCGTAAGCGAGGCCTGTCCTCGCTTACGCTTCGGGTTGCTATGGACGGTTCGGTAATCTACGGCACGCGGGTGAGATTGACACAACGTCTGGCGAGCCGAGCTGCGTAAGCGGCCGGGTTAAAACGCCAGTCGCCGCGTGGCACAACCCGGCTGTTTACGCAGCTCGGCTCGCCGAGAAATGTGACGATCTCCGTCGCGCGAAGTATAGCTTCCAAGCCGCAAGCGACGAAAATTGCGTGTTAACCTTCTTTCCCTCATTCGTCCTTATAAAATTGCAGTGCTTCCCCTGGCGTTCCTTCCTTGATGAGGCTCCACGATGTCGTACACCTTCCGACTTGGCTTGCGCGCTCTTTCATTTCTGATCTTCCCCTTGCTGGTCGCCTTCACCGTTTCGACCGTGGATGGCCAGGAGAAGAAACTAAAAGAGCTCCAGTGGTCGCACGCCTTCGACCTGGCTTGCCGAAAACTCGGCGAGGACAACATCACCGAGAAGACCAAACGCTGGGGCGTCGAAGCATTCCGCGACAATAACACCGGCGGCGGCATTGGGCTGTACATCTCTGAGAATGGCAGCATCGCCGTCGCCCCGAACTTCGCCAACCTGAATCCGCCGCTCAAGCCCGCCAAGGGCCCCAGCTGGCTCACGGGCAACGACCTCCCCGCCCGCAAGGCCGGCGTCCTCAAGTTTGAAAAAGACACCAAGACCCACGCCATGGAACTCTTCCGTGATCCCAATGCCGACAATTGGCTCTTCATCACCGAGCAGGGACTCATCGCGGCAACGAACGGCAAGCTTCATCCCGGCAAGACCGGCACCAATCCCAAATGGATCCACAGCGTCGATCTCGCCGTCCGCAAAGGGGGCGTCAAGGAATGGAAGGACGCCGCCAAGTTCGGCGTCGAAGTCTATCGCGATGCCAACACCAGCAACCTCATCTACGTCACCGAGCACGGCCACATCGCCATCATCCCCGAAGAAACGGAAGTCAAGGGCGAGGGCAAAGCCCCCGAATGGCTGCACGGCCTCGACCTCTCTTGCCGCAAGCACGATGAAAAGTCTTTCACCAAGGACACCCGCAAGTACGGCGTGGAGGTCTACAACGACATCACCACCAACAACCTGATCTTCATCACCGAGACCGGTTGCATCGGGGTCGTCCATACTCCCGCCGGCGTCAAGGCGCCGACGCCGAAAGCCAAGGAACCCGAGTGGACCCATGGCCTGAACGTTCGTTGCCGACAGTTCGGCGAGAAGGATTTCTCGGACAAGACCCGCGCCTTCGGCGCCGAAGTCTTCCGCGACGACAATGTCGGGACAGCCATCTATGTCACCGAACAGGGGAACATCGCAGTGACGACGGTGAAATGATGCCCCTCACTCCCTTGGGTGAAGTGCTCCGAACAGCAGCGTTTCGGAGTACCTCATCCGCGGGGCAAACCTACTTGTCGGCGCGTAATGCAGGTATCACTACATCGGTCCAGCTGGCGACGTGAACGATCCCAGGCGGCGCCGGGCCCGGACCGACCTGGATGGTGGTCACTCCCACTTCTTTGGACACTTCGGCTGATTCCGGGTTCTTCACGATTGCGATCATCGCGCCGGTGAATCGCTTCTTCAGCGCGCGCAGGGCTTCGTGACGGACCGAGTTGTCCTCGGCAAAATGGGCACGCCCCAGCACGGGACCCATTGGCAGCTTGGCCTGGTTCGCGAGAATCCAGTTGCGTGATTTGCGCAGCGCGTGCGGATTCTCACTCGTCATTGCCAGGTAAACGACTCGCCATCCGTCTTTGGCGGCGCCCTTCAACTTGGCCGCCCCCTCGGCTTCGACCTCCGCCGCATCCAACGTCTCGTTCGCGTCCACGATCAAGAGCGGGGCGTCCTCGGGCCAAACAAAGATACGGCCGCGATCCGACTGGACATGCTGGTTGGCTTGGTCAGTGTGGTTGACGAGAAACTCGGCCGCCGCGGTCGTCGGGATCGGCCAGGGCGCCACGGCCTGGCCGCGGGCGTCGCTGCTGGCGACGTGTTCGAGCGGCTTGTCCTTGGCGTTCGGGGGCACAATTTTGTGAAAGACGATGGCCTGGCCGTTGAGTTTCCGGAGCGTAGTGTCCCCCGCCGGCGTCAAAAGTTGCGCGCGGACCTGAAGTTCCTCATTCACCGTGCAGACTGCATCGAGTGCCAGGATTTGCAAGGGCAAGGGCTGCGGGCGCGGGTAAAACCAGTACGCCAGGAACACCAGGATCACGCAGCTGCCGCCTAGCACCGCCAGCACTGGCAGAACCGGGCGGGGGCGACGCCGCGCCAGCGAGTCCTTGAGCTGGCGCGCCAGCATCTCGGCTTGGAGTGGATGCGGCTTGGGTTTGCTGCCGTTGTCAGAATCCATGGCCCAGAGCTCAACGATTGGCGTGTCCGAAATTCAACTTCCGGATATCCCCGCTTACGGCTTCGCCATCGCAAGGCACCCTGCGAGCGCGAAGCCGCGAGCGGCAAGGGAAGGTGAGGCAGTCATTCTTCAACGAGTTCGCGTTCCGTGCGTTCGATAAGCACCAGAGCATCTTGTGCGGTTTCGGTCGCACGCAATTCGTCGAGAAAGTCGGGACGCAGCATCATCCGCGAAAGGCGAGCGAGCACTCGCAGATGCGTGGTCGCATCACGGCAGCTGACGAGAAAGAACAAATCGGTCAGCCCGCCGTCAGGCGCCCCGAACGGAATGCCGCGACCGGTGCGCGCGAACGCGACGATAGCTTCTCCTTGCGCCTTCGCGGAGAGCGGCCGATGCGGATGAGGAATCGCCACGCCCGAAGGCAATGCCGTGCTCCCCATCTCCTCACGGTGCTTGATGGCAACATGGAGAGCATCGCCATCGTAGATCTGCCAGGATTGCTCTGCCAGACCGACAAGCTCTTTCAGAACGGATGCCCGCGTCGAAGCGTGCATAGGGACGGCCATGGTGCCGTCGCTCAGCAGCGAGCTGACCAGCGGCTCCGTGGCGACGCTCACGCCTCCGCCGCGCCGTTCGAGCGCGGCGAGCTCCTGCTCCGTGAAGGCGTGCATCTGAGTTTCGATCCAGTGATTGATGTCGGAGGAAGCAAAACGCCACGCGCCGCCTACCTTCTTGCCAGGTAGATAGCCGCGGGTCGCCAGCTTGGTCACCTCGCGCACGTCGCGGTGCAGGTACACCGCTAACTGGTCGAGGTCCATGGTTTCAGTCTCCACAGCGTGGCTCCTCTTTCGGATTACCCGGCGATTCTGTTACAATCGTTATTCTAGGAAAGCCCAGGGACGCCTGTCCCCGGTATTGATGGTTAAACTCCTATTCTCCTCTGGAGTCGGCAACATTGTCAAGATTAGAAAAACTTACCCTGCCTCGCCAGCTTCTCCAGTCCATGGTACAACACGCACGCACAGAGTTACCCAACGAGTGCTGCGGCCTTCTGGCAGGAGTGCACGACTCTGATACGCTGATAGTCCAGGCCTGGTATCCACTCGTGAACGAGGCAGCCAGTCCGATCGAGTATCGTTCGGAGCCGCGCAGCATGTTTCAGGCAGTCAAGGCCATGCGTCCCGCGGGCCAAGACATCGTGGCGATCTATCATTCCCACCCGACAAGCGCCCCGATCCCGAGCAAGACCGACATGGAACGTTTCTACAGTCCCGAGGTGGTCCATTTCATCATTGGTATGCAAGGCCCCGAACCTCTCGTGCGGGGCTGGTGGCTGACCGATTCCACCTTTGAGGAAGCCTCGTGGCGGATTGTCGAAGCGTAAAGTTCACGTTGCCGGCGCTTTTACGAATGTGTTACGATCTCCCTCCACAATAGGAGTCGTCCACGAGCCGCGACCGGCAGGGAGCGTTGGCAAATGCCGCTTCCCGCTCCCTGCCGGTCGTGGCTCGTGAATGACCAACACGAGATTGCGGTTCACGGAGGAACCTCATGCGGGTGGTTCTGCTCTCGGGCAATGCGCCGCGGCACAATGCGGTCGGCAATCAGATTGCTGAGAAGGTGCGCTTCTTCCAGGAACGCGGCGCTGAAGTCCGGCTCCTCGTTCAAGATGCGCGGTCACTGCATCACGATCTGCTGAGTTGCACCCTCGAAATGCGGCAACCCCTTAGCCAGGGCCCTGCCTGGGACGAACTCCGCCAGGCCGATCTGGTCCTGGCGGTCTATGCGCAATACTTCGCACTGTTGCAACTTCTACCGTGCCTGGTTGGTCAGGGGCCTCGCATCGTTTTCGATTACCTTGGGGTCACGCCCTCCCAAACTTGGCACGACCAACACCGGGAAGGGCTGGAGCGAAGCGCCAAAGAACGCGGCTTTGTCTGGTGCGCCGACCATGCCTTGACTACCAGCTGGGCCAACGCTCAGGAACTTCACCTGGCGACGCATTTTCCGCTCGCCCACACGACGACACTGCCGTTGCCAGTCGACTTGGAGCGGTTTCAGTCTGAGCCAGGCGAACGCTATCTACAGCAAAGACTCGACATCACCGGGCGAATCCTGCTCTATGTCGGTCGGCTTGCAGGCAACAAGCGCGTGCCGCTTTTGATCGAGGCGCTGGCTCGACTTGACGATCGATCGATTCACTGTGTGATTGTCGGCGACACCAGCGACGTTTACGCGGCCGAAGCGACACACTGCCAGTCGCTTGCAGAACAACTCGGCCTGGCACAGCGTGTACATTTTCTTGGGCAACTCGATACCGACGAATTACCTCGCGCCTACCGGAGCGCGGATGTACTGGTGATGCCGTCGGTGCATGAAGGCTTTTGCCTGCCCGTGATCGAAGCGATGGCGTGCGGATTGCCCGTCGTCGCGTCGCGCAGTGCGGCATTGCCGGAAACGGTTGGCGACGCCGGCCTGACTTTTGCACCGAATGATGTCGAGGACTTGATCCGCCAACTGCGGCGCGTTCTTGCAACGGTTCCGGAAGCGTTGGAGTCCGAAGCTCAGGCGAAGCAACCCACGCAAGCTGAAAAGCAGCCGCGCCGGGTCGCCGTTGTCAGCTTTCGCTTTGGGCCGGATATTGTGGGAGGTGCGGAGACCTCGCTGCGTACGATGGCACGTGCGCTTCAGGAGGGAGGACATCCTGTCGAGGTATACACGACCTGTGCAACCTCGGAGAGCCATTGGCGGAATGAGGCCCCTGCCGGCGACGTAATCCTCGACGGCCTGTGCGTGCACCGCTTTCCGATTGACGCCCACGATGCGCCGACTCACGGCGACGTCTTCCGCTCCATCCTCGAAGCCGACGGACGCGTTTCCTCGGCCATCGAAGCTCGCTATCTCGCGTCAAGCCTGCATTCGTCGGCACTTGTTGCCGCGCTGCGGGCAAGGGTGCAAGACTTCGATGCCATCATCACCGGACCGTATCTCTTCGGCTTGACGGCTGACATTGCGCGAGAATTTCCGGACAAGACACTGGTCGTCCCGTGTTTCCATGATGAAGCGCTTGCCCGGCTGCCTGGATGGCCGCGCCGCTTTGGCGATGTCGGCGGCATACTTTTTCACAGCCCTGAGGAGCAGGCCTACGCGCAGGCACAGCTGGGGTTGAATCATCCGAACGCCCACGAGGTGGGCACGATCGTGACGCTGCCTGCGGCGCGGAATCCGAAGAAAGCGCCGACCCGGCCCTACGTTGTGTACTGCGGCCGTTTCTCCGAGCAGAAGAACCTGCCGCTCCTGCTCGATTGGGCCCGACGTTACCAGGCTGAGAACCCGGGCCAAGTCGATTTCTGGTTTATGGGGCGAGGCGACCTGCATTTGCCCCGCGAGCCCTGGCTGCGCGACCTGGGACGTGTGGACGAAGCGGCCAAGCAGAAGGTATTGGCTGAAGCGGCTGCACTGGTGCAACTTTCGACACAAGAGTCGCTGTCGCTGGTTGTTCTGGAGGCCTGGGCTCAGGCGACGCCGGTGATAGTGCATGACGAATGTGCCGTGCTCGCTGCGCAAGTCGCGCGCGCCGATGGCGGAAAGACTGTGTCGGAGTTTACCGGCTTCGCAGAGGCGGTCAGCCTGTTCTGCCGTGATGCTGCCGCGCGAAACGCCCACGGCAAGCGCGGCCTCGCCTACGTGGAACAGCAATATGCATCCACGCCCCGCTACCTCGGCACGCTGATCCAGGCACTCGACGCACTCGCGATCCCTCTGCATCAACAAATGCGTACACGCGGCCTCGCGCGGGCCAGGCACTATGGCCGGCCGGTCTGGCAGCAGCGATTCGCGGAGTTTATTGAGTCGCTACTCATCCAGCCGCCACGGGGCGACTCCGACGAATTAAGCATCGAACCTTTGCGCGAACGAATTCAAGCCACAACCGGTACGCGAACGACCCTCCTACCCGTGCGACTCGTCCAGCGAGGCTTTCGTGCTTCGACGCCCGAGGGGCCAGGCCGCACCGTGATCTGCTGTGAGGTGTGTGAGGACGCGACCGGCGCCATCGTCGAGCGCTCTACAGCCAGCCTTCCAGGCCTGTTGCTGCCAGGGCAACCGCGCATGGCGGCACTACCGGTGACATTGCCGAATGCGGTCGGGCCTTATTCCATCTCGCTCCGGGTCGAGTGTATTGGAAGCGGCTCCGCGCCGGCCGTCGAAATCCCGCTTACGATTGCTGCCGAAGCGTCAACACCAACCGGACCCGGCGCAGCGGTCTTTCTTGACACGGTGCAGGAGACGCTTCCGCTGGCGCATCACCTTCAGCAGCTGCCAACGGATTACGTTGACGTGACCGAAGGAGTCCTGGCGCCCGCCAAGCGACTCATCAAGCAGAAGCTGCTCAATAACTTCAAGCATGCCTACGTCGATGTGCTGTCCCGGCAGCAATCGCAAGTCAACGGCCACGTCGTGTTGATGATCCAGCAACTGGCCGAGTGCTGTGCAATGCTCGATCACGCGGTCGCCGGGTTGCATCAACGTATCGATGGCCTGGAGGCCAAGCTGGAACAGGCGCTGGTTGAGCACTCGGATCGCGAGGCCGGGTGCGCGCACTGACCCGAAGACTTCACAACAGAAATGGGGAGGATACAAAGAAAACAAACACGGCTAAGAAACTCAAGAATCGCTGGTTTTTCGGCCAGGTTTAACACTGCAGCGTGGGATTGCCCGAGAACAGCGTCCGCAGTCGTTTGGGTATCTCTCCCGCTTCACGGATTTCGTGCGGCCGGAAAGCTCGTCATACTTTGTTATACGACCGGTGCCCATACCCCCCAATCTGTTGAGAAATCACCAAAATCCGTGTCATAACCGATTGAATTCAAATCAGTTAGGTTGAGGAGGGGATTTCCACTTGTGATTCCTCAGATGCGAAAACCAGCGTTGTAGTACGACCCGTCTTATTACCTGGTCTTGAACATGGCCGGTTTTTCTTGGTATTGCGTTCTCTATGCACTTTGCGTCTCTGTGGATTGGATTTCTTGATGTGAAGATTCCGGCCTAATCGAGGAAGCATGGAGGCTCTCCGAAATGAAATGTCTCGTCACCGGCTCGGCAGGATTCATCGGCTCGCATCTGTGTGAAAGGCTCGTCCGCGACGGGCACTCGGTCGTTGGCATCGATGCGTTCATCCCTTACTACCCGCGTGCGGTCAAGGAAACCAACTTGCATGTGTTGCGCGGCCAGCGAGCGTATGTGCATCATGCACTCGACCTGCGTACCGATCCGCTCGAAGCAGTCCTCGATGGAGTCGAGGCCGTTTTCCACCTTGCGGCCATGCCAGGCCTGGCGAAAAGCTGGACGGACTTCGATCTGTATCAGAGCTGCAACCTGACCGCGACGCAGCGATTGCTGGAAGCAATCCGTCAGACCGCCAGCGTACGCCGCCTTGTTTACGCGTCAACGTCCTCCGTGTACGGCCGGCATAGCACCGGGGACGAAACGATGCCGACGCGGCCGATCTCTCCCTACGGCGTCACCAAGCTCGCCGCGGAGAACCTATGCCGATCGTACGAGGAATTCGGCGTGGCGCCGGTCGTGCTGCGGTTTTTCTCGGTCTACGGTCCACGGCAACGGCCGGACATGGGCTACCACCGATTCATCGCTGCCCTCCTTGAAAACAAGCCGATCACGGTCTATGGCGACGGGCAGCAGGTACGCGGGAATACGTACATCGATGATTGCGTGGAAGCGACGACGGCAGCGCTCCGCGCCCCCGCGGGAGAGACCTATAACCTGGGGGGCGGCGAGACGGCGTCGGTATGGGACATCCTGGGTAAACTGGAGTCCATCGTGGGACGGCGCGCAATCCTCCGCAAGGAGCCGGCTCGCCCGGGTGATCAACGCTCCACCTTTGCCGATACTTCGAGGCTCCAGCGGCACCTTAACTGGACGCCGACCACTTCCCTTGACGAGGGCCTGGCAAGCCAGGTGGCCTGGCAGCGACAGCTCAGCGAGCGCCCGCAAACGTGGGAACCGGCGCGCCGTCGAGTCCTTGCCATGAAGCGCCGGTTGACGCGAGCCGAGCGCTCGGAATAAGATCGCCCGGATTCGTTCCTCCTTCCGATCGGCGGCTCTCACATGGCGCTCGGGCACGAATGTCGCGCGCGTGACATGCCCCTACCGCGCTTTGCGAAACTCGTCTCCCACGTTCCACATCGGCAGCGCCTTGTCGTTGGCGGCGGCGCGGGCAACGTCGAAAGCGAATCGCATCAAGCGCGGATAGCCGGAGAAGTCCCAGTCAGCCCGAAATTCGTCGGCAGGCGTGTGATAGATCTTCGCGATGAAATCTTCCGTTGCTTTTCGCGCGAAGTCGGCTGGCTTCCCTTCGATTTTCTCGCCAGGAAAAACGGAGAATGCTGGGACCCCGCTCCGCGCAAGCGCAAAATGGTCCGATCGAAAAAAGTACCCGAGATGGGCATTCTTGTCCGGCTCGATGGCGAGCTTGTGCTTGCGGGCCGTCTCTTGCACCATTGGCCACGCAGTCGTGCGTTCCGCGCCGCTGACGACGACCGATTCCGGAACCCCGAGTGGCAGCACCGTGTCGAAGTTCAGATTGAGAGCCGTCCTGGCGAGTGGGATCGCCGGACGGGCCGCATAATACAGCGCGCCAAGCAGGCCATTCTCCTCGGCCGTCGTTGCCAGGAACACTGCCGACCGCTTCGGTAAGGGCTTTTGCGCGGTCCAGAGGCGGGCCATTTCGGTCAAGACGGCGCATCCGGTCGCATTGTCGAGAGCGCCGTTGTAGATGTCATCGCTGCCGACTCCGGACTTGCTGACGCCAAGGTGGTCCCAGTGGGCCGTGAAAAGAACCGCTTCCGCCTGGAGAGCCGGATCGCTCCCCGCAGCGATGCCGACGACGTTGCGGGTGACGATCTTTTGCACGGTAGTCGGGACGTGTCCCTTGACGCGAATGCCGAGCGGAATCGCTTTGAAGCCGCGCGTGTCCGCCTTCTTGAGTGCTTCCTCGACGGTCAGCCCGGCCGACGCCAGCAGTTTGTCGCCCGCACGTGCTGACAGCCAGCCGGCAAATGCCAGGGCGTGGCTTCCTGGCGTACGTTGGAGCTGGGCCCCTTTCAGCTTCTTGACGACCGAGTACGGATAGCCTGCCGTCTCGTTGGTGTGGATGATAAGCACCGCCCTGGCGCCGCGCCGGGTCGCCTCTTCATACTTGTAAGTCCAGCGGCCATAATAGGTGAGCGCCTTGCCGCCAAAGAACTTCGGATCGTCCGAGGGAGGCTCGTTGGTGAAGACGACCACTACTTTGCCCTTCACATCCACCCCCTGGTAGTCGTCCCAGCCAAACTCGGGAGCGGTGATCCCGTGCCCGAGAAAGATGGCTTCGGCATCGAAGTCCTCCGCTTGCTGCGTCCGGCTCACTCCGGCGAATTCGTCCTCGAGCTTGAATGCCGTCGCTTCGCTCCCCTTGATCATGGAAAGGGTCGCTTTCGGCCCCGTAGTCACCAAGACGAGCGGCACTGCCTGAAAGAACGTGCCGCGGTCGCCGGCCGGTTTGAGCCCCGCCTTCTCAAATTGTTTCGCCAGGTAATCAATGGCGAGATCCTCACCTCGGCTACCGATGCCGCGTCCTTGCAATTCATCGCTGGCCAGGTATTTCACATCGGCGCGAATGCGGTCGATTGAAATGGCAGGTTTTTCGTCTACGGACGGATCGGGCGGGAGCGTGCCCCCGTGGCTGCCAATGGCAAGTGCAGCGAACGCGGCTAGCAAGGTGAATCGATGCGACATGGGGAATCCTCAGGAGGCCTCTAGGTGATCGTACAGGTCATTGTAGGGCGCTGCGATTTGTTCCGCCGCTCGCGTGCGTCGCACAGCGCGAACGCAAGAAGCTTGACAGCGGGCACGTCAGCGGTTCAACTGGTCTTTGGGCCTCACCCACTACCCAAGGATTCACTCCATGATGCGAACTCTAATCAGTGTGTTTCTAGCGTCGGTTACCGCCCTCCACGCCCACGCCCAATCCAGTACGCGCGAGCTACTGGCCGCCAGCAAGCCGGTCACCATTGTCTGCATCGGCGACAGCATAACAGGCGTTTACTATCACACCGGCGGCCGGCGCGCCTATCCCGAGATGCTTGAAATCGCGCTCAAGCAAGCACATCCCAGCGCCAAGATCAAGGTGATCAACGCCGGCATCAGCGGCCACACCACGCGCGAGGCCCTCGCACGCCTCGACCGCGACGTGCTCCAGCACAAGCCGCAGCTTGTCACGGTCAGCTTTGGCATGAACGACATCGTGCGGGTTCCGATCGACGACTTCAAGAGGAACATGATCGAGATCAAGACACGCTGTCAGAAGGCTGGGGCCGAGGTCGTGTTTTGCACACAGAACAACGTGATCGAAGGTGGCGGGCGTTCAGGCCAAAAGCTGGCGGAGATTACCCAAATCATTCGCGACCTGGCCAAGGAACACAAGCTCGGCGTTGCCGACGGTCACGCGGCCTACGAGTCGGCCAAGGCCAAGAACGCCATGGAATGGCGGCTCCTGTTCAGCGATGAGATCCATCCAAACATGGACGGCCACAAGCTGCTTGCCGAGACGATCGCCCATGCCATCCTCGGCACGAAGTGTTCACTGAAGGACGTGGGACCGCCGGCGCCGGCGCTTCCGCGTACGTTGCAACTGTTGAAGGCTGGGCATCCGATCAAGGTCCTGGCGATGCCGCCCTACGACAGGGTGATCGGCCCCGCCGTGCAAGAAGTCGATCCGAAGGCCAAGGTCGAGGTCACAACCTGGCCGACGATGGGGCTGACGCTGCCGCAATTGCAACGAGAGGCCGCAAAAGTGCGAGGCTTGAAGGTGGATCTGGTGCTCATCGCCGTTCCGACGACCGCAGCCGCGCCCGACATGGAGAGCCGAATACGCTCCTATTCGTGGGTACTCAACTATTCGCTCAGCTTCGGCCATCAGCAGTGGGACGTGATCGCCATGCCCCCCTCGACGGCAACGGTCAAGCTATCCGATGGCGAAGTCGTGCTCGATCAATTCGCTCGCCGCTTGATCACTGCCCAGGATCTGAGCATGATCACGCGCCTGGCAGGTGAGAGCGACGCCGAACTGCGTACCGTGGTGGTGCGCTGGCTGAGGGAGCAGGGAAAATTCGCGAAATAGTTCCATCCTGCAAACAGCCTCCTGACTTTCGTTTGCAGTGCGTTTTCTAGACCCATCGTCGCGCTCGCTTCGCGGTTTCGCGCACCGACCGCTGGCATTTGCAGTGTGCCTTCTGCCTGGCGTCATTGCGCGAAACCGCGAAGCGAGCGCGACGACGGGTCTGAAATCCAGGCACCAACGGATATCAGCCGGCAAACCAGCATTACTTCGGCAAAATCCGGATGCACGACGGGCTCGGGATCGAGATCGGCTCACCCACAGAGCTCAGGCCGCCGGCCTTCGCATCGATTCGGAACACCGCCACGTTGTTGCCCGGCATGTTCGCGCAGACGAGCAGCTTGCCATCGGGGGTGATGGCAAGATTCTGCGGCCCTTTGCCGAGGCTCGATTCGATCTTGAGCAATGTCAGCCGACCGTCCTTGGCAATGCGATAGCTGGCGATGCTGTCATGCCCGCGATTGGTGCCGAACAGGAATCGGCCATCCGGCGTGACCTTCAAGTCTGCCGTATTGCTTGTGCCGGCAAAATCTTTCGGCAGCGTGGGAATGGTTTGCGTTTCGATGAGGATGCCGGAATCGGTGTCATAGTCGAAGACGGTAATAGTGTTGCTGAGTTCGTTGATGACATAGACGTGTTTGCCGTTCGGGTGGAACGTGAGATGGCGCGGCCCAGCGCCCGGCGGCGTGCGGACGAAGGGCTGCCGACTAGGCGTCAGCTTCGCCTTGGTTGCGTCGAGGCGATAGGCGAGCACCTGGTCTAGCCCCAGGTCGGCGGCGAAAACGAATCGATTATCGGGACTGATGACGATGCAATGAGCGTGCGGCTCTTTCTGTCGGGCGGGATCGATGCTTGAACCTGTGTGCTGAAGAAACGTCACCGGCTTGCCCAACGAGCCGTCGGCTTTCACGGGGAGGGCCGCGACGCTGCCGGTCGCGTAGTTGGCAACGAGCACGCTTTTGCCCGTCGCGTCCACGTCGAGGTAACACGCCGCGGTGCCGAGGGCCGACTGGCGATTCAACAACTTCAGCTCCCCGGTAGTGCCCACAAGTGCGTAGGCAGCCACCTCTTCGTTTTCCTTGCCCCCGAACTGTTTGGCGTGAATCGAGTACAGGAATTTCTGATTGGGCGACACTGCCAGGTAGAACGGATGCTCGGCGTCAGTCGTACGATGCGCGAGCTTCAGTTTGCCAGTCCCAAGATCCAGCTGATACGCATGGATCGCCCCCTTCCCCGCCGGCGCGAAGGCGGTGATGAAAACGAGCAGTTCGTCGGCGTTCACCTGTTGCACGGTTGCCATGGATGTTAGTCCAATCACGGTGGCCAAGAGATAGCGAAATAGCCCAGGACGCATGTGGTACTCCGGTTCAAGTTTATGGAGCGCGACTGTATGGGAACGAAGGATCGCCGCTTCCTTACGGTTGCTGCTCGTTAGTGCAACGTTGCCAAGCGAAGTGAGTATAATCGATCTTGAGCAATCCGCAAGCCGCTACCTGGCAGGAGTCCGATTCATGAAGCGATCTCTCGTTGCCCTTGGTCTGATCGTGATGACGTCCCCGTGGGCCGCCGCCCAGGACAAGGGGCCCGACTGGGTTAAGGTGGCCGACAAGGCCGGCTGGAAGCCACGCGATTCGCAGGGGGAGCTGGTCTACAAGAATCAGCTCTGGATCTTCGGAGGCTGGTTCCAGTCGTTTGAGGCGCCGCCTCGCGATGTGTGGAGCTCGCCCGATGGTAAGACGTGGAATCTGGTGACGAAAGAAGCGCCGTGGATTCACAGCGATTTGCCGATGACGGTCACGTTCGACGACAAGATGTGGATCATGGGGGGTTGGTACAACGGCCGACTGAAAGGGCACTCCGCCAGCAGTCAAGTCTGGTGGTCCACTGACGGGGCCAAGTGGGAGCAGGCCACCAAGAATGCCGGCTGGTCGCCACGCATTGCCTCAGGCGTCGTGGTGTTCAAGAACCGCATCTGGATCCTGGGAGGCACCGAGAACTACTACTTCGGCGACGACAAGAGCCTTAAGAACGACGTCTGGTCCAGCGCCGACGGCAAGGAATGGAAGCTCGAAACCGCGAACGCCGGCTGGGCCCCGCGCGCCTACCACGGCGCCGTCGTACACGACAACAAGATCTGGGTCTTCGCCGGTGGGAATTATGTGCCGAAGTATAGCGCATTCAACGATGTCTGGTCGTCGAGCGACGGTTTGAAGTGGGAGAAAGTCGTCGATGCCGCGCCGTGGAACCCACGCCTGTGGTTCTCCGCCGTTGTCTACCGCGATCGCATGTGGGTTCTGGGCGGCTGGTCCAACAATCCTTCCAAGAACTGGGGCGACGTTTGGCATTCCAAGGACGGCAAGAACTGGCAGCAATTGAAGTCCAACGTGTCCTGGAAGGAACGCCACGAGCACTCGGCCTATGTCTTCCAGGACAAGATGTGGATCGCCGGCGGCCACGCCACGCCACTCTCCAGCGAAGTCTGGTCGCTGGAGCTACCCAAGAGTTGGCCCAAGGCGCCGTGACCGGGCCAGACACGACCCGGAACCGTGAGCGAGGGACTTTTCTTTCCCGTTGCTCACGCTTCCGGGTCACAGGTGCGATCGTGATCAAGCCCTACTGATGCATGAGCATCGAACGCCAGTGCAGCGGTTGGCTTTGCACATGGCGGTGTGCCGCGTCAACTGCGTTATGGTCCGCGTCAGTTTGGGTAACCTGCGTGCGGGCGCCAAGGGGGCGTACCCAGGATCCAAGCGATTGAACCCCGCCGATGGTCAGGCCGAAGAGAAGTAGAAAACACCACCACATCGATTTCGTCAACATGTCGGACTTCCTTGTCCTTGAATGCTTGGAAATAACGCTGACACAGCGATAGCAAATCGCGGGCCGATGACGACCTGTATTCGCATCCGAGACGCGTGTGCGCATCGTAACTCATGATAAAAGCATGGTTTACATCGCAATCCTTCTTGGTTAAGGCTGAACGGATGCGCCCGGCTCGGGGACGGAATTGCAACTTTGTCCTCGGCTGGAACGGCACTTCTTACACAGCCGTGAGCGGATCGGACTCGTACCGGCTGGCCCAGACCTTGGCGGCCGGGAAGCGACCCTGCAGCATGGCGGCGAGCGCTTCCATGCCAAGGCGCTCGGTTGCATAGTGACCGGGCAAGACCAGGGCGATGCGCTGGGCCTGGGCAGCCAGGCAATCGTGAAAGCGGACTTCGCCTGTCAGAAAAACGTCGGCACGCTGGGCCGTAGCGTCGGCCAAGAATTCGCCGGCGGCGCCACACGCAATCGCCACGCGCTGTACCATCTGCCGCGCCGAGCCGACGATCTGCATGGCTGGGCACTTCAGTGCCTGCTTCACCAATTGACTGAACGCTTCAAGCGGCAACGCCGTCGGAATGGCGCCGACTCGACCTTCGCCTGCCAGTGAGCGCGTCGGCCGCAGCGTGTAAACGTCGACGGCGGGCTCCTCGTAAGAATGAGCCGAGCGCATGGCAGCGACGACGGCCTCCACCCGTCGATCGTCACAGAGAATTTCGAGCCGCCACTCGGCAACTTCCTCGCGCCGGCCTTTCTCGCCAACCGTCGGATTCGAGATCTCGGAGCCGAAGAATGTCCCGGTTCCAGCCAGGCGAAAACTGCATTCGCGATACTGTCCGATATGTCCTGCACCGGCAGCGAACATGGCATCGGACACCTTGCCGAGATCGCTGTCCGGAACGAAGACAACGACCTTGCACTGCCGTTCGCCGTTGCCGGCGCGCAGCGGACCGATGCCGATTAGGCCAAGCTTTTGGGCAAGCTGATCGTTGATGCCACCCGTGCAATTGTCGTAGGCGGTGTGCGAACTGTAGACGGCGATGCCGGCCTGTACGAGATCCAGCACCATGCGTCCCTCGGCCGTCGAGGTAGTGAGTTGTTTGGCGGGCCGAAAGAGGATGGGGTGATGGCTGACGATGAGTCGTGCCTGCTCGGCGATGGCCTCGGCGACCGAGTCGGGGGTGACCGTGAGGCACGTCATCACGCGTTCGACCGGCGCGGCGGCATCGCCAAGGAGGAGGCCGACGTTATCCCACTGGGCCGCCAGCGAGAGCGGGGCGATGGCTTGCAGAACCGAAACGAAGTCCGCAACGGTAGCCATGGGGTTCCAAGGGGTGCAAGGAAAGGCCGGCGAGCTACTCGCGCCGCGCCGGCATGCAGATAAGTACCATGACAATGATCGTACCGATGCCCGCCAGGGTGTAGGGCACCACGGGAGTCGGCCCGGATTGCTCGACTCTTTTCGGCTCTTCCGCTTGCGGAGCTTCCTGCTTGGGCATCGTCGGGTGCACCGGTTGGGCTGCGCCCGGTGAATCCGCGCCCAGGATTAGGCCTGCCGAGAGCAGACCAGCGCGGAAAAGTCTTCGCATCACAGACATCTTCTCACCTAGATTTCGTGCGGGGCCAGCAGGTTCAGAGGGAAAACGTCGATGTTGCGGGCGATCCAGTAAGCAATCAAGATCAGCGCCAATGCGAGCTGGGCCCACTTCGTTAGCGTGAAGCCGATGCTGCGGCCTGTCCACCCATTGTACGCCAGACAGAGGATCCCGTACGACAACATCGGCAAGGCGACGACGAAGAGCGGGTTCCAGGCCAAGGCCTGAGCCCAATCGCCATGAAGGAGCGAATGCACACAGCGGGTGGCGCCGCAGGCAGGACAATGCAGGCCCGTCAGCAAGTTAAACCAGCAGGGTAGAAAGGAGTACTGAGTGGGCGGATAGGCGTAAAGCACGCTGGCGCCGACCGGGGCCGCTACTGCCCCAAGGAGAACGAGAACGATGCGCGTCCGCCACCGTGAGGCCGGCGCGATCGGGAGCGCAGTTGCAGTGGAATCGCTCGCCATACGTAGAACATCTTAGGACTTTGCGGCAGGTTTGGTAACGGTCAACAGGAAGGTCGGGTTGAGAGCTTCGAAGCGAAGGGTTTCGAGCTGCTCCGTCCCGCGCGCAATGTTGACGAGCATCCCCTGCACGGGAAAGGCGATCTCCTTGAGGGCGGCGTAAACCGCCGTCAAGCCTTCGAGCGATGCGATGTTCACCACCAGCCGACCGCCGGGACGCAGCGCCTTGAAGGCGGCGCCGAGGAGACGCGAAGCTTCTTGCCGAATCCCGCCCACGAAGATGGCGTCCGGCGCCGGCAGCCCGGCGAAGACCGCGGGGGCCAGGCCGTGGATCGGCGTCAGATTCTTCACCCCAAACGTCTGGGCGTTGGCGACGATCAGGTGATAGTCGGCAACATCCTGCTCGATGGCGTACACCATGCCGCCGGCGGCGAGCTGGGCGGCCTCGATGGCCACCGAGCCGGAGCCCGCGCCGATGTCCCATACGACGTTGCCTGGCTGCACATCGAGCTGAGCCAGGGCAATGGCGCGCACTTCCGCTTGCGTGATGAGCCCGCTCTTGGGGCGTGACTGAATGAAAACGTCATCTGGATTACCGAAGCGGCGGAAGGAGTGCGGGCTGCGCTGCTGGTCGGGCCTTCCAGGCTTGCGTTTGAGGATCATGACATTGAGCGCGTCAAACTCCATCTCCTGGATCTCGTGTAGTTCGCCCTGCGTGACGCGCTCATCCGGGGCGCCGAGATTCTCGCATACGAACGCGCGGAAGTAATCAAGCCCGCGCGCCAGGAGCTGTCTGGCAATGGTCGGCGGGTCTTCCTCGTCGCTGGTGAAGATGCCGACGGTGTCGGCAGTGCGAATGCGGTCGAGCACGCTTTCGAGCGAGTGCGTCGCCAGATTGGTGAGATAGGCTTCCTCCCACGACTCCTTGATGCGGGCAAACGCGAGTTGCATCGAGCTGACGTGAGGCCAAACCTCGAAGCGGTCCTCGCCCAGTCTTTCGCAGAGATAACGCGCGACGCCGTAGAAGAGCGGATCGCCGCTGGCGACGACCACCATGCGTTTCTTGCCGAAATGCGTTTCGAGCGTTTGCACAACTTCGGGCAGGTTGGCCCCGATCGCCAGTCGTTCCGCTGTCAGCTCGGGCACGAGCGCCAGCGTCGGTTCGGAGCCGAGTACCAAGTCGGCGGATTGTAACAATTCGCGCGGCTTTCCCGTGAGGCCGGCGAGCCCGTCACTACCGATGCCGATGATGTGGATTCGCGTGTCCATGATAGAAGTTTAGCCCTGCCTCGTAGAGGCGAGGGGCATAATGTTTGCAACGAATGGTCGAAGTACGTCCACTACCGAAAGCGCTCGGTCCGCCCGCCTCGACGAGGCGGGGCTAAACGAGTTACTTCGCGGCTGCAACTACCTTCTTTGCCGCATCGGTCAGATCGGTTGCCGGGGTCAGGTTCAGGCCGCTCTCGGTCAGGATTCGGCGTCCCTCGGCGACGTTGGTGCCCTCCAGCCGCACCACGAACGGGACCTTCGGTTGCACTTCTTTGAATGCAGCGACGACGGCGTTGGCGCTG
>SXGT01345235.1_pt1 | contig 37355 bp, 25 predicted proteins | sample 3176221 | NCBI WGS metagenome assembly SXGT01 (sample SAMN11356862, study PRJNA531348) | freshwater metagenome | isolation source: freshwater sample F1-120 | place: China: Fuxian Lake, Yuxi | collected 2017-12-25 | reverse complement strand
CTGGATCGTTACGACCTGGTCAACAAACCGAAGAAGGCAACTCCTTCCGTTGTCGTTGGACAGAACTAATCGTCATCCCGACGACTGACAACTCAGAAAGACGTCCCGCGTGTGAAAGCCGGGGCGTCTTTTTTTTGTGAACACTTTGGTATATCTGCGGTTAAAGCAGTAGGACGTTCGTGAGGCTTTGCGAATCGAGGCAAATGCGGTACGAAAGTTTAATGACGCTGGGTGTCGATTTGGTGCGGTTCGAAGACTCACCGGCACCCTACAGTTACATGCGAATGTTCATTGTCATGACTATGTTGTCGATTGATCGAATGACTCCGACGCTTCGGCCAGGTTATCCGCTGGTGGGGTATCATCGGTGGTCGAATTTGTTGTTTATTCACTGGCGTGTTCCGGCGGAGCTTGTTGCTCCTCTGATACCGTCTCAATTGACTCTCGATACCTGGGACGGGGATGCGTGGATTGGGTTGGTCCCTTTTGAGATGTCAGGGGTAAGGCCGTGGTGGTCGCCAGCGGTGCGTGGGATTTCTGCGTTTCTTGAAACGAACGTGCGGACCTATGTGCATTACCGGGGACGCGATCCCGGCGTGTGGTTTTTCAGTCTGGATGCATCTAATCCGATTGCCGTCAAGCTGGCGCGGTGGTTCTGGTATCTGAGTTACTATGACGCGAGGATGATGTCGCGGATCGAGACGGATTACTGGGCGTTCTCCAGTCAACGTAAAAATCAGACGACCGGTCAATTGAACTGTGCAGCCCGACTTGGCAGTCCCCTGCCCTGCGCTGAGCCGGGGACGCTCGATCACTTTCTGATCGAGCGGTACATTCTCTATGCCCAATCACCACGCGGCGGGTTGTATCAGGGTAATGTGCATCATCGTCCCTACTCTTTGCGAGACGCGACGCTTGAGCATTGCGAGCAGTCATTGCTTGATGCGGCGGGAATTCCAGTCAGCGGGGAGCCGGCGCATATGGTGGCCAGTCCCGGAGTGAATGTCGAAGTCTTCCCCTTGCGTCGGTTGGTTTGAGCGGGCGTTTGAAGTAATCTTCAGCGGAAGATTTCTTCCATTCATCTGCGAAAACTATTCAGGACGGCTCTACGACATGTTTCCTTATCGCGGTCACACGGCTCTCATTACTGGCGCATCGATTGGTATTGGCGAAGAGTTCGCGCGAGTGCTCGCAGCACGAGGGATGAACCTCGTTCTGGTGGCTCGCAATACCGACCAGATGAACGTGATTGCCAGTGACCTCAGGACCAAGCATGGAACTCAGGTCCATGTTATCGGCTGCGACCTGAGTCGAGATACCGCAGCGACGGAACTCGCCGAGGAGGTCAAAAAGACCGGCGTCACAGTCGACCTGCTGATTAATAACGCCGGCTTCATGACGTATGGCCCGTTCGAGACGATCGATCCTGCTCAAGAACATAAGGAGATCATGGTCAACATCACTGCGATGGTCGACCTGACTCACATCTACCTCCCGGGGATGCTCGAGCGTCGCATGGGGGGCGTGATCAACGTGGCGTCGATTGCAGGCTTCCAGCCGATCCCTCTGCTGACGACCTACGCGGCGACTAAGGCGTTTGTGATTTCGTTCTCGGTGGCGTTGTGGGAAGAATGTCGAGGTCGCAATGTCCGCGTGCTGGGGCTGTGTCCGGGGACGACGAAGACGGAGCTCTTCGAACGTGCTTCAGCTCAGAACGCCGCGGTTGGTGGGGTACGAACGGTCCAGCAGGTTGTTGCGACGGCGCTGAAGGGGCTGGATCGCAAGAAGAGCCTCGTCGTGGATGGATTCAAGAACAAGCTGCTGACGGAGGGACCGCGTTTTATTCCTCGCTGGTTCGCGGCGATTTGTGCGGGGCAGGCGGTGAAAGCGAAGAAGTAGGACTCGCGACGAATGATTTCAAGTTTCCATCGGTTTCTCCTGGTGAATGTTTGACACGCTCAGCCAGTTGAGGTTGAATGGGGCTCGCTCGCGATCTCCACTCTTATCATGCGAAATGTGTTAATGACTGAGGCAGTTAACTTTTACGAAGCCCCCGCAACTGCTGCAGATGATCACGAATGCCCAGCCTGCGGTGAGACGATAGAACTCAAGGCTCGGATCTGCCCGTATTGCCAGGCCGATTTTGTCGCGATAGGCGGCAATATTCGTTCCAAGGTTCCTCGTGGTGTCAGAGCATTGGCTTACCTGTGTTTCTTTTGCGTGTTTTTGTTTGGAATCAGTTTTCTGTCGCTGTTGTCCATCCAGCCAAAGTCAGCGAAATTTCCGGTTGCCATTTGGATTCCTGTGGTTTCGATAGGAATTGTGACCACGCTATTTCTGTCGCTGGGCATCTCTTATTTGAAGGGCTACCGTTGGTCCTGGTGGTACACCATTGCCGTGTCCACGCTTGCGTCAATCATATATCCCATCGTGACTGTGGTTGCTCTGATTCAAAATCGGGCTGAAAGATCTCAGATTCTGCCACTGGTTTTCATGTCATTCGTGGCCGTCGTAATCCTATATTCTTTTCGTAAGCAGGATGTAAAGGACTTCTTTCTGGTCAAGGATGCCGGGGTATTGAAGACGATCATCGCGATTGTTGTGGTCTTTGTCTGCCAGTTCGTCTTCTTCGCTGGTCCGATCTTACTGGCGATTGCGTTACTCGGGCCGGGTGGACTACGGCAGTAAGGTGAGAACTTACAGGTTTTTGACAACACGTCATTCAACTGATCTTCACGGTCCCATTACCGAGTTCAATCGCCTTCTACGTTTCATGCAGAAAGATTAGTGTCGAGTATGCCAGAGAACATGGAAAAAACAGATGGAAACGTCAACTTTTATGCTCCTCCCGTCGAGCCGAATACGGATCATGAATGTCCTGTGTGCGGTGAAGCGATTGATTTGATAGCCACGGTCTGCCCGCATTGCCAGACGGATGTTGCAAGACATGACGAATTGACTCGGCCTAAGGTTCCAGGAGGCGTGAAAGCACTGGCTTATCTCGACTTTATCAGCGCCATTTTTGGGGCATTTGGACTTGTCGGGATTGTGGTGACCATCGGTCAGCAGAATCAAGTACTTATGTGGGTATCTTTAGCGACATCGATCGTGTCACTAGCGATCAAAGTGGCGATCGGAGTGGCCTACCTGAAAGGTTTTCAGTGGGCATGGTGGTATACCATTGGCTCCGCCGTCATGGTGTTGGTGAGCACGGCCTACTCATTCTTGTTGGGAATGTCTCGTCAGACGAATCTTCCTCCCAATGTCACTGCCGAAATGATCATGGTATTTCAACTGATTTACGCCGTGGTTGCGTTGGCGTTTCTGATCTACTTTCGAACTTCAAAAGTCAAACGTTATTTCCTCGTCAAGAACACAGGATGGTTTAAAATACTCGGTGCTATCGTGATTGTTTATGCAATCCAATACTCCGTAACCACCCTTCCTACGCTGGTCATCAAAAAGATTTACGGTGCTGAGAGCCTTGATTTCAAGATGCCTGACGGCACCCTGTTTCGTTCCAACGCCGTAGAAGATGACGACGGGATTTGAGCGAAAGGTTCTAAATGCTTCGTCGGGTGGTAGTCAATTATTTCGCAGGAAGTTCAAGAGTGAAGGTGCTGCCTCTGAGGGTGTTGTTGGCGACGGTGAGCGTACCGCCGAGGACGTGAGTGATGCGTTGGGCGATGGCGAGGCCCAGGCCGGTGCCGGGGATGGTGGAGGTGTGGGAGCGAAAAAAGGGTTCGAAGATGTGAGGGAGGTCTGCGTCGGGGATACCGGGGCCTTCGTCGATGACAGAGATGACGGCGGATTGATTTTCGATGCGGCCGGTGAGGGTGATTTTCGAGCCGGGGGGTGTGTACTTGATGGCGTTTGAGACCAGGTTATCGACGATGCGGCTGAGGAGTGGGCTGGTCGCGCGAATTATGGTTGAGGTGGGGATCTGGTTGTCGAGGTGGAGATCGCTGCGACGGGTGGTGTCCGCCCTGCTCTGCCAGTAGTTGGTGAGCCAGTGATGGAGTGAGACGTCTTCGAGTTGAGGCGGAATGGCGTCGTTGTTGGCGCGAGCGAGGAAGAGCAGAGATTCGACGATGCGCTGAAGGTCGATCGTCTGGTTGCGCAGGAGTTGGAGGTTGCTGGTGTATTCGTCCGTGCTGCGTTGACGACGGAGGGTGACGTCGATGTGGCCAAGCAGGACAGTCAGCGGTGTGCGGAGTTCGTGAGCGGCGTCGCCGGCGAAGCGTCGTTGCTGGTCGAAGGCGAGTTGCTGGCGGTCGAGGAGTTGGTTGAACGCGTAGCCGAGGTTGGTGAGTTCGTCGTTGTAGGGGGGGAGATTGAGGCGTTGATTGAAGTCGCTGCCCTGGATGGACTGGGCCTGGTAAGCCATGTCGTGGACGGGGCGGAGGGCTTTCTGGACCATCCAGCGAGCTAACATGGCGACAATGGCAAGGACAATCAATGGAACGAATGTGACGAGCAGGGCGAGTTGATAAAGAACCTGATTTCGCGGAATGGTGGAACGTGAGACGATGATCAGGAGTTCGTCGAACTCATCGGGTTGACGGTCTTCGCGTGCGGGTTTCGGGGCTCGGAGTCGTTCGTAGATATAGTCCCGGTGGTTATGGGGCTCGCGGAGTGAGAAGACATGCGAAGGGAGGGGCTGTCTGGCTGAGAGTCGTTTGGCGGTTTCGTAGAGATCGCTGATCGAATTGGTCGATTGTTCGACGATTTGGTTTTGATCGCCCAGGACAAGCCAGGCGATGTTGTCAGCGGCTTGATTGGGGCCCAGAGAGATGGCGTGTTCGAGGGGCTGCCATTTGGCTTCGGTCTCTTCGACTTCGACGGCGGCTGCCAGTGAACTGAGTGCCGAGTGGAGTTCGTGATCGAACTCATAGCGAATGTGATGAGCCGCGATGCCGTAGAAGATGATGGAGTAGACGCCAAAGCAGATCGCGAGGATGCCCAGGAAGAAGGCGCAGACGCGAGTTGTCAGTGTCATGCGTCGGAGCATGTGCTTGACTCCTCGAGAATGTAGCCTTGGCCTCGTCGTGTGCTGATGACTCGAGGGCCGAGTTTCTCGAGTTTGCGACGAAGCTCTTTCACGTGGACTTCGAGGGTGTTGGAGAGGCCGTCGAAGTTTTCGTCCCAGACGGTCTCGTAGATGCGGGTGCGGGTGAGGACGCGATGGGGATTGCGCAGGAAGTAGATGAGCAGCGAGAGTTCCTTAGCGGTCAGGTCGAGAGGTTCTCCGGCGCGGGTGGCGGACTGGCGGGCGAGGTCGACTTTGATATCGCTGAATTCGAGATGGAGGGAATCGGATTGGGTGGGACGTCGGAGTAAGGCTCGGATGCGGGCGAGGAGTTCTTCAAAGGCAAAGGGTTTGGTGAGGTAATCGTCAGCGCCGGCGTCGAGTCCGTTGACCCGTTCGTTGATGCCATCGCGGGCGGTGAGAAAGAGGACGGGAGTCGTGCGGTTACGTGTGCGAAAGCGTTTGAGAAGGTTGATGCCGTCTTCGCCTGGAAGCCACCAGTCGAGGAGGACGAGATCCCAGGTCTGTTGCTGAAGAGCTAGCCAGCCGGATTGCCCATCGGGGGCGTGCTCGACCTGATACCCTTCTTCGGTCAAGCCGCGGATGAGGAAGTCGGCGATCGGTTTTTCGTCTTCGATGGCGAGAATGCGGATGCTCATGGGGGCGTACGCTATGTGAGAAACGGTGATAGAGTGATGTGATTTTAGCGGCGGTAATGAGAGCGGAGTAAAGTGGGGATAAAGTTTTCTTTATTTCGGGTTGAGATGGATCATCAAAAATGTCTCAGCGAAACAAAACGACACAAAGCGACGAGGCACTTTTATTTTTGAGTTAGGAATTCTGGTATCGCTAGCTTGTAAAAAGTATGATCCGCATGGAAAGAACTCAAACTACTTGCCAGATGGGAAAACTAGGGATGCCATCAAAGAGACAAATAACTTATCGACCCATCAACTGGCTGACGTTGCCACTGCTAGTCGGTATCCAGTTGGCCTTGGTGCTGATTGGTCATTCTGTCGGTGGTGTTTATGGGATGATTGCTTCGGGGATACTTTTCGCTGGATATGCATTCGTATCTCGGCGCATCATTCTCAGTGGCTACTATCGGGGGATGAAGTGTCTGCATGCGAAAGCATTCGACGCGGCAATTTTGTCATTTCGGGAATGTGCTGATTTTCTGGCTGAACATCAATGGATCGACCGATTTCGAGTTGTAACGATGCTCAGTGCTTCTGCAATCTCGTTTCGAGAGATGTGCCTTTGTAATCTTGCTTTCACGCTGACACGTGATCAGAAAATTGATGAAGCAACTCGAGCCTACCAGGAAGTTCTGCTCGAATTTCCTGGTAGCCTTTTAGCGTCCACTTCGCTCGAATCAATCGAGTTGATAAGAAATACGAAGCAGCTCGAAACAGAAAAAGTCTGATCAAGCTGCATCAACGAATTTGGATCACAGATAGTTGTCCCACCTGCTGAACCACAATTAACTAAGCTATCTGCCAAATCGAAACAAATCGGCGTCCGGATGGGAGTTGCCCTGGAGTTCAGCGGCGATGACGTCCCGGGCGATGCAGCTGAAGGTGACGCCGTTGCCGCCGAAGCCTAATGCGAAGTAGATGTGAGGGTGTTCTTCGGGGATGCCGATGTAGGCGAGGCCATCTTGAGTTTTGCCGAAAGTGCCCGCCCAGGAGAATTCGGGTTCCCAGACCATGCCGGGGAGGAGGTCGTGGAGTTTGCGATGGATCGTTTTGGTTTTTGAGGGGAGGCTTGCATCGCGCAAGGTCGGGTTCTGGAATTCATCGTCTTCGCCGCCGGCCATCAGTCTGCCGTCGGGTGTGAGACGCAGATAGAGGTACGGGGTTTGTGCCTGCCAGAGGATCCAATCTTTCTTCCAGGGGCATGATTGATCGAGAGGTTCCGAGACGAGGGCATAGGTGGAGTCGAGGTCGACGACTTTTTCCTTGAGCATGTCGGAGGCTTCGTAGCCAGTCGCCATGACGATGTCGGTTGTTGTGATGTCATATCCTCGGCTAGTGCGAATCACGAGCTTGTCGTTGCGGGTTTCGAGCTTGAGCATTTCGGTGCGGTCATAGACCTGGCAGCCTTGGGACATGGCGGCTTGGAGGAGTTCGTGACAGAGGCGGTGAGGATCACAAGTCGCGGCCTGATTCGTGACAAGGGCGGCAGTGCCTTTGAGGGGAAAGCGGTTTTGGATCTGGGTGTTGTCGAGGAGTTCGACATCAAGTCTGATCGCGTCACGGGCGATGAACTCGCGATGCAAGTGCTCTGCAGCGTCTTCGGTGTCCGCGAGGTAGATACTGGTTTTCTTTTCGAAGCCGATGCTGGGATTGAGTGTTGAGCAGATGCGAGCGAGTTCGTCGATGGACCAGTGGGATAATCGGTAGGCGCGATTGGCGTTTTCCAAACCGATTTTTTCGGCCATGTCGACGAGGGAGAGATCGATCTCGTATTGCAGGAGTGCCGTGCAGGCGGCGGTGCTGCCGAGGGCGATATCGCGTCTGTCGAGGACGATGACTTTCTTGCCGATCTCGGTGAGCTTGTGGGCGATGAGGCTACCTGTGATGCCGCCGCCGATGACGGTGACGTCAGCTTCGAGGTGACGGTCAAGGTGGGGGTAATTGTGGAGGAGGCCGTTATTGAGAAGCCAGTAGGGGTGAGCGGAGGTAAGATCCATGGGGGGCTTTCAGGGTGTTTGTCTTGTAAGAAGAATGCTTCGGTCGGAACCAGCCCTTGCGTCCGGGGGGGAGTAGGGGCGGGATAAGAATGAGCATTTTGGGGGGCGGTAATCGGGAAGTTTTTGAATTATAGACGCCAAGTCGAATCGCGAGGTGTTGATTGGAGGGGACGAATTGCTTGGGAGAGTTCTCGGAAATTGGGTCTCTGCTTGACGTCGGTTGCCGTGCCGATACGCTATAACGGTCTTCGGAGTGATTGCGTTCACTGGTTGAACAGTGTGCGTGGTTGTTCGTTGGCCCGAACAATTTCCTGTCCATCTTTCTCTCGCGAGCGCTCTGACACTTTATGCCCAGAATGATGAATTGCTCACGTCTTCTTGTTGCGGTAATGCTGATGATCAGCCTGTTGACCTCTTTTGGAGAGGTGATGGCTCAAGAGAAACCGAACATTGCGTCTTATGCGGACGTCCAGACGCTCGCGAAAGCGACCGCTGGAAAGGACTATGTGCCTCAACCGGTCATACCGCAGTTTCTGAAGGAAATGACGTACGACGAGTTTCGACACATTGGTTTTACGGACGGCAAGGAAATCTGGAACGATACGATTCTGCCTTTTCGTCTCGGCTTTTACCATAAAGGCTATGTCGCGGTTGATGATGTCAAGTTGAACATTGTCTCGGATGCCAAATCAAAGTCACTCCCGTTTTCCAAGAACTACTTTCACTATCTGGGTGATGCAGCCAAGCTGTCCATTCCGGACGACCTCGGGTTTGCGGGCTTTCGTGTGAAGACCGTTTTCCCCGGAGATATCCAGCTGCAGGAGATCTTCAGTTTCGTGGGGGCAAGCTACTTCCGCGCTCGAGCTGCCAATACGATCCTGGGAACTTCGACCCGTGGATTGGCTCTGGATTGCGGGTTGCCAAAGGTGGAAGAGTTTCCGATTTTCCGCGAGTACTGGATCGTCAAGCCCAAGCCGGGCGACACGACGTTAAAGGTCTTCGCCTTAATGGACAGCCCGAGTGTCAGTGGTGCCTACGAGTTTCTGCTGACGGCTGGGAATGTCGCGACGACGATCGATGTGCATGAGACGCTGTACTTCCGCAAGGCACCGGAGAAGGTCGGGATTGCTCCGATGAGCAGCATGTGGTTGTGGGGTGATGGGCTGAAGGGACCGGAAGGTGACCATCGTCCGGAAGTTCACGATTCTGATGGACTGCAGGTCCTCGAGCAGGATGGGAAGTGGTTGTGGCGGGCGTTGAATCAGCAGTCATATCCTTCGATCGTGCAGCTGCCTTACCAGAATTCGTTTAAGGGATTTGGACTGATTCAGCGCGATACACGCAAAGAGAGCTATCTCGATGATGAGGCTCTTTATCACATGCGACCAAGTGTGTGGATTGAGCCGAAATCAGACTGGGGACCTGGTCGACTGGAACTGCTGGAACTCGATGCACCTCACGAGGGGATCGATAACATTGCAGCCTGGTGGGTGCCAGAGAAGAAGATCGAGCCCGGTTCTTCGATTGAATTGAGCTATCAAATCTCTTATTTCCTGGGTGATCGTCCAGAGCATGATAAAGCAAAAGCCGTCGCTCATCGCGTGACGCGAGATGCCGACGGAACGATCTTCCTGGAAGTTGATTTCAATGGACCGGGACTCGATTATCGGGATGCTTCGAAGCCGCCGGTGATTCAGATTCTGTCGATCCGTGCTGCCGTCACCGAGAACAAATGCGAGAAGAGTGACAAAGGCTTATGGACGGCCAAGATGACGGTCAAGCCAACGAAGGAAGGTCCGATTGAATTGCGAATCGGCCTGAAAGATGGCGAAGAACAGTTCAGCGAGACATGGTCGTACTTGTGTCCGTTGGTTCCTCCCAAGGTTGAACTTCCCCCATGGAAGAAGAAACCCGCTGCGGAAGCGGATGTGAAGGCTGAGAAGCCGGCTCAGTGATCCTCGCGAATTTTGGATTCCAACGGGGGATTGCCACGGAGTACGCATTTGGTGCGGTTCGCGCTGTTTTTCCTACAGAGTGACTCACCAGCACCCTACTTTGATTCAAGCAAGTTGAGTAACTGATCTTTGGACTCGGCGAGTCCTTTGTAAACGAGCGTGAGGTGATCCATTGTTGTGATTGCCTCACGCAATTTTTTGCGCTGTTCCTGGTTAGCGAGGATGTCTTTGCCACTTAAGTGGTAGACATGGATGAAAAACAGACTGGCGTTGACTTCTGGGAGGCCCTGCATGGTCTGACGTTCGATGCGGAGGTAGAACGGTGGTTCATCCCCCTGCCCTTCGAGGAGACGTCGGCCTTTCCAGTCGACAGCGTCCCATTCGGGGGGAGGTTGGGGATGGTGGTTTAAGCGGTTGTCGGAGCCGAAGCCCCAGACGAAGCGGACGAGAGGGCTTTTGTCGATCATGGCGCGGACCATCGAGGTCTGTGCTTTGACGATGGATTCGATGCCGGGGACAGGTTGGTGGACGAGGGCGAAGTCGAGGCCGATTTTGTCTTCTGCCGCCCAGTGACCCGGAGCGCAGAGGTGGAGTGCGGCGAGCCAGTCGTTCGGGCCATCACGCTGGACGATGGCAAGGTCTTCCTGAATCTGGGAGACGAGAGCGTCGATGCCGTGGATGTAAGCGGGAGTGACTTCTGGGGTTGTGCCGGTGAGGTGTCCGTTAACGAAAGTCAGAGTTTCTTCGGTGAGGTGGCAGGTCAGTTGGCAGGTGGTGTTGATGTCACCCTCATGGGTAAACCAGTCTGGGTGTTCGGTGGTGAAGATCTGAATGAGACGTTTGCAGGTGGCGGACTGGGTTTCGTCAGAAAGGTGATGGTGGGCGACGTATTTGGAGAGGCGTTCTTGTCTCGCGTTGAGTTTGTTGTTGCGGTAGCGCCAGAAATCTTGATCGAGGTGGGTGAGTTGCTGATCAGCGGGGCCGTTTCCGAAATCGCGGTCGAGACGGAACAGGCCGGGCGAGGGTTTGAAAGGGGGCGGGTCGACGGGGAAGTAATGGGTGATGGGAGTTGTGGGGGTGGGCATTGGGGGAGATGGTATTGGTGGAGTGAGTCAGGATTGGGGGCGTATGGTGACGTTTCTTGTGAGCTGCGCTCCCCCAGCCATCAACGGCTGGGCCACCCGAGGAGAGTGGCTGGTGTCGATAGAGGCTTGAGAGGTGGTTAGTGCCTATGCCTCACCCTCATCCGCCCTTCGGGCGCCTTCTCCCCTCAAGGGAGAAGGAACGAAATGCAGCTCCCCTCAAGGGAGAAGGGACGGAAAGAGAGAACATCGTTAGTGAGTTGGGGCTTCCAGTTTGATTTCGGTGGGTTCACCGTCCTCGGTGGATCTTATTCGGATGACAGCCGGGGCGATGGTTGCTGGGAGGGCGAAGTAGATGGGTTTTTCGATGATGGCTTTGGCGGTGTCGCCTTGGGCTTTGTGAGTCAGGAGGAAGTTCATTTGTGGTGGCATGCTGCGAGTCGAGATGCCGTTCCAGTGGAGTTCGAATTCGTGATTATCGTGATCTCCACCGGTGTAGGAAACGTCCAATACGAGGGTGTTCCCTTCGGTTTTGGCAGACTTGATGGTGACGGAGTCGACGGGCTTGGGGACTGACTGGGTTTCCTGAAGGAAGCGGAGGGTGAACGAGTTTTCGTTGGTGGCGACGCGGATGCCTTTCTTGCTCTTGGCGTTTTCGATGGTGATGGGGCTCGTTTCGATCGGGGCTAAGGCCATGGTCGCGATGCCGGAAGGGCGCTGGGCGGTGAAGGTGTAGTCCCAGATGCCATCGGGTGGTGGTTGGATGTAAGTGACTGCGTGGAGGTCGGGGTTACTCCAGCCGCCGCTCGTGACGGTGCCTTTGGCTGTCACGGTCGCAGTTTCGTCTTTGAGAGAGCCGGCGACGGATTCGACGGAATAGATGGTGGCACGTTCGGCAGCGGGTGTGTCAGTTTTTGCTTCGCGGGTTTTGCGATAGGTGTTCATGGCGGTCGAAATGATGACGAGGTCTTCGTCAGTCAGGTTCGTGCGCGTAGTTCTGAGCATGGAGACGAAGTGGGCGATCTCCTCGGGCTTATAGGGATAGCCGATATTGCCGCCCGAACCGACGGACGTGGCGAGAGTTTTTGCGTCAGCGTCGAGAATAACGAACCATGGGACGCCAAGGCTATCCCCTGGTAGGAAGCGTTTGGCGACGTCTTCGCCATTGGTCATGCGCATGGTGTCGATTTTGAGGTCGACGTAGTCTTTGGCAAAGAGGTCTTTGTAGTCATCGATGAACTTGGAGAGGACTTTGCACCAGCCGCAGTACGGCGTACCTACGCGGAGGAGGATTTTCTTTTTGTTGATTTTGGCTTGTTCGAGAGCTGTTGTGAGGAGTGTCTGCGCATCCTGGGCTTCGGGTTTCCATTTGGTAAGGAAATCCGCCACAACTTTTGGATCGTGATGTTTGCCGGATTCAAGGGCACCTGTTTCTTGGTTGGTGAGGAGTTTGCCCTCAGCGTCGAGGATAGTGAGATGAGGATATCCAAAATCTACGGTCGAAGTGTCGTAGTGTTTGAGGAGGTCCATGTTTTTACCCTGGTCGATCAGGACAAGGACGTATTCTTCGAAGACTATGGGCTGAACGGCAGAATCTTTATGGAAAACATCGTGAAGCTTATAGCACCAGCCACACCAGTTGCCGCCCCATTCGATAAGAACATTCTTGTGTTCGCGCTGAGCAGTTTTGATGGCATCGGCGATGAGTTGTTCTCCGTTGGGGAGTTCGTGATAGATCGCTTCGCGACCGGGGATGCGAGCTTTTGCGGGATCAGGAATAGACACAGGTTCTTTAGGGGAGTCGGGTTTTGTGATCGAACCAGTCGAGGAGGAAACTTCAGCAGGAGCGGTTGACGTCGAGTTTTGTGGCTCGCCTAAGGACGGTTCAGGAGGGACGGACTCGGAGGGTTTACTGGGAGCGTTCGCGGGTTTTTCGCAGCCAGTGGTGAAGGTGAATGAGAGCGCGATGAAGAGTGTGAGCAGAACTCTGACCATGATAGAAACCTCCTGTGTGCAAGCCTGAACTTTCAGGTCGGATGCTATCAGCGACGGAGGTGCTGGTCAAATTGGGGAAGGGCGCAGACATCGCGTTGCTAACGAAAAAATCCCTCCCCCTCGAGTCGCCTCGTGGAGAAAGGATCATTCATTTATGCCGCAAGGATGTTAATCAACGGGAGCAGGTGCTGGTTCTGGCACGACGACCGGTGGGGGAGTGTCTTCGTCTCCCTTCACTTCCACCTTCTTCTCGTTGGTGATTGGGTTCTCTTTGACTTCGATACCCGAACCGCCAGGACCCTCGATATCGAGAACCTTGCGTTCACAGCCTGATGAGAAGGTCAGACCGGTGAGGCACAGACTTGCCAGGAATAATTTGGAGGCATGGTTTCGCAGCGTACTCATGTGGTTCCTTTCAATGGACCATGTGTTGACGCTACGAACACAATGCAAAGCGGGTGCCAGTTAGGTAATCACCCATTATCCGCATTTTTTCATGGCGACTTTCGAGTGAGTAACGACCACTCTGCTCTCTGGGCGATCAATACAGCGGGTGGTGAACACCGGGCTCAGGCGTGGGAGACAAAGGCGTACTCATGGGATGTCCCATTTCGCCTTCGGGGCAGTAAGGGGCGTCGGGGATCATTGGCGGAACATAGACTTGCAGGGGTCGCATCAATGGACCAGATGGCCCGTAATACAGCAGTGGGTTTTTCGTGGCACATTCGTAGGTGTAAGGCTTGTAGTCCTTACGAGGCGGTTCGCAGACGACGCCGTGATGCGGGTAGAAGAAGCATGGCAGTCCGGGGGGAAACTTCTTCAGAAGGCAGTCGTAGCATTTCCCGCCGGCTTGTGCGGAGCTGGTGAGCATTCCCAGGCCGAGTAGGCCTCCTACGACGATGCGAGATACGTTGCAGTTCATCCCTGATCTCCAGACGTCCGTCACAGGACGCGTTACTTCCGTGTTTGAATGCCTCTGTCCTCAAGTGTCACGACATCGACCACGCGCGACTGGGAACGTCGCCTTTGAAGGCTGTTCCTGATGTATTGATCGTAACGAAGAGGCGTCGGGCATGTGCCGGACTCTGACGAGCGGAGCTCGAGAAGACAAAATGTCATCGTAAAGACGTTACTGTTGAATCATCAGGACATGTTTCGCAGATCGGCATAACCGTCAAAGTTCGCCCGAACGTGACATTTCCTGTTGCCAGACGGGAGAAACCTCAGGTGTGCGTCGGTTTGCACCATAAGGTTGAGTGCACGGTGCCAAACGGTGCCCGGTGCCAAACCGTGCACAGTTTCGAATTCCGCCTTCTTCCTGAATGACTCAGCGAACATGCGACACAGACGTGTTCTGAAATTCAATGCTCAAAATCACTCCCGTCGCGGCGGCGCGATGGTGGAGTTTGCTGTCTTTTTGCCGCTGGTGCTCTCGCTTCTCCTGATGTCGATTGAAGCTGCCAACGGGATCTACATGCGTCAGGCTGCAACGACAGCTGCTTACGAAGGAGCCCGTGTCGCGACTGCCAGCGGCGGGACACAGGCGTCTGCGGAACTGCGCGTCAAAGAGATCCTGAATGCTCGCGGGATCACGAAATATGACGTCGATGTGACGCCGGCGATTAACTCAAGTACGCTTCGCGGGACGGAGATTTCGATGCGTGTTCGCGTGATCGAAAAAGATAATCGGCTGCCTATCAACTTTCTGTTCAAAGGTGGCTACTTTGAATCGACTATTCGGATGATTCGTCTATGAAGAAGTTCTTCGTTCCAACCGAGCTGATGACCAATCAGTCGAACCGACTCGGTGCCATGCTTGTTCTCATGACATCGCTGCTGGTTGTGATGCTGATCATGGTCAGCTTTACGGTCGATGTTGCATGGATGGAACTGGCGAAGACGGACTTGCGCGCCGCCAGCGATGCGGCTGCCAAAGCGGGGACTGAGGCTCTTTCACGCACTCAGAATCAGCAGAAGGCGATTGAGGCGGCAATTCATGTTGCCAGCCAGAATAAAGTCGCAGGACGCTCGCTGGTGTTGAGAAGTAATGATATCGAAATTGGCAACTCGACCATGAATCCGGATGGTTCCTGGTCATTCCAAAACGGGAAAACTCCTTTTACCTCTGTTCGAGTGATGCCGAAGCTCGACGGGACGAGCGGGAATCCCCCGGTCGGCTTATTCTTCGGTAAGCTGGTTGGTACTGAGATATTCACACCGAAAGAAATTGCGACCGCGGCTCAATTTGAGCAGGATATCGTCCTCTGCCTGGACCGTTCGCATTCCATGTGCTTCGATCGCTCAGGGAATGATTGGGATTATCCGCCGCTGGTGGCATCACGAATTCTTGTTAAGAACCTCAGGTCTGACAGCGACAAGCATCTGGCGAGTTCACCGCATCCGGCGTTAAGTCGATGGTCGAGCCTGTCAAACGCAATTTCAACATTTATGCAGACGCTCAAACAACTCGAAACAACCCCACAGATCGGGCTGGTCACCTGGGGATCTCAGATCACCAGTTCCAACTACGAAGGCAACCTGACGAAACGAACATTTGCAGCGGTCACCCGGAACCGTGAACTGACAACCGACTACACAAAGATCACCGGAGATGTGACGTCGCTGGGCAATGACATCATGCTCGGCGGGACGAATATGTCATCCGGATTGACGGAAGCCATCGCTGTTCTGACAGCGAAGAATATTCGTCCGATGACTCAGAAGGTCATCATTCTGATGAGCGATGGGCAATGGAACCAAGGGGGGGATCCGCTGACGACAGCCCAGACGGCGAAGAACTCTGGGATCATCATTCACACCATTTCGTTTCTCGAAGGCACGGACCAGGGAACGATGAAACAGATTGCAACACTGACTGGCGGAACCCATTACTTCGCCAGTAGTGAAGACGAATTAAAGGAAGCGTTTCGTCGACTGGCCCTTTCGTTGCCTGTGGTCCTGATTGAGTAGTTCCGGCCAATTCTGGCTCTCGCGATTTTGTGAACCACCCGTTATCGAGATTTTCCTATGCGAATCCTGCGATCGACTACTTTACAAGCCAAGTCTAAGCGTTGTGGTGCGACGGTCGTGGAGTTTGCGGTGATTGCGCCGGTGGCGTTCTTCGTCATTTTCAGCGGAATCGAACTCAGTCGGATGAGCATGATTCGAAACAACGCCGAGATCGCTGTTTATGAAGGGGCTCGACGTGGCATCCTTCCAGGAGCGACGGCGGCGGCAGTGACTGCAGAAGTTAATCACTACCTGAATCTGATTGGTGTGAAGCAGAAGACCGTCACCATCACACCTTCGGTCATCACAGGACAAACGCAGCAGATTACTGTGTCGGTTTCGATTCCGGTCGCGTCCAGTACCTGGGTGGTGGGGAAATTGACCAAGGGCAAAACGATCACGAAATCATGCACGCTATCACGCGAGTGGATCAATAAATTTTAGAATCATTTCGCTGGCTGGTTGAATTGCATTCTCCCGTTTTGCATTCCATCGCAATGCTCACGCACATCTGTTTTCTGCAGGTGGTGACGCTCGTCTGTCCTCTCCCGAAGCGCTCTGCTTGCTGATAGCGCCATTCTTACTGGAGCATTCTGAAACATTGCTACACAGGCGTTCGTTTCGCGATTGATCTTCATGTTACCCCCGTTTGGCATCTGCTTTGCCTCTCAACACTTTCGAGAGGCCCTCCCGTCGGTTGGCTAATACGCAACACCCTTGTGAAAACAGGAGTCACACTATGGAAGTTAGAACAATCGAAATCGATCCCGTCCGACGAGACGAAATCTGGCAGCGACAGGCACGTCTTTCTCAGATCAGCTGGGGAGCCATCTTTGCCGGCACGATCTGTGCGCTCGCGGTCAGCTGGCTGATGAATTTCTTCGGCATTACACTCGGCTTCACCATCGCCGATGCGACTGATGGCGAATCGGTCGGAGAAGGACTTGCTTGGACGACTGTGGGATGGATCATTATTTCGATGCTCGTTTCTTACTTCGTCGGGGGTTGGATCGCTGCTCGGTTAGCGGGTCGTCCCGATGATACGGCGGGCATGCTGCATGGCATGACGGTCTGGAGCCTGGGAACGATTGCGACGCTGGTCATGGTCTCCATGGGAGTCAGCAATCTGATTTACTCCGGCTATCAGGTTCTTTCGGGAACAGTGCAAGCCGCAGCGAATGTGACCTCAGCAGCAGCTCAAGGGATGTCCAACGCCGCTCAAGGCACGACTGACCTTGCTGCTAATGCGATCAGTGGCATGCCGCTGCAGCAAATGCGGGATTCAGAAATTGTGACCCAGCTGGCTGCTCAAATGAAAGAGCGAGCGGCGGAAGTCATTGCAAATAGTGAAGATCCCCAAGGCGCACAAGTCAATAAGGACGAAGTTCGCGTCGCGATGGATAACCTTGATCAGCAAACCTTTACAGATCTGGTTACCAAATTGACCGACGATAAGCCAGACGAGGCAAAGCAGTTGATCGCAGAAAAAACCGATTTGAGTCCTGAGCAGATCGATAGTCTCATGACCGGGATTTCCAAGCAGATTCAAAAAGAGATCGGTACTGACAACAACAACCAGAATCTCGTCGCGGATGTGAAAACGATCGTTCAGAATTATACAGTTCGCAAAATTGCAGACTCCGATGCAGCCGGTGGACCAGAGTTGAATGAACAACAGGTTCAAGAGGCTCTCAACCAACTCGACTACAACGAAATGAAGACGATCGGGATGCACATGGTCAACGGCAAGCCTGAATCGGCTAAGAACGTTCTCGTTGCCTCGACGAACCTGAGCCGTGCGCAGGTCAATGATGTTGTCGACGGAGTCTATGCCGAAGTCAAACCAACGATCGATGAATACAACAAGACCGTCGAAGACATGAAGGTCACGGCAAACGCTGCCGTAGAAAAAGCCTCTGATTACACGCAGGGCGTTCTGTGGCTGATCTTTGCTTCAAGTGCGCTGGCATTAGCCGTCGCGGTCTTGGGCGGAAAAATGGGAGCCGATGAAGCTCAACGCAATGTCGCGTATGCGTATAACGCGACGCGCAGCTAGACTTGAGTGTTGTTTTGAATAAAAGCCTCCATCACGATACGTGATGGAGGCTTTTATTATTTGACAGACGCGATTTCACAGACGAAAGAGCCATCAATCGAAGTGGAAGCCAACGCCGAATTCGGGGCCGCAATGGTGGTGATGCCAGTAGTGCGGAGGACGTCGTCGCGCGATGAAGACGGGCGCGGGTTCAACAATGACAGCGGGTCCCGGGGAAACGTAAACGGGAGCTGGTGGCGCCGGATAGACTTCCGAGACATGTCTGGCTGGGAGAGTCGAGTGAGAGTATTGGCAGGCGAGGATGACCTGGTCGCTGACGCCTTGTTGTTTGAGGCTGATAACGCCTGGAGGGCTAAGGTCGAAACGTCCGCCGCGTTCACGCACCATGCCGACGATGACGTCAGGACTGACGCCGTTGGCGGTCAACTGGACGAGGTCGTAATTCGTCATGGAGTTCTGGACATATGCAGCATGTGCGACAGCGGCGTCGCGTTCATCACGTGCGTCTTTGGCGTTGCCGAGGATTCCACCGGCGAGCGCTCCGGTGGCTGCCCCGACAAGAAGACCCGTATTCGGGTCACCTGTGTTCGCTCCGATGATCCCACCCGCGACGGCTCCCAGTCCAGTACCGATGACCGTGCCAGCGGTCTGGTGAGGGCCTGAGTGAGCGCATCCAGTCAACGAAATGACGACGGATGTTGAGAGTGCCCACATGGTTTGAGTCGTGGAAACTGTCCAGTATCGATTTGTCTGAGATTTCATTACGGGCCTCCTGCCCTCAATCTGTTCGTTGCGGTCCGTCAGTTCTTTTATCGGCTGACGAAAAGGCTGTTCTGTCTCTGGCTGGTCGAAATGAGACGATCGATGGTGTTTCTCTTGGAGGGGCGGGAAGTCTAGCGAAAGTGAGAACTCAGAGAAACACCAGTTTTGAGCATGGAAGCGAAGGCTGATACCCAGGTTGTCCATTTGCTCTGGTTTGCTGTTTCGAGGAGATTTTGACGGGATGTCCTATTTTAACAGGGTGCTATTGTCATTCAGCGGAGACGCCGTATGTTGCGAAGTCTTTTCAAAGTTCCATGAGTAATAAAGTGAGGGGCTGTGGTTTTCAAACGTGTAGTGTTGACGGCCATCGGTCTCGGTGATGGCTTTTAAGTGAGACCGCTGCGCAGCGGGTTTGTTCTGTTTGATGAGCATGAAGAGGTCAGTCAGGACGTCGGGGTTGCTGCCGTAGTAGCTGTGGCCCATGAGGTTGAGCTCGATGCGGGTGCAGTCGACCGTGTCGACGCCTGCGATCACGATGGGGGGATGAGAGTCCCCTGCCCTTTGTTCGGCATGCATCCCTTTGGAGGAGATCAAAGCAGAGTCTCCAATGTTCGTATACAGCGTGATCTGGTCACATTGTGCTTGGCAGCTGGTGATCCATTTGCGGTAGTCGGAGACGCCGACATCGGGGGCGCAGAGGACGAGGTTGTGGATCGGGTTTTGCCCGTCTGGAAAGTCGGGGAGCTGATCGAGGCTTTGCATGACGATGCGGTTGCCCATGCTGTGGACGATGATGTTGATTTTCGTTGTGGAAGGGACGGAGCCGATGAGTTGGGTGAGAAAGTCCGTGAACGGGACAACGGAGGCGAGGTTGATCGGCTCGTCTTTCGAGTAATTTTTAAGGCCGCCCTGTGTGGGCCAGGCGTAGCTGATGATCGCGCCGTTGAAGGGCATGTCCCAGGCAATCTGGGCGGTGCGGAGGATGGCGGCGTCGAAGCTGACGTTGAAGCCGTGGACGAACAGGAGGATGTCGCGGTTAGCGGACGCAGCGAGTTGTTTGTTAATACCTGCGAAGAACTCGGGTGGCGTTGTGGGCTGGACGAGAGGGAATTCGACGAGGGGAGCCGATTTGAGTTCCTGGCTGACCGGAATGATGCCCCACTTAGGACGCGGGGTTTCAAGAAGAGGATCGACGCCGCGGCCTCGCGAAGGGATCTGGATGACGGCTCGTCCGAAGGTTGGGGTGGTGAGGACTTCGTTGGTGTAGGTCGCGCGGGTGGAATTAGCGGGTTGACCCTGGCCGCGGTTGGTGGCGTAAAAGACTTCCCACTGGGCGTGTTTTTTGGGTTCCCAGTTGACGACAGCGACGGGTTCGGAGAGCTCGCGATTCTGGGCAGCGAAGGCTTCGCGGACAAAGATCGGTGTATTTTCTTTGAAGTTGCCGGTGGCGAAGCCGTCGTAGATGAGCGAGTGGGGATTTTTCTTGAGAACAGGGGGATCGGAAACCCGGCAGCCGAGCGCGATACCCAGGAGGATCATCATGATCAGGAGCGGTCGAGACATCGCCAGATTCGTCTTGCGGGATTCGCCGTGGGCGCTTGGGGAAAATCGTGTTGAGGGGTGAACTTATGAGAGAGGGGCGTGTCTGTTAAGTGCGAATTGCGGCCACTTCAGACGCATTGGCGAAATGACAAATGTGCGCTGGTGGTGCAGCAATCGTGAGGGCGGCTTGGAAAAAATGGCCTGTGAGAGTTTCCGAGCGGTTTTTCGTTGATATAATGCATTTTCACCCGCCCCTATAGCTCAATCGGTAGAGCATTTGACTCTTAATCAACAGGTTCAAGGTTCGAGTCCTTGTGGGGGCACTCGCCAGAAACGGCGTAAGTTATTCAAAGGCCTGCGGTTGTGAACCGGGGGCCTTTTTTGTTTTGCCGCCTTGGATCATTGACTTGAGCGATTTGCTGCACGAGTGACCGACTGCTCGTCATTCATATAGAGATTGGCAGTACCTTCGGCCCTGCTCATTAGCGGCAGTGGCCAGGGGGAGGTGCGAAGTGGGTGGTCTGATCAGTGACTGTCCCTAAACAGCTGCCTTGAATGCTTTCTCTAAAGGGGACTTTCCTGTGGTCGGGGAGAATTCCCGGGGGAGGTTGACGGTAAATGCGGTTCCGGTGTCTTTGGACGAGGTTACGGTGATTTTGCCGCCGTGAGATCGGACGATGGACTGGGCGATGTAGAGACCGAGGCCGATACTTCCAGGGCGATCGGGTTGGGATTGCGCGGAACTTGCGCCGCGCACGAGTGGTTCAAAGATTCTGGAGAGTTCGCCAGCCGGAATGGGCGATCCGCCGTTGGCGATGACCAACTCAACATCAGATTCTGTTTCGCTGAGCCTGAGTTCCACGAGGGCGTTGTCGGGGCTGTGCTGGATCGCGTTGCCCATCAGATTCGAGATGGCCTGGCGGAGTCGATCTGCGTCCCAGTTGCCGCGCATGTTGCTTTTGGATTGAAAGCGAATCTGGCGTTTGGGAAAACTGATCTGGAATTCCTGGTACAACTCCTGGCAGAGGAGGCTCAGATCCATTGAGACTGGCGAAACGGGCATTCCTGCGCCCAGACGCGTCCGGGTATATTCGAGAAGATCGCTGATCATTCTCGCCATGACTCCCGTGTTGGCCGATATCTGAGAGGCGAGTTCGCTGACTTCGGTTTCTGACGGCGCCACGTGAGGGAGCAACGCAGCTGCCATCGCAATGGAATTTAGCGGGTTGCGAAGGTCGTGACCGAGGATCGCCAGAAAAAGATCGCGTGACTGATCAACACGGTTTGTGTAGCTGCTGACCGCCTTGACCAGTGATTGATCGATCGATTCATTGAAACGGGTGACGTCATCGACGTCGTTATCTTGTGGTTGTGGTCGGCTTTCATGCCATAATCGGAGGACACTGGCACGCAGGGCGCGGTATTCAGACACCAGCTCCAGCAGGTCAAAACCCGAGCCTAGTCGTTCGATGGCATGAAGTTTCGAGGCCTCATCCAGGTTTTCATCCTCTTCGTCGTCAGAAGTGTTTCCTTTGGACTTTGCGTCTCGCTCTGCATCGCTTTGCTCAGATTGCATATCCTGGACAGTTGCGAGGAGAATGACCTCGGCGTGGTCTCGCAGCGCGAGAACGTCCATATTCTTATCGGGCGTGATACTGCGGGCGAAGGCTTCCCAGTCGAGAAGAATTGGCTCGATATTCGCGACGATGAAATCAGCGAGCCGCATGAATGACCTCAATTTCGGCAATGAGGTGCTGTCCGCAATGATGCTGCGTGCTTTGAAAACGTGTAGAAAAGTATCTTATCTATCGTCACTCGCAATAGCAAAGCAATCCCTGTCCCCGCGTGAAGATCGCAGGTTTTGGGACGGCTGGGATCACTTTTGTTGACGATGCAATCGCTTTGACCAGCAGGTGCGTCTGGTTACTTCTTGCGGATGAGATAGGTGTCCATGAAGCTGAGCAGGTGGGAGATGTCAGCGGGTTGGTTGCGATAGGCAATATAGCCGTCGGGGCGGATGAGGAGGAGGGTCGGGTGGATGGCATTGAACTTGTGGTGAAGTGTGTTGTCGATGTCGAGCCAGGCCGGGAAATCGAGATTCGGCGTCGTGTCAGGCGTTGTGTCTGGGGTGAGAATGATATGTGTTGAGAGGGCATCAGGAAAGATTTCGCTTGCCTGAGTGGCGAGGTGGGTTAATTGGGAGAGCTCTTTTGCGTCGGTGGAACCGGGGATCAGCAGAAGCGTGTGACGATTGCTATGGATAGCAGAGAACAAGTTGGTTTGATGACCGGTCGTGAGGGATGCGATAGGAGTGTCACAGAGGCGGTCGCCAGCCTGGACTTCGTTAGCGAGGGAATTCCAGCATTCGCCAGTGAGGGGGCTGCTGCGGTAGTTGATGGAGAGTTCGAACCAGTCGTTGCGGATCTTGTCTTTGACGACGTGGAAGGAGCCGAGGATGGGGACGATGTGGTTTCGCAACCAGCGGGCGACGGGGCTGCGGAGGGTGGCCATGGTGGTGAAGCGTGCGGCGTTTTTGAGGACTTCGTCACCGACGGCGCTGCGTTCGAGAGAGTAGCTTTCGAGGAGTGGTTCGGGTTGGCCTTTGCCCTGGTGAATCAGTGCGAGTTTCCAGGCGAGGTTGAATGCATCCTGCATGCCGGTGTTCATCCCCTGCCCTCCGGCGGGGCTGTGGATGTGGGCGGCGTCGCCCGCGAGCATGACTCGGCCTTGGCGGTAGTTGGACACTTTGCGTTCGTTGATGCGGAAGTAGGCGAGCCAGATGGGGTCGGAGAGAGTTAACCCGCCGGGACCGCGCAGGTCGACCTTAGCCTGAACTTCGGGGAGTGACAACTCGGAAGGGAGGACGTGACTGCCTGAGGCTCCGAGGTCCATGATGGCGCGGAAGCGGTTGTGATCGATGGGAAAAAACGCGACGACGCCGGTCTCATGCCAGTAGATGCTGACTTCGTCCTTCGCGAGAGGGCCTTCGATGTGGACGTCGGCGAGCATCCAGTCATTGGGCTCGGCGTGTCCGGTGAACTCCATGCCGAGGGAGTGACGGACGGTGCTATGGGCTCCGTCGCATCCGACGACGTAAGGAGATGAGACAGTTTCTTCCCGACCATCAGGGTAACGGAGGATGCAGTCGACCTCAGCGCCAGTGTCGGTCATGGAGAGCAGTTCCACCTGACGCTCGACGGTGATGCCTTTGGAGGCGAGGTGTTCCAGGAGCAGATGCTCGGTCTGGTTTTGAGGGATCATCAGAGGGAAGCCGAACTTGCTTTCGCTGCTGGTGAGGTCAAGATGGACGAGACGTTGCCCGCCTGCGAACATGCTCCCGCCGGTAAGTTTCAGACCGGTCTGGACGAAGCGGTCGGCAAGGTCCAGGCCGTCGAGAAGTTCCATGGTTCTGCACCAGACGGCGAGTGCTTTTGACTTGTCGCTGGGAGCAGTCGACTTATCGATGATGCGACAGGGGACGTCGTAATGATTGAGGGCAGCGGCCATCGTGAGGCCGACGGGTCCGGCGCCGATGATGAGGATGGGAGTGGTCATGGGGGACTGCCTTCTTGGAGTCGGAAGATTACGTCGATGTCAGCGTTATCAGAATGCGGTATTTTGTAGTTGTATGACAGTGCTAAGTAACGTGTTGCCATAATTTTTGTCGATGTGCGAATCGAGCCACCAGAACTGTGCCGCTACGTTTTTAGCTTTTGTTCTTGCCTGCCTGCTGGCAAGACGCTAATAATGTAGCGCATCGAGTCTTGCTGAATATTTACTCTCATCTCCTATTCCAGGTGTCGATCATGCCGAGCCCTGTTAAGCTCTCGCGACGCGAGCGCGAGATTATGAATCTGCTGTTTGCGAATCAGCGGATGAGCGTGCTCGAAATCTGCCAGAAGTTGCAGGAGTCGCCGACGCCGATGGCTGTCCGTCGGATGCTGGCAATTCTCCAGGAGAAGGGACATATCAAGCGGGAAAAGGTGGGCAGGGAGTTCATCTATCTTCCCAAGCAGTCGCGGGTGAAAGCAGGCTTGAACGCGCTCAAGCAAGTGTTAGAGACCTTCTTCGAGGGATCAATGACGACGGCGCTCGCAACTCATCTGGAGAAGCCGAATGCGAAGCTGAGCGATGAGGATGTGCTAAAGCTCAAAGAATTGATCGACCAGCATGCCCGTTCTCAAGACAAGAAAGGGGAGTGATCGATGACGACTTACTTTCTGGAACTGGGTTGGAAATCGACGGTCGTTCTCGTGCTGGCGACAATCGTTGCCTATGCAATACGAAAGCAGTCTGCGGGGGCGAGGCATCTGGTTTGGAAGCTGGCCTGTCTGTCGCTGCTGGTCCTGCCGGTCGGACAGGCGTGGATGCCGGGATGGAACATGTTGCCGGAAGAGTGGTTCATGGTGTCGTTCGATCCATCCCCAACCGAACAACGCGCGATCGCAGCGACTCACAATCCCCCCGATACCGTCACGAAGAATCAGGCTGCTTCAACTGAGCCTGCACAGACTCGTATTCCCACGAATCCTTTTCCGGATCCTGTTTCGACACCGAACGTGAGAGTTCGCACCCGTGAAGAGACAGTCATCGTGGGAGGCGAACCTCGAATCTTTAGGCCGATTGACCGTGTCGAGATGCCATCTGCAATACTCTGGCGTTTCACTGCCGTTTTGAAATGGGTAGTCGTCCTCTGGGGAAGTATCGCGTGCTTACTCATGCTACGACTCATCTCCTCTGTCTTTATGTTGTGGCGAAAAACTTCTCAGCTGCCCATGATGACTGATGAGCCGCTTGTAACGCTGGTCGCCTCGTTGAGAAGCTCTTTGCGATTGAGGCGATCAGTCGATGTTCGCCTTTCGACCCCGGAGACGATGCCCATGGTCTGGGGATTGTGGCAGCCGGTGATTATCGTGCCCGAGACCATCACGTCGTGGCCAATCGAGCAGCAGCGGTCAGTCTTGCTGCATGAATTGGCCCATGTGAAACGTAGCGATCCGCTCTGGCAGGTCGTCGTGGAGTTGACGAAAGTCATCTACTGGCCGCAGCCACTGTTGTGGTTTGCGTTACGCCAGATCGAGCGATTCAGGGAACAGGCCTGTGACGATCTGGTTTTGAACTCCGGCGTCTGTGCAGCGGACTACGCCCGCTCATTACTGGATGTCGTTTCACAGGGACGCCTGCGACGGATGTGGCCCGCAGTCGGCGTGGCGATCGTGTCGACTCCGAGTATCGAGTTGCGACTGAAGACGATTCTCGATCGAACGGTGAACCGATTCGCTGTTTCGCGAACGATGGCGACTCGCTTGCTGATTTTTTCATGTCTGGCTGGGATCTCGTTGATGATCTTTCGTTTGATCCCCGACAGAAACGAAGCCAGCTATGCTGTCGTCGAGCATGAGGATGGTTCTGTCTCGATTCGTGGCCAGTCAGTCGACTCTCAAGGAAAACCGGTCTCCAGCGCGAAGATCAGTCTCTATTCGTCATCAATTCCTGATGGACTGGTTGGAGAGGTCGTCACTGACAAAGATGGTCAGTTTCACTTCGATCATGTGACGTTATCGCGGTTACGAGACGTTCCACGTATGCACCTGGTCGGAATCGCAGAAGGCTACGGCATTGCCGTGAGTCGTCTTGCCTTGGATCAGACGCAGAGAGACTTTCGACTTTCGTTTCCAGTGGAACGCGTCTTTGAAGGCCAGGCAGTTGCGGCGGATGGAACTCCGATTGACCAGGCCAAGGTGCAGTTGCAGTCAATTAAACGAGGCGAAGACAATCTCATGAACGTGATCCGTCAACTCCCAGTGATGGCTGCTTTTTATAGTCAGGCAGATGGCAAGTTCCGGATTCGTTCACTGCCGGGTGATTGTGATATTGTGATGAGCGTTTCGCATCCTGGAATTTGGCGTAACGAGATTACTCTGGATGCATTACCAAATGAGTCTCAAATAAACAGCGAGCCAGTCACTGTTATTTTAACAGGCAAGAACCCTGCCCCAACGCCGCATTTCAAAGATGGTCTCTTTGATCTGCGTGTATCCGGGCGTGCTGTCGATTTGGATGGTCAACCGATTTCGGGCGCGACCATCTTTGTCACATCGGTCCGGACCGAGAAGAAGCTGCTCGCTCAGACAACAACAAATGATGAGGGGCATTATCGTTTCGAGAGCGTCGCTTTGCCGATGAACGGACCGGGTGAAATACAAGGGGCGTTTGAGGTCTACGGAACGCATCCCGATTATGCTGTCGCATTTGAACCACGACTCTCTCTGAGGTCAGATGCGAATTGGATGACCTCCGATGAGTCAGCGACGCCTCTGGTTAAGCATCCGACACCACAGGAATTCGACATCACGCTGGCGTTTTCCGAACCTAAAAAACTAAATGGAGTTATTCACGACGAAAGCAACCAGCCCATTGAAGGTGCTGTCGTTGAGCTGATTCGTCTGGCAAAACAGGTGGAGAGTCCAAGGACTTCTCCTGATGCGGAATTCCGAACTCTTGGCAGTCAATGGTCACCATTTACACGCTCGTCACAGATCACAACAGACAGCAACGGCGAATTTGTGTTCGAAGACCTGCCATCGAACTGCCACGCAACATTCAGAATCAAAGCAAAAGGATATGTAACACGCCAGTACTACGAAGTGACTCTCGAGGGACCATCAGATCCGGAACGAAAGGACCACCTCTACAGCAAAGCCGTAGATTTAACTCTCCAAGAGGCGATTCCGATCACTGTCGAGTTCACCGATGAAGTGACTGGAAGCCCAATCGCCGGACTCTTGGCGTATTGTCATCGTACATGGACTTCTGGTCGTGATCATGCTGTCACAGATCGCGACGGGCGAATTTCCCTTATCGCGAGGCGCGGAGAAAATGTCGTTTATTCATTTCTATCGCCAGAGGTTCCCTATCTGCCTGCCAGGGCATCAATAGATGTCGACACGGAATCAAACGAAATTTTCAAAGTCTCTCTAGTCCCTGCGGCGGTCTTGAAGCTTCGCATCGTTGACGTGGATACGCATCACGGAGTCGAGGGCTTCAGTATCTGGAAGAAACACGGAAACGGAAAAGTTCGCTACTTCGAAGACAGGTACGACCGGGCAGTCGGGCACCCTCTGTCTTATCACCCCGTCAGTGATGCTGATGGTGTCATTATTGTTCATCTCCCAGCCGGGAAGCAGACGCTCGGCTTCGGGCTGGATCATGGGCCGTTTCTGCATGGGTATCGGTATGACTTCATCGGGACGGCTGGAGCAACGTTTGATTTTGTTCCGGGGCGGACAGAAGAGTTTGAAGTGAAGGTGCGCAAGGCGCAACGAAAGGATGGGAAGGCGATTGGAGAGCAGGAGCGAAAGACTTCTCATAACGCGGAGATGGTTGCAAGACCGCTGAATCAAGCGGTTGCAGAGATGCAGGCCGAGACTAAGAATCCGGCGACCGACGAAAAGCCAGTCGTGGAAACCCCCGTCGAAGTCACACCGCGGCAGAAAGAGCGTCGGCAGATTGTGCTCGAGGTCTATGATGAAGACGGGAAACCTGTGCAGGGGGCGAAGGTTGATATTCTCGGGCTGAGGACCCTCATTGACAGGGGAAGTTCTTATACCTGGTCAGAAGAATTTCATGGTAGTAAGCCAGACGATGTCTCGAATGAGAAAGGTGAAATCACGATTGATTATCCGGAGTTTGTCGTCGAGCAGATGAGGACGTCGGTGCTTTCGATTCTTGTTGAGCATCCTGAGTTTGCAGCGAAGAATCATGAACTCGATCTGTTGAAGCAGAACAGACGAGATGCTCCGGTATATTTGATGCGGCAGAGGGTTCCATTGCAGCGCGGCGTCGTGTACCAGATCTCGTTTGCAGGAGAGAACACACCGGTCAGGCCGATGTCGACACATGTCATGTTCAGCGATCTCTGGAGAGGCGATAAAAAATTTAGTTTTCAGCCGCCAAATACCTTGGTATCAAGTCGACGCGACGATCAGCCGAGGATTGCGCAAGTTGCACATCGAACGGAATCGGGCCAGATACTGTTCAGTAACGTGATCTCTGCCAGCGACTGGATAAAGGAGGGAGAACTGCGAATCGTCAAGGATGTCTTGCTGAGTCCTGGACATTCGATGTCGGGAAGGATCGATGAGGCGGTTCCTCGACCCGTTAAAAATGGTTCTGTGCTGGCTCAATGTGTCTACCTCGATTCGAGTGATCCCAATAACCAGAAGCGATTGTCATTTGCTGACGCTGTTGAGATACAGCCGGATGGGGCATTCAAGTTCGATTCGCTGCCGCGAGATGTGCCGATTCAGTTGGTGGCGATGTGCGATGGCTGGTGGTCGTCGCAGCCGAAACTCAAGGAGTTACGAAATGATCCAGAATTCGAGCCCTATTTGAAACAACTTCAAGGTATCGATGGTGTCAGTCTTTGGCCGCAATTGGTTTCTTCGAGCCAGTCGGATGGTGTGTTCATTCCGATGGAGAAAACGAACAGTGTCACGTTGAAATGCCTGGATCCGGAGGGGAAGCCGCTGACAGGTGCTAAGGTCAGCGTGTACCCTAATCTGACTTTCTATCATCATGGCTCATTTTTGTTGGGGCATTCGTGGAGTGCGGCTAAAGATTGGATCGGAGTTGATGAGAATGAGATTCAGGCACAGCAATTAGAACGACATCATGCCTCTGTGAAGCTTTGGACAAGAACAACTGACGAAGATGGACTCACGAGCTTTGAGAGTTTACCAGGCATCACTTACGTCTATGGCAGTCTGGAGCATCCCGAATATCAACTGGTGATGCCCGTTGGCAGTGCGCATCGGATCGTGAATGTTCCGGTGAGTGGCGCAGTCGAGCCGTTCATCATTCGCACGGAGCGGATTGGCGAAAATCTAATGGGGGAATTGGCACCGACTGTTGAAGAAGCGGATGAAGTTGAAGCCCCTGCTGAGAATGAGAACGCCTACAGTGTTTCCGGTTCGATTCGTGACGGAGAAGAGAAACCCCTTCGAGGGGTCAAAGCGACGTTATACCAATGGACGGAAAGTTCTAAGACACAGACTTTTGCCGCTGAGACACTCTCAAACGATGAAGGAACTTTTCTATTCTCAGACCTCGAACCACCTTCAGGGGATCGTGGAATTCTCATTGAGTCACAGCCGCAGACAAAGTTTTTTGATCGCTTCTACAAGTTGCAGTTAACCAAGGAAGGGTATGCAACGGAAATGACTCCGATTGGCTATAACTCCATAGAGTCGAATGACCTCGAATTGACAATGAGGAAATCCGGCGTCCTGTCGGGAAAAGTCATGGATGAACAGGGACTTCCTCTCGCAGATGTCCTGGTCGCGCAAAAATTTAACGAATGGCCAGAAACAGATGGGCTTGGCCGCAGAGCCAGGACCAATCGTAACGGAGAATACCGAATCGATGATCTCCCGATCTGGAATCAGAAGAATGCAAAATCTGTGGATCAGGGGAATGGGACAGGTTGGATGGAAATTGCGAGTCCGTTGATCATCGATCATCCCGGGTATGCTCACGTCGAGGCTTACTACCAGCAAATCCCTGGTGAACTAGACATCGTTCTTTTCAAAGAGAATGTCGTCGAAGGAGTTGTCGTCAATCAAACCGATCAATCGCCGATTCGTGATTGTCCGATCAAACTGAGCAAGCTGAATTGGACAGGAAAAGAGGGGCAAGCGGTCACCGATGAGAATGGAAGATTTCGATTCAACGGATTGCCAGCCAGCGAATACTCGTTGAGCGTTGATTCCGCGGACCATATTTCTTTTCCAGTCGACTTCAAGTTTTCAGGGCATGGTGAAGTGAAAACAGAGGTCCAGGTTGCATTGACCAAAGGTGGATGGATCGAGGGGAGCATCGTCGACCATGCAACTGGTAAGCCTCACTTGGAGATCACTCCAGGAGTCAAGACAACGATTTCGATTGAACGGAACTCAACGATTGCCAGTCGACCTGTCTGGGTAAGAAATATGACCGTCCAAAGCGATGGAAGCTTTCGGACCTGTCTGCCACCAGGCACGTATCTTCCCAGAGTGCCAGGTGATCGAAATACCGCCAGACATTTTGAACACTGGGATGTATGGACCAAAGGAATTGACGTTCGCGCTGGCGAAACGACACGTCTCGACCTTCGCTATCATGCAGAAGAGATTCCTGGCAACCCCAAGACCCAGGCTGTGGAACTCGAATTGCCTGTGGCAGACGAAGTGGAGGTCGCCAAAGCGATTCGTCGATTGGGCGGCTGGTATGAACTCAATGATGACAAACGCATCAAGACGATCAATATGGTCTATTACGATGACAAAACGAGAAATTTTCGGCTGGACAACTCACAAACCCAAACAGACGAATGCATGCAGTGGGCTGCAAAATGCAATTCACTGACAAAACTGGCACTCACCGACGGTCAAGTGACCGATGCTTCGATGAAATACATGAGTGGGATGAAACTGCTGGAGCGTCTTATCGTCTGGGATGCGAAAAAATTGACGGATGAGGGCATTCGTTCGCTACGTGGCTTAGAGAATTTGAAAGACATCCATTTTGGTCATGCGAAGCTTGGAGACGGCTCATTAGAGACATTCGGAACGCTGCCGAAACTGGAAAAACTTGCCCTTCAGGGAAATTCATTTACTGACGACGGGTTCCGTCATTTGGTGGGTTTGACTCGCCTCAAATCGATGTGGGTAGGTATGAATACCCCGAAACTGACTGACCGAGCAATTGACCATATTTCGAAGCTGGGATCACTGGAAGAACTCGATCTTCAGCAGGCTGCGATCAGTCAATCAGGGTTTCTCAAATTGTCTGGTTGTCGTGAACTGACAAAACTCATGGTTGGTGGCGTGAAAGTCGCTGACAGTGACGCGATTGACGACGATTGTCTGGAAACGATACTCGCGTTTCCAAAACTGAAAGACTTGTGGATCACACCCTGCCGGCTTTCTGAGTCCGCATGTGACCGGCTTCTGAATGAGCCACAGATATCGTCGCTGAACATCGGGTCGAGCGAAATTCCATACGGTTACAAGAGCAATGCGAGACGCAGGTATCCTGACCGGATTATCGATATTCACGCGGTCGCTCAATGAGCAAAAGATTTGTGGATTACATGTGCGAAGTAACTGCATATGTCAACTATCGGCTCCGACGATGCCATTACGCCGCGAAGGCAGATGGAACATTCGAGGTTAAAATCCTTAATGACGCCCCGCCTTCTTACAATCGGAGAAAGATGCTGAGTCAGGAGACGATTCATGGAAGCTGCCCCAGCACCTGATCGAGCGCCTGGCTGCTGATCGGTTTGATGAGGTGGGCGTTGAAGCCGGCTTGCGTAGCGGCGTGTTTGTCTTCTACTCTGCCGAAGCCGGTGAGGGCGACCATGGGGATCTTGATGCCGGCGGCGCGGGCGCGTTTCGCGGCTTCGTAGCCGTTCATGATGGGCATGCCGATGTCCATGAGGACGAGGTCGTAGACGCTTGACTGCAGTGCGGACAGGGCTTCTTCGCCGTTGCTGGCGGTTTCGACTTCGTGGCCTTTGGTGGCCAGAAGCATTGAGAGCATGCGGGCGATCGTGGGGCTATCGTCAACGACGAGGATTCGGCGAGACTTCGGAACGGTTTGTTTCGGGATGGGTTGAGCGGGGGTTGCGACGGTTATTGGAACGGGGACATCATGTTGGCGAATCGGGAGTCGGACGGTGAATTCACTGCCGGTGCCGAGGCCTTGGCTGTGTGCCTCGACGGTGCCATCGTGGTGCTCGACGAGTGCACGGACGAGGGAGAGGCCGATCCCTAAGCCGCCTTGTGAGCGGTCGACGGCCGCCTGGACTTGCGAGAACATCTCGAAGAGTCGGGGGAGGTGTTCGGGTGGGATGCCGATGCCGTGGTCGCGGACGATGACGCAGACTTCGTATTCGAGACGGTTGACGATGATGGAGATGTCGCCGCCGGGTTCGCTGTATTTGGCGGCATTGGTGAGGAGGTTGGAGAAGATCTGCGCGAGTCGTACGGGATCCCCCACAAGCGGGATCGGTTCTTTGACAGTCTGGATATTGAGTTGATGCTGGCCTGCTGTGATCAGAGGCATGGAGGTTTCGATCGCTGACTGAAGAACCTGCTGAAGAATGACAGGCTCATGTCGAAGTTGGAGCTTACCGTTGGTGATGCGGCTGATGTCGAGGAGGTCGTCGATGAGACGGACCATGTGGGTGACCTGGCGGTCGATGGCGTCGCGGATTTCGTCGATGACGGGATCGTCGATCGAGGTCAGCTTGAGGAGTTCGGTGGCGCTGCGGATGGGGGCGAGGGGATTGCGAAGCTCGTGAGCCAGGGTGGCAAGGAAGTTGTCTTTACGACGGTCGGCGTCACGCAGGGCATTCTCGGCAGCTTTCACGTCCTCCACATCGGTGCAGGTTCCGAACCAGCGGGTGATTTCGCCATCTTCGTTTCTGAGAGGGAGGGCGCGTCCGATGAACCATCGATAGACACCATCTGTACGTCGAAAACGATACTCGATCGTGTAAAGTTCGCCGGTCCGAAGCGACTCCTGCCAACGTTGGACGGAGGGCTCGTAGTCGTCGGGATGCAAATACTCTTTCCAGTTCCAGCCCTGTCCGGATTCATGCGGGTCATATTCCCCGCCGGGTTCATGGGGAAGAGGCATGCCAGTGTATTCGTACCAGCGTTTGTTGAAGTAGTCGTGATAACCGTCCGGACGAGTGCTCCAGACGATCTGAGGCATGGTGTCAGCGATGAGTCGAAACTTTTCCTCGCTGACTCGGAGGGCTTGTTCGGCTTCTCGCTGTTCGGTGATGTCGACGTGGACGCCGACCCATTCACGAATTGTGCCGTCTTCATTGAGGACGGGAACAGCGCGGATGGCGAAGAAGCGGTAAACGCCGTCGTGACGCCGGAGGCGATGTTCGAAGATGTAAGTCGATTGATGGGCGACCGCTTTTTTCCAGGACTCGATAGAAGGCTGGACGTCCTCGGGGTGGACGGCTTTGGCCCAGCCATAGCCTTGATACTCGTCGTATGTTTGGCCTGTGAAGGTGGCCCAGCCAGGCTGTTCGCCATGCATGAGGCCTTCTGAGGAGTTTGTCCAGAGGAGCCCTCCGACGGCATCGACGGCGGCGCGGAATCTGCCTTCACTGAGCGTTAAAGCAGAATGGTGTTCACGGGCGTTGCGTTCTGCGAGCTTGATGGCATGGATGTCAGTGGCGGTGCCGAACCATTGGCGGGTGTAATCTTCTCCCATCGGGATCGCCCGGCTGAGATGCCAGCGATACGAGCCGTCGTTCATGGAGATGCGGTGTTCGCATTCGTAGATGATGCCAGTGCTGAGAGCAGCTTGCCAAGCTTGGATGGTCACAGAGTGATCATCTGGATGAAGGACGGGTTGCCATTTCCAGGTACCGTCCTTGTCTTTCATGATGCCGGAATAGTTCTCAACTTTCGAGTTGTAATAGGTGATGTTGCCTGCGTAATCGCTGACCCAGACGAGTTGCGGGAGTGATTCAGCCAGGTTGCGATAGGGCTCGATCATGGCTTCGAGCTTGAGCTGAGCAGTTTTGCGAGCGGTGATGTCTCGCCAGGAAGCAACAAAGCCATCGTCCATGCGAGTGACACGAATCTCAAACCAGTGGGAGATCTTGTGGCCTGATTCGAGTTCTTCGATGTGCTGATGTTCGTCGGTGTAAGGTTTGCCGGTCTCAACGACGGATTTGTAGGCGTCGAAGAGGCCGTTGTCGCGATGGACAGGCATGAGTTCGAGCAGGCCGTGGCCAATCTGCTCCTCGAACGTCATTCGATGGACTTTGCAGGCGTTGGGATTCAGGTACTCGAATTTGAAGTCGACGATCTGACCGGCGTCGTCACGAATGGATGAAAGGATGGCGAAGCAGTCGATGAGGTTATCGATTGAGGTTTTGAAGCGTTGTTCGGAGACTTGGAGCAGGCTTTGCGAATGACGCAGTGAGGTCAGATCGGTGAAGATACCGAAGGAGCCGATGATCTCGCCATTCGCGTCGTATTTAGGGGTACTGGCAGTGTGCATCCAGATTTCGGAACCATCGGCTCGTCGCCAGCGGGCTTCATAGCGTTCGCCGTGGCCTTCCCGACGGGCTTCAAGGCGGATACGGGCCCGACGTTGTTCTTCCTCGAAAAGGAAGTCGAGTGCCGATCTGCCGACGAGTTCATCGACCGGGCAACCGAGGAGTTCGGCCATGCGTCGGTTAGCAAACTGGATCGTCCCGTAAAGGGAGACTTCGAGGACACCGTCGTTGGCGTTTTCAACGATCGTTTGGCAGCGATCTCTCAGACGGTGTTGTTCGGAACGCTCGTTGTGGATATCGGTGCAGGTGCCAAACCACATGACGGGCTGGCCATTCGAATCGAGGAGTGGCTCGGCACGGATAAGGAACCAGCGATACTCGCCGTTTCTGCCGAGGAAACGGTTTTGTGTTTCGAGAGGGGTAAAGTGCTTGAGGGAATGTTCCCAATGAGCGGAAGCCTCCAGAAAGTCTTCAGGATGAATGAGTTTTTTCCAGGCACCTGACTGTGCGTCGTCGGAATCGAAACCCGTGTATTCAATCCACCGTCGATTGACGAATTCGAGTTCGCCGTTGGGGCGGGCGGTCCAGACAAGTTGAGGAAGCGTCTCGGCCAGAATGCGAAATGGCTCGAGAGGATCAGAGTTTGAGGTGAGCCAGTCGCGTAGCACCAGTGAGGTCATGGAAGTCCGATTCGCCGTTGGTGGCGTGGCGGTAGAATATTCACGATGTGACATCCTGTCACAGCTGAGTTGAGCGGGTTGGAAGTTATATTGAAACGTCCACCATTTTATCTGTTTTGAAACCGTTTGCGAGAGGATGCCGATCAAACTTTCGCGTTTCGGCGGCCATTACGAAGCTGTGGTGAACCGTTTTTCGAAGACGTTGAAGACCTGTTCAACGAGCAAGGCGAGGATGGCGGCGGGGATGGCGCCCTGGAAGATGAGGCCGTAATCGAGCAGGCGGATGCCTGTGAGGATCGGTTGGCCGTAGCCCCCTGCCCCGATCAGAGCGCCGATGGTTGCCGTCCCGACGTTGATGACTGCCGCTGTCTTGATTCCGGCGAGGATGGAGCGGGCTGCGAGAGGAAGTTCGATTTTGAGAAGACGGGCCATCATCGGGAGGCCGAGGGCCTGAGCGGATTCGTGGATGCTTTGGGGGATATTTTTGAGTCCTGTGTAAGTGTTGCGGACAATCGGGAGAAGGCTGTAAAGGAAGAGGGCAAAAATCGCGGGCCAGGTCCCCAGGCCGATGAGAGGAATCATGAAGACGAGGATCGCCAGTGAGGGGATCGTCTGGATGATGCCGGTGATGGTGAGGATGAGGTGTCCCCATTTAGGGTTTTGATACGCGACGACGCCCAGAGGGATCGAGACGATGATGGCCGCGGCCAGCGAGATGGTGACGAGGAAGAGGTGATCGTAGGTGTTGCGCAGAAAGTCAGTAAGGGCACGACGGATGTCCTGGCGCTGACCGGTAGCGGGGATGGGGATGGTCGGGTCAATGTTCTGCTGAAGGAAGGTGGCGGCGATCAGACGTTCGGACTTGTGGTCGATGATCGCCTCGGCATTGAGGGCGATCATGGTGTTTTCGTTGATTTTCTCCTGGAGGGTGAGGAGGGCGTTAACGGCTTGGGGGGCGCGGTATTTCAGGTCGTCGCGGTAGAGAATGACGGCTTGGTATTCGGGGAAGTAATGGAGGTCGTCTTCGAGGACGACGAGATTCTCGGCTTGGATTTCCGCGTCTGTGGTGTAGAGGTCGATGACGTCGAGAGAACCAGTGCGCAGGGCCTGATAGGCGAGTGCATGGTCCATGCCTCGCGGGGAAGCATTGTTGAGATTGTAGACGCGGCGTAAACCGGGCCAGCCGTCCTGGCGTTTGAGGAATTCGTCGGAGAAGCCGATACGGAGATCGGGGTGTTGCTGGAGATCGGAGATTTTCTTGAGGCCGAGTTTGCTCGCGGTTTCCTGTTTGATGCCGATGGCGTAGGTGTTGTTAAAGCCAAGTGAGTTGGATATCTCGACCCCCTGCTCTGCCAAGTCGCGTTTCATCTCGTCGAAGGAGATGCCGGGCTGACTGCGGAGGATCTCGGTCGAGATGGTGCCAGTGTATTCGACGTAGGCGTCGATCTCGCCTTTGAGGAGCCCCTGGTAGACGACCTGAGTGCCGCCGAGTTGTTTGCGATGATTGACGTCGCCACCGGTGTGCGACGAAAGTTGAGAGAGCATTTCGCCAAGGATGACGGACTCTGTGAAGGCTTTGGAGCCGATGGTGACTTTGGCTTTGGAGGGGCTTTGAGCGAAGGTGGGAGAGGGGAAGAGCAGGAGGAGAAAGACAACGAGAATGGGCATGGGGGTGTCTCAAGGAGGGATGATTTTTAGGGGTGGCCCAGCCGTTCATGGCTGGGTCGCGTAGCGACAGGATATCAGCGCCATGCGTAATCAAGTTCAAGTTGACGTGGTGACCTCAGCTGGATGCGTATGGTGAGTCTTCTTGTGAGCTTTGCTCACCCAGCCATGAACGGCTGGGCCACCCTAGGACGGATCTAACATCAGCGGGCGGTGGGCTTGGAGGAAGCGGGTGACGAAGTCGCTGGCGGGGTTGGACGCGAATTCGTCGATGGTGCCCAGTTGCAGTATCTGGCCGGTTTCGAGGAGAGCGACCTGACTGCTGAAGAAGGCGGCTTCGCTGAGGTCGTGGGTGACGAAGACGACCGTCTTTTTGAGTTCCTCGAAGATCTGTTTGAGGTCTTCCTGGAGTTCAAAGCGAACGATGGGGTCGAGGGCGCCGAGGGGTTCGTCGAGGAGCAGAAGAGGCGGGTCGAGCATGAGGGCGCGCATGATCGCAACCCGTTGGCGCTGTCCGCCGGAGATTTTGGAGGGGAGGCGATCGAGTGCAGATTTGGGGAAGCGGGTCAGATTGCAGAGGTACTCGAGGCGTTGGTCGCGCTCGTCATGGGTCATGATTTTCAAGTGACGAGCCATGAGCATGATGTTGTCGCGAATACTCATGTGAGGGAACAGGCCGCCGTCCTGGAGGACGTAGCCCATGCGCGTGCGGAGTTTCAGGACATTCTGAGGAGTCAGTTCTTCTCCATCGAAACGGACCGAGCCGCTGTCAGGTTCAATCAAGCCGATCATGATGCGCAGCAGTGTTGAT
>SXGT01328469.1_pt1 | contig 37357 bp, 34 predicted proteins | sample 3176221 | NCBI WGS metagenome assembly SXGT01 (sample SAMN11356862, study PRJNA531348) | freshwater metagenome | isolation source: freshwater sample F1-120 | place: China: Fuxian Lake, Yuxi | collected 2017-12-25 | reverse complement strand
GGCTCGCTGAAGATCACCACCAGGAACGCGGTGCTCGACGAGACGGCCCTCCGGCGCGGCGCCCCCAAGATCGGCGAGTACGTGGCCATCGACGTCAGCGACACGGGGCACGGGATCAGCCCAGAGCTGGTCTCTCGCGTCTTCGACCCCTTCTTCACGACCAAGCCCTCCGGAGGAGGCACCGGCCTTGGGCTCACCACGGTCTATGCCTTCGTGAAGAACTGCGGCGGCCACATCGAGCTATCGAGCGCCGTCGGACTGGGCACCACCTTCAGCCTCTTCCTCCCCAAGGCGGACTCGAAGAGCGCGGAGCGCCACCCGACCTCCTTGCCCCCTCGCGCCCCCGCGGGCGCCGAGACCATCCTGGTGGTGGACGACGACCGGCTCGTCCGTAGAACGATAGGGAGGATCCTGGAGCGAGGGGGCTACAAGGTCCTCACCGCGGGGGACTCCACGGACGCCCTGGATCTGGTCCAGAAGCGCGGCTCGGAGATCTCGCTGGCCATCCTCGACGTGTTGATGCCCGACATGAGCGGCCCCGAGCTGGGCCGCCGCTTCGCGGAGCTCCAGGTGCCAGCGAAGCTCCTCTTCATCTCCGGTTTCGCTCCCCAGAACCTCCCCGCCGGCGAGCCCGACATCGAGAAGATGCTCCTGCAGAAGCCCTTCTCGGCCTCGGACCTCCTGGGGCGCGTCAGGCAGCTGATCGACGCCTGAGCGAGGGAGCGCTCGAGGGTCATGAAAGCTGGTACCCTCCCAGGATGAAGCCCCGGACACGCCACTGCCTGGCAAGCCCCCTCTGCGCGACGCTGATCGCCGCGTGTACGCCGCCCCGCAGCCCCCCTGTCGAGCTGCCTCGGGGCAGGACCGAGCCCGCCCCCTTGGCGACCTCGCCGGCGATCGAGGCCCCGCGGGGCACCTCGCCGGTCGCCGCCCCCTCGCCGGCCCCTCCGGCGGATCTCCCGCGGGGCGCCCCTCGCGGCGAGCGGCCCTCGCGGAGCCCTGGCCCTCGCGCCACGCTGATCACCGAGATCAGCGCGCTCGAGCAGGTCTTCGCCTCCACGCCGAGGAGCTCCCCCGGCCGGGTGACCCTGGCCCGCCGTCTGGCCGAGGCCTACGTCGAGCTCGAGGGCGCCTCCTCGACGGACAAGAGGAGCGCCGAGCTCGAACGTGACAGCCTCCGGAGCCGAAGCGCGGAGGCCGCTGCGCTCAAGCAGGCCCAGGCGAGCCGCAGCGAGCAGGTGGCCCTGGCCGCCCGGGGCAAGGCCATCAAGTACTATACGCTCATCAAGGACGAGTACCCCGACTATGCCCAGCTCGACGAGGTGCTCTATTACCTCGCCTACGAGCACGAGCAGGCGAACGATCACGCCGAGGCGCGCAAGGTTTACATGGAGCTCAAGGCGAAGCGCCCCCTCTCGAGGTACATCCCTGACGTGTACCTGGCATTCGGCGAGCGCTGGTTCGAAGAGGCTCAGGGCGATCCTTCGAAGATGGATCTGGCCGCGCAGGCCTACGAGCAGGTGCTCGGCTTCCCGCCACCGGGCAACAAGGTCTACGGCTATGCCTGTTACAAGCTCGCGTTCATTCACTGGAACAAGGGTGAGCACGAGAAGGCCCTCGCCGCGTTCAAGAAGACCATCGACTTCGGTATCCAGTTCGCCGAGCTCCCCGGCGCCGCCAGCCTGGCCTCCGCCGCCCGCAGGGACATCGTCCCTGTCTATGCACTGAAGGGCGATCCCGCGAGGGCCTATGCCTTCTTCCGCCCGCTGTCCGGCGATCCGCCCTCGAGCAACCAGAGGACCTTCAAGATGATGGATGATCTGGGCCAGAGCTACTGGGACGCGGCGCGCTACCCGGAAGCCCTCACGGTCTACCGGGATCTGGCTGCCCGCGACAGCGCGGGCGTCTGCGCCCACGGCGTCCGGGTCGACCTGACCAGCAGCGCCATCAAGACCGGCTCGGCGCCGAGCGGCGCCGACCTTGCCCGCGCTCTGGGAGCGTGTCCTCCTCGCCCCTGACCTCCCGGGAAAGGCCGAGCCTCCGCGGCAGGCCGACCTCCTCGTTCAACGGGATATCCCCGGACGCAAGCCGTGCGCGAAAGCGAGGCCCTTGCGTGCCGCGCCCCGATCGAAATAGGGCGTATTTCTCGGCGACCCCGGCCGCGCCCACCAATACGCACCCGGCATCCATCTTGCTTAGGGCCCGAAGGGTCACCGGCAAGGGTCCGACAAGAAGCCCTCCGCCACGCAAGGAAGGACACCATGGAAACCGTGCTCCGAAATCGTCGATGGACAGGCGGGCTTCTCGCTTTGTTCGCTGGTTTTCTGGTCCTGGGCGGGGCCGCATCGGCCGCGCACGCGTGGCCTCCCAACCCCGGTCCCCCTCCAGCGCCCCCGGCGGTCCCGGCGCCCCCAGCGCTCCCGGCGCTCCCGGCGCTCCCGGGCGGCCTCTTGCCGCCTCCTCCGCTGGTCCCCGCCCTCCCCCCGCCCGCCCCTGTGAACTGCACCTCGCAGTGCGACGTCCAGCGGCAAGGGCGCGTGGTCATCTTCCTGAACAACACGGTCAAGTACGGGGATGACAGCTATCGGCTGCTCTACAAGTTCCTGGAGACGAGCGGCAAGGGCGTCGTAGTTGGCGAGCTCGGGCCCCACTACCGTGAGATCGTCGATCTGAGCGGTTCGAACGCCACCAGCAGCCAGCTACGAGCCAAGCTGAGGGAGCTGCAGGCCGATCCTTCCGTCCAGGCCATCGACCTTATCATCTCCTTGCACGGATCCCCGGCGACCCTGTGGTTCGAGGATGGCGAGAAGAACGTCGCCAGCCTGGGTCAGGATATCTCGTTGGATCGACAGAGCTCTTGCAGGATAAAGCGCGGCCCCAACGCGGACTGCGAGCTCGCTCGCCAGCGGAAGCTCCGCGCCGTGTACTCCGCGGCCTGTTACGGGAAGAGCCACGCCGTCGGGTGGGTGGCGGCAGGGTTCGCCGTGGCGGCGGGCGCGTACGGGGTCCACACCGACAGCGCGGCCAGCTTTCCCACGTTCCTCAGCACATGGAGGAGCGGATACACGTTCAAGGAGTCCGTCGAGCGTGCGAACCAGGCCGACGGGGGGCGAAAATACGACAACTGGGCAAAGTCCAAGTGGCCGGAGGCGGACAGCAGGAGGAGCTGGTTCGTCGCGTCCGGCTTCGACTTCGACGGCCTGCGTATCTGGACGAAGACTCAGCAGAACCGCGTTCAAAGGTGAGTCGTAGGGGTCACATGGCCCTCGAGCAGAATCCGCTCGGGTGATCGGATCAGGAGGCGTTATCGTGGGTCGGCGCCATGCCCGAGCTCACCCGATCCGAAGCGCGCGTGCTGGCCTCCTGCGTCGAGCGCTTCATCGTCACCTTCCGCCGCGACGTGGCCGACGTCATCGCCGCCCAGTTCCGGGGCATCCAGCCCGCCGAGGTCACGGAGGTCGTAGGGCAGCTCACCCTCCTGGCCCGCCAGCTCGAGGCCAGGCAGAAGTCGGTGGCGATCCATGACGCGCACCGGGGGCTGCTCAAGCGGGTGCTCATCGATCAGCGCCGCGAGAACGCCGAGGCCATCGACCTCCCGCTCCAGAAGGCCGTGGACGCCCAGCTCGCCCGCCTGCTAAGGCGCGATCTGCTGGCCATCGAGAACGTCATGGCCGCCCCCTGGTTCGAGGAGACCGAGCCCCAGCGCGTCCCCGAGCTCACGGACTACCTCTCCGTCCGGCACGCCGAGGCGGCGCTGCCCGAGCCCCTGGTCCAGCGGCCCCGCGAGTACGACGAGAAGTTCCATATCCTGGAGGCCCCTTCCCTCTTCCTCCCTGATCTCGCCTACTACAGGCGAAGGGCTCGCTTCCGCCGCGCCGAGGTGGCCGTCGCTTACCTCGATATCGACGAGTTCAAATCGTTCAACTCACGGTACGGCGAGACCCGGATCGATCGCGATCTGCTCTGTCCGTTCATGGAGGCCCTGGAGGCGCACGTGTTCTCGCACGGCCACGCCTACCGCTTCGGCGGCGACGAGTACCTGCTGCTCCTGCCCAACATGGGCCGGGCCTGGGCGGTGGATTTCCTGAGCGCCCTCCAGGGCAGGATCGCCGCGACGGCCTACAGGAACATCCACCGCGCCCCCACGGTCTCGCTCGGGCTGGTCGTGGTGGACGTGGACTGCGTGCTCAGCGATCGCGAGGTGGAGGAGCGGGCCAACCGGGCCAAGAACCACGCCAAGGCCACCCGCAGGGGATCGATCGCCGCCTACACCGGCGCGAGGTTCCGCGACGAGGATCTGGCGCTCGCGGAGCCTGGATATTGACCCCCACAATCCCATGACATTATCGCTCGAGGCGCTCCTTTATTTCAACGGTTGTCCCGTATGCGAGCGGCGCCTCTCTCGAGCTCTTCCGGTCGGTCCCTACACCGGTTGTTTGGCATGCTAAGATGACTCCATGCCCGCGCAAGTCTCTGAAGCCCCGCGAAGACGCTACCTTCTGACCCCGCCCGGCGAGACCCGACCCTCGCTGCTTGTCGAGCTCTGTCCCGAGGTGGACGAGACCGTGCTTCAAGAGGTCCGCGAGGCGATGTTCGGCCTCGGTTGCGGCAACGGCCTCGTGCTCGACGCGGAGCGATGTCTGATCCTGCATGACACGTATCAGTCAATAGAAGACTCACGCTCGATCGAGGTTGAGCCGGCAAGCCTGGATACGCAACGCCTCCTCGGCGCGAACGGGGGATCCATCGAGCAACGCCTCGAGCGCTGGCTCAACGCCCTCACGACGAACTGGCATGACAGCATCCCGCACGAAACGTGGACGGCACCGCTGCTCACCGACGTCATACCCGCAGCATCCGGCTCCCTCGTCCGCCGGGCGATGGCAGGTGGGATGCGGTGAAGCACGTTTTTGTCGAGACCAATTTCCTGGTGGACGTGCTGCGTCCATTTCCCAAGCCGGACGCTGTAGCTCTACACGCGCGCCACGGCGCGGACGTGACCCTCCACGTGCCATGGTGCTCGATCACCGAAGCCAAACGGACGATGGAACGGATCATCCGAGAGGACCTCGCGTTCGTGGACGGCGCGGGAAGATTCTCTGGCCAATTACAGGCCAAGCATCGCGCGACCCTACCCGTCGACCTACAGGCAGTTCGGGCCTTCATCAATATGGCGCGCGACGCGCGCCGTAACGCGCTCTTCGATTTTGCGGCCGAGGTCGACGCGCTCGCCGTACAACTCGCCGTAATTCCACCGTCACCCGCCGTAGTCCGGCGCACGCTGTCGATCTTTCCCATCAAATCGCTGCCTCCTTTTGACGAGATGGTCCTTGGGGCCGTCTTGACGCACGCGGAGGAGCTGCTCACGCGCGGCGAGAGAGAGCTCTTTTTTTGCAACCTCAACGTCAAGGACTTCGAGCCTTCGACAGGGAACGACCTTGCCCGTGCCTACGCCGACGTCGGACTTCAGTACCTCGACACGTTCCGCGTACCACGATGATGAGGAGTCGTACGAGCCCCATCAGGGGGACATGGCGGCCGGCATCTGGACATGGAGATCGATCGAAGCTCCATTTTCGGGGAGCGACACACCGAACGGGACCACGTCCGTGAGATCTACCCAGAAAGCGTTCTCGGCGGGGAGATGGATTTGGGCGAACGGCTGGGTGGTTTCGCCAGAATACAGCTGAGCCACGTGTTCCTCGGATTCGTGAGGATAAACGACCCAGGCGATCCGCCTTGTTCCTGGCCCCTCGAACGACACTCGGCCACAAGCATCACACCCGCCGCCAGGTCCCCCTCGTGAAGTCGGCGGCGTCCTGTAGCAGGTTTTCATAGGTGCCAAACTCAGCCAAGGAACGGGAATCATGTATGGCGCAGGGACAGGAAGGCGGTCGTCGAGGCGCACAGAGCCACAAGGACCGGGGCGTTCGAGATCGCACTTTTCGGGGCCGCTGAGCTGGAGCGGCGTGAAGTCCGAGTCACCGGGAAGCGTGCCATTGGGAGCGTTTCCGGTCCCCATCCACGTGTAACGACAAAAATGCTCGCGGACTGTGGTCGGGGCGCTCGGGAACACGGGAGCGACATACCATCCGCTCATTGTCTTGGTGGTCGGCGCATCGAAGTTGCAACCCCCGGCGCGCCATAGCACGTACGTTGGCTTATCCGGAGGTGGAGGTTAGTACCCCGAAGGGTGAGGGAGACGGGACCCCTTCCGAGGAGCCTTGAGAGAGCGCGGACCCGGATCTCCCAACGGAGGGATCCGAGGCGGAGCAGGCTACGAGGACAGGGGCAGAGCGAGAGCAGGCATGCGCATGGGAGCGCCCCTTACTCGTCGTGCCTCGCAACTTCAAGGGAGCGAACGAGCACTCGCATCGCGCTCCATGAGGGATCTCCATGGGCGCGGCGAGCGAGCTGCGCCGTCCGGGTCGCGGAGGCCACGTCCCGATCGCCGGCAAATGCGGTGTAAAAGGCTCGCGTGAAGGCGAGCGCCGCCGCGTCACCGATGGGTCGGGTCGGGGCCACGAGGCGGTGGGTGCCGGCCACCAGCAGCGCCCGCGCGATCCCGAGGGTGCCGCGCCCCGCGTCGCACGCGGAGAGGAGCGCGGCCTCGGGGACCCTCGGCAGCGCGAGGACGTCGGTGGTGGTGAGTCGGGTGCCCCCGGCGAGCGACAGAGCGCTCTCGACGCCGTCGGATCCAAGGAACTTGCTATGCCCCGCGTAGTGCAGGAAGGAAGCGTGGCCGAGCCGGTCGCGCACCGCAGGGCCCGTCGCCCCGGCGCCGGTGAGGGCAAGGGCGTGGAGCGCCTCCTCGGCGACCCTGGCCTCCTCGAGCGCCGCCGGTAGATCTCCCGTGGTGGGGGCCACGATCAGGGCTCCGCCCGACGTGGGTCTGGACAGCGCCGGAAGATCGAGCAGGTAGACAACGGGGGCCAGGGCGACGAGCGGCTCTCCGCCCAGAGGGAGCGCGTGGAAGTCCACCGCGTCGAGCGCTCCGTGGGTGAGGAGCGCGATACGCCGTGCGCCACGGAGCTCCTTCATGGCGGGCGCGAGGAGCTTCTCGGCCAGGGCTTCGGGAGCGATACGGTCCAGTGCGGTGGCGTCGAGATCCTCGATGGGGAATGCGCGCACTCGGCCCGCGTGAGCCACGAACCCGAACCATGAGCCTGGACCCCTGGGAAAGAAGGCGAGGAGGACGTCTCCTGGCCGGGGGCTCGCTCGAGGAGCCACGTCCCCGCTCGCCGGGCTCGGTTGAGCGCGCTCGATGTCCCCCAGAATCTGCCCTCGCTCCTGGAAGCTGGTCACCTGGCGCTTGTCGCGCGCGGCGCTCCGCTCGGCCCCGGACAGCGTCCACTCGCGCTGGAGCTCGAGATCGCGCTCGTCGCGCTCCTTCAGGTAGCGATCCCGTGAAGCCGCGCTCTCCTCCCGGTTCGCCGCGGCGAGCCGGGCGATGGCGCGCACTCGCACAGCCCGGACCACAGCGAGCGCCCTGTCCGCCCGCCCCGCATCCAGTAGTTTCTCGACGAGGCGCTGCGCGCTCTCCGCGGCGTCCGAGAGGAACTCGCTTCGCCCTTCGGCGATGGGGATTCGTAGCGCGTTTTCGTCGAGGATTCGCTCGGCGTCCAGGTAGGTCGCGAGCGCAGGGCGCCCCAGCCCCTCCAGCGCCTCGGCCTTGCCGAGCGTGAAGCGCCACTCGTGCTCGACCCGCCGAGCGTCGCGAGCGCGATCCCTGCCATCCTCGAAGATCGTCAGCGCCTCCTCGTGCCTCTTCTCGAGCATGGCGACGCGCCCCCGCACGTCGAGGGCCTCGAGCGTGTCGATGACCCGGCGGTGCTCGAGCGCCGTATCGTGCCACTCTTCGAGGTATCTCCTCGCTTCGCTCGTCTTTCCGGCGCGCGCGGCGATTCGAGCGAGGTGCAGCACGGCGAGCGCGCTCAGGTAGGCATCGTTGCAGGCGACGGATTCTGCGAGGGCGCGCTCGTCGCCCGGGCTTGTGATCACAGGCTCGTAGCGGTGCTCCTTGGCCCGCATATCGACGAAGCCCGCCGCGAGAGCCACCTCCACGCGCTCGCACGCGTTGACCTCGCGGCTCTCGTGGAGCTCGCGCTTCACCTGAGCGATGAGCTCCAGCGCCTCGTCCGTGTTGCCTGTACACGCCAGCACCGCCGCGAGCAGGTGCCTCGCCATGCGACGGCTGGCGGGCGCGAGCCCCAGCCGCTCGGTGCCCAGGGCCGCAGCTCGAAGCTCGCGCAGCGCCGTCGCGCTGTCTCCTCGCGCCACTGCGATCTGCCCGCGGTACATGGGCGCTCGCGCCCGCACCTCGGGGACATCGGACCTCATGAGAGGCTCCAACGCGGCGTCGGCCTCGCCGAAGCGCTGCATTCGCTGATGAAGCGTGTAGACGAGGGCGAACGTGTCATTGGCCTCCGCGAGGAGCCGCCCCGCCCTGGCATGCTCGCCCGCAGAGTCGCGGAGCCCTCTCACGGCCTCCTCGAAGTCGCCCCGCCGCAAGGCGATGCGAGCACGAAGCCCCTTCGCCAGCGTGAGCTCCTCCGGATTCGATGAACCGATCTTGGCGAGGGCCCGCTCCGCACCTTCGAAATCGCCCTTGCTCCGGAGGCGCTCGGCCTCGTCGATGAGCGGGAACTTCCGTATCGAGGAGAGCCGCAGCACGAACCTCTGCGGCCCCGAGCGCGGATGGGCCGTCACGTCGAGCTCGGCGACCGTGGGGCCCACGGTCAGGTCGTAGAGCACACCGCCGCCGACGCTACGCGTCTTCGTGACATTTACGGCGCCCGCGAACGTGGGCGATGCGTCGGACGGCAGGTCCAGCCAGACTCGGAGCGACGGCGATCGCGGGTCGAGCTGACATATCGGCCCGCGCAGCACGCCAGCGCAGCCGCTGAACTCGGCGTGGAGCGGCGCGAGAGCCGGCGGCTCCGCGGTCGGGCACGCCAGGGTACAGGCGCTGAGCGCGAACAATGTGACGAGGCGCCTCATTTTTGGGCTAATTTATTTACCACCGCTCGCTCGTGTTAGGGAAGGTTGACGTGGACTCAAGCTTCGAGCAATTGCTGAGTGAAGTGCTCTCCGGCCAAAAAGCCGCCAGGAAGAAGCCGCTCAGCGAAGGATCCGACGACAAAGACCCCAGGGATGTGCTGCTCCAAAACAAAGACCACAGCGCCGAGCTCGTGCGGCGCACCTTGGCGGGCGACCGTGTATCGCAGAAGGTGTTGGTTCTGGCGATCATCCCCGTTCTGAGAAAATGCGTAGCAAGGACGCTACGCGCCAAGTCTGGATGTGATGATGGGCGCGGAGAAGTGGCCATGGATGTGGACAATATCGAAGGTGACATCCGGGAGGCCATGTTCGCCAACAACTGGGCGAAGATCAGCGCGTGGAGGCTGGATGGCGAGGCTAACCTAAAGACATGGGTGACGAGGATCGCAAGAAACCAAACGATCGACGTCATGCGGCGCAGGTGGCCCCATCTCGTGGAATTCGATGATGAAGAGATCAACGGGAGGATCATGGCTGACGAGGTGCAGTTCAAAGAGTCCATCGACATACGCCGGCGGCTGTTCGAGGCGCTGAAGAAGAGGTTGTCTCCGGAGGGGTTCGAGCTCTTCGAGCAACTGGTGTGGCTCGACCGTCCGATCGCGGAGGTGTCCGAAAAGACCGGGCTCTCGGCGGACGCTCTTTACCAGCGGCGGCGTCAGTTCCTTATTCTCGTAAGGGAGATCTTGCGCGAGCTCGATTTGTAGCAAGTATGAGGGAGCATGGCTTCGTACAAAGAAACGATGACGGACGATGAGCTCATGGCCCTTCTGCGGGGCCTGCGGAGCGCCAGCACCGAGGCCCGGCTCTCGGCGCTCAGCCACGGGGAGCTCACCCCGGAGGACTTCCCCGACGCCGCGCGGGATCCGGAGCTCGCGCGCGCCGTCGCGATGCACACGCCTCCCTCTGCCGAGAGCACGGAGGCCATGGTGCGCGCCGCCATGGCGCAGGCGCCCCGCCCAGATCGCCGCAGGCTCCTCGTGCGCGTCGCCGCCCCGCTGGCCGTCGCCGCGGCGCTGCTCTTCTTCATCACGCGGGGAGCGTCCGTACGAGGGGGCGAGGTGCCTCCGTACGAGCTCGTCTTCACGGGGAGCATCCAGGAGCACCGCGCCGAGCCTGCGCCCTCTGCCGAGGTCCGGCTTCATCGTGGATCGCCTTTCGAGATGATAGCGCGGCCTGCCGAGAGGCTGCGTGAGCCGGTAACGCCTTATGCCCTGCTGGTCGAGGGAGGGCAGGTGCGCGCCTGGAGCCCGCCCTTCGAGATCGACCCGGGGGGTAGCGTACGGATCGCCGGGGATTCCAGGGTACTTTTTCCCGGAGGCCCCGGGGTATACGAGGTGGTCCTCGTTCTGTCCCGGAGGCCGCCCCTCGAGGGCGAGCTCGAGGCCATCGCGCGCGGGGGCCCCACGAAGCTCCGGGTGGTGCGCGGTCGGGTGAATTTGCTCGAGTGAAGGAGCTGGCAAGGGCGGGAGCAGGCTCTCCGGGCCGGCTCATCGAGGTCGAACGGCGCGAACGACGACGGGGCGGCCCCTGCACGGTGGCCGCCCCGGAGGCTGGTCGTTCTCTGCGCGCGGCGAGCGCCGCTCAGCTGGCGACGCCCTGCACGTTGCTCAGTGGGTCGTTCGACCGCTGAGTGTGGTGCTCGCCGGGACGCCGGACGCCCGGGCCTGGGTCTCCGCCGCAGCCGCGTCGAGGACGAGGCCGCACGTCGCCGAGGCCAGGAAGTTCTCGAGGATGGTCTTCCTTGCCGGCAAGAACGTGCCGAGGAGCGCGGGCGAGAGGTTCCTCTGCTCGTCCACGTGGACGAAGCCGTTGCTGCTCGGCCACCTGAGCGCGGGAAGCGCAGGTGGATTGAGGTTCACACCGTTGCTGAGCTGATGGCACCCTCCGCAGGACTGCGTGGTGGCCCGGTCGGCGACGTTGGTCGCCGTGAGCGGCGAGCCGATGGCCTGAAGTCGAGTGTTGATCGATGTGATGAAGGCCTTCCCGGAGAGCTGCGCTCGGTAGTCGTTCTCGCTGCCCTGGGCGTTGCTCTGGCCGGCATTGAACACGTCGTTCGTGGACATGCCGATGAGGTTGACATCGTTCAAGGGAGCGAGGCTGGCGACCGAGTCGAGGAACGACGCGCGGAAGGCCGGCGCCTGCGGGTGGGTGGAGCTCGCGCTGAAAAGGGGCCCGAACGGGTTGCTCTTCACCGATACGGGGCTCACCACGAGGTGCTGACAGACGACGGGCGGTCCGATGATGATTGGCTCGCTGACGCTCGCGGAGAGCTCCTTGTCTCCCTCGGCGCACGTCTTCGCGAGCTGGAACTCCCGGAGCTGCCATATCTGTCCCGGCCCGTTCATGAACTGGTTGGTCCGGATCTGCCCGGCCTTCGTGGACGGGCTGCCATAGCCGCCAGACGCCGTTCCTAGGCCATAGTGGTTGGGGTGTACGACGGGCAAGAACCCTGACAAGCCCTGGAAATAGAACGAATCGAGCGCCGCCGCCCTGGCCGCCACGTCGTTCACGCTCGAGAGGCCGGCCCAGAACTGCGCCACGGGCCTGCACGCGTTGAGGCCCGCCTTCGGATCGGGGTTGGTGAGCGCGCCCTCGAAGATGATGAGCGCGCGATCCGAGAAGGACTGCCCCGATTTCTTGGCGAAGATGATGCGGTACTCCCCGCAGTGGGCTCCGTTCTTCGGCGCCAGATCGAACCGATTGAAGAGGGCTATTGGAACCATCGCGTCCGGGCCGTCGACGAAGGGGTTCGTCCTGGTCAGCCGCCCTTCCGCGCGCGGGCACTGCACAGGAAAGCCGTTGAGAAAACCGTTGCAGTGGAGCTCGTCCTTCCCCACGTTCTGGGTGTCCCACCACTGCTGGTAGAGGCCGAGCGGCGTCTGGCCTACCTCCCCGCCGAGCGCCACGATCTGCGTCATCACCCGCTGAAAGGAGAAGCGCGACAGGATCTCCGGATCCGTCACGGCCAGCGAGCGGCGCACGTCGAGCGATGGGCCTCTCGCGGTCGCCAGGCACGGGGACACCACGAGCGCCTCCTGGGCCGACCCCGAGCCGCCGTCGGCGCTGGCGCACGCGGCCAGCCCGCCGACGAGAAGAAGGCATAACAACGAATGATGAACGACCGCCGAGTGACGAGGCATGGAGCATTACCTTCCTTGAGCTACGATTTCGTTACAATGGCCTGTTTTCGCCGTGAAGGCTTACCGCCGGAGCTCAGTCGATGCTCACGGGCAAGGTAGGTTATTTGGCCAACACCGGTCGAGGCCGCAACGATACGAGGATCCCGTCGGGCAGGACCGCGGAACGCGCACTCCCTTGACGAACACCTGGACGGGGGAGCATGCGCAGCTGGGATAGAACAGGTCGAAGCGGTACGTCGAGCCCGCCTGGATCCACGGAGCGGATTGACACCCGCTCCGCCCCGCAGCGAAGAGCACCTTCATACCCCCGTCCATGCTGACCTTTACCTGCGTGTCGTCATACTCGCCATTCCAGCACACTCGAGTCGTGCCGAGCGCCTGCGAGCCGTATAGATAGACCGTGGTGGGCGAGGCGGTGATGCTCCCCACGGAGAGCGCCTCTTCCGACTGCCCGACGGCCTCTTCCGGCGAGTCCACGTCGGTGGTGCAAGCGGGCAGAGCCGTGAACGCGGCGAGCAAGATCGGAAATAGCATTCGTTGGAAGTTCATGGTCATATTCCTTTTCGTCGATCGGTGGCCGTGAGCGTCCGCAGCGCGGAGGTGCCGCGTGACGAGCCACGACATATTCTCGAGCATCCCGGGTGAGTTCCATACGAGAGGCAAGCAGGAGCGGCGTCAGGCGCGAGCGTCGAGCCATGTGGCCGAACAAGATGGGGTTGTGACGGCTTGCCGCACGATGGAGGTTGATTGATTTTGGTTTCGTACATGAAACCTCACCCCTCCGAAACGTATCACCAGAGGGGTAGATTTCTCGGGCGCCGCTCGAGAAGAGGCGCACTCGCTGGCACCTCATACCCTCCCTGACGCAGGACTCAGCTGAGGCCTCTTTACGGCTCTTGACCTCCGCCACATCCGCAGTAATAGGTACCACCTTCTCGATAACACCTTCCGCCCCTTCCGCACATACAAATTCTGTAAGGACTTGCCCCCGAGCAGCTCATGAGCGCTTGTGCAGTCGTCCCAGTCGTGGATGGCTCGTGACAATTCGCACTTGCGTAATCCTCAGCCATGGACAACGCCGAAGATTCTGATGTGGACGCAGCGATTGCCTCGAGCTTCTCCTTACACGTTGACGACTCTGCGGCCCCCCCACAACCCAATGGCAGCATCAGAAGGGATAGCGTTCCAAGCACGGACATCTTCACCGACACAACCTTCATTTTTTTCATGTTACCTCCCAATGATCGAAGCCCCACTCACTGAGCGCTTACACCCACGAACCTCATGCAGGTCGAGCACCACGATCCATGGCCGTTGCCGGTCGAGGCCAGCGAGAGCCGCGAACGAACTGGGCCAAACATGGGTGCTTCCTGCGCGCTCCTGATCTACGAGTCGAGGTCGCGAAATCTGAGGAGGGGCGGTCGTTTTTTTTCAGCGGGCCGCCAGGGCGCTGACCGAGAAGTCGCCAGGGCGGGCCACACAGGCGGCTGGAGCATGGAAAACTACAGGGAAATGCACGGTGGCAATGGCCACCTTCCCCGGATCTGGCCCGCTTCCGACTTTCCGGTCAGCGCTCCAGGCTCGAGACCCGGCAGAGGTCGGTGGCGCCGTGCGCCCACCCCGCGTCGTGATCTCGAGCGGCCTGGCAGTCAAAAACCCTGGATGTTGACTCCATCGGGGTCCGAACCAGAAACTCCCGCTTTCACAGCGCTCTTAACTTTCATTCCGGGCTCCTTCAGGTCGCATGAATGTCGGATTTATACCCCCGGGCTCTCGAGACCCGGGGCTCATACTGTCGCACCGTCAAGGCTGCACGATAGGCCCGCAGACCTCACCCCCATCGCGATAAGGCGCAATACGTCGCATCCCCCTCTCCCACGCCCAAGGAGGGCGAAGTAGAGGGGGGGCTGTGAACTCCACGCCAAGGCGAGCCAAGGCGCTCCTGGTTCGAAACGAGCAGGGCGCAGTGGGGCCCCTCTACCTCGCCCTCTTTGGGCGTGGGAGAGGGGCAAGTAGGCGCCGCGAAATCCAATGGCGGGGTGAGGTCTGCGGGCCTATCGCGCCACTTTGATGGTGCGACAGTATCAGTGGTCGCACTCTCCGCCGATCATGTTGACCGAGCCGAAGATGGGGACCACGTCGCTCAGCATCCCGCCCTCGATGAGGCGCTTCACGCCGCCGACGATGTTGAAGCACGGGGGGCGAATACGCACCCGGTAGGGCGTGCCGCTGCCGTCCGAGACCAGGTAGAACCCCAGCTCTCCATTTCCCCCCTCGGTGTACGAGTAGACCTCGCCCTTCGGGATCTTGGCGCCCTCCATGACCAGCTTGAAATGCTGGATGGTCGCCTCGATGGTCGTATAGACATCCGCCTTGCTCGGATAGACGACCCTGGGATCGGATACGCTGACCGGGCCCTCGTCGGCCATCCTGGCGTTGGCCTGCTCGATGATCCGGAACGATTGCCTGATCTCGCCCAGGCGCACCAGGAAGCGGTCCAGGGTGTCGCCCTTGGTGCCGACGGGGACCTCGAAATCGACCTCGTCGTACTTCAAATAGGGGTGGGCCTTGCGGACGTCGTAGGGGACCCCGGTGGCGCGCAGGCAGGGGCCCGTCCAGGAGAGGGAGAGCGCGTCAGGGCCGCTGATCACCCCGGTGTTCTCCAGGCGATCGATGAAGATGCGGTTGCGCAGGAGCATCTTCTCGCCCTCGGCGACGATGCCCAGGACCTTGGTCTGGGTCGCGGCGCACATGGCCTTGAAGGCCTTGGTGGGAGGAGCGGCCATCCCTCCGATACGCCCGAAGGAGTGGGTGAGGCGCGCCCCGGTCTCCTCCTCGAGGATGTCCCAGATCATGTCGCGGGCCTTGATGAACCAGAGGAAGGGAGTGAAGGCCCCCAGCTCCATGGCCATGGCCCCGGTGCACGTCAGGTGATCGGAGATCCTGGCCAGCTCGCCCAGCGCCATGCGGTACCACTGGCAGCGCTCGGGCACCTGGATGCCGCACAGCTTCTCGACCGCCAGCGCGTAGCCGACGTTGTTCAGCATGGGCGAGACGTAGTTGAGGCGGTCGGCGTACGGGAAGACCTGGGCCCAGGTGCCGCGCTCGCACATCTTCTCGAAGCCGCGGTGGAGATAGCCAATCTGGACATCGACGTTCTCGATGTTCTCGCCAGAGAGCTCCATGACCATCCGCACCGTGCCGTGCATGGCGGGGTGCGACGGCCCCATGTTGAGGCGCATGGGCTCCGAGGGGAGCTCGAGCTCGCCCTCCTCGAGATCCAGATCGATGGGCTCCATGTCAGTTCTTCTCCTGAAGGCTCTTCAGCTCTCTCGTCAATTTTCTTCCGGGCGTATCCACTCGACGCGGCCGAAGGGCATGCCCTCGTCTTCCAGGAACGGAGCCAGCTTCTCGAGGGGCACCCCGGCCTCCTGCTCGGTCCTGTACTCGACCAGGGGCTGGGTCCTGGTGGCGGGGTAGTCCTTCCTGAGCGGGTGCCCCACGAACTCGGGATACATGAGGATACGACGGAGATCCGGGTGCCCCTTGAAGGTGACCCCCGACATGTCGTAGGTCTCGCGCTCCAGCCAGTTGGCGCCTTCCCATATGGACGTCACGCTGTCGAGCTCGGCGTTCACCATCTCGGAGTCGCCCACCCGGGTCTTCAGGCGGACGCGGTGGCGCCGGTTGAGCGAATAGAGGTGCATCACCACCTCCATGCGGGGCGTCCTGTCGGGGTAGTCGACGCCGCACAGATCGGAGAGCATGTCGAAGGACATGGCAGGATCGTGGCGGAGAAACTCGCAGATCTTCTTCCAGTCCTCGGCGGCGACGAGGGCGGTGTCGTCGCCGAAGTCCGAGTGGGTCTCCAGGATGGAAGCGCCGAATTTCTGCTTCAGGCGCTCGAGGACGAGCTGGCTCACTGGACCCCCTCCTTGTCGTTGGCCTTGCCCTTGCGGGAGAGCGTGGACGATGGGACGAGCTGGAGATCCTTGAGCGGATCCTCCCTCGGCTTCACGACCCCTGGCGTCCGGTCGCCCCTGGCGATCTTGTCCTGGAGGAGCAGGAGCCCGTCGAGCGCCCCCTCGGGGCGAGGAGGGCAGCCGGGGATGTACACGTCGCAGGGGATGATCTTGTCGATCCCGGGGACCGTGGTGTAGTTGTCGTAGAAGCCCCCGCAGCTGGCGCAGGTCCCGAAGGCCATCACGTACTTGGGCTCCATCATCTGCTCGTAGATGCGCCTGAGCACGGGCGCCTGGCGCTGGCTGATGGTGCCCACCACCCAGAGCAGATCGGCCTGGCGGGGCGAGAAGCGCGGCGCCTCGGCGCCGAAGCGCGAGAGGTCGAAGCGAGGGCCCGCGATCGACATGAACTCCATGCCGCAGCAGGCCGTGACGAAGGGATACTGGAAGAGCGAGTATTTTCGCGCCCAGTTGAGGAGGGCGTCGAGCCTCGTGGTGGCGAATCCGGACTCGCTGCCCTCGAGGGTTATCTGCTTCTTGGCCACGGATTAGCTCCTTTGGATACGCGCGCGGGTCCTGCTCAGTGCTCCCACTCGAGGGCGCCCTTCTTGACGACGTACACGAGCGCCACGATGATGACAGCCAGGAACCCGAACATGGATCCGAGCCCGACCCAGCCCAGGTTCTTGAACTGGACCGCCCACGGGTAGATGAACACCGCCTCGATGTCGAAGACCACGAAGAGGATGGCCGTCAGGTAGAACTTGACGGAGAGCTTGAGGTGGTTGCCGCCGGAGCTCTCCGAGCCGCACTCGTAGGGCGTCAGCTTCTCGGCGGTCCTCTTCATTTTCCCGCCCAGGAAGGTGGCGCCCAGGAAGAACAGCCCGGCCAGCGTCACCGCCACCGCGAGCATGAGGAACATCGGCGCGTAGAGGGGGATCAGGGAGCTATACTCGTTGGGCATGCGTCCTGGACGTTGGAAAGGGCGTTTGATCTCGCGGAGCAACCGGCGCGGGCCTGGGCCAGGCTCCCGGGCGTCGATTTCTAGTGGGTCGCCCTCCGGGTGTCAACGAGCGTCCCTCCAGCTTGACAGGAGCGCGCCCCGGGACGAGACGATGAGCCAGCTCTCATGGCTCTCCTCAAGATCGCGACCCTGGGCCACCCCGTCCTACGCCAGCCTGCTCGCAAGCTCGAGCGAGAGGAGCTCGCCTCCCCCGGGGTGCAGCGCTTCATCGACGATCTGGTGGACACCATGCGCGACGCCAGCGGCGCCGGCCTGGCGGCCACCCAGGTGCACTCCCCGGTGGCGATCTGCGCCATCGAGGTGAACGAGAACCCCCGCTACCCTTACAAGCCCAATTTCCCTCTCACCGTCCTGGTGAACCCCGAGCTCACCCCCACCACCGGGGAGACCTTCCTCAACTACGAGGGCTGCCTCTCGGTCCCCAACCTCAGGGGCGAGGCCAGACGCTTCCTGGGCGTCCGTGTCCGCGCCTGGGATCGCCACGGCCAGGATCTGGATTTCGAGGTGAAGGGGCTGACCGCGGGCACCTTCCAGCACGAGGTCGATCACCTGCTTGGCAAGGTCTTCCTCGACCGGGTCGAGGACACGACCTCGCTCACCACCTGGGGCGACTTCGAGCGCTTCCACAAGGCGGCCTTCGTGGAGCGAGCCAGGGCCCTGGTCGCCAGGTACGGCTCCTAGCCCACCTTCTCCTACATATTCTGCACACTCACGGTGGACCCTTGTTCCTCCGACGACGTGGCTTCGCCTCGACCTCGGCAGCGTCCACCCGGAGCGCCTCGGTGACGCTTGGCGCCACGACCGCCTGGCTGAGCCAGCGCCTGAGAGTGGTGGGGTCGCCGCAGGCATCGATCCGCGCCTTCTCCTCGCGGCTCTCGACGAGCTTGCGCTGCACAAGAACGCTGCGCAAGGCCGCGCGAGCCTCGTCGAGCCTCCCCGTAGCCCCCCGGTGGCCAGCCCGGGGCTGGGATGGCCCCGCTCTCAGCCAGGACCGCCGTCGGGCGCCCCGCGGTGATGATCCAGAGGAAGGGCTTGACGAAGGGCTCGGCCTTCCGCTTCTGCTTCCGCCTCTTCTTCTTGCGCGCGTCGCGTACGCGTTTCTGGCGGAAAGCGATCAGCTTGCCCACGCAGGCGTCGGGGCTGATCTCGTCATCGGCGACGGTGGGGCCGGAGGGGCCGGAGGGGCCGAGGGCCTCCTGACCGATCGAGCCGAGCGCAGCGAAGCAAGCCCACATCAGAGCAATGTGGAGTTGGACTATTGAGATCGGCACGCATCGCTAAACCTCGCGACGACCGCGAAGGGCCGGGATTCAACACCTCGATAGACCCTCGAACACCCGTCGTGGCACCCAAATCGCCCACGGGCTGAAGCCCGGGGCAACAAAAAACTCTTGTAAAACGGCGCTCCAAGTCCTCCGCAGCGGAGGACTCCCGAGTCGGCCCATCGCGGGAGCCCGGCGTTGCGTCGGGCTTGGAGTGTCTTTTCCAAAGGGCTTTATCTGCCCCGGGCTTCAGCCCGTGGGCGATCTGGGGGCCACGACGAAGTTTACCTATGCGTGCCGATCTCAATAGCTCCCCAGAGGTTCGCGACGAGTCCTCTTCGAATCCTCACGCCAAGTAGGCTGGCGGTATTGTAGATTCAAGCGCCTGGCTCTTGAGGCCGGTGCAGAGAGTGTCACCAACTCATCGCCTGCCGCCTTATACGCTTCAGCCTCGAGAACCCCGGCTTGAGAAAGCCGGGGGCTGGTGGGGCTTCCGCAATCTACCGCACAGGTCGCAAAATGTTACTCAAGCGTCCGTCCCTCCGATCCACCCATCGAAGACAGCCGATCCCCACCCCCGAGGCACCTGATCGGCCCACTAACCACACCGGATCGGTCCGCCAACCACATCCGATCCGCCCACCATCCACACCCGAGCACTCACCTGAGACGCCCGATCGGTCCACCAACCACACCGGATCAGCCCACCTGCCACACCGGATCCACCCACCAACCACACCCGAACCACTGACCAACCACACCCGATCGCCCCACCGACCACACCGGATCCCCTGACCTGGCACCTCGCTGATCTAGGAGGCTGGTGGTTTTCGTCGAGAGCAAGCGATGGGTGAGGCGGGGCGAGGAGCCGTACTCCTGTACGGTGACGACCCCCGACTCACCCAGCGCGCCGCTATCGGCGAAAAACGCCAGCCTCCTAGCGGGCCAGGAGGCGGACCTTCCAGGCTGTGAGCGAGGGGCCCAGCTTCTCCTCGACCGCGCGGAGCTCGTCGGCCAGGTCGGCCTCGGGCACCCCCGCGGAGAGGGCGTTGTGGAGGCAGACATAGGCCGCCACATAGCGGCCCCGACGGAGGTAGGCCCGGGCCAGCGGAGGCATGACCTGCTCGGCGCGGCCCCCGAAGGCCAGGGAGCGGCGGAGCGGGCCTATGGCCTCCCCGGGGCGCTCGCTGATGAGAAGGGCCTCGCCCAGGTGCCTGAAGAGATCGGCGGCGGCCAGACCCTCCTGGGCATACTGGATCCCGATTCGGAAGACCTCCTCCGCCTGCTCCAGCTCCTTCAGGTGAACGCAGGCAGAGCCCAGGATGCCCAGCCCCTTGGCGATGATGTTGCGCGCCTCGGGCGCCAGCATCTGCCCCTCGGGGGTGCGGAGGAAGATGGCCAGCGGAGCCGGCCACGCCCCCAGGATCGCCACGACCTTGGGCCACTCGCCCCTGGCCGCCGCGGCCTCCGCCGTGGCCACCTTGGAGAGATCGATTGCGCCCCGGGCGCCCGTGGCGACCCGGTCCAGCTCCTCCCGGACATTGGCCCGGATCTTGGCTCGGAAGGCCTCGACCTCGAAGGTCTCCTCGTCCCCGTCGTGGGAGACCACGACCTCGGCCATGTCCCCGCCCCGCAGCCGCAGGCGCTGGAGCGAGTAGCTGTAGAGAGGGGCGAGCAGCAGGTAGCGGACGCCTATGTAGAGCTGGATGGCCTCCACGTCGGTCTCCCGCTCGGGGAGCGTCGGCTTGCGCTCCTCCTCGACCAGGAGCGCCCCCACCAGGCGCCGACGGAAGTCGGCCAGCGTCAGCCGCTGAGGCTCGAGATCTCCGTCGTTCTCGGCGGCGCCCACGACGAAATCGACCAGGGTCTGATCGGGGCTCCTACGATCGACCGTGAGGGCCGTGATCCTCGCCCCCACGATGATCGAGAACGCCAGGAAGCGCTCACCGACGATCTCGCAGAGAGCGTGAAAGCTACCGATCCCCTCCCCGATGCGCTCGAACCAACCGTCGGTCCGGAGCGCGTCGAGGGGGAAGTCTTTTTGTGACTCGGCCATAGGCGACGTGGAGAAGCAGCAATGTCGCACGAAGTGGGTGAGGAAGTCCACGCGGGTGTTGTCGGTCTACCCGCGCCTCCAGTGACGGCAGGCAGGCCTCGCCCCGCACCCCTCGCAGCGAACCTCGTGCCGGCGCTCCAGGCAGCGGGTCGCCATGCCCAGGTGGCAGAGGGAAAAATCGTATTTCACGGGGTCCTCGGGGTCGAAGAGGCGCAGGGCCTCGGTGATCTCGGAGGCCGTGCGCCACCCCGCGCTGCTCCGGGTGGTGAGGCCCAGGTTCCTCGCCAGCTTGTGGATATGGGTGTCGACCGGGCAGAGGAGCACGCCCGGCGGGATGGCCCAGAGCCCGAGATCCACGCCATCCGCCGGGCGGATCATCCAGCGCAGGAAGAGCAGGAGGCGCTTGCCCCCCGCCCCGGAGGCCACGTCGGGGAGCAGGTGAGAGGGCCCCCGCCTCGGCCCCCCTCGAGGGAGCCCCCCGGCCTCCCTGAGCGCACCTGCGAAGCGCGAAAGAGCGGACTGCAAATCGCCGTTGGACGCCCCGAGCTCCAGGCGGAAGGCCTCGCCCAGGATTCCGTGGCGCCTCTGCAGGGCGCGCGCGCCGAAGAGCAGGGCCGCCACGTCCTCGCCCCGGAAGAGGCGGTGCACGAAGCCCTCGAGCCTCGCCAGGAGGCCCCCGCGATCCTCCGCGGCGGACGAGGGAGAAGGCCCCAGCCTGGCCAGGGCGTCCTCGAGCTTGGCCCGGATGGTGGTCACGTTTCCGAAGGCCAGGCAGGCGGCAAGGAGCGCGACCAGCTCCCGGTCGGCGAGGTCGCGGTAACGATGCACGAACTCGACGGGATCGCGCGCCTTTCTCGCTGCGATGTCGCAGCCGGAGCGCACCTCGTCGAGCACGCGCCGCACCGCCTCGCGGTGGGCCGGATCGCGGAAGACCAGGGGCCTCCGGGGGCGCGAGGGAAGACCCGCGGAGCTCAAAACTGGAAGACCTTGTTCGGATCCACCACGAGCGGCGCCTTCCCGGCGCGCGCGATTGCCGCGGCCGTGGCGCGCTTGGCGCTGGCGAGGTGGGCCCTGGCGTGGGCGAGCCAGCGATCGGTCCCCGTCGCCTTGTCGACGTAGGTCCGCCAGAAGAGCTCGGCGGAGCGCAGGTGCCGGAGCGCCTGCCTGGGCTCGGGCGAGCGAGCCGCCTCGGCCTCGTCCCCGAGGGCCAGGTACCAGAGCCGCTCGTACTCGGGCACGAAGAAGACGTTGGGTCCGTGAGCGACCAGCGCCATCCCGGGATCCAGCCCCAGGGCACGCGTGGCGCTGGCCCTGGCCGCCATGGGATCCCCCGAGCGATCCTGGGCCACGGCCAGCCCCCACACCGCGAGGGTGCCGCTCTCCTGCGAGCTCGCGAACTGGGGCAGCGAGGACGATAGCGCGATGGCCTCCTGGTAGCCTGCGATGGCCTCGCGCAGGTTCCCGAGGCGCATCTCGGCCTCGGCCAGGTTCAGCGTGGCGGTCACCCGGGCCCGATCGTTGGTCGTCCGCGCCAGGAAGCGGAGGTAGGCGTCGCGCTCCTCCCTCGGGCGATCGAGCTTGGCGAAGGAGTAGGCCAGGCTGAGGAGGGCCTCGGTGCCGGCCGGGTGATCGCCGTGCTCGGCGAGTGCGGGCACCAGGACCCGGACCGCCTCGTCGTGGAGATCCAGCGCATAGTACACCTCGCCCAGATCGAAGCGGAGCGTGGGCTCCGGGCTCCTCTCGGCCTGGGCGTCCTCGAGCAGCGTCCTGGCGCGATCGAGAGCGCCGAAGCGCGCCAGCGGGACTCGGCTCTCGAAATCGAGGATCTGGCGCACGGTCACGTGGAGGGCATAGCGAGTCCGGGCGCCAGGCTCCCTGGCCGACTCCCAGAGACTGGGGCGGGTGTCGGCGAGGGCCGAGGCGGACACGAGCAGCAGCGCCGAGGCCAGCCCCCGGGCAAGTCCACGTCCCATCACCGCTCCTTCCCCGCTCTGGGCATTGCCCGTGCTCTCCCCGAGAGGGCCTCGGCCCGGGCTCGGGCGTGGGCCTCCCACCGCCTGCTCTTGCTCTTCTCCAGGTAGCCCCGGTACGCCTCCGCCGCCCTCCCCGGCGCCACGTCCTCGAGGAGCATCCCTCTCAGCGCGAACTCCTCCGCGGGATCGGGTGAACCCGCGAGGGCCTCGCGCACCCGGACGTGGGTGAGCGCGGCCTCCAGCCGCCTCACGTCCCCCGCGGCCCGATCCGCGATGAGGGCGCGGGCCTGCTCGTGCTCCCCGTCCCGATCGAGCGCGAGGGCGAGGGCGACCACGCTGGCCGCCTGGACCGAGTCCTGTGCCTCGCGGCGAGCCTGACGCAGGATCGCGAGCGCGTCGTCCATCGACTCCTTGCCGCGACCGACCAGGAGCAGCCCAGCTTCCAGGTAGGCGGGCCCGCGGTCGGCGCTCGCGAGCTGCGACGCCCGAGGGAGGAGCGCGCGGTACGCCGCCTCGGCCACCTGGGACCGCCCTGCCCTCGCGTTTGCGCGAGCCCAGGCGAGCAGGGCGTTGGGTTCGTCGAGCGCTCGCTCGTCGAGCTTGCGGGCCTCCTCGAGCGCGGTCAGCGCCTCCGGATGACGCCCCATCCTGGAGAGGGCCCTGCCTCGCAGCACCCAGGGCGCCGCCCGCCCCGGCATCGCTCGCGTCGCTTCCTCGGCGAGGGCCAGGACGTCGGCCGACAACGGCCCCGCGCCGACCAGGCGTGAGGTCGCGCTCGCCAGCAGATCGCAGTAGACGCGGATCTCGGGAGCCTTGGCTCGGTCCCACACGTTGGTGCCCAACGAGCCGTCGGCCTTGGAGCACTCCGGCGGGCGAGATGAGCTCCAGGAAGGAGCCCCCGAGAGCTGGCCGAGCAGGAGGAGCGTGGGGAGCATCCTCGGAGCGTACCACGCTGCCCGACATTCCAATTTTGCAAGGACACGTTGCTCACCCGGCCCCTGCGAGGCCTCACCCCGGAGGCGTGAGCTGTTGGGTGATGAAGACAACTGTAAGAATTTCCGACAGCTCGGCCGGCTCCGAACGTGGACCTCATCCGCGAGATTCCTTATGGCACAGCTCTCGCATACGCATGGGTTCACCTCTTGTAAGGAGTGCGACCCTTGGCCTACGGAATTGACAAGAGACTGCTCGACAAAGCCCTGGCAGGGGACGGGCCTGCGATGAACTCGATCGTCGTGGCGCTCGCCCCGCACGTCGAGAAGCAGCTGCTCCGATATCCCGTGGCCGAGGAAGATCGGCGCGACCTGCTGCAGTCGACGCTCGTGCAGGTGGTCCGTCGCCTCGGCACCTTCCGCGGGGAGTCCAACTTCTCCACCTGGCTGTTCCGGGTGACGGCCAACGAGGCCCTCATGATGATGCGTTCGCAGCGTCGCCTGCGGGCACGCATCACCGGCGGCTTCGAGCTAGACGACCTCTCCGCCCTCGCCACGACCGCCGACGCCGAGGCGACGCAAAGCGACGTGATGGTGGAGAACGACCGGCGCGACGAGCAGGTGCGGAGCGCCCTGGGCGAGCTGCCCGAGGTCTACCGCGAGGTGGTCGTCGCGCACTACCACCTGGCGCTCGGACTCCAGGAGATCGCCGAGCAAATGAAGCTCTCGGAGAGCGCCGTCCGCTCCCGCCTCCACCGGGCCCGCTCGAGGCTCCGCTCGATCCTCGAGGCCACGACCATCGGGCAGGAGGCCAAGGAGGAAGGCCGAGCGGCGCGCTCGGAGAGGGCCGCCGCCTGACCCTCAGGGCTCGGAGGGCTTGACCTCGATCTCCTTGAGGCGCGCCCGGAAGGCCTGCATCGCCTCCTTCATGGGCTCGAGGCGCTCCTTGTCGCGCGCCAGGTCCTTTTGCTCGGCGGGATCGACGGCGAGATCGAAGAGCTGGTGCTGGCTACCGCCCATGTGGATAAGCTTCATTCCCGGGGTCTCCCCGTGGATCAGCGCCCTGCGGGTGCCGTTGAAGGGACCGGCCGGCATGTCGATGTAAACGTCGCGCTCGGGTGGGAGCTGGCCCGGATCGGGATCGATGTCCGGCATGAGGGTCTCGCCGGAGAGCTCCCCCTCCCCTGGCTGGATCTCCATCAGCTCGAGGATCGTGGGGGCGAGGTCGATGTGGGAGCGCTTGACGGCGACGCGGTGGGGGCGCACGCCGGGCACGTAGACAACGAGCGGCACCCTCACGAGCGACTCCCAGATCTCCGAGCCATGCCAGCTCATTCCATGGTCGCCGAGGGCCTCGCCATGATCCGCCGTGAGGACGATGGCGGTGTCCTTGGCCCAGGGCGCGGCCGCGATCGCGTCGAGGACCCGCCCCACATGTTTGTCGGTGTACCAGACCTCGCCGTCGTAGAGAGCGCGCGTCCAGCCTCCTGCTCCCTTCTCGCCCTCCTTGAAACTCGGGGCGTCCGGGTGAGGCGCGTACTGCGCGTGAGGATCGAAATAGTGAAACCACGCGAAGAAGGGCCTGGGGGTGCCCGCGGCGCCAGCGGCGCCGGTGTTGGCAGGATCGGCGAGCAGCTTGAGGACGACCGTGGAGAGGGGCTCGCTGGAGCTCGAGTTGTCGTTGTCGGCGAGGTTGGCGGGGGTCGCGGAGAGATCCCAGACATCGAAGCCCTGGTTGAGGCCGGAGAAGGGCTTGAAATAGAAGTGGGACATCGCCCCGAACGAGCGGTAGCCCGCGTCGTGGGCTCGCTCGGCCAAGAAGACGTTCCTTGGGGCGTAGGCGTTGAAGTGGCCGCCGTCGCGCAGGGTCTCGCTCGGGTACTTGCCGATGAGGAGCGGCCCCAGGCTCTTGCCCGTGTACGAGGCGAGCGCATACGCGCGGTCGAAGACGACGCTCCGCTCGGCGAGCCGGTCCATGCTGGGCGAGACCGGCTTTGGATACCCCATGAACCCCAGATCGATGCGCAGGGTGTCGACGGTGATGAGGATGACGTTGAAGCGCCGACGGGCTCTCCTCACCCCGACCGTGGGGAGCTTGATCGTGGGGGTCACGGCCGGCGTGTCGCTCCCCGAGCAGTCCTCGTCGATCCCGTTGCCAGGGATGTCGACCGCGTCCGGGTGGCGCCTGGGATCCCGGTCGTCGCAGTCTCCGCCGCCGTAGCGGGGCGACGCGCCGTCGTGGTCGCGGTCGGTGAGCGTGCGGAGCACCGCCAGACCGATCTTTCCGAGGGGCGCGTGGCGGACGAGCGCCCGGGCGAGCTCGGGTCTGGCGTTGAGCGCGGTCGACGCCCAGGCCGTCACCACGGGCGGAGCCAGGGCGAGAACGAGCGCGAGGAGCCAGGCGCTGCTGCCGCGGGCGTCGCGGCGCAGGGCGATGGTCAATCCGTAGGCCGCCAGGGCAAGGAGGACCAGGTTGGCTGGGGCGCGCAGATCGAGCTCGCTGCGCTTGAGCACCCCGAGGATGCCCAGCGCGCCGCCGCCCTCTCCGCTGGTGTCGCCCGCATGAACGCCCCACGCGAACAAGGCCACCACCCCCAGGAAGGCGAGCGATCCCGTCGCGATGGGATCGACGAGCCTGGGCGCCGAGGGCGCCCCCGAGGCGAGCGCGCGCCGGAGCGCAGGGGCCAGGGCAAGCACGGCGGCGCCCAGGATCACGAGCAGCGCGAAGGTGCCGATGGCCATGAGCACCCCGGCCTCGCCCGGCTTGCCGCTGGACAGGACGATCTTGCCCAGGTGCGCCGAGAGCACGGTGAAGGCGAAGAGAGCGACGACGGTGAGCGGGGCCAGCGCGGCGGTGCGAGAGCGGGCAAGCACGGGGGCCGAGCGCACCTGGACGGCGTGCTCGAGGGGGGACATGAGCTCGGGCTCCACGAGGAGGAGCAGGGCGGCCACCGCGGAGGCCACCGCCGCGGCCAGCGGCGCGACCACCCCCAGGTCGGCGAGCCACAGGCTGGCGAACGATGGCAGCTCCGCGTCGGCGTCCTTCGCGCCTCGCGCCTCGAAGGCAGCAACCAGCACAGCGCCCAGGGAGCCGCCAGCGAGGGCGAAGAGGATGCGCCTTCCGAACCCGATCACGGCGGGGACTCTACCAGCAGACGTGCGAGGGTGCGCGAGGTCCGCGCCTCAGGGACGGCGGCGGGCCAGCGGGTGCGCCTTGTCGTACACGGCGAGCAGCTGCTCCACGGACACGTGGGTGTAACGCTGGGTGGTGGAGAGCGAGGCGTGCCCGAGCATCTCCTGGATGGCGCGCAGCTCCGCCCCTCCGTCGAGCAGGTGGGTGGCGCAGGTGTGCCGGAGCGCGTGAGGGTGCAGATCCGCCCGGCCGGCCCCCAGCGCCCCGTAGCGGTGCACGAGGAGCTGCACGCCCCGGACCGGCAGGCGCCTGCCCCTGACCGAGAGGAAGAGAGCGCGAGGATCGAGCGCCCCCGTCCTGGGGTGGGCGAGCTGGGCGCGCACCGCCAGGTAGCCGCGGAGGGCATCCTCCGCGGCCTCCCCGAAGGGGACGAGGCGCTCCTTGCGACCCTTTCCGAGGACGCGGACCTCCCTCTCCCGGAGGGAGAAGCGATCGAGGTCGAGGTTGGCCAGCTCGCTCACCCGGAGGCCCGAGCCGTAGAGCAGCTCGAGGATCGCCCGATCGCGGAGCGAAACGGGGCCCTCGCCGGCGGGGCTCTCCACGACCTCGCGGGCCGCGTCGACCGAGAGGAACGTCGGGAGGGGGCGCCTCAGCTTGGGGGAGGCGAGCTCCTCCGCGGGGCTGGCCTCGAGCGCTCCCCGCCGGACCAGCCACCGGAAAAAGGTGCGGATGCTCGCCATCTTCCGGCCGATGGAGGACGAGGCGTGGGTGCGCGCCAGCGTGCCGAGAAAGCCGCGCAGCAGGTAAAGATCCACCCAGGCCAGCGGGACGGGCGCGCCAGGCCGCGCCCCCTTTCGCTCCCGGACGAAGAGCTCGAGGGCGCGCAGGTCGCGCGTGTAGGCGTCTATCGTGTGGGGCGAAGCGCTCTTCTCGACAGCCAGGTACTGCTCGAAGGCCGAGATCGAGGCGCCGAGATCCGCGGGGTCTACGAGGCGCACGCCCTCTCCACCTCCGCGACCGTCTTGGGGATTGTCCGGGTTAGGTTGTCGTGGCCGGAGGCCGTGACGAGGATGTCGTCCTCGATGCGCACGCCTATCCCCCGCCACTCGGCGGGCACGCTCTCGTCGTTACGGCCGATGTAGATGCCCGGCTCGACGGTGAGCACCAGGCCCGGGGCGAGGGTCCGGACCACGCGGTCGATGTGGTAGGCGCCCACATCATGGACGTCCATGCCTATCCAGTGGCTGGTCCTGTGCATGTAGAAGCGCTTGTACGCCCCCGAGGAGATGAGCTCGTCCTTCTCGCCCGAGAGCAGCCCCAGGCGGACGAGCCCGGAGGTGAGCACGTCGACGCAGCGGTTGTGGATATCGTCCAGCGTCCCCCCGACGCGCGTGGCCTCGATGCCGGCGAGCTGAGCGTCCAGGACCAGCTCGTAGATGGCCCTCTGCTCCTTCGAGAAGGTGCCCGAGACCGGGAAGGTGCGGGTCACGTCGCTCGCGTAGTAGCCGTACTCACACCCTGCGTCGATGAGCAGGAGCTCGCCCGCCTCCATGCGCCGATCGTTGGAGCGGTAATGGAGGATGGTCGCGTTGGGGCCGGAGCCGACGATGCTGCCGTAGGCCGGGCGCTCCGCGCCGTTGCGGCGGAAGGCCTCGAGCAGGAGCGACTCGATCTCGTACTCGAGCATCCCGGGCCTCGCCCGGGACATGGCGCGAACATGGGCCTCCTCGGTGATCTTGGCGGCCTTGCGCATGCACGCGAGCTCGGCCTCCCCCTTGAAGAGCCTCATCTCGTGGACGAGGACCCCGGGGTCCACGATCTCCGCGGGGCAGCCGTGCCCCAGCTTGGCTCGGGCGCGGATACGGTCCAGGGCGGCGAAGACCTTGTCGTCGAACACGCGATCACGGCCGACCCGGTAGTAGAGACGCTTCTTGTCCTCGAGGAGCTTGGGTAGCTCGGTGGCGAGATCGCCGATGGGGAACGCGGCGTTGGCGCCGAAGTCGGCGACGCTGCCGTCCACCCCGGCGCGGGGTCCGTCCCAGATCTCGCGATCGGGATCGCGAGGCCTCACGAAGAGCGTCGTCACCGGGCCGGCCTCGCCAAGGCCAAGGACCATCACGCTCTCCGGCTCGTCGAAGCCGGACAGATAATGCAGATCCGAGTCCTGGCGATACTCGTGCTCCACGTCGTTGTTCCGGGTGAAGACCGGGGCGGCGGGGAAGAGCGCGACGCTGCTCGGCTCGCGGGCCCGCATCGCACCGGCGAGCGCCTCTCGACGCGACGAAAAGACAGATTTTTCCATTCATGACCGCTGGCTCGGGGCCACGCGCTCCTCGCTCGATCTTTGCCACGAGGCGCACGAACACACAACGGCAACTTCCCGCGGAACTTGGCCCGGGGAGGCGCCGCTTTGCAAAGTTCGCGCATGAACTCCACCATCGAACGCCGCAAGAATCGCAGCCAGGATCCGCTCGTCGCCCTCCACTACCAGCTCAGTCACGTGCGGAGCGCGCACGGCCTCGACGCCGTCGTGCTGGCCGACACCTCAGGCTTCCTGGTGGCCGGCGCCGGCGCCTGGGCGACGTGCGAGGAGATCGCCGCCTACGCGCCGCTCCTCGCCGAGCGAGGCCCCGACTCCTCTCCGAGGATCGCCAAGGTCGCGGGAGAACTGGACGTCCAGTCGCTCCCTTACGGGGACGAGTCGGTCTACCTGTGCGCGAGCGGGAAGGGAGGTGGCGCCGACATGACGGAGCTGGCCAGGGGCATCTCCAGGATCCTGAGCATGCGCGCGGCCTGAGGCCTGGCGATCCGCCAGGATTGACCGGGGAGCCTCCGGTGAGTACCCACTTGGCATGAGCGATCGTGATCACGCCGACATGAGGAGCCGCCTCGAGGGTGTCATCCCCGACATCCTGAAGAGAGCCGTCGAGCGAGGCGTCGAGCGAGCGACGGAGGCCCCGGAGAACCTCAAGAGCTTCGTGGGAGAGCTCAAGATCCCCAAGGAGATCGCCCATTACCTCCTGTCGCAGGTCGACGAGACCAAAAATGGCCTCTTCCGCGTGGTCGCCAAGGAGATGGGCGATTTTCTCAAGAACACGAACCTCGCGGGCGAGCTCCAGAAGGTGCTGACCTCGGTCCAGTTCGAGGTCAACACGACGATCCGCTTCCGCCCCAACGACGGGCCCAGGGACGGAAAGGCCGAGAAGGCCTCTGCCAAGGGCCAGGGCGACAGCTCCGTGGAGCCCGCGGAGGGCCGGGAGAAGAGCGGCTCCGATCCCCGCGCCCACGAGAACGACGAACCGCCTCCTTCCGATAGACCGAGCAGCGCCCCCGGCGAGAGGAAGCGCGGCCGTAACGACTGATCCTCGAGCTCGAGGCCCGCGGAAGGCCTCGATGTGGTATGATCTCACTCGTATGGCGAAGGCTCTCAATGCAGGCGGAGAAGTCGACAGTTTCTGCACCAAGTGCAAGATGGTCCTCAACCATCGCGTGATCGCGATGGTCGAGGGCATACCTGTCCGTGTCGAGTGCTCGACCTGCAGCTCGCACCACAACTACCGGCCTCGCGCGCCTGGGGACAAGGGACCTGCCAAGGAAAAGGTCATCCGACGAACCTCGGGCACGTCGAGCACGGCCAGCTCTGGACGCCAAACCGGCGGCGTGAGGGCGGCGGTGCGCGCCGAGGAGCAGCGGGTCGACCGGGAGCGTTTTTGGGAGAAGTCGGTGAGCGGCAAGACCGTGGATCAGTTCCGCCCCTACAAGGTGACCGAGACCTTTGCGGAGGGCGATCTGGTGCGCCACGGTAAATTCGGGGACGGCATCGTGACGCGCATCCTCGACGCCAAGAAGGTCGAGGTCCTCTTCCGGGACGAGCCCCGCACCCTGGCCCAAGACCTCGACTGAAGCCGGAGCGCCGAACAGGTTGACCCCGCGGCATACCCTCCAAGGCAGTTTGCTCCCAGCAGCCGGACTTCTCGCCCTCGTCGGCATGTCCGGAGGGGGCCAGCTCGCTCGAGCGGACGGGGGCGTGGCCCCGTCGCCCGACGCGGCTCAGGAGGCCCGGCTGGAGCTGGTCGGGGACGGACACATCGGCGCGTTCCTGGTGGCTGGCCCCTACCCTCGCCCTCCGGCCCTCTCCCGGGGCTCCTCCGCGCTCGACGAGGTGCCCGAGGGCGTGGACGAGCGAGGGAGGAGCTACTCTCGGGGCGCGGCCTTCGGTCCTCGCACATTCCAGCCCAGGCTCGCTCGCTCCGGCTCGATCGATCTCCGGGACGCCCTCGATTCCACGGGTGAGGCCCTCGCCTACGCCGCCGTGATCCTGAGGGTACGGGCCAGGGCAGAGCTCACTCTTCTGCTGGGCAGCGACGACGGGGTGAGGGTCCTGGTCGACGGGCAAGCCGTGTTCTCCAGGGACGAGGCGAGACCCCCTCGCGAGGACGACGATGCGGTCCCGCTGGTCCTCGAGCCTGGCGATCATCCGCTGCTGCTCAAGCTCCACCAGCGCGACGGCGCGTGGCAGCTCAGGGCCCGCCTGGTCGGCCCGGACTTCAGGGCGCCGGGAGGCGTCTCGATCGTGCTCCCCGGCGCCGCTCCGGAGCTGGAGCGCCGCGAGGGTGAGTTCGCAAGGGTGAGCCTGGCCAGAGATCTGGACCCGACGGCGTCGGAGCTCGCGGCGACGCTCGTGGTGCGCTTCCCCGAAGGCCTTCGGGAGGGGCAGTCTCGCGCCGCGAGAGCAAAGCTGATCCGGGGGACCTCCGTGCTCTTCGACGTGCGAGCCGGCGAGGTCGCCAGGAGCGGAGCGAGCAGGATCACCCTGCCTCGAATCCCGCTCGAGGAGCTGGGCGATGACGCGATCCTCGAGGCGCACGTGGGGAGCCGCCAGGAGCGCTTCCCCGTCGCGCTGCCCTTCCCCGTGACCCGCGCCCTCTCCCGCGCCGCCCGGATCCTCTCGGCGCTCTCCCCGGAGGACTCCGCCAAGCTCGAGGACGCGGCGCTCACCGCCAGGACGACCATCGCTCGCCTGCGCGCCTTCCTCGCGGAGGGCGACACCGATCGCCCGGCGCTCGAGGAGGAAGCGAAGGAGCTCGACCTCGTTTCCGAGGCGCTGGAAGCGCGCAGGGATCCCTACCTTGAGAGGACCGGCGCGATGCGCAGGGCCTACATCTCGAAGCTCGACGGCAAACCCCAGGAGCTCGGCCTCTACGTCCCCGCCTCGTTCCGCCCGGGGACGCGGAGGACCTACCCGCTCGTCGTCGCCCTCCACGGCCTGAACGGCAAGCCCATGCAGATGATCCGCTGGTTCTTCGGCAAGGACGATCCCGGCCACGACGGCGCGTGGGAGGACCGCCACGCCACCAAGCTGAGGGCGCTCGAGGCCTTCGTCCTCGCCCCCTCCGGCCACGGCAACAGCATGTACCGGGAAATGGGCGAGGACGACGTGCTGCGGGCGCTCTCGTGGGTGAAGGAGCGGTACCCCATCGACGCCTCGCGCGTGACGATCACCGGCCCCTCGATGGGCGGCATCGGCGCCGCGGCGATCCCCCTTCGTCACCCCTCCCTCTTCGCCGGCGCGGCCCCGCTATGCGGCTACCACAGCACCTTCGTCCGGCGGGATGTGATGGGCAAGCGCCTCCGCCCCTGGGAGCAGCTCCTCGCCGAGGAGCGCTCCAACGTGGAGTGGGCCAGGAACGGCCAGCGCCTCCCGCTCTACATCGTCCACGGGACCCGGGATCTGCCCGAGGAGAACAGCCTCTCGCTCATAGAGCGCTATACCAAGCTCCGTTACTCGGTGAAGCACGAGCACCCCGCGCTGGGTCACAACGTGTGGCAACCCACCTACGAAAAGCCCGAGACGGCGGCGTGGCTGCTGGGCAGGTACCTCGATCCTCACCCCAAGTGGGTCACCTTCAGGACCGCCAGGACGCGCTGGGGGGACGCCGCCTGGGTCCATGTCGAGGAACTCCTGGGGCCCGCGGGTTGGGGCGAGGTCACGGCCCACGTCACGGGCAGGGATCGCGTCACGGCGTCCACCTCGGGGATCGCCCAGCTCAGGCTCGATCGCGATCCGGCGCTCGTGGACGCGCGAGCCCCCCTGCGCCTGAAGATCGACGGAGCCGAGCTGGTCTTCGCCCCGGAGGAGCTCGTGATCTTGCACCGGGAGGGCTCGCTCTGGAAGAGAGGCGCGATCGCCCACGCGGCGCCGGTCAAGAGCGGCCGGATCACCGGCCCCTTCCGCGACGTCTTCCACGAGCCGCTCCTCTTCGTCTACGGCGCGTCCACCCCCGAGGACGCGAGCGTCAACGAGAAGGTCGCCAGGGTCTTCGCCGAGGTCCGCCTCGGGCTCCTCACGCGCTATCCGGTGATGAGCGATCTGGAGTTCTTCGAGCGTGGCGAGCCCCTGGCCAACGAGCGCTCCCTGTTCCTGGTGGGCTCGCCGCGGAGCAATCGGGTGGTCGCCGAGCTCGAGAAGTCGGGCCGCTTTCCCATCTCGCTCGACGGCCAGGCGATCCGCGTGGGCTCGCGGCGCTTCGAGGGCCGAGAGCTGGGCGCGGCGTTCGTGCGCCCCAACCCACGGAGAGCCGATCGCTATGTCGCGCTCGTCTTCGGGACGACGCCCACCGGGACCCTGAGGGCCATGTCGCTCCCCGACCTGCTCCCCGATTTCGTCGTCTACGACGCGGGCGTCGCGCCGGCTCGAGGGCAGCTCGTCCTCGGCTCTGCCACCCTGAGGGCGGCGGGCTTCTTCGGGGTGGACTGGGAGCTCCCGTCGTCCTTCGACGATCCCTTTGCTGGCAGGGGCGCCTCCAGCCCGAAGAACGAGCGCGAGGCCACCGCCTACCTGCCCTGAAACGAACCGCTCTCGGAGGCCATCCTTCCGAAGTCTTGGCCCTTCGCCGAGGGGACAAGGTTCGATTCACAGGGACGGGGCGAGGGGAAAGGGACCGCTCTCAACGGGGGCGGCGGCCCTTGACGCGATCATAGGCGCCGGGGGCGGCCTTGGGGCCTCCCCCCGTTCCCGTGGTCGTGCTCCCGCCTCGACCGCGGAGGGGCTCTGCGGAGACATCCCTCGAAGAGTGTCCACGAGCCGCTCCCCCACCCCAGTCCTCCGAGACGCCGTAGCCACGCCGGACCGGAGCCCCACCTCCGTAACGAGGTCCATGGGTACGAGAGCTTGCCCCGAGCGAAGCCCTGGCTCCTCGTTCCCCGCTCGACCTCCCAGGAGAACGATCCGTTCGCGCGCCTCGCTCGATCTCGTGACGACGCTGAGGACGATTCCCTTGCTCGGGGGGGCGGGGGGCTTGCTCGGGGGGGCGGGGGGCTCGCGCGGGCCTCGCCTTGGCGGGCGCGCGCGCCTTCTCGCCAAGCTTCTCCAGCTCGACTGCAGAGGGGATCTTCCTGGGCACGCCATAGGCCTTCTTCAGATCGACGAGCTCTTGGCGGGTGATGGCCCTCACCTTCCCCGGGGGAAGATCGCCGGTCGCGACGCCGGCAAAGGAGAGCCGGGAGAGGCGCATCACCATGAAGCCCGTGGCCTCTCCCATCCGACGGATCTGCTGGTTGCGGCCCTCCTTGATGGTGAGCTCGAACCAGGTCTTGTCGCCCTCGTGCCTCAGGAAATTGGCCTCGGCAGGGAGGGTCTTGCCGTCGTCGAGCACGACCCCGTTGCGCCAGCGATCGAGGGCCTCCTTGTTCATGAGGCCGTTGACCTTCACGACATAGGTCTTGGGCACCGCTCGCCGGGGGTGGAGGAGCCCCTCGGCAAAGTCTCCATCGTTGGTGGCCAGCAGGGCGCCGCTCGTTGCAAAGTCCAGACGCCCCACCGGGAAGACCCTGGCCCCCAGCCCGGCGAGCATGGGCCTCACGGTGGGCCGGCCCTCCGGATCGCTCATCGTGGAGACGACGCCCCGGGGTTTGTGGAGGATCACGTAGAGGAGGTCCTCGGCGACCACCCGCTTCCCGTCGACCTCGACCTTGTCGTCGCGCGTGTCGACCTTGGTGCCGAGCTCGGTCACGATCTGCCCGTTCACCCGCACTCGACCGGCCCGGATGATCTCCTCCGAGGCTCGACGGGATGCAAAGCCGCCGCGGGCCAGGACCTTCTGAAGACGCTCGAGTGCCATCGGAGAGCCTTTAGCACATGGCCGGACTCGTTCGCTCGAGACGGAGCGTCGATCAGGACCCCGAGTCGCCCTTGGCGGGCGCCGCGCCGCCGTCCTTGGCGGCCTCCATCGCCTCTCGAGTTCTCCGCTCTGCCGCCTCCACGTCGAGGCGGAGCTGCTCGTCGCGATCCCAGCGATCGACGTGGCTGTCGAAGTTGTCGTCGACGCCCATGCGTTCCAGCTTGCCGCTCCTGTAGATCTCCCAGACGTCGGGCCTTCCGTCCCCGTTACGATCTCGACGGATGCGCTGGAGCTGGCCGTCCACGTAGAACTTCCAGACGTCGGGCTTTCCGTCCCCGTTGGTGTCGAGATCCTCCTGGGCGAGGCGACCGTCGACGAAATTCATCCATACGTCGACCTTGCCGTCGAAATTGCGATCGGCCTCCTCGTGGATGGCCTCGCCCTTGGAGTTGAAGGTCCGGACGACGTCCTTGAGCCCATCGAGGTTGGTGTCGACCTCGCGGCAGACGAGCGTCTTGCGGCGCGCCTCCAGCTCGGTGCCGAACACCTTGTAGACGCGGCGGACGTTGGGGCGGAGCGCGCCTGGCCCCGTCGTCTCGTCGGCCTCGAGGTCGGGCTTGTTACGGTAATCGCACATGGACCGGTCGTCCGCCGGCCAGTGGCTCTGATCCCCTGCACCCCCTGGAGCGACCGCGTTGGCAGGCCCGCCCGCGCAGGCGACCACCAAGACAGCGAGGAGGCCGCTCGCCAACCCCGCGCCGGCCAAGCCGAGCGAGGCCTGCAAAGCGCGCCGACGTCCCGGCAAGAACTGGCTCATGGCTTCGTCCCTCCTCCATGTTGGATCGTAACGGTAGGCGAACCTGCGTCGGGGGTGGCCCCGAGCGGCTGCGCAGGGGGTAGCTCGAACGCTTTCGCGGGTCTCGACGGATCGTTTGCCTTGGGGACCAGCGCCTGGCCGTTGGCGCCCAGGGTGATGGTGGCGTCGGGATCGGGGTTGCCGTCGCCGTCCCGGTCCGTCGCCACGGTCATGGTCTCGCCCGACCAGGTCCACCACTGATCGATGCGCCCGTCGAGCGACGAGTCACGCTCTCGCCTGACGATCTTCCCGGTCGCGGGATCGAAGGTGTCCCAGGTATCGAGCCGGCCCTGGTTGGTCGTGTCCATCTCGCGGCGGACCAGCTTGTTACCTTCGTAGATCTCGATGACGTTGACGATCTTGTTGTCGTCGTAGTCGAACTCGCGACGCCGGATGGAGCCATCGGCGCTGAAGTACTCGTACATGTTCGGGGCGCCGTCGCCGTTCAGATCCGAGATACGGCAGATCTCTCGCTGTCCGTCGTAGACCCGCGTCACCTCGGGCTTCCCATCCTGGTGGGCGTCCATCACCTCCACGCGGTGGTTGGCCAGCTCGCAGGGCTCGTGAACGATCGCCGTGGAGCGCATCGTTCCCGGGGTCTTCGCACCTCCCGAGAGCGACTCGCTCGAGCCGCAGGCCGCCAGCGCGCCCCCGACCACGAGCAGCAGCAACCCGAACGGTCCCTCCGACACCGACCACCGCCTCGCCACGCGCGGGCTACTCTCGTTCACTCTCGGCCTCCTCGTTCCCTGAACTCTGCCTGTGCCTCCCGCCTCCTGCGAGGGCGCGGGCGACTCCTACCCCATTCGAGCCTCGGCTCCACAGCATGACGGATGCCATGCCTGGAGGTTTGGAAGACGGATGTGACCCCGCACCATAGCCGAGCCTGCTTGGGCTCAGCAAGCTCCCGATGCTACGGAAAAGGGCGAAATTTTCGATACACCACATTTTATTATTGAATTACGAATACTTACCATGATTTGTGGATGTTGGACCTCAGAGGATTGCCCTTGACTGTCACGTATGCTCACGTAGTGTAGTACCATGATGCGTTGGGCGGTGGCTACGTTCTTGGAGAGCGCGGGTCACAGGCATCAGGTGGACTAGGCAGGCGTCAAGGTTCGGCAAGCTTCCCGATGCGAAAGAAGATCAGCACCACGATTTACGTGACGCCGGAGCAGAGCGATGCGCTCAAGCTGCTTCACGAGCGCACGAAGGTACCGGTGGCCGTCTACATTCGCGAAGGGATCGACCTGGTGCTCCGCCACTACGCCCATCTCCTCCCGGGGCAGCTCCCGCTCGTCCAGTCCGGCTCCCAGACCAGCTCGCAGACCTATTCGCAGTCCGGCCTGCAACCCAGCGCCTTTGCGGAGCCTCCTCGCCGCTCCGAGTGGGAGGGCCGGCAGGACGTGACCTCGGAAGACCAGAGCGTCGCTCCGCCCAAATAGGGTTGGGGGTCAGGCCTCTCGGCCGCTCTCCGTGATTTACCGCCTCGCCCGTCTTGCGAGGTGGTGGTTCCAGGAGTCGGGACACGGGGGAATCGGCCACGGCCACGGCCACGGCCACGGCGCGGGCTCTTCATTCGGGGCGCGTCGTGCTAGTTGCGCCCACCAGCAGCCCATGCCCACGCCTCAGTCCAAGATCCGAAATTTTTCGATCATCGCTCACATCGACCATGGAAAATCCACGCTCGCCGACCGGATCCTCGCCCTCACCGGGGCGCTCACCCAGAGGGAGAGCCGGGATCAGTTCCTCGACAAGATGGACATCGAGCGAGAGCGAGGGATCACCATCAAGGCCCAGAACGTCCGCCTCAAGTACACGACGCCCGACGGCGAG
>SXGT01752939.1_pt1 | contig 37366 bp, 34 predicted proteins | sample 3176221 | NCBI WGS metagenome assembly SXGT01 (sample SAMN11356862, study PRJNA531348) | freshwater metagenome | isolation source: freshwater sample F1-120 | place: China: Fuxian Lake, Yuxi | collected 2017-12-25 | reverse complement strand
TGGTGGTCTAGCCGGCGCAGTTGGGGCCGAGTAGTGCTGTGACGGTGCCTTGCGGCACCTCGAGGTCGAGACCGTCGAGCGCGCGCACGACGGGCGCGCCCTTCGGCGTATAGGTCTTGACGAGCCCGTGGGCTTCGATGAATGCCATGCGCGGATGCTACTCGCGCCCTGCGACATTGCGGTGGGCCGTTCGCCCTGGGCGGATGCCCTCCTCTGGCGCGGCGGAGTGCGGGCGCTCAGCTCGCGAGCGCGTCGTCGAACCGAGCGCGGTGCTGCTCGATGTCATCGCGGTGCTGCACGGCCCAGTCGGCGAGCGACTTCACGTGGGGCATCAGTGTGTGACCCAGAGCCGTGACCTCGTATTCGACGCGCGGCGGCACTTCGGCGAAGACCTCGCGCGACACGAGTCCGTCGCGCTCGAGCTCGCGCAGGGTGCGCGTGAGCATCCGTTGCGAAATGCCGTCGACCGAGCGCAGCAGCTCGGTGAACCGCATGCGCTGTTCGGCGAGCTCGCGCATGACGAGCAGGCTCCACTTGTCGCCGACGCGATCGAGCACTTGGCGCACGACAGCGCCGAATGCCGGGTCGGGTTCGCACTGGCGCATGGATGCTCCGCCTCTCGTCGCACGATGGTCACACTCGTGTGCCTCAGGCACACTGCAGTGCCCGGTTCCGATCGTGTACAAACACACTGAGCGTAACCCACACACGAAAGGTAACCATCATGGAGATCGCGATCGGGATCGTCTCGGGGCTGCTCGCCCTTGTCAATCTCGCGGCCGGTGCGATGAAGATCATCACCCCTCGAGAGAAGCACGTGGCGCAGCAGCCGTGGGCAGCTGACTTCTCGCCGGTGGCGGTGAAGCTCATCGGCGTTGCCGAAGTGCTCGCGGCCATCGGGCTCATCGTGCCGCGACTGCTCGACATTGCCCCGGTGCTCTCGCCGCTCGCGGCGGTGGGTGTTGTGGTGTTGCAGATCGGCGCGTTCGTCGTGCACGCGCGCCGAGGCGAGAAGCCGAACCTGCCCGTCAACGCCGTGATCGCGGTGCTCGCTGCCTTCGTGGCAGTCGCGGGCTTCGCCACGCTCTAAGTCACGCGTGTGCCGCGCCCCCAACTCTGGTGTCGTCACTTCGCGTCGCCTCCGCGCGAACGAGGCGACGGGAAGTGACGACACTAGGGCCCAGGGGGTCGGGGGTAGCGTGGGGGCGTGGAGCGCAGCACTGAGCCGAGCAGCAGCCTGAGCGGTGAGTTGCTCGCGCGCGTGCGCGAACGCGCAGCCGGCTACGACGAGCGCAACGAGTTCTTCGCCGACGACCTCGACGAGCTGCGCCGCGCGGGGTATCTGGCGCCGCGCGGGCTTGAGCGAGCATCCACTGATCAGAGATTGCTGGCGGCCCACGCTCCCGCCACGGCCCTGGGCCTCACCATGCACTTGGTGTGGATGGGCGTCGCGCGCGACCTTGCCGCCGCGGGTGATGACACCCTTGCGTGGGTGCTCGACGACATCGACGCAGGCGAAGTGTTTGCCTTCGCGCTGAGCGAGGCCGGCAACGACGCCGTCATGACGAACTCGACGACGCGTGTTGACAGGGTCGACGGCGGTTGGGCGTTCACGGGCACCAAGATCATGACGACGCTGTCGCCCGCGTGGACCAGGCTGGGTGTGCTGGGGCGTTACGAGGCCGCGGCGGGCGAGCCGCAGATCGTGCACGGGTTTCTCACTCGTGATACGGCCGACATCGAGATCGTGCCCGACTGGAATGCCCTCGGCATGCGCGCCACCCAGAGCTTCACGACGAAGCTCAATGGGGCTGTCGTGCCCGACGAGCGTGTCTCGCGCGTGCTGCCCGTCGGCCCGCAGCGCGACCGCTTCTTGCTCGCGATCAGCGCCAACTTTCACACGCTCATCGCGAGTGTCTATGCCGGCATCGCCGACCGCGCCCTCGAGCTCGCCGTCGCGTCGGCACACAGGCGCACACGACTGAGCGCTGACGGGGCGCCCTACGCTCACGACCCCGATACGCGCCGGATGCTCGCCGCCGCCGCGCTTGATCTCGACGCCCTCGCCCCGCAACTTACGGCGGTGGCTCGCGACGTCGACGGCGGAGTCGACCGAGCCGACCGGTGGCAGCGCGACCTGGCCGGCCTCAAGCACCGCGCGGTCGAGACAGCGCGACGCGTGGTCGACACGGCGATGCGCGCGAGTGGCGGCGGCGCCTATCGCGCTGATGGCGAGCTCGCCCGACTGCAGCGTGACGTGCTCGCGGGTGTCTATCACCCGAGCGACACCGAGGCCGTGCACGCTTCGGTGGCCGCGCACCTGCTGGGGCCGTTGCCGTGACCGAGCGTCAGCCGCCGACCGACCTCCCGGGCGATGGGCCAGCCGAGCGGGTCGACATTCGCGTGGGCGCCTACGGCATCATCACCGACGCCGAGGAGCGCGTGCTGCTCGCGCACTGGCAAGAAGGTGTGAAGGGCGGATGGACCCTGCCCGGCGGCGGACTCGAGCCCGGTGAGCACCCGGAGGTCGCGGTCGTGCGCGAAGTGCTCGAAGAGACCGGCTTCGACGTCGAGATCATCGAGCTGCTCGGCGTCGACTCCGCGGTGATCCCTGCCGCACGACGAGTCTCTGACCGAGCGGCGGCGCGAGCGGCGGGCGCGGCCGCGCCGCGCTCGCTGCAGGCGCTGCGCATCGTGTACCGCTGCCGCATCGTCGGCGGCGCGCTGCGCAATGAGGTGGGCGGGTCGACTGATGAGGCGGGCTGGTTCACTCCGGCCGAGGTGGCAGGGCTGCACCGCGTCGCGCTCGTCACGACCGGGTTGCGGTTTGCGGGCATCCACGTGCCGCAGACGCATGACCCCACTCTGTTGTAACCGGCTCAGCCCATCATCTGCGCGAGTTGCACGTAATTGCCGCAGCCGTCATCGACGATCGCGATCGTGACCGGCCCCAGTTCGGTGGCTTCTTGCACGATCGTGACCCCGGCCTCGCGCAAGCGCGCGACCTCGGCGGTCACGTCGTCGACGCCGAGGCTGAAGAAGGGGATGCCCTCCTCACGCAGCGCGGTCTTGAGAGCGTGCGCCTGGGGGTGGTCATCGGGCTCGAGCGAGATGTCGTGGGCGGGGGCCCCCTCGCGCAAGCCGATCGTGATCCACCGGTGTTCGCCGGCGGGAAACTCGGCGCGCAGTTCGAGGCCGAGGGTGCCGACATAGAAGTCGAGCGCGCGCTGCTGATCGTCGACGAAGATGCTCGTCGTCGCGGTGATGATGCTCATGATGGTTCCTCTCCGGCGAGCCAGGCCCGCGCGGTGTCGAGGGCTGCGGGTTGCAGCCGGTGTCGAGTCGTGCGCCCGTCGCGCACCGCCTCGACGACGCCCGCCTCGACGAGGAGGGCGAGGTGTTTCGAGACGGCTTGCCGCGAGACAGCGATGTCGCGTTTCGTGATGAGTCGAGTGCAGAGTTCGAAGAGCGCCTGATCATCGCGCTCGCGCAACTCGTCGACGATCGCCGCGCGCGTGGGGTCGCCCAGTGCGCGGAAGATGAGGTCAGGAGTCACGCCTTCACAATAGGCAACCAAGAGGTTGCCAGTCAAGAGTGCGCCGCCACCTGGGTCTTGCCTGGCAGCCCGTCATCGCCGCTGCCGAGCCCGCGTACCGTGGAGTGGATCGCTGAGGGGGACACACCATGAGCGCTGCATCGAGCACGACACTGAGCACCGCCTCGACGGCAGCGCCCCGTGGCGGTGCATCCACCTCGTTGATCGGCCGTCGTCGCGCCTGGCGCATCGCGGTCGTCGTGCTCGCAATCGGTCAGCCGATCTCGTCGCTCATCTTCGACTGGCTGTCACCGACGACGCTGCAGTCGGGCGCCGAGTTCTCGCCGCTCGTGCCCCCTGGCGCGTGGTTCGCCATCTGGGGCGTCATCATTCTCGCGAGCATCGCGTGGTCGCTGGCCCAAGTGCGGCCGTCGACGATCACCGACACCGCTGGCGTTCGCGACGCGCTCGCCGGCCCGATGGCGGTCGTGTACCTCTGCTTCGGTCTCTGGCTCGCGGCCGCGAGCCTGAGCCAAGACAATCCCACAGGCCTCGTGGTCTTCGCCGCCATCATCACGGCGCACGTCATGGCGTGGCAGCGCGTGGTCGCGGCTCGCGATGAGATTGCGACGTGGAACGTGGCCGAGCGCGCCCTGCTCTACCTCATGCTCGGCGCGTACTCGGGCTGGACATCCATGGCCTTCTTCCTGCAGGTCGCCACGGTGACGCAAGGCTCGGGTGCAGAGATCGAGACAGCGTGGGGCATCACGTGGCAGTTGCTCGTGCTCGCAGCCGCCGCCGGTATGGCCGTCGGTTTCGTCGTGCTGTCGCGGGGATCGATCGTGTACGCCGCGACGGTCACCTACGCCCTCATCGGCGTGGGCCTCAGCACAGCCGAGGCCGGGCTCACCGCGCTGTGGGTCGCGTGCGTCATTGCCGTCAGCGTCGTGTGGGCATCGGTCGGTGCGATCAGGGCGACGGATGCTCGCCGCAGGCAAGCCTAAAGCGCAGGCAACCCTGACGCCCAGGCAACCCGACTCCTCAGTCGATCCAGCCGAGCTCGGTGAGCCACTCGGCGCAGTCGCGCGTCCAGTGCCGCGCGATGCCAGCCGTCGCGACCTCCGCGGCGCTCACCTGCCGGCACTCTTCGACGAGCCCGAGTCCGTGCCGACCCTGCGGGTAGACGTGCATCGCGTGCGGCACTCCGTGCCGTTCGAGCGCGAGACCGAGCCGGTACGAGTGATAGACCGGCACGCCATCGTCAGCGGCCGTGTGCCAGATGAACAGCGGGGGAGTCAAGGGCGTGACCCGGTGCTCGATCGACAACGCGCGTCGCTTCCACGGCATCGGCCAGCGACCGAGCAGGTTGAGCTGCGAGCCCGCGTGTGTCGGGGTCATCATCGAGATGACGGGATAGCCCAGGATGGCGGCGTCGACGAGACCCTCGGTCGCAGCGTGCGCCGCGAGGTGCCCGCCCGCCGAGAAGCCGAGCACGCCCAGCCGCTGCACTCCTTCGCCGCGCAGTTCGGCGACGCGGGCACGCACGGCGTCGATCGGGCCGGGGTGACGAGTCTTCACGGGGTAGCGCAGCACTGAGGCGTCGAGCCCGAGCCCGCGCAGCCATTCGGCGGCGGGCTCTCCCTCGTGACCGGCATGGCCCGAATACCCGCCCCCGGGCAGCACGATGACGTGCGGGGGTCGATCGCTCATCGGCCAGCCCAGGCAGCGTTGAGCAATTCGTCGACGTCGACTCCCACGTCGGGCTCGCCGCTGTCGAGACGGTTGGTCAGCAGCACGAGGCAGCGGCCGGTCTCGCGAGACACCCAGAGTTGCGAGCGACACCATCCTTCGTGGCCGAAGGTGCTGTGGTCGAGCAGGCTCGGTCGGCGGGGCAAGTTGAAGCCGATGCCGAAGTCTTCGGGGTGGCGCCTGCGGTCGGCGTCGAGCACCGTCAGACCGCTCGTGCGCGGGCGCAGCATTGCCTCAAGAGTGATGCGGTGCACGATCGCGTCATCACCGGCGAGCAGCGATCGACCCACGGCGAGCAGGTCGCTCGCGCGCGCCGCCGCTCCGGCCGCCGGGTGGCGCAGTGCGAAGAGCGCGGCGGGGTCGTGCTCATACCGCTCGGCCCCGTGCACGTGGTGCACGCCCTCAGTATCGAACGACAAGCCTTCGGCCCCGACCGCGCGGGCCATGTCGGCGAACTCGTCCTCGAACGCTCTGCCCGTGGCGTGCTCGACGAGCGCCGTGACACCCGCCCAGGTGATGTTCGTGTAGCGACGAGCGGAGCCAGGTGCGTAGTCGAGCGGCGCGCGCTCGATCGCTTCGCGCAGCGTCGACGGGTAGCCGTGGCTGCGAGCGGCGCTGCCCCCTTCGAGCGTGAGCTCGGCGACGCCCGAGGTGTGACTCATGAGGTGGGCGAGGGTCACCTCGGGGCTCGCGAACGCCGGCAGGGCATCCCGCAGCGGCGTCTCGGTCGTGAGCAGTCCGCGCTCGACCGCGCGCATCGCCGTGAGGGCGACGAGTGGCTTCGTCACCGAGTAGAGCGCGAAGCGGTCGTCGATGTGCGCCGTGCGTCCGCTCACCGCATCGGTGCCGAACGCGGCGACATCGACGACGCCGTTGACGTCGGCAATGCCGAGAACCGCCACGGGGAGCCGGCCAGCGTCGACGTGTCGCCTGGTCCACTCTGCGGCGGCGCCGAAGGAGGTGGTCGTCATCGGGATGCTCCGCTCACGCCAGCTGCGGCAGCACGTCGGCCGCGATGAGGTCGAGGTGTTCGAGATCGGTCATGTCGACCGTCTGCAAGTAGACCCGGTCGACGCCGAGCTCGCCGAGTGCCGCCAAGCGTTCGACGACCTGGGCCGGAGTGCCGACGAGCTCTTCGTCGTGGTCGCCCTCGGGGTCGATGCCGACCGCGGCGCACCGCCGCGCGATCTCGGCAGCGTCACGGCCCACGACCGTGGGCCATGCCACCGACTTCTTGAGGGTCGCCGGGTCGCGCCCCTCGTCGGCGCAGACGCGGTCGAGGTTCTCGAGCACGTCGCGGAAGCCGTCGATGCTGCGGAAGCCGATGTTGAACTCGGTCGCGAAGCGAGCCGCGATCTCGGGCGTGCGACGTGGTCCGCCGCCGCCCACGATGACGGGCATGCGGTCTTGCACGATCTTCGGCAGCGCCGGCACGTCGACGAGGGAGTAGTGGTCGCCCTCGAACGAGAAGGTCGCTCCATCGGGGGTGGCCCAGTAGCCCGTCACGATCGCGAGCTGCTCTTCGAGCATGCCGAACCGCTTGTCAGGGAAGGGGATGCCGAAGGCTTCGTGCTCGCGGGCGTACCAGCCGGTTCCGAGACCGAACTCGGCGCGCCCACCCGACATTTGATCGACCTGCGCGACCTGCACCGCGAGAATGCCGGGGTGACGGTGCGTGGCCGAGCTCACGAGGGTGCCGAGTCGAATCGTGCTGGTCTCGCGGGCGAGTCCGGCGAGGGTCGTCCAGGCATCGGTCGGGCCGGGAAGCCCATCGCCATCACCCATGACGAGGTAGTGGTCGCTGCGGAACCAGGCGTGAAAGCCGAGCTGCTCGGCGCGCTGCGCGTGGGCGACGATCGTGTCGTAACTGGCGCCCTGCTGGGGCTCGGTGAAGATGCAGTACTCCATGCGTCGAGCCTAAGCGCCGCAGTTCGGCGTCGCGCGCGGCATCCCGACGTCAGCGCTGCTGCGGCGTGATCTGCGAACGCGCGACGATCGACACGATCGATTCGCCACGACGAAGTCGCACTTGCAACCGCAGCGAACCCGACCGGGCGATGAGCACGGCGATGACGATCGCGGCGAGGGCGGGCACGGCTCCCGCGACGACGAGCGCGAGTCGCGGGCCGAAGAGCTCGGCGATGCCGCCCATGAGCGGCCCTCCGATGGCTTGGCCGCCGACCATGATCATGACGTAGAACGACATGACCCGACCGCGGATGCTCGGGTTGCAGCTGAGCTGCACGAGCGAGTCGGCCATGATCGCGTAGATGAGTCGCGCCAGGCCGATCGAGACGAGCAGCGGCAAGAACATCGCGTACCAGGGGGCAAGGCCGGCGAGTGCCTGGAGGGCGCCGTAGAGCAGGGCGAAGCCGATGATGGTGCGCAGCCGGAGTGTGCGCAGTCGCGTTGAAAGCAGTGCTCCGCTGAGCGCGCCGATGGCGACGAGCGAGGTGTACAGGCCGTATCCCGTTGACCCGGTCTCGTAGACCTCGTTCGCGAATCCCGTGAGGATGACCGGCAGTGACATCCCGAACACCGACACGAACATGAGCATGATCATGGGCCACAGAATGGTCGGCTTCGATCGGGCGTAACGCAGGGCTTCTCTGATCTGCCCCGATGCTCGCGGCCGTCGCGGCACGATGCGCAGCTCATCGGTGCGCAGCGTCGCGAGCACAGCGACTGCCACGAGTGCGGCCACGGCGTTGACGGCGATCGCCCAGCCCGAGCCCCACACGGCGATGATGATGCCGCTCACCGCCGGGCCGATGAAGCCGCCGAAGTGGAAGACGCTCGCATTGAGACTGATGGCGTTCTGCAGCCGGCCGGGGTCAACCATTTCGCTGAGGAAGACGACCCGAGCGGGGCTTTCGACGATGAAGACGAGCCCCAGCACGAGAGAGATCGCATAGACGTGCCAGAGCTCCACGACCCCCGTGAGGGCCAGCGCCGCCAGCAGCGCGCTGAGCACCGCGAAGAGCGTGAACATCACCATGAGCAGGCGACGCTTGTCGAAGCGGTCGGCGATGACAGCGCCATAGGGCCCGAGCAGAATCATCGGCCCCCACTGCAAGAAGACGGTCACGCCGACGGCCGCGATGTTGCCGGTGAGCTCGAGCACGAGCCAGTCGGTCGCGATGCGCTGCATCCAGCCTGCAGTGTGGGCGAGCAGCTGCGAGGCCTGGAAGCGGCGGTAGTTGATGATCTGCAGCGAGGCGAACGAGTCGCGCAGGCTCGGGCTGCCCCGGTGCACGGGAATCGGTTCGGTCGGAGGAAAGTCTGTCTGCTGGTGCGTCGTCACGTCAGTTCACGTCGTTATCGGGAGCGGCCGGGCGTCATCGCCCGCGTGCCAGCCTAGGCAGGGCATCCATCATCACGGGGCAGAATGGAGGCTATAACTGTCATTGCGTTCACGAATAAGGAGCAATGGATGCTCGACCCCGTGCAACTGCGCACCTTCGTTGCCCTCGCCGACGCGGGAGGGTTCACGCGTGCCGCACAGGCGCTCGGGCTCAGCCAGCCCACCGTCAGTCAGCACGTGCGTCGGCTCGAGATCGCGTGCGGCCGCACCCTCGTCGACCGCGACACCCGCACGATGCGCCTCACCGACAACGGTGAGGCGTTGCTCGGTTTCGCGCGCACGATTCTGGCGGCGCATGACCAGGCCACCGCCTACTTTCGCGGAACCGCGATGCGGGGTCGATTGCGCTTCGGCGCTGCCGACGACCTCGCGCTCACGCAGTTGCCGCAGGTCTTGCGAGACTTTCGTCAGCTGCACCCGCAGATCAACCTCGAACTCACGGTGGGGCAGAGCGTCGCCCTCGAGAAGCGCCTGCACGCGGGCCAACTCGACCTCGTGTTCGTGAAGCACGAGGGCGGAGAGTCGGAGGGTCGGCTCGTCCGCCGCGATCGACTGGCATGGGTGGCGCACCGCGGATACGCGCTTGCTCCCGGAGAGCCCGTGCCGCTCATCGCCTACCAGGCGCCGAGCCTCAGTCGTTCGCGGGCGATCGACGCGCTCGAGAACGCCGCGCGCACGTGGCGCATCACGTGCACCGTGCGCGAAGTGAACGGGGCGCTTGCCGCCGTGCGCGCGGGCATGGGAGTCGCGGTCTTTCCGCTCTCGCTCCTGCCCGCCGACCTCGCGAGCGTCACGGCGGCGGCCGAGTTGCCCGAGCTCGGCGAGGTCGACTTCAGCCTTCTCGGCCGCGCGGGTGGCCCGCGCGAGGCGGTCGACGCCCTGTCGCGCGCGATTCTCGAGCGCACCGGTTGAGCCCGAGCGATACGCTCGCGACATGACAGTGCCCGTCGACTCGTCGTTCGCGCCGCGTGGCGTGGTGCTCGGCCTTGCCTCCCTCGTGCTGGATGCTGATGCCGACCCGGCTCGGTCGCGCGACATCGTGCGCGCCGCCGCCGAAAGGCCTCTCAACCAGGGCGGCGCGGTCGCCATCGACACCGCGCGCGCCTACGCCACGGTCGACGACGAGACTGCGGGTGAGCGACTCGCGCGCGAAGCGGTCGAGCTGCGGCCGGGCATCCCGATCATCACGAAGGCCGGACACTCTCGTGTGGGAGTCTCGTCGTGGGACGTCGATGGCAGTGCCGAGCGCTTGCGCCGAGACGTCGCGATCAGTGCGGAGGTGCTGGGCGGCCCGCCCGCTCTCTTGCTGCTGCACCGCGCCGATCGCGTCGACGACCTCGCGGCGTCGGTGCGCGTGCTGCTCGAGTTGCGCGACGAAGGCCTTGCCCAGCGCGTCGGCCTCTCCAACGCCAACCTCGAACTGCTCGAGAGTGTCGCGGGCGTCGGTCGCCTCGACGCCGTGCAGAACCGGCTGGGCGTGGGCGTCGACTCGTTCGAGGAGTACGCCTACTGCCTCGACGAGGGCATCGACTTCTTCGCCTACGCGCCCTTCGGTGGCCCGAGGGCGGCGCCGTTGGCGACACGCGTGCCGCGCGTGAGCGCGCTCGCGACAGCGCGCACGACCGCCGGCGAGCCCGTGTCGGTGCACCGCCTCGTACTTGCGTCGATGCTCGACGCCCTTCCTGGTTGCTGGCCGGTCATCGGCCCGCGTCGGGTCGAGAGCGCGCTCGACAGTCTCGCCGCGAGCACGCTCGAGGTCGACGACGAGTTGCGCGAGGCCTTCGCGGCTGACGTGTACTCGCGCGGAGTGCCGCTGCCCTGAGCGCCACGAGGGGGGCTCAATCGTGCCGCACAAGCGCAGATCAGTCGCGCTGTCAACCCATTGTCGCGGGGTGACGGGCGGCGAGAGACTGCACGCTCTGAACTGATTCGCGGTCGTGCCGCGCGCTACCGGGAGCTGACCGTTTGACCTCGACCATCCACGCCGTTTCTCTGAGCCCGACGCTGCACGGCGCCGGCTCGCTCGCGGCGCTCGTCCAGTACGCCGCGCCGCGCTCGGTCGACGATGCGCTCGCGCTCGCGCGCGTGCTGGGCACGCAAGAGCAGCACTCACCCTGCTCGACGCTCGATCGCTGGGAGGCGCTCGCCACCCTCGCCGCGCACGACGTCGCGGCAGCGCGCGCCGTCGAACCGCATCTGGATGCTCTCGGCATCTTGCACGAGGCCAACGTCTCCCGACTCGATGCTGAGACCGACGACGTCACCGAACTGCTGTGGGGGGTCTTCGCCGCGGAGGGGGGAGACGAGCCCTTGACGGCGACGACCGCTGACGACGGCAGCGTGACGCTCTCGGGCCGCAAGCCGTGGTGCTCACTCGCCGGTCGGCTCGACGTGGCCCTCGTCACCGCGCGACTACACAACGCAGGCGGCGAACGCGGGCTGTTCGCGGTACGCCTCGACGGCCCAGGGGTCGACGTCGACGATGCAGCCTGGTTTGCTCGCGGCCTCACCGAGATTCCAAGCGGACCCGTGCGGTTCACGGCGGTGCCTGCCGAGCCGATCGGGGCGGCCGGCTGGTATCTCGAGCGTGAAGGCTTCGCCTGGGGCGGCGTGGGCGTCGCGGCGTGCTGGTACGGCGGAGCGGTCGGCATCGCGCGACGCGTGCACGCCGCCGTCGTCGACGCATCGAACCCGCACTCGCTCGCGCACCTCGGGGCGATCGATGAACTGCTGCAGTCGGCGCGCAGGGCCCTGCACGAAGCTGCCCAGCTCGTCGCCGTCGAGGGAATCGACGCGCGCGTCGTCGCCAAGAGGGTGCGGGCGACGGTGGCGCGAGCATCCGACGAGATCATGGTGCGCGCACTGCGCGCCCTCGGCCCCGCGCCCCTCGCGCTCGACGCCGCCTTTGCGAAACGAGTCGCCGACCTGCAGCTCTACCTGCGGCAGCATCACGCCGAGCGAGACGAGGCATCACTGGGCACGGCGCTCAGTGCCGAGGCCGCACCGTGGTGAGTTTCGACGCCCGTGAGCCGGGCACCCCTGCTGAGCACTGGCGAGCCGATGCGCGCTGGCGTGAAGCCCCCAGCCTCGACCTCGATCTCGTGACATCGCTCGTCGTGATCGCTGCGCATCCCGACGACGAGACCCTCGGGGCGGGTGGCGTCATTGCGGCGTGCGCGGCTCGTGGACTGCCGATCGACGTCGTCATCGTCACGGATGGCGCAGCGTCTCACCCTGACGATGCCGCGATGCCGCACCGGCGCGCACGGGAAGCAGTCTCGGCGATCGCGACTCTCGCCCCCGCCGCCCGACTGCGACTGCTCGGCTTTCCCGACGGCGAGACCCTCGAGCATCGCGACAGCATCACCCAGTCGCTCGCCGAGGTGCTCACCGCAGCCCCCGCGGGCTCGACCGTGCTCGCCCCCTGGCGCGGCGACGGCCACCGCGATCATCGCGTCGTCGGAGAGATCGCCGCTCGACTGGTCGCCGAGCTCGCCGAGCCGGCGCAGCTCTGGGAGTACCCCATCTGGCTCTGGCACTGGGGAACGCCCGACGCCCCCGAGGTCGACTGGGCGCGCATGCGGGCCGCGACGATCGATCCGGAGCCCAAGCGCTCGGCGCTCGCCGAGTACGCTTCGCAGTGGCAGCAACCCGAACCCGTGCTCTCGCCGTCAATGCTCGAGCACTTCGATGTCGGTGCCGAGTTCTTTCTCGTCGAGGGTGACCCGATCTCGACCTTTCTCGCCGAGACCTACGCCCGCCGCGACGACCCCTGGGGTCTCGAATCGCGGTGGTACGAGCAGCGCAAGCGCGCGCTGACCCTCGCCAGCCTGCCCGCTCAACGCTACGCACGCGTGCTCGAGATCGGCTGCTCGATCGGCGTGCTCACCGAGCAACTGGCCGAACGCTGCGACCAGCTGCTCGCCGTCGACCTCTCGAGCGTCGCCGTCGAGCGAGCCCGATCGAGGCTCGGGCACCGTCGCGGAGTCGAGGTCACCCGCAGCGACGTGCGCGACGGGCTCCCATCCGGCCCGTGGGATCTCATCGTGCTGTCTGAGGTGGGCTACTACTTCACCGAAGCCGAACTGCAGCGACTCGCGCTCGAGATGCAGGTCGCCCTGGGTGACGAGGGCACGATCGTCGCCTGCCACTGGCGCCACGCGGCGGCAGCCCACGTGCTGAGCGGCGACAGGGTGCACGACGTGCTCGATGAGCAGGGCATCCCGCGCCTCGTGCATCACCGCGAGGCCGACTTCGTGCTCGATGTCTACAGCGCCGACTCCCGTTCGGTCGCTCAGCGGGAGGGCATCGTATGAAAGAGCACGTCGGTGTCGTGATTCCGGCACGCAATGAAGAGCAGTTGATCGCACGCTGCCTTGCGTCGGTGCGGGTTGCTGCGACTGCGGCAGGCGGACGTGTCACGATCGTCGTCGTGGCCGACGCGTGCACCGATCGCTCCGTCGAGCTGGCCCAGCGCTTCGCCTCCGAGTCGGGGACAACGGCCGAATGGATCGTCGAGGCCGTCGACCTCGAGAACGTCGGCGAGGCGCGCGCACTCGGTTCTCGCCGGGCGATCGACCGTGGATGCTCGTGGCTGGCCCACACCGACGCCGACTCGGTCGTGCCGCCCAACTGGATTCGTGAGCAGCGGGCGATCAGCCGCGCTGGCATCGACGTCATGATCGGCACGGTGCGGCCCGACTTCGCCGACCTCTCGCCCGCGCACGTGGAGAAGTGGCGCGCGACGCACATTCCGGGGCGCCCCAACGGGCACGTGCACGGAGCGAATCTCGGCCTCAGCGTGCAGCGCTACCTCGACGTCGGCGGCTTCTCGCCGATGCCCGAGCACGAAGACGTCGATCTCGTGCACCGCTTGCGCAAGGCGGGTGCGGTCTTCATCGCGAGCGACCGCGCCGAGGTCATGACCTCGGGCCGCTTCGACGGGCGCACGGCCGGAGGCTATGCCGGTCACTTGCGGGGCATTGCTCGCGAACTCGAACTCTCGTGACCGAGGGCACCGCCGCGACGACCACCACGACGTCGCGACGGTGCCGGCTCGATCAGCCGCGGGCGATCAGCCGCTGCAGTTGCGTGACGTGTCCCGGTTCGAGCTCGTCGAGCGAGCTCACGCCCAGCAGTTTCATCGTGCGCGTGATCTCACCACGGAGGATGTCGATCGCGCGATCGACTCCGTCTCGTCCGCCCGCCATGAGGCCGTAGAGATAGGCGCGACCGATGAGTGTGAAGCGCGCGCCGAGCGCGACGCTCGCCACGATGTCGGCGCCCGACATGATGCCGGTGTCGAGGTGTACTTCGGTGTCGTTGCCGACCTCGCGCACGACCTCGGGCAGCAAGTGAAAGGGGATCGGCGCGCGGTCTAGCTGGCGCCCGCCGTGGTTCGACAGCGTGATGCCATCCACGCCAAGCTCGGCGAGCTTCTTCGCGTCGTCGACCGTCTGCACGCCCTTCACAACGAGCTTGCCCGGCCACTGCTCCTTGATCCATCGCAGGTCGTCGTACGTGACCGTGGGGTCGAACATGTGGTCGAGCAGCTCGGCGACCGTGCCATTCCAACTCGAGAGGCTCGCGAAGGCGAGCGGCTCGGTGGTCAAGAAGTCCCACCACCACCAGGGCCGGGGGATCGCGTTGACCACGGTGCCGATCGTGAGCGCCGGAGGAATCGAGAAGCCGTTGCGCTTGTCGCGCAGTCGGGCTCCCGCGACGGGCACGTCGACGGTGACGAGCAGCGTGTCGTAGCCTGCGGCGGCGGCACGCTCGACGAGTTGCATCGAACGCTCGCGGTCTTTCCACATGTAGAGCTGAAACCAGTTGCGACCCTCGGGCGCCGCATCCCGCACGCCCTCGATGCTGGTCGTGCCCATCGTCGACAGTGAGAAGGGGATGCCCGCCGCAGCCGCTGCGGTCGCTCCCGCGACCTCACCTTCGGTCTGCATCATGCGCGTGAAGCCGGTCGGAGCGATGCCGAAGGGCAGTTCCACGCGCGAGCCGAGTACATCCCAACCCGTGTCGACGCTGCTGACGTCGCGCAGAATCGCGGGGTGAAACTCGATGTCGCTGAAGGCTTGGCGCGCTCGGGCGAGGCTGAGCTCGCCCTCGGCCGCGCCCTCGGTGTAGTCAAAGGGAGCCTTGGGCGTGCGGCGCTGCGCGATGCTGCGAAGATCGGCGATCGTGAGCGCAGCATCCAGCCGCCGCTTCTTGGCATTGAGGGTCGGTGCTTTGAACCGCATGAGAGGCGCGAGTTCTTTCGGGCGGGGGAATCGACGTTTCACCATGAGCTATTCCTTTGTGGGGGACTGGGTCGCGTGCTGCGAGTCGTAGCGGGCGAGCAGGCGGTCGCGAGCGCCCTCGATATGGATGCGTGTCAGTGAGCCCGCGAGCTCGGGGTCACCGGCCGCGACGGCATCGAGAATGCCCTGGTGCTGTGTGACGACGTCATCGAGAGCGAGCAGCCGGTGCGCTTGCACTTGCCCCGTGCAGAGCTCGATCTCGCCCATGAGCAGGGCATGCAGGCGCGCGAGCCTCGGCGAACGCTGTGCCTCGACCAGGGCGCGGTGAAACGCGATGTCGGCGCGAGCCAAGGGCGCGACATCGGTGCTGATGTCGTTCAGGGCATCGGCCAGCACGCGCTGGGCTGCCATGGCGGCGAGCGGCACGACGCCATCGCTCGCGAGCGTGCGCAAAGCGGCCTCTTCGACGACGGCGCGATTCGCGTAGAGATCGACGATGTCGTCACGACTCAGTTCGGGAACACGCGCAGTCTTGTGGGCTTCGCGTCGCAGCAGTCCGTCGGCGACAAGCCGTTCGAGAGCAACCTTGGCCGTGGGTCGCGCAACGCCGTAGCGATCGGCGATCGACTGCTCGGTGATGGCAGTTCCTGGTGCTTCGCGCTGCGACAGGATGCTCTCGCGTAGCGCCTCGTACACCGCGTCGGGCACTCGGGTCACGGCGAGGGCCTCACTACTCATGATCGCGACAGTAGCAGATTGTTATACAAGTGTACGAGCATCCCCGCGCGCAGAGTGCGACAGAATCAGCACATGGCATCCCGGGCCGACGCACGCGACGCGTCGTCGCGCCCTCGCACCGCACTGCTGAGGCTCGGCACAGCGGCACTTGGCGCGGCGGTTCTCGTGCTGAGTTTCGTGGCGCTCGGTGTCGTCGTTCCAGGCATTCCTTTTCTCGGGCTCGGTGGCCGGTGGCACGTGCTCGGCTTCGGCGCGTGGTGGAGCCTCGCCGCACTGGCGGCAGCACTCGCTCTCGCCATCGCCGCGGCCAGCTCGCGTCGTCGGAGTGATCATCGGCTGCTCGCCGCACTCTCCGTCGTCGCCCTGAGCGCAACAGCGGTCTTCGGTGCGGCGCTCACCGTCGCCTCGGTTGCCGCTCACCCTGAGGGCACCGAGCCCCGATACCTGACGCTCGCGGCCCTCGCGCCTCTCACTCTGCCGACTGGCGCGGGGGCGAACGCGACCGAGACGTACGCGCACACACTCGAGAACGGCGACCCGCTTCTCGTCGACATCTATCGCCCGAGCGGTATTGCGTCGGGCGCGTCGGTCGTTCTCTACCTGCACGGCGGCGGCTGGATACTGCATGACCGAACCCTCCACGGTGAGTGGCTGCGGGCGCTGGCAGACGAGGGCATCGTGGTACTGAGCGCCGACTACACGCTTGCAACTGCCGACCGTGCCACGTGGCAGAGCGCTGCCGACGAGGTGGCGTGCGCACTCGTGTGGGCAGCAGCCAACGCTGAACGCTTCGGCGGCGACCCGCGTCGCATCGTGATCGCCGGCGACTCCGCCGGAGGCGGGCTTGCTCTCAGCGCCGCCTACCGTGCTGCGAGGGGCGCTGCGAAGGATGAGTGCGCCGAGTCATCCGACGGCGCGACCGTACCCATACCCGCGGGAGTCGCGGGCATCGTGCCCGTGGTGGACGTCGGCGAGTTCTGGGCCAACCCCGAGCTGAGCATGGGTCGCTACTCGCGCACGATGGTCGAGCGCTACCTCGGGGGCTCTCCGGCGCAGCATCCCGATCGCGTGGCGGCTGTTGACCCGACCACGTACCTCACGGCGGATGCGCCGCCCACGCTGCTCGTGACGGTCGAGCACGATCACCTCGTGCCCGCCGGGGGTGCGCGGATGCTCGCCGCCGCCGCGACGACGATCGGCGTGCCCGTCACGCGCGTCGAGGTGCCGTTCGCCGACCACGGTCTGCTCGCGCGCGCCGAGGGGCTGGGCGCCCTCATCGCCCGCGACGCACTCGTGAGTTTCATCGCTGGGCTCGAGCCCGCGGTGGCGCCACCACGCTGAATAGACTTGCGCCCGTGCATGTCGATCCGCAGCTGCGCCTGCTCACCAAAGTCGCGCGACTGCACCACGAGCGCGGGCTGCGTCAGGTGCAGATTGCGGAGGCGCTGGGCATCTCGCAGGCAAAGGTCTCTCGGCTGCTGAAGCGCGCTGGCGAGCTCGGCATCGTGCGCACTGTCGTGACCATTGCACCGGGGCTGCACAGCGAGCTCGAAGATGCGCTCGAGCAGCGCTTCGGTCTTGCCGAGGCGATCATCGCTGACGTTGATGAGCACGCTGATGACGCCGAGGTGCGCTCAGCGATCGCCGCGGTAGCTGCCGCGCATCTCGAGACCACCGTGGGAGAGGGAGAGCGCATCGGCATCGCCTCGTGGAGCCAGACGCTCATGGCCGTCGCCGACCGTGTGCGCCCCCTGAGCGGCCGCGGGGCTGCGGAGGTCGTGCAGTTGCTCGGGGGCATGGGCGAGCCCGAGGTGCAGCGTCAAGTGCATCGGCTCGTCGACGGCCTCGCGCGAGCACTCGGCGCGAGCCCCGTCTTCGTGCAGGCGCCAGGAGTGGTCGCAGATCGGCAGACGCAGCGGCGGCTACTCGACGACCCCGCCCTCGCCGAGGTCGCCCGTCGCTGGCGGGCTCTCACCATGGCGGTCGTCGGAATCGGATCGATCGAACCGAGCGAACTGCTCGCCGAAAGCGGCAACGCGTTTTCACCCGACGAGCGCAAGGCACTGCTCGCTGAGGGGGCCGTGGGCGACATCTGCCATCGTGTGTTTCGCCGTGACGGCTCGCTCGTCGCGGGCCCGCTCGACGATCGCACGGTGTCGATTGCGGTCGATGACTTCTTGGCCATCCCGCGGCGCGTGGGCGTGGCGGGTGGCGAGCGCAAGATTGAACCGATGCTCGGCGCCCTCGCGGGCGGCTGGGTGACCACGCTCGTCACCGACCTTCGCACGGCAGAGCGGTTGCTGGAGTCGTCTGACGGCAGCCAGCAGACTCGCTAGCGAGCGGCGTCGGTAGCGAGTGAGCCGTCAGCGGGCGGCGTCGTCAGCGAGCAGCGCCGCGAGGCGACGGATGCCCGGGGCGATGCTCGACAGCACCGGCACTGACACGCTCACGGCGTCAGCGGCGCCCGCCATCGAGGCCTGCGCAAGCACGATCACATCGGCCTGAGTCGCCGCTCGTTCGATGGCGGCACCGACGAGCGCGTCGTGGGTCGCACGGTCTCCCGCCGCCACTGCCGCGAAAGCGCCCTCAACGACGATGCTCGTGAGCTGCACCTCTTTGCCAGCGAGTCGCGCCCGCTCGTCGATGAGTCGCGAGGTCGGCGCGCACGTCGTCGGCAGGGTTGCGATAACCGTGATGCGTGAACCGGCGGCGACCGCGTCGTCGGCCATGGCCTCATCGATGCGCAACACACGCACTCCGGTCGCCGCGCTCGCCTCGGCAGCGTATTCCGAGATGGACGAGCAGGTGAGCATGACCGTATCGATGCCAGCGGCCTTAGCCGTCTCCACGAGGCCGATCACTCGGTCACGCACCGAGTCGTGACGGTCGGGATCGCCGAGGTCAGCAACGATGCGGTCGTCCAAGTAGTTCACGGCAGTGACGGTGGGCACGTGCTGTGCGAAGAGTGAGCGCACCGGGTCGATGACGACCGCGCCAGTGTGGAGGAAGCCGATGCGGTCGACGGCGGCCATGGGGTCTCCTTGAACGGGGCGAAGTGCAAGATTATGCACGGTTGCGGCGAATTGCACCTCATCGTAGCCTGAACGCGCCCGCCGCGCCCAGGCCGACCGTCGTGCCCGCAGAGCCGCGCGGGCGAGAGGCACCATGCGCATGAGCACCACCACTGTGCCACCGGGCGTCGCGACCGTGCGGTTCACCAGCGGCTTTTGGCAGGGCATCCAGCAGCGAGTGCACGGCACGACCGTGCCCGCGATCGGAGCCGACCTCGCCGACGATGCGGTGAGCCCAGCACTGCGCAACTTTCGCATTGCGGTCGGAGACGAGCAGGGCGACCACGCTGGGCCGCCCTTCCTTGACGGAGACTTCTACAAGTGGCTTGAGGCGGCGCTCGCCGTCATCGAGCTTGAGCCCGCCTCGCCGTTGCGCGCGCAGGTTGATGCTGCGGTCGAGCTCATCGCTCGGTCGCAGCGCTCTGACGGCTATGTGCACACACCCACCGTGATCGCCGAACGCAAGAGCGAAGAGGCGCTGCCGCTGGCCGATCGCTTCAATTTCGAGACCTACAACCTGGGCCATCTCATCAGCGCTGCCGTGCGACACCACGCAGTCACGGGCGAGACCAGCTTTCTCACGGTGGCCGAAGGCGCAGCCAGCTGGCTTGAAGCGCTCGCGCGCGACAAGCCGCTCGACCTGGCCCGCAGTGCCATCTGCCCCTCGCACTACATGGCCGTCGTCGAGCTCTACCGCGCGACTGGAGCCGAGCGATGGCTGCGGCTTGCCGAGGCCTTCATCGAGGTGCGCGACGACTTTCAGGGTGGCGATGACAATCAAGACCGCATCCCCGTGCGCGAACAGCGCGTCGCGGCTGGGCATGCCGTGCGTGCCAACTATCTCTACGCAGGTCTCGCTGATCTCGTTCTCGAGACCGGCGACAAGAGCCTCATGACCGTGCTCGAGTCGGTTTGGCAAGACGTCGTCGACACGAAGCTCGCCCTCACCGGCGGGTGCGGAGCCCTCTATGACGGTGCATCGCCCGATGGGTATCCCTGGCAAAGCGAGATCACCCGCGTGCACCAAGCCTACGGTCGCGCCTATCAACTGCCGCACACCACGGCGCACAACGAGACCTGCGCGAACATTGGCATGTTGTTGTGGAGCGAACGCATGCTCTCTCTCACTGGCGAGGCGAAGTACGCCGATCTCGTTGAGCGCATCGCCCACAACACGTTGCTCGCGGGGGTAAGCCTGGCAGGCACCGAGTACTTCTACACGAACCCGCTGCGCCAGGTGCGCGAGCTTCCGTTCCCCCTGCGGATGCCCGGCGACACCGTGCTGCGCCCCACGCCTGAGCCCCCGCCCTCCGACGCTCGACTGCGAGAACGCTACCTTTCGTGCTTCTGCTGCCCGCCGAACCTTGCCCGCACCCTCGCCCGCTGGCATGAGCGGGGCGCGAGTCTCACCTCGCAAGGCTTGCGTGTTGACATGTACGGTGGCACATCGAGCACGGTCGACCTCGCCGATGGCGGCCGATTCGTGTTGCGCGAAGAGAGCGACTACCCGTGGCACGGCCGCATCGCGTTGCACGTTGATGAGGCGACCGGCAGTGGTGCGACAGTGCCCGTCATGCTGCGCGTACCGGGCTGGGCGGGGGGCGCCACCCTGAGCATCGCTGGGGGCGCAGCCGAACCCGTCGCAGCCGGCACCTATGTGCGTCTTGAGCGCACGTGGTCGGCGGGCGAAACGATCGTGCTCGAGCTGCCCATGCCCGCGCGCATTCTGAGGGCACACCGGCTCGTCGAAGAAGCGAGCAATCAGGTGGCGGTGCAGCGGGGCCCGATCGTCTATGCGCTCGAGAGCCACGATCTGCCTGCGGGAGTGCTGCTTGAGCAAGTGGCTGTGCCGAGGGATGCCCGTCTTGAGCCGCACGAGAGCGAGGTCGCCGGGCATCGGGTGGTCGAACTGCGCGGTGAGGCGGCCGTGCTGCCCGCCGACTCCGGCGCGCTCTACAGCGATCTCGACGACGCACCGCTGCGCGGCATCCCGTTGCGTCTTATTCCCTACTTCGCGTGGAGCAACCGTGGCCCCGGCGAGATGTCGGTGTGGTTGCCGGTGGTCTGGTCGTGAGCGACGTGCCACGCTCTGAAGTCATCGCCTCGTATGAGATTGAGACCTCTCTTCCACTCCAGCAGGCAGCCGAGGCCCTCGCGGGCGAGCAGTCGACGGGCACCTTCATTCGGGTCGAGCGGGAGTCGGACGAGTTGCGCGCGCGATCGGCTGCCCAGGTGGTGAGTGTCGACGAACTGCCGCTGTCGGGCGCAAGCGCTCTGCCCGGAGCGAAGGGTGATCCCGATAAACGACGGCGCGCGCTGCTGCGGCTGCGGTTTCCTCTCGACAACTTCGGGCCCTCATTGCCCAACCTGCTCGCGGCAGTTGCCGGCAACCTTTTCGAGTTGCGCGAACTCGCCGCCATCAAGCTCATCGGCCTCGACCTGCCGTCAGAGTTCGCCGAGCGGTACCCGGGCCCGGCCTTCGGCGTCGAGGGTACGCGGCGGCTCATGGGCCGCAGCGAAGGGGCGATGATCGGCACGATCGTTAAGCCTTCGATTGGCCTGCGGCCCGACGAGCTCGCCGAGCTCGTGGGTGAGCTCGCGACGGCGGGCATCGACTTCATCAAAGATGATGAGCTGCAGGGCAATGGCGCGATTGCTCCGTTCGAGGAGCGAGTCAAGGCCGTCATGCCTGTGCTGCTGCGACACGCGGATCGCACCGGCACCATGCCGATGTACGCGTTCAACATCACCGATGACCTCGAGCGCATGCGGCACAACCACGATCTCGTGCTTGAGCAGGGCGGCACCTGCATCATGGTGTGCGTGAACATGGTGGGCTTCGCGGGCACGGAGTGGGTGCGACGACACTCGCAGCTGCCGATTCACGGCCACCGCGCCATGCTCGGCTCGATGATGCGGTCTCCCCAACTGGGCTTCGGCTATGGAGCATGGCAGGCGCTCGCTCGCGTCGCTGGTGTCGACCATTTGCACACCAACGGCATCAGCAACAAGTTCTACGAGAGCGATGCCGAAGTGCTGGCCTCGATTCGCCAGGTGCGCACGCCAATGCTCGACCACCGACCGATCGTGCCCGTGCTGTCGTCGGGCCAGTGGGCAGGGCTCGCGCACGACACGCACGCCGCGGTCGACACGACCGACGTGCTCGTGCTCGCGGGCGGCGGCATTCACGGCCACCCGCACGGCGCCGCCGCTGGGGTCGAGGCGATGCGCACCGCGTGGCACGCCGCCGAGCATGGAGAGAGCTTCGCCGCCGCAGTGGAGCGTTCGCCAGCATTGCGCGCCGCGGTCGATACGTTCGGCGGGGTGCGTGGCTGAGCTCGCGCGGCCTGATGTCGCGTTCTACGGCGATGACCTCACCGGCAGCATCGATGTGCTGCTGCAGTTCGCGCGATCTGGCTGGGCCGGCACCTTGTTTCTGGGCACTCCTTCCCCTGAGCTCCTCGCGAGCGCAGGTACTCCACTCGTCGGCATCGCTGGTGTCGCACGGTCGCTTCCGACGGCCGCGATCGAGCGAGAGGTCGGCGAGGCACTCGACCTCCTCCTCTCGGTCGGTGCTCAGATCGTGCAGTACAAAGCTTGTTCGACCGCAGATTCGTCACCGACCATCGGCAACCTCGGCCGTGTGCTCGAGCTCGCTCGCGGTCGCTGTGGTGACGCGACCGTGCCACTGCTGTTCGCGCAGCCCGACTTCGGCCGCTTCACGCTGTTCGGGCATCACTTCGCCGCCGAGGGTGACGTCGTGTACCGCCTCGACCGGCAACCGACCATGTCGACGCACCCCTCGACTCCCATGACCGAGTCGCAACTCGCCGTGCATCTCTCGGCGCAGACCGCGCTTCCGATCGGTGAGTTGCCTCTCACGGTCTACGAGTCGGCGGCAGGTGTGGCGCGCCTCGTGCAGTCATCCGAACACGCCGCCCTCGTGCTCGATGCTCTCGATGACAATCACCTCGCGCTGCTGGGCGAAGCGCTGTGGATGCTCGCCGCCGACACCTCGCCTCGCTTCGTTCTCGGCTCCGGTGGTCTCAGCGCCGCGCTCGCCCGAACGAGGCCCCGCACCGACTCTGCGGTGGCAGGGCTCGAGGGTACACGCCAGGTTGCCACGACTGGCCCTGCGACCGCTCCCGTCCTCACCGTCTCGGGAAGCCGGTCGCCTCGCACCCGCGAGCAGATCGAACACGCTCGATCGCACGGCTGGGCGGTACTGCCGCTTCCGCTCGTCGAGTCGACCGAGGCAGTCGACGCAGCGCTGCTCCTGCTCGACGCCGGCACGAGTGTCGTGCTCGACGCTGACGGGGTCGATGTGTCGGACCCATCATCCGCGGTGTCGGCGATCGCCGAAGCGTCGGCGCGCGCCATCACCGCAGCGCTTGCAGCCGGACTCACCAGGAGGATCATCGTCTGCGGCGGTGATACGTCGGGGCACGTTGCCGCTCGAGTCGGCGTCGATTCGGTGTCCATCGCTGCGAATCCAGTCGACAACGTCGTGCTGTGCCGCGTTACCGCCCAAGCGCCCCACATCGACGGCATCGAGATGCTGTTCAAGGGCGGCCAGGTGGGCCCTGTTGATGTGCTCGAACGGGTGCGCAGGCTCGGCTGAGCATCCACGACGCGCTCGTCCACGGGCGGCGCAATTCGTTGTCGCGACAGTGGTGCGCTCACTGTGCGCATCGTCTACTGTCGAACTCAGAGCATCCCTCACCCAAGCGCACTCGCTCCTGACCCCCCTTTGGAGTTCTCGTGACCCCTCGCTCTCGCGCCCGCCGAACTGCCGGAGCCCTCGCGGCCCTCGCGCTCAGCGTTCTTCTCGGGCTCGTCGCTCCCGTGTCCGCGGCGAATGCTGCGGGCGAGTTCTCGAACGTCGGCTCACCGACGGTGGCGGGATCGGGTGTCGTGGGCACATCGTTCTCGGCATCGTTCGACACGACCGGCGTCACCCCCACACCCACGGGCGTCGACTACACCTGGTACCGCGTCGACACGAACGCGCAGATCGGCACCGGAGCGACTCTCGAGGCCACGACGGCATTGCTGGGCACCCCCGTCTACGTCATCGCCACACTGTCGGCGCCCGACACGGGCAACTACGTCACCCTGAACTCGGCATTCTCGAACACCGTGCGACTGGCGGAGTTCGCCGGAGTGCCACAGCCGACGGTTGTCGGCTCGGGTGTCATCGGCACATCGTTCTCCGCCTCGATCGACACGAGCGGCATCACCCCGAGCCCTGACGACGTCGAGTTCACGTGGTATCGCGTCGACACCAACGCCGAGATGGGAACGGGTGCTTCGCTGACGGCAACTGTCGACCTGCTGGGCACGCCGGTCTACGTCATCGCGACCCTCACGGCGCCCACGGCAAGCACGTATGTCACTCTCAACTCGCCGTTCTCGAACACTGTGCGCCTGGGTTCGTTCATCCCCGGCGACCACCCGCAGCTCAGCGGCGAGTTCACGCTCGCTGGCACTCTTACGGCCACTCTCGACTCGAGCTCCTGGAGCCCCAGCCCCACAGCGGTCGACTGGCAGTGGTATCTCGAAGACGGCACCGAGATCACCGGCGCGACAGGCAGCAGTCTGGCGATGACCCGCTCGCTGGTGGGCGAAGTTGTCTACGCGGTCGCGACGGTGCAGGCAGCGAACACGCAGTCCTATGTCATCGCGACTGCACCGAGTGGCCGCATCGCCGAGCCCACCGTGAGTGCGGGGGGCTCGAGCACCGTTGCTCCGGGAGCGACGATCGACGTCAACGTGTGGGGCCTGCTCTTCTCGACCGAGTACGAACTCGAACTGCAGTCCACGCCCGTGCCCCTCGGCAGCGCAACGTCGAACGCCGACGGAACCCTCTCGACCACGGTGACGATTCCCGCTGACACACCGGCTGGAGCTCACCGCATCGTTCTGCTGCTCGACGGCGTTGAAGTGGGTGCGGTCGACATCACCGTGGCGGGTGAGGAGGCCGAACTCGCCGCGACCGGATCGAGCGTTGAACCCTCGCAGCTCGCTTCCCTCGCCATTGCCGTACTCATCGCCGGAGTCGCAGCCCTCGGCTGGCGCGGCCGGCGAGAGAGACTCGGCCTCAGCCGCTGAGGCCGGCCCCACCCGCGGTCGATGCGCGCACGACCAGCTCGGGCGGGAAGACGATGTGACGCTCACCCTCGTGGTCGCCAGCCATCGCGTTCACGAGCAGATCGACCGCCGCGACGCCGAAGTCTTCGTGCGGGGCGCGGATCGAACTGAGGGGAATAAGGGAGGCCTCGCCGAACTCGATGTCGTCGTATCCGATGATCGCGATGTCATGGGGCACGCGAATGCCGTGGCCCACCACGAGCTCTTGCATGATGCCGAGTGCGAGCAGATCGTTGACGGCGAAGATCGCGTCGGGTCTGCGCTCAATGCTGCGTTCGCCGATGAGGCGGCCCACTTCGCGACCACCCGAGAGCGTGCGTTCGTTCTGCGGAATGACTTCGATCGTCGCTGTACCCGAGGCCCCGATCGCCGAACTCGCCCCTTCAAAGCGGTCGGCAACCTGACGGATGCCAAGCGGGCCTCCGACGAAGGCGATGCGTCGACGGCCGAGGGAGAGCAAGTGCTCTGCGGCGAGTCGGCCCCCGGTGCGGTCGTCAATAGAAATCGACGACAGCGAGTCGTCGCTCGATCGTTGCCCGACGAGAACGGTGGGCGTGCCCCGTTCGTGCAGCCGACGAAGGCGATCTTCGATGGGATGGTGTGACGATACGAGCATGCCTTGCACACGCTGCGACTCGAACTGAGCGATGTAGGCGTCTTCACGCTCGCGCGAACGATGCGAATTCGCGATCGAGACGCCGAGCTCGTGCTCTGACGCTCGCCGCTCGACACCCTCGGCGATCGTCGCGAAGAAGGGGTTGCTGACGTCGGGGGCAAGGTACGCGATCATGCCGCTGCGCCCGAGCCGCAACTGCCACGCCGCGTTGTTGCGGATGTATCCGAGCTGATCGATGGCCCGCTGGATGCGTTCTCGCTTGTCGGCAGAGACCCGTTCGGGGTGGTTGAGAAAATTCGAGACGGTGCCGTGAGCCACGTCGGCAAGAGCCGCGACCTCGCGGATGCTGACGCGCGCCATCATCGACCTTCCTGCCGGTGTGGGCTCACTGTAATGCACGATGAGCGCGGCTCGTATCGGCGGCTGTTCGTCACGGCACCGGGCTCCAACTCGCGTGCGAGTAGTCATCATCGACCAGGACACGGCGCGTGCCGGTGAGCCTCAGCGCGACCGTCGCGTGCGGTGCGGCGAGGGCGTCGGGCGCGAGAACCAGCTCGAGAGGACCGGGCTCCACGACGCGGTCGCCGCGCCGATCGATGAACGACAATGCGCGCGGCGGAATGCGCACACGCAGTCGACGCTGTTCGTGTCGTTCAAGATGCACGCGCTCGAATGCCACGAGCTCTCGTTCGGGCCGCGTCACGCTGCACACCCGACCGGCGGCATAGACCTGCACTACCTCGACCCCCGCGCGTTCGCCCGTGTTGCGAACGAGCACGTCGATCTCGAGCGCGGCATCCACTGGCCGGTCACCGCTCGGCGCTGACACCACTTCAACGGTGAAGCTCGTCGTTGAGAGACCGAAGCCAAAGGCGAATCGCGGAGTGGGGTCGGCGCTGCTCACTCCGGTGGGGCCGCCCAAGAAGGGTCGCAAGTACGAGCTCGGATGAGGATTCGATCGCGACGGGATGCTCACCGGTAGACGCCCGCTGGGCACCAGCCTGCCGCTCAGCACGCCCGCAACTGCCTCCGCGCCCCGTTGCCCTGGCAGAAAGGCCTGCACCGTGACGACTGCACGATCGACGAGACCGTCGAGCACGTACGGGCGTCCTGAGACGACCACGAGCGCCGTCGGGGTGCCAGTAGCTAGCACAGCCTCGGCCAGGCGGCGTTGATCGCCGGGAAGCTCGGCCGTGACGACGTCGCAGCCTTCCCCAGAGGTGCCGCGCCCGAACATGCCCGAGCGGTCACCAAGCACAAGCACCGCGAGGTCGCTTGAGCCCGCCGCGAGCACCGCGGCAGCGATGCCCACCTCGACGTCGGCGTCGCTCTCAGGCTCGTCGCCCACGAGGCCGGGGGCGATCGCGCAGCCTCGTTCTGTGACGAGCTGTGCGCGGTCAAATTCGCTGGCGAGAGCCTCGGCGATCGTTGGAACGTCGAGGCGCCACGGATCATCGGGGTGTCGCGAAAGCACGTGATTGATGAAGCTGTAGCAGCCAAGCAGGCTCTCGCGACTCTCGGCGACCGGCCCGACGACAGCAATGCGCCGCGGCGGCGTGCCATCAGCGGAGCGCAATGGCAGCGCCTCGGCGCCCGCGAGCAGCACGATGGAAGCTTCGGCGAGTCGACGTGCGAGATCGTCATGAGCCGGCCCGTTGATGTCAATCGCGCCCTGTGGCACGAGTTCGGGCACAATGCTCTCGTCGTCGAGCGGCCCGAGAAGGCCCAGTTGCGCCTTCTGCTCGAGCACCCTGAGGGCTGCGCGATCGACGAGCGCGGCATCCACGTCGCCCGAGCGCACCGCCTCGGCAAGGGGGCCCATGTAGGCCTTGCCGGTCGGCAGTTCGATATCGATGCCCGCTTCGAGCGCAAGCGCTGCCGCGTGGTGTGCCGTCTCGGCTACGCGATGGTTGACCGTGAGGAAGTCGATGGCGAAGTAGTCGGCGACAACAGTGCCGGTGAAGCCCCACCGCTCGCGCAGCACCTCGGTGAAGAGCCAGGGGTCGGCGACCGAAGGCACCCCATCGATCTCGCAGTACGAGTTCATAACTGACCTGGCGCCGCCCTCGCGAATCGCGCGCTCGAAGGGCGGCAGGAAGACCTCTTCGAGCTCGCGCCGGCCCATCGACACCGGAGCGATGTTGCGCCCCCCGCGCGACGCCGAGTAGCCCGCAAAGTGCTTGAGCGTTGCCACTCGACCTTGTGACTCGAGGCCCGCAACGTAGGCGCTGCCAATGGCGCCGACGAGCAGGGGATCCTCTGCGATGCACTCCTCCACACGCCCCCAGCGCACGTCGCGAATGACGTCGAGCACCGGAGCGAGGCCCTGGTGGATGCCCAGCGCGGCCATGTCTGCCCCGATGAGTTCGCCTAGCTCGCGTACGAGGGCCGGGCTCCACGTCGCCCCCCACGCCAAGGGGGTCGGAAACGCCGCCGCGCCCCACACGAGCAGCCCCGTGAGTGTCTCCTCATGCACGATCGCGCCGAGTCCCGGGGCTTGCTCGGTGAGCCACGATTGCCGTTCACGCAGCAGTTCTCGGGCGTCAAGCGCGTCGAGCGGCGTGGTGCCGTAGTGCCGCGTGAGCTGGCCGAGACCGTGCGCCGCAAAGCTCTCGAGGTGGCGCGAATCGTCGAGCAGGCGATCTTGCATGGGGGCGACGCCGCCGCCCGCTCGAGAAGCACCGGCCCACAACCCGACGAGTTGTGCGAGCTTCTGCTCGAGCGTGAGACCCTCGAGCACAGCCGCTGCGCGCCGCGCTGCAGCAGCGCGAGGACGAGGGGGAGCGACCGTGGCAGGCAAGATGCCCGACGAGCGATCGTCATCGTTTTGTGACGTTCCAACCATGTTCGCGATTCTGCCCCATAGGGGGCGCCATGGGCCTCGTGCCCGCAGAAGTGCGGGGGAGCATCCGCACTTGACACCACGGGAGAGCCCGTCTACTCTCACCAATTGAAACGTCTCAATTGGAGACGCCCACCTTTCAAGGAGGAAAAGTGACCACAGCACCCCGGCGTCTCCGGCGCCCCATCCTCACCTCGCTCGCTGTCGCGGGCGCCGGTGCCATGCTGCTGAGCGCCTGTGCAGGCGGCGGCGGCGCGACCACCGAGCCCGAGTCGTTCCTGTTCACGAAGAACGCTGAGAACACCACGACCGAGCCCGTGCTGCAGGCGCTCGTCGACGGTGTGTGTGCAGACGCGAACGCCGCTCTGCCGCTCGAGATCAACTCGATCCCCCAGGCCGAGATCGACGCCCAGATGCAGCTGCTCGCGAGCCAGGGCGGTCTGCCGCCGATGTTCTCCGCGGGTGGCAACCCGGCTGAGGGCGCCAAGCTCGTCGACGCCGGCGTCGTCCTCGACCTCGACGAGGCCATGACCGAGCTCGGTGTTCGCGACAAGGTGGCCGAAGGCGCCGTCTCGACCATCAAGAAGCTCTACGGTGGCGAGTTCTCGTTCTTGCCCTTCCAGTACAACATCGAAGGCATCTTCTACAACACGGCGATCTTCGAAGAGAACGGCTGGGCTGTTCCCACGACGTGGGACGAGCTGCTCACGGTCGCTGGCGAGGCTCAGGCGGCGGGCTACACGCCCTTTGCCGCTTCGGGCGAGCAGGGATGGCCGCTCACGCGCCTCGTCTCGGGCTACCTCTTCCGCTCGCTCGGCGGCGACGCCCTGCAGAAGGTCGCCGATGGCGAAGCCAAGCTGACCGACCCCGAGTACGTGGCCGCCGCGCAGGCGATTGCTGACCTCGGTGCCGCCGGCTACTTCGGTGACAACGTCGCATCGCTCGACTACGACAGTGCAAGCAACGAGTTCCTCACGGGCAATGCCGTCATGATCTACATGGGCAGCTGGCTGCTTGGCAACATCAACGGCGAGGGCAACGAGATCGGTGCCGACAACGTCGGCTTCTTCAAGTTTCCGGCCGTCGAGGGCGGCGCCGGCAGCATCGACGCGTACCCCTCGAACGTCGGCCTGCCCGCCACCTTCGGCTCGCAGACCTACACCGAAGACGTCGCCGAGTGGCTGAAGTGCATCGGTGAGGGCTACGGCAACGCGGCGCTCGAACAGGGTCAGATCACCGGCTTCGTCGCCGACGTCGAGGTCGAGCTGCCCGCGATCTCGCAGACGATCGCCGACGAGATCTCGACCAGCACCGACAGTGTGCTCTGGTTCGAGGCGCTCTTCCCGGCGAAGGCCAGCTCTGTCTCGTCGACCAACGCCGCACTGCTCGTCACCGGCCAGCTCTCGGCTGAGGAGTTCATGGCGCTCGTGCAAGACGCGATCGACAACCCGTAACACCCCGCGAGCGAGGGGCGGGCGGCGACACCCGCCCGCCCCTCGCTCCGTCTCCGCGCGGCGTACCCTCGACCTCGGGTGCAGGCCGCCCTTCCGTACACGAGAGGCCACCATGAAATCCGTCCTCGGCGACCCGAAGGCGATCGCGCTCCTGCTGGGGCCGGCGCTCCTGGTCTACACCCTCGTCATGCTCGTTCCGATCTTCTGGTCGCTCGGGCTCACCTTCTTCACCGGCAACGTTCTGCAGGGCTTCGAGTTCAACGGCATCGCCAACTTCGAAAAGCTCGTCAACGACAAGGCCGTGCACGACGCCTTCTGGTTCACGGTCAACTACGCGATCATCGTCACCATTGGCCAGGTGGTCTTCGGCTACGGCCTGGCACTGCTCTACCACTTCGTCTTGCGCAAGTCGTCAGTCGTCGTGCGCACGCTCGTGTTCTTCCCCGTCGTGCTGCCGACTGTCGCCATCTCGCTGCTCTACCAAAAGCTCTTTCAGTCGGCGCCCAATGACGGGCTCGTCAACGAGCTGCTGTTCAACGTCGGCGTGACGCCCATCGACTGGCTCGGTGCCGGCGGCACCGCGTTCATCGTCGTCATCATCATGGACATCTGGCGGTCGGTCGGGTTCTACGGCGTGCTCATCTTCTCTGGTCTGCTCGACATTCCCGACGACATTGTTGAGTCGGCCCGCATCGACGGCGCTCGCAGCTGGTCGCTGTTCCGCTACATCATCCTGCCGATGTCGCTGCCGATTCTCTTCGCCTCGCTCATCTTCAGCATCAACGGCACCATCAAGGTGTTCGACTCGGTCTTCGCTCTCACGGGCGGTGGCCCTGGCAGCTCGACGACACCACTCACGCTCTACATGTATCGCACGGCGTTCCAGTTCAGCGACTACGGCTACGGCTCGACGATCGCGCTGCTGCTGACGATCATGTCGTTGCTCGTCACCCTCGTCATCTTCCAGCAGTCGCGTCGCGACAACACGAAGTGAGGCCCGCGCCATGACCACCATGACTCAGACCGCCACTCCGCACTCCGTGCGCCGACACCGTCACGATTCGATCGGTGACAAAGCGTTGCGCACCGTTCGGCGACTGCCCGCGCTCCTGACGATCGCGTTCCTCATCCTCATCACGGGCTATCCGCTCGTGTGGATGGTCATCAACTCGCTCAAGTCGAACAGCGACTTTCTCAACAACCCCTCGTGGGCGCTGCCCGAGACCTGGGCGTGGGAGAACTACGCGACGGCCTGGGAAGTCGGCAACCTCGCGACGACCATCACCAACTCGGTCATCGTGACCTTTCCCTCACTGCTGCTCATCGTCGTGCTCGGCACGGCCGCGGGATTCGCGCTTGAGGTCATGGTCTGGAAGGGTCGCGGCGGCGTGCTGCTGACCTTCCTCTCGGGAATCATGATTCCTGGCCAGATCATCGTGCTGCCGCTGTTCATCGTGTTCTTCAACCTCGGCATTAATGGTTCGCTCCTTCCGCTCATCGTCATCTACACCGCGGGCGGCTTGCCTCTCACGGTGTTCATGATGGCGACGTACTTCCGAGCGATCCCGCGTGAGATCTTCGAGGCCGCGACGATCGACGGCGCGAGCATCCTGAAGTCGTTCGTACTCATTGGTTTCCCGATGGTGCGCAACGCCGTCATCACGGTGGCGATCGTGCAGTTCTTCCTCATCTGGAACGACCTGCTCTTCGCGCTGATCTTCGCAGGGCAGCGGAGGCTCAATACGATCCAGGTGGGGCTGCTGAACTTTTCGGGCGAGTACGGCGCCATCAACTACGGGCCGCTGTTCGCCGCCATCTGTATCACCGTGGGCGGCATCCTCGTGCTCTACCTCTTCCTCAACCAGCGCATCATCAAGGGCCTCGCGGCCGGCGCGGTCAAGGGCTGACGACTCGGTCGTCCGGGGCGCGTACGGACGCCCCGGGCGGCCGACCCGGCATCGGCCGAACGACGGACACAACGACCTGCAACAGGTCAACCCTGCTCATCTCGGGGTGTGGAACGGACAATCTCCGTCGTTCGGTCGATGCCGTGGGGTGGGTCGGTTAACGCCAGTCGTGGCGGGCGGCGAAGCCGAGGTCTCGCTGAATGGCCCGGGTCGAGAAGAGTGACTCGAACTCGCCCAGATCGTCGGCGACCGGCGTGCCAGGAAACCACAGCGCCGCGAGCTCGCGCGACGGAATACTCGACCCGGACTCGGGCGCGGCCACGTTATAGACCGTGAAACCAGGTCGAGCAGCCTCGAGCGCGAGACGGATGGCGAGTGCGCCGTCGCGGGCATCGACCCACGAGCCGATGAGGTCTCGGCGATAGGTGGTTTCGGCCGCACGTTCAAAGGTGCCGTACTCATCGGCGCCCACCACGTTGGTGAACCGCAGCGCCGTGATCGAGCATGCTTCGCTCCAGTCGACGAGCTGGCCGAGCATGGCTTCCTCCAACACCTTGCCGAGGCCGTAGGTGTTGTTCGCGACGGTGTGCGATTCGTCGACCGGTAGCGCCGGGGGTGCGACGTCGTAGGGGAATCCGGCTGCGGTGATGCTTGAGGCGGTGACGATGCGATGGATGCCCGCCCGATGCGCCCCGAAGAGCACGTTGAACGACACCGCCATGTTGTTGTGGAACGTCGCCGCATCGGGCACGAGCCCGTTGACGGGAATCGCGGCGAGGTGCACGAGTGCGTCGATGCCGGCGTGACGCGCGGTGACGCCGAGCAGGGCGTCGAGGGTCTGCCCGTAGTCGTCGAGCTTCACCTGGGTGAAGCCGGCTCCTGCCGTGCCGTGCAGGTCGAAGCCGATGACCTCGTGGCCTGCCTCACGCAGATCGGCAACGGCGGCGCGGCCGAGTTTGCCGGAAGAACCGGTCACGGCGATCGTGAGCGGGCCAGTGGCCGAGCGGTGAGCGCGGGAGGTGACGGAATCGGTCATGGCGGTCAGTCTTTCAAAGCGGTCGGGTGCGGTGCGATGCGCGCGGTCGTCCCCAGTTGCGAAGAGGCATCGCGGACTGGCGATTGAAACGTACCAAAGATAGAGTAATCACGACAGGCAGGGGATCGCCCAGCCAGCACTGAAACGTTTCGCAGAAAGTCGCCGAGGTTATCGATGTCGATCACCGCTTCCACCTCACCCGAGTCGGCTGCCGCTGTTGCGGCCCCCTCGGTGGAACATCACCGCGAACCACTCGGCATTGGCGAGAGCTCTCCGAGACTCAGCTGGACCACGACGGCGCCGGCGGGCTGGGCGCAGACCGCTTACGAACTTCGTATCTCGCGCGACAGCGCACCGGAAAGCCAGATCGTGCGCGTGGACGGTGCGGCGGGTACCGAGCAGGTGCTCGTGCCCTGGCCTGTGGCACCGCTGCAGTCGCGCGAGCGGGCGACGGTCGAGGTGCGCGTCATCAACTCGGCGGGGGAGCACAGCGCGTGGAGCCCGGCGACGACTCTCGAAGTGGGACTGCTCACCGCGAGCGACTGGCAGGCGCAACCCGTCGGTGCCGCGTGGGAGGAAGACCCCGAGTCTGACACGCGTCGTCCTGCTCTCGTGCGCCGTGCATTCGAGGTCTCGAAGCCCATCGTGCGGGCGCGCTTGTACGCGAGCGCGCACGGTCTCGCTGAACTTGAGCTCAACGGCTCACGTGTCGGCCGTGATGAACTGCTGCCCGGATGGACGGTGTACCGCTCGCGCTTGCGGTACTACACCTACGACGTCACCGATCTGCTGGCGCACGGGCCCAACGCCATCGGCGCGTGGCTCGCCGATGGCTGGTACCGCGGCCGGCTCGGCTGGCGCGGCGGCTTCCGCAACCTGTTCGGCAGTGACCAATCGCTCATCGCGCAGCTCGAAGTGCTGCACGACGACGGCACGCGCACGGTCGTGGCGACCGATGGCTCATGGCGAGCATCCACGGGCCCGATTCTGCATGCTGGTCTCTACGACGGCGAGACCTATGACGCTCGCGAGGAGCGCGTCGCGTTCTCGACGGCCTCGTATGACGAGTCGATCGCGCCGGGCGAGGCGTGGACGCCGGTGGCCGTGCGCGAGCGCGACATGGGCACGATGGTGGCACCTGTGGGCCCTGCCGTGCGCTGCACCGAGGAGGTGCAACCCGTCGCGGTACTCACGAGCCCGAGCGGCAAGCGACTTCTTGACCTCGGTCAAAACCTCGTCGGTCGCGTACGGCTGCGGGTGTCCGGCGCCGCCGGCGACACGATCACCCTGCGCACGGCCGAGGTGCTGCAATCAGGTGAGCTCTACACCCGACCGTTGCGCGAGGCGAAGTCAACCGACGTGTACGTGCTCGCCGGTCGAGACGAACCCGAGGTCTGGGAGCCACGGTTCACGGTGCACGGCTTTCGCTACGTCGAGGTAACGGGTTGGCCCGGCGATCTCGACGCGGCCGTGGCTGCGGGGGATATCGTGGCCCGCGTTCTGCACAGTGACATGCGCCGCACGGGCTGGTTCGAGAGCTCGAACCCGCAGCTCAATCGACTGCACGAGAACGTGGTGTGGGGCATGCGCGGCAACTTCGTCGACATTCCCACTGACTGCCCGCAGCGAGACGAGCGCGTGGGGTGGACGGGAGACATTCAGGTCTTCGCCCCGACGGCGAGCTACCTCTACGACTCATCAGGCTTCCTCGCGAATTGGCTGCGCGATGTCGCAGCGGATCAGCTCGAGGACGGCACAGTGCCGTGGTACGTGCCGGTGATTCCGGCGCACGAGGTGTGGACTCCCATTCGGCCCGGTGCTGTCTGGGGCGACGCGGCCGTGCTCACCCCGTGGGTGCTGTACGAGCGCTTCGGCGATGCCGGAGTGCTCGCCGACCAGTATGCGAGTGCGCGGGCCTGGGTCGATCTCGTCGAGCGACTTGCCGGCCCCGACCGACTGTGGAACGAGGGCTTCCAGCTCGGTGACTGGCTCGATCCGAGCGCTCCGCCGCAAGACCCGGCAGACGCCAAGACCGACCGCTATCTGGTCGCCACTGCATACTTCGCGCACTCGACTCGCACGCTCGCGCGCATGGCCGACGTGCTCGACCGCGCTCAGGATGCTGCGCGCTACCACGCGCTAGCTGACGAGATTCGCACTGCCTTTCAGCGGGAGTATGTGCTGCCCAACGGCCGCATGACCTCCGATGCACAGACCGCCTATGGTCTCGCGCTGCGCTTCGACCTCATCACTGATCCCGCTCTGCGCGCAGCAGTTGGGCAGCGCCTCGCTGAGCTCGTCGCAGAGTCGGGCAACCGCATCGCGGTCGGCTTCGCGGGCGTCAACGTCGTCAGCGATGCGCTGAGCTCAACGGGCCAGATGGATGCCGCTTACGACCTGCTGCTCGAAGAGCAGTGCCCCTCGTGGCTCTACGCAGTGACGATGGGCGCGACAACGGTGTGGGAGCGCTGGGACAGCATGCTGCCCGACGGCTCGGTGCACCCCGGCACGATGACGTCGTTCAACCACTACGCGCTGGGCTCGGTGGCCGACTGGCTGCACCGGGTGGTGGCAGGCCTCGCTCCCGCTGCGCCCGGCTACCGCGAGATCGTCTTCGCGCCTCGCCCGGGCGGGGGCCTGACCTCGGCGAGCGCTCGTCATGAGACTCCCTATGGAACGGCGTCGATTGCGTGGCGACTTGAGGCGGGCGAGCTGCACGTCGCGGTGACAGTGCCGACAGGAGCGGCGGCGGTTGTCGACCTCGAGGGTTGCGAGCCGGTGCGCGTCAGCAGCGGCGAGCACGAGTTTGCCGTGCCGTACGCGGTCGTCGCAGCATGAGCGAGCAGCAGCGAACCTAGCCGTCGACCGTCGAGGCCCGCACCACGAGTTCGGGGGTGAACACGACGTCGCGCGCGGCGAGTTCGGGGTCGGCCGCTTCGTCGAGCAAGATGCCGATCGCCGTCTCGCCGAGCAGTCGAGCCGGCTGTCGCACTGAGGTGAGAGGCACGACGGCGGCGGAGGCGAAGTCGATGTCGTCGTACCCGACGAGCGCGATGTCGGCGGGCACGCGCACGTCACCCGTCATGACGAGCGCCTGCAGCAGCCCCACAGCCAGCAAATCGTTGGCGGCAAAGACGGCATCAGGTCGTTCCGACGCCGGGCGGCGCACGAGCTGCTGGCCGGCAGCGCGACCGTGCACGACCGTGAGCCCTTCAGCGGTGACGACTTCGAGCGCGGCCCCTGGCACCTCAGCGACTGCGCGGCGGGCGCCCTCGAGCCGGTCGGTGACCTGACGAATCTCGAACTGCGCACCGAGGTAGGCAATGCGTCGTCGGCCGAGCGACAACAGATGCTGCACGGCGAGGTAGCCGCCAGCGACGTCGTCGACCGACACCGATGACACCCCCGTGCCCTCGCCGCTGCGGTCGACGAGCACGGCTCGAGTGCCGTGCTCGCGCAGCTTCTGCAGGCGCGAGGTGACATCTCCGATCGGCGAAATGAGCACGCCCCGCACCCGCTGCTCTTCGAAGAGGTCGAGATACGCAGCCTCGCGCGCGACGTTCTCGTCACTATTGCCCAGGATGACTGAGTGCCCGACCGCGTCTGCGGCGTCTTCGGCGCCTCGAGCGAGCTCGGCGAAGAAGGGGTTGCCGACGTCGAGAACGACGAGACCGACCGTCGAACTGTGCCCGACGCGCAACTGACGCGCAGCGTCGTTACGCACGAAGCCGAGCTCGTCGATTGCGGCTCGCACGCGGGCGACGGTGTCGGCACTCACGCGATCGGGGCGGTTGAGCACGTTCGACACCGTGCCGACGGAGACTCCTGCGAGTCGAGCGACGTCTTTGATGCCGACAGCTGCCATGAACCGAGGCTAGTCGAATCGATTCACTTGACGCACCGCGATTCCCGGGCGTACAGTGGTGAAACGATTCAATCCGCCACACGAGAGAGCAGCATCCGTCAATGACGACCTTCGACTCCATCGCGCCGCAGCTCGAGCGCCAGGCCATCGAATTGCCCTCGTGGGCCTTCGGCAACTCCGGCACGCGATTCCGTGTCTTCACGACGCCCGGCACCCCGCGCGACCCCTTTGAGAAGATCGCCGACGCCGCTCAGGTGCACAGGTACACCGGTCTCGCGCCGAGTGTTGCCCTGCACATTCCGTGGGACACGGTCGACGACTACAACGCGCTGCGCGCCCACGCCGAAGAACACGGCGTGGCCCTCGGCACGATCAACTCGAACACCTTCCAAGACGAGGAATACAAGTTCGGCTCTCTCGCGGCGAGCGACCCCAAGGCGCGCCAGCGCGCCATCGACCACCACTTCGACTGCATCGAGATCATGCACGCGACGGGCTCGCGCGATCTTAAGATCTGGCTCGCCGACGGCACCAACTACCCCGGCCAAGACGACATGCGGCTTCGGCAAGACAATCTCGCCGAGAGCCTCGCCACGATCTACGAGCGAATCGGTGACGACCAACGGCTCGTGCTCGAGTACAAGTTCTTTGAGCCGGCGTTCTATCACACCGATGTTCCCGACTGGGGTACCGCCTACGCCCAGGTCGCGGCGCTCGGCGACAAGGCGATGGTGTGCCTCGACACCGGCCACCACGCTCCTGGCACCAACATCGTGTTCATCGTCATGCAG
>SXGT01529891.1_pt1 | contig 37373 bp, 19 predicted proteins | sample 3176221 | NCBI WGS metagenome assembly SXGT01 (sample SAMN11356862, study PRJNA531348) | freshwater metagenome | isolation source: freshwater sample F1-120 | place: China: Fuxian Lake, Yuxi | collected 2017-12-25 | reverse complement strand
CTTCACCGGGCAGGCGTCAGCGTCGATGTAAATGATCAGCATCCGCGGTGACCTCATACTTGGAGACCTGGCTTTATTCTACGGCGCATACCAACGAGAGTTGGCGATCCCTCGGCGTGCAGCTGGGCGGAGTACAAGCGTTTATTGTTGCAGGCGGCATTCTCTGAATAACTGTTGTAATTCGCCCCTGCATCGGGTAGCTTGGACTTCGAGTAAATGAAGTGGGTGCGGTGTTGAACCGCGAATCAGGAGCAATCGCGATGGCAAGGAAATCGCTCTGGTTGGCCCTGGGATTGTTCACGCTGGCGATTGGGCCGGCGCTGCTCTCCGTCGATGCGCAGCAGTGCCCCTGGTCCATGAAGATGAAAATGCAGCAGCAGTCCACCTTCGCGTACAAGCAGCAAATGCAGCAACAGCAGATGATGCAGATGAAGATGCAGCAGCAGATCCAGCAATTCAAGCAAACGCCGCGCGTCGTTCAAGTACCCCGCCAGATGCCGGTGATGCAGCCGCGCTACACGCCGCGCCCGCCAGTGATGGCATACAAGCCGCCGCAGATCAGGCAGTATCAGCCGCCGACGGTGGCGATCAACAAGATGAAGATCGTGCAGCAGCAGAACACGCAGAAGATGATGCAGACGAAGATCCTACAGCAGAAACTCGTTCAGCAAAGGACGACGCAAACGCGACGGCCGACCGGGCCCGGCGTTGGCATGCCGAACATGAACCGAACGCGGGTGAATACCCAGATCGTGCAGAAGCAGGTGCTGATGCAAAAGCAAATGATGGTGCAACGACAGAAACTGGTGATGTCGCGCACAAGTTACAAGCCGCCGCCGATTCGGACGATGATCCCGGCGAAGCGAAACATTCGAACGCAGCCGCCGCGTATCGCCAGGCAGATTCCGCCGCAGCTGCAACAGAAGAAACTGATCCTCCCCGAGCCCGTGCGCCGACAGCAGGAACTCAAAGCCCAGCTCGAGCTGAAAAAGCAGATGCAGATGGTTGCCAAGAAGACGAAAATCGAAACCAAGACGACGACGGTCAAGATGGACATGAGCTGCGTCAACTGCCACAAGAAAATGAAGATCAACCTCGATAACCCGTTGCCTGGCAAGCAGCAAGGTCCCGGGATGTTGCCGATGATCGCCCAGAAGCCACGGCCTGGCAATCCGCTGCAAATGGCGATCGCTCCGCCACGGCTGCCGGTGATCATCGATTGCGGCCCGGCGCCCAAGTTCAATCAGCCGATTGCGGGCGCGCCCCAGCGGTTCCCGATGGGGATGGGTGGTCCGCAAGGCAATCCGTTCAACATGCCCATCGGCATGATGGATCCGACGCCGCGCAATCCGTGGATGGATGGCTCGTCCAAGCTGATGGCCGGCGTCACGGCGCCTGGCACGCGCAAGCCTGGACAGGCGCAAGTCAGTTCGTTGCAAAACCCGCTCAGCCCGAAAAAGGACGTGGGAATGAGTCCTGACGGCAAACGGACAGCATCCAAGGACCCGCAGCCGGACTGGAAGACCCCCGCGATGCCGCCGATGGCGCAGGGGCAATCGCGCAGCGATTTGTTCTTGTTGAATCCGATTGAAACAGCGCCGGCTCGTCCGTCGCGTGAGGTCTCGGACACCAAGACGGCCAAGGAATCGGCGAGCCGCGATGCGGTTGCACTCCCGACGTCCGACCTCGACGGCCCAACGCTCCCGGCGCTGCCACGCTCGGCACGCGTCATCCACTCTGTGTCGCCGTGGGAAGGCACAACCAAGGATGACGACTGGTACTCGCCGCAGGTGGTGTTGCAGTCGGTACGGACAGCTCGTCCAGAGCCGGACGCCGATCCAGCGCGGCCCCCCTTGCCGCCGCTGGCGTCGCGGGTTTTGCTGCCGCGATAAACTTCACTTCCCAATCCTGCGGCTTTGCGCTCGGTATGCGAGTGCGAAGCCGCAAGCGAGCTTTTGCTACGTCCTGTTCAGGGCAGAATCTTCTTCAGGGCGACCTGAGCAGCCGCGGCGACGTTTTCATCGGCATGTCGCGTCGCCTCTTCGAGCGCGCTGCGCACCAGGGGCGCTTTCTGCATCTGGAAGATTTCCCCCAGCGCATACGCGGCAGCGGCACTCAAGCCAGGATCATCTGCCTTGAGCGCGTTCCGTAGCGACGCGTCCTGTGATTTGGCTTCCATTCCCACTTCGCCGAGAGCATAGACCACCAGCGTGCGGATGCTGATATCCTCGTCGGCGTCCTGAACGATTTCGCTCAAACGTGGCACGTCCTTCTTGTTCATGCTCGCGCCGATCATGCCGATCACCTGGCCAGCCGCATTGCGGAAGTAGAGCGGCTGGCTTTTGTCCTTCAGGAGCTTGATGAACAGGTCCACGTCGTCGGAGCCGATGGCGCCGATTTTCTCAAGTGCGCCGCGGGCGGCCCGCTGGACCTGGTCGCTCGGGTCCACCTTGCTGAAGAATTGCAAAGCCGGATACGCGGCCTTGGCCCAGACGACCTTCTTGTCGGCGGCCGTCTCGCTCGCGCCGATCTTGCCGAGTGTGTCCGCAGCGCTCGCGCGCAGGTCCGCGTCCTCGTCTTCAAGGACATGCAGCAACGCGGGCACGGCCGCGCGCGCCTCCTGTCCCATGGCGCCCAGCGCCGTCGCCACGGCACTGCGCTGGGCGTCCGCTCCTTCCTGAAGCAGCTTGATCAACGCGGGCACGGCCTTTTCTTTCATGCCCTTCTTGAACTCCTCAGGCAACGGGCGTTTAAGCTTGGGATCGCCGGCCTCGGCGGCAATCTTGCCCAGCGTCTCGGCAGCCTGCGTATTGAGCTCATCGTCATCCTCGTCGAGGGCCAGGATCAGGACCGGGAGCAATTTGTCGGTTTGCTTGCTGATCGCCCACAGGGCGCGAGCGGCCTGCAAACGGATGCCCAGATCTTCCTTCTCCTTGTCCAGAAGTTGGTTTAGTTCGCCCGCCGCATCTTCAGCTTTCGCCCCGATCTCGCCGAGCGTGAAGGCAGCCCGCCAGCGCCGGCCCTTGTCTTCATGCTTCAACATCTTCCTCAGGTCAGGTACCGCCGCCGCGGCGTCCGGGCCGATGGCCGACAACGCGAATGACGCAGTCTTGCTTAGGGTATCATCCACGTCCGACAGGCATTTGCTGAGCGCCGGCACCGCCTTTTTGGCATCGCGATTCATCAGCCACAGGCTAACGGCGGCACTGGCGCGGAACTGAGCGTGCTGGTTCTCGAGCGCGCGGATCAACGTATCCAGGTCGGCCTTGGTCGGTCGGCCAATCTTCTTGAGAGCCTCGCCCGCCGCCGTGCGCAACGATTCGTCGACCTGGTCGTCCTTGGTTAACTCCACCAGGGCGGGATAGCTGACGCGGGCCAGCGGACCGCCGATGTCGGCCAGCGCCTTTGCAGCCGCGACGCGCACGGCCGTGTCCTGGTCGTGCAACGCTTCGTGAAGGTCCGGGATCACCGAGCTGGCACGCGCCCCGAGAGAACCGAGCGTCGCCGCCGCACGAGCCCGCTGCTTTTTGTCCCCCTTCAGGATCTTGATCATCACTGGCAGAACGACTTCGATCTTCTGCTCAACCGACCACAGCGCGCGGGCCGCGAACAGGCGAACCCCCGCATCCTGATCCTCGATTGCTACACGCAACTCCGGCAACGCAGCGCGTGCTTCCACCCCAAGTCCGCTCAACGCATAGGCGGCCTGAGAGCGCAAAGAGGGGTCGGGACTCTTCATGGCCTCACGCAGAGCGTCTACCGCAATGCGGGCATCGGGACCGATGTGATGCAACGCCTCGGCAGCACGGGCACGGACTCCAGGGTGGGGATCCTTGAGAGCCATGGCCAAGGTGAACACCGCGGGTTTAGCCTCCTTGCCGAACTTGCCAAGTGCGACCGCCGCAGTCACTCGGATATCGGGATCTTTCTCGCCACGCAGGGCGTCAACTAGCACGGGCACCCCCTTGGGGTTGGTGCCGATCAACCACAACGCCTGGGCAGCCACGATGCGTACCTTGACTTCCTTGTCGTTCAAGGCCTTGAGGAATCGATCCATGGACTGCGGGGCACCGATGGATCCCAGCGCATACGCCGCCTCGATGCGCAGGCCGACGTCCTCGTCGTTGAGAGCACGTTCCAGAGCCTCGAGTGCTTTCGGATCGGTGGTGCGAATGGTCCCGAGCACTCCGGCGGCGCGGGCCCGCACCTCGGCCTTGTTCTTTTCTTGCACGCCCGCCACCAGCACGGGGACAATACCCTTGGCCTGCTCACCGACGATATCCCAGATCGCCTGGGCGGCACTCACGCGCACGCCGGCGTCGGTGTCTCCCAGATGTTTGTCAAGGGCCTCGACTGCTGCGCGGGCGTCGGGGCCGATTTGGCCCAGCGCCAGTGCCGCGGCGGAGCGCAGCCCGGCATTGGTGTCGCTCAGGGCGACGAGAAACTCAGACAGGTCGCCACGGTTCGGGGCGTTGATGATCTTCACGGCACGCTCAGCCTGTTTGCGCACAGGCTCACTCGCGTCCGTCTTGGCCAAATTGAGTAGCACCGCGTACGTCACCCGGGCGCGCGGTCCCAATTCGGCGAGCGCTTCTGCAGCCGCGGCTCGAACGTTGGCGTCAGGGTCTTGCAGAGCGACCAGAAGATCGACGCGTGTTGATTCCAGGTTGCCAGCGAGTTCCCCGACCGCTGCGACAGCCTTCACCCGCTGGTCCGGATCCGCCGAGGTCAGGGCCGCGCGCAGATCGGCGATGGCCGGGAAATTCGGCGCAGCAGGCAACGGCGGCGCGGAAGCAACGGGGGGACGCCACGCCAGAATGACGGCCATGACGAGCGCCTGCATGCTGATGAGCGTTCCGAGGACGGGGAATCCGTAGCCAGCCCCGTGACGCTGTTTCAGCAGTCCGAGTGCCGCCCCCCCCGCCGCCAACCCGCCGGCGCCCAGCAAAAGTCCGATGCCCGCCAGCTCGAGCGGCCAAGTGATCGCTAGTGCGATCAGTCCCAGCGTCAATGCAAGCACGCTGAGTTCATTGATCCCTCGACGCGACACCGGCGCCGCCTGGCTGACGGCCGTTTCCACTGCCGTCTCCACGGCAGTCTCCACCGCTTCGCGCACCAGTGTGGTCAGCGTTCGTCCCGATGCGCTGGCAATCACGCCCGCCGATACCGGGGCCGCGGACGTGGGTGCTTCCAAGACCGGTGAAACACTTGGCGCCAACGGCGCCGGAGCTACCGCTGCCGCCGGCGCAATCGGCGACACCAGCCGACCTACCGGCGGCGGCGTTCGCGCCGACACCGTCACATCCACCTGCACCGCCAGCTGTTGCGTGGCGTTCGCGATGATCGTCAAGATCGCCTGGTAGGTCCCCGGATTTAGCGGCAAGACAATATCAAACGGCATCATCGTCTTGCTACCGCGCGGTTTCGGCTGTCCTGGCGTCAACCATGCGTGGCTGCTCTCCGCCTCCAGAGTGATCGGTTGATTGTCCGGCGCGCTGGCGACGACCTGGCCCGTCAGGCGATCGCCCGCCTTGCCGCTGAGCTGGATGCGTTCGGTGTCGAGCGTGATGCGCGCCGGCTTGGCCAGGCCGAGCGCATCGTAGAACTGCTGTAACACACCGACGCCGGGAGTCGGCGCTCCTTGCACGGGATAGGTCCAACCGTTCGCTTCGTACCATGCCTTGACGTCCCCCTGGGCGAACAGGGAGGCCGCCTCTTTGGGATGCGCTTTCGACTTGGCCACGATGTCACGCGGCGACAGCGCCCCAGCCAGCACTCCGGTCGGGAACGGCTGAATCGCGATCTCCAGCCGGACCGGGATGCGAATGCTGCCGCCGTTGGAATCGATGGTGATCTCCCCTTCGATCGGCTTGAGCGACGCTCGCAGTTTGTTGCCAAGTACGCGCACCGGGATGCAAATCTCCCCAGGCGTCTGAAACACCTTTTGCGTTTGGCCGGCCCGATCGTCGAAGACCATCCAGTCGTGCTGCGATACGGCAGTCCCAGTGAGGAGCAGCATCCCGTGATTGATAATAACAAGGTCGAATGAATGGTCTTTCCCTGGTGTGAGCTGGCTAAGGCTCACCAGGGTCGGATCAACGGATAGCTTCGGCGGCTGCAGCGTGTCGGCGGGGAGCTGCTCCATCAACTGACTCAACGCCTGGTCGACATCCCGTTCCTTCGCTGCAAGCTGAGCGGCCTGGGCGAGGTCTGCCCGGCTGATTCCCTCAAAAAAAACCGCCAGCACCCCCTGCGTCAACAACTCACGAGCGGCGCTCCAGTTGCGTTGACACGCCTGCACTAATTCATTGAAATTGGTGCACCCCCGCCCGCCCGGGAAGACGACCGGAGTCGGGAATGGCGTGCTGCCCGCGCCCGCTTTCACACAGTATTGGGCGCCCGGTGGATGGTAACGCGAACAATTCGGACAGAGGATATTCATGAGAACCTCGACCAGTATGCGAGCGGGCACATGTCCGTGCCCCAGGGCTTTTTCGCCATTCCCACGGGGCGTTTCCGCGACGCTGCTCCTTTGAACTTTACCGAGAAGTTTCGCAGACTGCCAAGGAAAATCACGAGTTCGAACAGATCAGTGTGTTTGCTCGCAGGCTCAGGCACCCACGCCCCAGTAGACAGCCGTGGGAAGTGGCACAGCCATCCTGCCTGGGCAGGGACTACCAAGCAGCATTTCATTGGCACGGACAGGCAAGTGGCCTGTCCTCCACATGCCACTGACTGGCGAAAACGGCGAGTAGCCAGGTACTTCGCGCGTTGCCGATTCGCTCGAGACGCCAAAAACCCGCAAGAACGCGGTAGGCAGTGGGCGGGATTTTTTGACGATCAGGGATAGCTTCATGCGTGCAATTGATTATGATGAAGCGTTGAATGTGAGGAGTATAATCTCATGCAGCGATGGTTACTAATTCTAGCGGCCACGGCGTTCGTACCCGGCCTTGCGCCGGCGCAAACGCCAGTGCGGGTCGAAGTCGAGTTCTTCGAGAGCAAGGTTCGGCCGATCCTCGTCCAGCATTGCCACGAATGCCATTCGACGAAGGCCAAAAAGCAGAAAGGCGGGTTGCTGCTCGACAGCCGTGCGGCAATTCTGGACGGAGGCGACACCGGACCGGCAGTGGTGCCGGGCCATCCCGATAAAAGTCTGCTGATCCAGGCGGTTCGCCAGGGCAATCAAAAATTGCAGATGCCACGCAATGGTAAACTGAGAGCCCAGGACATTGCGTTGCTGGAGGAATGGGTCCGGCGCGGCGCGGTGTATCCGGGATCAGTTGATACGGTCAAACAAAAAGACGGCATCGACTGGGCCAAGGGACGCAAGTTCTGGTCCTTCCAGCCGACTGCCCTACAACCGCTGCCGGTCTTGCGTGACAAAGATTGGCCGCGGATGCGTACCGATCACTTCGTCCTTGCCGAGATGGAGGCACGCAAACTGGCGCCGTCACCAACGGCCGAGCGCCTTGTGCTGATCCGCCGGGCGACATTTGACCTGATCGGCCTGCCGCCGACGCCGATTGAAATCGACGCCTTCATTAACGATAGGAATCCCGACGCCAATTCGCGACTCATTGAACGACTGCTGGCATCGCCGCATTATGGCGAGCGCTGGGCCCGCTTCTGGCTCGACCTGGCTCGCTACTGCGATATCCCGGAGGCCTGGGCTGATTACAAGGGGCAACCCTGGCTCTATCGCGATTGGGTGGTACGCGCCCTCCAGGAGGACCTACCTTACGATCAATTCGTGCAAAAACAGCTTGCCGCCGACATGATGCCGAAGAGTGAGCCTCGCGACCGTGCCGCGCTCGGCTTCTTGGGCCTGAGTCCCCAATACTGGAAAGAATTGCTGCTCGATAAAGATGTCATCAAAGGAGTGGTGGCGGAGGAATGGGAAGAACGCATCTACACCGTCGGCAGCACGTTCCTCGGCCTGACCATCGCTTGCGCACGCTGTCACGATCACAAATTCGATCCGATCAGCACCCAGGATTACTATGCCCTCGCCGGCGTTCTGGCGAGCAGCCGACAGACAGACGTGTCGATCCTGTCGAATATCGAAGCGGCAGCGGTTCAAGAGGCACTGAAGAAAGTCAAAGAGTTGCAAGATGCGATCAAGAGCCTGCAATCAACCAAGAAGAAGTCTCCAGAAGCGGCCGACACAATAGCAAAGTTGAATCGGCAGATCGAGCATATCAAGAAGGCGACGCCGGGCTACGACCGAGCGCTCGCCCCGGGGGTGATCGAAAGCAGTCTTTACGTTTTGCCGGATGGACTGCACAAAACGAAGCTCGACTACAGGCCAGGCGTGGCCCAAGACGCGCACGTACAAATTCGCGGCAATCCCGCGAGCGTTGGCCCCCTGGTGCCGCGGCGATTCCTGACGGCCTTGTCCAGCGATTCGCCGAAGCCGTTCACGCAGGGCAGCGGCCGTCTGGAACTGGCCCGCTCGATCGTGACGGAAGGGGCGCCGCTGACCGCACGCGTCTTCGTCAATCGCATCTGGAAGCAGCATTTCGGCACCGGTATCGTCGAGACGCCGAGCGACTTTGGCGTTCAAGGCTCGCCCCCCTCGCATCCAAGACTCCTCGACGACCTCACTGCCCGCTTCATCCAGAACGGCTGGTCGCTCAAATGGCTGCATCGCGAAATCATGCTCTCCGCGGCCTATCAGCAGGCGACCGCGCACGATGCCACAAAGCACGCCATCGATCCGGACAACCGCTGGCTCTGGCGCATGAATCGCCGTCGGCTCGAGGTCGAGGCCTGGCGTGATGCCATGCTGGCCGTAGCCGGAAGTCTCAACTTCGAACACGGCGGGTCGCCCCAGGAATTGACGGACCCCAAAAACACGCGCCGCACGCTCTACGGCACCGTCAAACGCCGCGAGATCCACGACATGCTGCGTTTGTTCGACTTCCCCGACCCAACCACACACAGCGCAAACCGTATACCGACGACGACGCCTCTTCAGCAACTATTCACGCTGAACAGCCCGTTTCTGCAACAGCAAGCAGCGGCACTCGTCAAGCGACTGGACACCGAGGCGGCAGGTACCGATGAGGCCCGCATTCGTCAGGCGTATATCCTCTTGTACGGTCGGGCCGCCACGGAGAACCAGGTGCGGGTGGCGCGAGCGTTTCTCGGCACCCCCTCGACCAACGAGGCCTGGTTGCAGTACGCCCATGTGCTTTTAGGCAGCAATGAGTTTTTGTTTGTGGATTGAGAATTACCTTATGATCAACCTGGTATCTCGCCGTGAAATGATTCAGCGCCTCGGCGGCGGCATAGGCGCCATGGGCCTGGCCCATTTGTTGGCCTCGACGTCAGAGGCGGCGCCGCTCGGGACACACTTCGCCCCGCGCGCAAAGCGAGTCATTCATCTGTTCATGAACGGCGGCCCGTTCGGCCCCGATCTGCTCGATCCCAAGCCGGCGCTGCATCGCTTCGCTGGACAACGGCCCGCCGAGGTCGATCTGCGCACCGAACGGCAAACCGCCGGGTTGATGCCGTCCCCTTTTCGTTTTCGGCAGCACGGCAAGAGCGGCGTCGAGGTCAGCGAGTTATTGCCAAGGCTGGCGACGTGCATCGACGATATCTGCGTCTTGCGCTCCGTACACACCGACAATCCGAATCACGGGCCGGCCCTTTTTCTGATGAACAATGGCAGCGTCACGCCGACCCGGCCAAGCCTGGGCGCCTGGCTCTCCTATGGCCTCGGCACCGAAAACGCGGAGCTGCCTGGCTTCGTGGTGCTATGTCCCGGCCGGCCTGTGCGTTTCTCGGAGTTGTGGACGAGCGGTTTCTTGCCATCCGAGCATCAAGGGTCTTACATCAATCACAGCGATCTCGACCCGCAGCGCATGATCCCCTTCCTGCGCAACCAATCACTCAGTCCTGTAGCACAGCGCCGCGAACTCGACCTGATGCGCTCGCTCAACGAAGAGCATCGTGCCTCGCGGGGACCCGACCCCGCACTCGAAGCGCGCATCCAAACTATGGAGACCGCCTATCGCATGCAATCGGCCGCCTCCGATGCCTTCGAAATCCGCCACGAACCAGCGCGCACGCGCGCGCTGTACGGCAGCGGCCATTTCGCCAATGCCTGCCTGCTGGCCCGCCGCCTGGCCGAGCGCGGCGTACGCTTCACGCAAATCTACTATGGCAACGGCCAGCCGTGGGACACCCACAACAATCACAACGAGCAGGTTCGCAATCTGGCCCGCGACATCGATCAGCCGATCGCCGCTCTCTTGACCGACCTGAAACAGCGAGGCCTGCTCGATGACACGCTGGTCATCTGGGGCGGTGAATTCGGACGGACGCCCACCTCCGAGAGCGGCAACGGGCGCGACCACAATCACTGGGGCTTCACCATGTGGCTCGCTGGCGGCGGAGTTCGCGGCGGCATGGCCTACGGCTCCAGCGGTGACTTCGGCTTCCGCGCCGCCGTCGACAAGGTCCACATTCATGACCTTCACGCCACAATTCTGCACCTGCTTGGCTTCGACCATGAACGCTTGACCTATCGCCACGCCGGCCGCGATTTCCGCCTGACCGATGTCCATGGCGCAGTCGTGACGCCGATTCTGAAATAGGCCCAAGAACCGTCCCCAGGACGTCCCGCCCATCGCAGCCGATTCGTGAACCGGGAATGGAGATCGCGTCTCTTTGCGCCCATTGCAGCTTTGCGAGAAAACAACACTCCAAGCGAACCTTGCTTATCCAGTCCGCACCCGGAAACGAAAGACCTCGGCAACGGCCTTGGCCACGTCGTGCATGCGCTGCTTATCCCGCCCGCGCCAGACGATCAGCGCTGGCAGGCCGTGCTCCCTGGTCAGCGCGACCTGGTAGGTCGGCCGATTGAACATGATAATCAGCCAGATGATCCCGGGTATGCCGCACAACGAAAAGAGCCACATCACCAAAAGCCAATCCACTGCGGTTGATTCGAAGTTCTCCGTGGTTGCGAGACCTTCATAACCACGCGGGGAAATCTTCGCGCCCTTCCGCCAGGGGATGAAGGCCAGCCAACGGGTCTTCGTCAACGAAACACGACCTTCGTAGGTTCGTCTCAAATCGAGCTGGTCAAAAGTCCCCAGGCTGAAACCGGCAAACGCCGAGACGAGCAAACCGTGCACGCTCAATTCCAGCAGCGACATTTCATCATAGAGTCCAAAGCCAAAACACGCAGCCAGCACCACGACCTCATAGCTAATAAAAATGCCAAGCCGAATCGAGCAGGAAGGGACGGGCCCCCACTCATACTTGAGCGGCAACGGACGAACCGGCGCCGCATCCAGGTTGCTTCCGCAGCCCGGGCAAATCGCGAATTTGCTGTCGAGCGAGGCGCCGCATTGCGCACAGCGCGTGCCCGCTTTGGGCACCTCCGCGTACGACATGCCGTCCCATTCCTCGTCAGTGGGCGGAGTCGGGTCGGGAACAGCGTGAACGGCCCTGCACTTGCTGCAAGTCACGCGCGCACCTGGCATCGCCTCGCCAATCTCGATGTCATGGCCGCACGAAGTACACGTGAACGAATTGTCCATGAGCCGACCCGAGAGCTGAAATGGTCCCACAAACAGAAAAGGGACAAGCCGTCAGCTTGTCCCCTGTTAAGAAATTATGCAAACCGCCACCTACGCCAGCACTTCGCGGATGGGTTGAGCCGTGCGATCCGCAATTGGAATCGGCCGGCCGACGTTTGACATGTTCTGGTTGGTGTGATCGATGCCGAGTGCTTGCATGGCCGTGGCAAGAAAGTCGGGCACCGAAACGGGACGCGAGCCTTCCACGGTCGTGCCATCGGCGCTCGTGCGGCCGAAGACGGATCCGCCACGAATGCCGCCGCCCGCCAGCACGGTCGTCCAGGCGTTGGGATAGTGATCACGCCCCTGTCCCTGGTTGATGCGAGGCGTACGGCCGAACTCGCCCATCCAGATGATGGTCGTGGTGTCGAACAGATCGCGCTGCCGCAGATCGTCCATCAGCGTGCCCCAGGCGGGATCGAGAATCTCGCTCAAGCGCTGCACGTTCTGGAAGTTCTGGCCGTGCGTGTCCCACCCGATCGGGCTGCCCGGCATCGCGCCGAGCGTGACTTCAACAAACGGCACACCGCGTTCGACTAGCCGACGTGCAAGCAAACAACCCTGACCGAACAAATTGCGGCCATAGGCATCACGAAGCATCGCCGGCTCTTCGTTCAAGTTGAAGGCCGTGCGTGCGGATGTCCGCATGAGGCCGACGGCACGCTGATACGCCGTTTGGTGGCTGCGGGCAGCAACCGTTTGATGGCGCTGCACGAAGTCCCGCTCCATGTCCTGCAAAATATCAACACGCGCGTTGAACTGCTCGGCCGTGATGTCATCGGAGTGCCGCATGTCCTGCACACGCAGATTCTGATCGTACGGATCCTGGCCAGCCTGCTGGTTGAAGTTGAAGTTTGTGACCTCGCCCACCATCAGTGGTGCGTATTGCGGACCGAGGAAGCCCGAGGTGTAGGCCGCCGGGCTAAACAAACGATAAGGAGCAATGCTGACGAAACTCGGCAGCGGCAAATCCGTGGCGCCAATCTCCTTGGCCACGAGGGAACCCAGCGTCGGATACTGAAGCGGCCCTTGCGGCAGATAACCGGAACGAAGGTAGAAGGTGCCGCGGCCGTGATCGCCTTCGCGCGTGCTCATGCCACGGATCAAGACCATCTTGTCCATGTTGCGAGCGATACGCGGCAAGTGTTCGCTGATACGAATCCCCGGCACGCTGGTTTGTATTTCGCGATACGGGCCACCGTTGTCGTGCCCGGGCTTCAGGTCGAAGGTATCCATCTGGCTTGGGCCGCCGTTCATCCAGAGCAGGATGCACGAACGCCGGCGCTGCGGATTGCTGGCCGTCTGCTGGGCCATCGCTTCCAACCAGCCCGACATCGAAAACCCGACGACACCTGCAGCCGATAGTTGCAACGCCTCACGACGCGAAAGTTTCATGGAGTCGAACATGGATAACGGCCCTCTCGATCAACCCTTGGTGGTGGAAGAATACGAACCGGCCCAACCTCGACACGGACTCTAAGGTTAAACGGATCAACAGGATAATTCTAACCAATCTGTTGGCGGAAAAGCCAGAAATTTCCAGCAAAAAGCCACGCACCCCAGCTGCCTCGTGAAGATGCCTTGCTCGGTCTGCAACCACAGGTAGAAATAAGTTGTGTTTGAGAGATCCAATCCGCTTGACCTGGCTCGTAGCTTATCGGGTCGAGCACACCCATCTTCGGGCCGAGTAATCGTAGACAGGGAAACTGCAAATTACGCCGGACCCGCAAAGTCGATAACGGTTGCATAACCTTCCCCAATTTTCGGAATCGATGCAATCGGAATATCTTCCTGATGGACAAGCGGCGGAGCGGGCGTTACGCTGAAGGGGAACCACGCTCAATCCCCAGGGATCGCTGCGCTCAGTCGGGGGCGAGGGAGAATTTCATGAATTTGGTGCGTATACTGGTGCAAAACGGCGCCATGACGGAAGCGGACGTGACACGCCTGCAGGGGGCAATCGCGGCCGCGCCGAACAAGCCGTTGCATGCCGTCATCATCGAGCAGAACTTCGCCAAGGAAGAGGATGTCCTGCCGATCCTGGCCGAGCAATTTGGCATGGAGCTCGTCGATTTGACGAAAGCGACCGTCGATCCCGAAACAGTTCGGCTCATGCCGAGCAAGCTTGTTCATCGCCGCAATCTGATGCCGCTCTCGCGATTGAACGGCTCGCTGATTGTGGCCACGGGCGATCCATTTGATGTTTATGCCATCGACGAGCTGCAAACGCTTACAGGATTGCATGTTCATCCTGTTCTTGCCAGTCCACGCGAGATCACCAGGCTCATCAAGACTCACTTTGGTGTCGGCGGCGAGACCGTCACGGCGATGGTACAAGACCGCAAGGATGACGTCGAACTGCTGGAGGAGCTTGAAGCAGACGACAGCGAGATTGCCAAACAGGCGCAGGAAGCCTCGGTCGTCAAGCTGGTCAATGAAATCTTGATGGAAGCCGCCAACGAGCAGGCCAGTGATATTCACGTCGAGCCGGAAGAAAACGCCTTGCGCATCCGTTACCGGGTTGATGGTCTCTTGCAAACGCAGAACCTGCCGCCTGAAATCAACCGCTTTCAGTCGGCGATTATCAGCCGCATCAAGATCATGGCCCGGCTCAACATTGCCGAGAAGCGCTTGCCGCAGGACGGCCGCATCAAGATGCGCGTCAACAACCGCGAGATCGACGTCCGCGTCTCGATCATTCCGATGATCCACGGCGAAGGCATCGTGATGCGTTTGCTCGACAAGTCACGCATGGTGTTCAATCTGAAAAACATTGGCTTCCTGGACGATACCTACAACGGCTTCCGACGAATGATCGATCGCCCGCACGGCATTGTGCTGGTAACGGGGCCGACCGGCTCGGGCACGAGCACCACGCTTTACTCTGCGCTCAACGAGGTCAAGGAGGAGACGACCAAGATCATCACCGTTGAAGATCCCGTCGAATATCAGCAAGAAGGCATCAGCCAAATTCAAATTCATCCCAAGATCGGTCTGACGTTCGCGGCTTGCCTCCGCAGTATCTTGCGTCATGACCCTGACGTGATCCTGATCGGCGAAATGCGTGATTTCGAGACGGCGGAAGCAGGCATTCAGGCGTCGCTCACGGGCCATCTCGTCTTCAGTACTCTGCATACCAACGACGCGCCAAGCGCTTTTACGCGATTGATTGACATGGGGGTCGAACCGTTCCTCGTCTCCAGTACGGTCGAAGGGGTGCTCGCCCAACGGCTGGTGCGGACGATTTGTTCGTCATGCAAGGAACTGTACGAGCCGCATCTGAGCGAATTACCGACGGATTTCCCAGGGGTTGCGGAGAAGAATCTTCCGAAAACACTCTATCGAGGCCGCGGGTGTCGAAAGTGCCATCAGTCGGGCTTCAAGGGGCGAACCGGTATTCACGAACTGATGATCAACACCGACGAGCTGAAGGACCTGATTGTCCAGCGCACAAATGCCAACTCGCTGCGCGCGGTGGCGATGAAGAATGGCATGGTCACGCTACGGCAAGACGGCTGGCGCAAGGTGGCGGCCGGGATCACGACAATTGACGAGGTCGCGCGTGTGACGGCGGCGGATTTGTTTTAGGAAGCACGTAGTCCGTAGTCCGTAGTCCGTGGCATTGATGATCACGGACCACGGACCACGGACCACGGACTACGCACTGCGGAAGCGAAACGATGCCTGAATTCACCTACGAAGCCCTTGCCGACACTGGCGCCCGCACCAACGGGACGATGACCGCGAACAGCGAGCGCGAGGTCGTGTCGATGCTCGACGCCAAGGGGCTCTTTCCGCTCAAGATCGAGGAAGCGAAGGGGGCGGGGAATGTCCGCAAGGGAGGCCGGCGCGTAAGCTCACGCGTGATGGCAACGTTCTTCTCTCAGATGGCGGATCTGTTGCGCGCCGGCGTGCCTCTCCTGCGTTGTCTGGAAATCCTGGAACGACAATGCGCTAACCCGGCACTTGCGGAAATCCTGCGCGAAATCCATATCAAGGTGGCCGACGGCACGACGCTTGCTGACGCGTTTGCGAATTTTCCGCGGGCCTTCGGCGAACTTTCGGTCAGCATGGTGCGTGCGGGCCAGGAAGGCGGATTCCTCGAAGACGTGCTCGAACGTATCGCCGTCTTCACGGAGCATCAAGAAGACCTCAAGGCCAAGGTCATTGGCGCTCTCGCCTATCCGGCGTTCCTGGCTGTGACGGCGTTTATCGTCTTGATGGTACTCGTTGTCGTCTTTGTCCCGATGTTTGAACCGATCTTCAAGGGACTCGAACAAAAGAACGAGCTGCCGTTGTTGACGAGCATGCTGGTTGGCTTCAGTCATCTGATCATCGATTACTGGTTTGCCATCCCAGTCGTCCTTATAGCAGCGGTCGTTGGCTACTGGCAGATCACCAGCTCGGAAGCTGCCCGCCTCTGGATCGACTCCGTGCGTTTGCGCATCCCGGTCGTCGGCACCGTCTACCTGAATTTTGCTCTGTCGCGGTTCACGCGAATTCTGGGTACGTTGCTCAGGAACGGCATTCCGATTCTGCACTCGCTGAAAATTGCCAAGGACTCGATGGGCAATCGCGTGCTCAGCGCGGCAATCGCGGATGCCGCCGAGCACGTGACCGCGGGCAATAAACTCGCGGTGCCGCTGGCGACGTGCAAGTATTTGCCACGCGATATCGTCGAGATGATCTCTGTCGGCGAGGAATCAAACCAGCTCGAGAAGGTGCTCCTGGATACGGCCGACGCATTGGACAAGCGCACGGGTCGCCAGCTGGAATTGATGATTCGATTGCTGGAACCCATCATGCTTCTGGTGATGGCGGTGGTGATCTTGGTCGTTGTACTCGGATTGCTTTTGCCCGTGTTCAAGATGAGTCGAGTCGTACAGGGGTAGCCGCTAGCGGCACTCACGGTTCCTTAATGGGTGCCGGTGCTATACTGATCATTGGGACAGTCCGCATTATTTGTGAAAAGGAGGTTGTACCATGTTGCTTCGTCAAGACTCGAAACGCCAGCGTCGGGCCGCGTTTACACTGATGGAAATGCTCGTCGTGGTGGCTATTATCGTCGCGCTCGCCGGGATCGGCGGATTCTTCCTGATGGGAGCGCTGGGAGGGGCCCAGAAGGATATCGCCCAAACGCAGGTCAAGGGGGCCCTGACGCAGGCATGTCAGGCCTACTTCACCAGGCACAATGGCACCTTCCCGGAGACACTTGCGGAACTTCTGAAAAAGGACGAATTCGGCGGGCCCTACCTGGAAAGCCCGGATGCCTTGATCGATCCCTGGAAGCAACAGTATCAGTACGACAAATCAGGCCAGATGAACAACGGCACCAAGCCTGACATCTGGACCGTCGATCCAAAAGAACCCGGCGTCAAGATCGGTAACTGGTCCAAGCTCACCCAGCGCTAGCTCAGACAGCCCGTGCGCATGCATCAGGATTCGCGATGTTGACGCGGGGGAATTTCATCCATGCGTATATCGAATCCAAACAACCGACACGCGTACACGCTGATGGAACTGGTTCTCGTCATGGGAATCATGGTCATCGCCGCCGCGCTGTCCGTGCCCGTCATCGGTACGTTGCTTGCCGATACACGCGTCAGCGCATCTGGGGACGTTGTGCGCGGCAAACTCGCGGAGACGCGTGCTCGGGCCATCGAGGATGGCAATCCCTGGCGGCTCGCGTTTCTTCCGAACACTGGTGTCTTTCAACTGGCGCCGGAGGATTCGACCGACTGGGAAACCACGACGTCCGAGCTGATCGAAAGAATGGATCTGGTCCGCGACGAATTGCCGAAGGGAGTCATTTTTACTCGAACGCATGAGGAAATCATGAACCAGCAGCAGGCTGGGGCACAGGGAGCTGCGTGGGAAACGATCGCGATCTTCATGCCCGACGGCAGCGCCCGCGACGACACGATGGCCCACTTCGGCAAGCCCGGCATGGCGCCCATGCGTGTCCAGGTACGTGGCTTGACCGGTTCAGTAGACATCGAACTCTTCGGTCCCAAAATGGCGGTGCAATAACCATGTCGATGCCTGGCCGACAACGCTCCGGCTTGACGCTTCTGGAAGTCGTCGTTGCAACGGCGATCTTCCTGATTTCGGTGATTGCGATCGCCCAGCTTTCCAACATCGGCAGCGAGCGGGCGATGGACGTCCACCTGCAAACGCGCACCAGCATGCGCTGTCAGGCCAAGCTTGCCGAGATTATCATCGGCGCGGAGGCAAACACCTCGGGGAGCTACACGAACTTTACCGATGACTTTGACAAGGACCTGCAGTGGCGTGCTGAAGTGTCGGACGCCGGGCCGACGGGACTCAAGCTTGCAAAGGTGTGGGTCAAGGCAGAGTTATCAACCGGCAAAGTGGTCGAATCGCAGCTATCGCAGATGTACGTCGATCCGTCGATCCGTGGCACGACGTTCGATCAGCCGAACGAGCCGCCGAGCACGACGCCGTGACCGCTTGCGTGTGGCGAGCGGGTAGGGGAAATGAAGTCCATGGCAATACTCAAGCCAGTCCGACGCACAGCATTTTCCTTGATGGAGATGATGCTGGCGCTTGCGCTAGGTATGCTCTTGTTGCTGGCTCTGTATCTCACGCTCAATACGCATTTCATCAGCGCCCAGGCCAGTCGTGATGTCGTTGCGGAAACCACCCTGGCGCGCAACATTCTGAATCGTATTGCTACTGATATCACGGATCACCTTGGCGCGGTCGATTTGCGTGGACTGGTCGACGCGAGTGCCGCTCCGGCTGACCCTGCCGCGGCAGCAGGCACTGCAACTGCCGCCGATACCATGACCCCGGTAAAATTTAACCTCGGAGTTCAGGGGGACGGATCATACCTTCGCCTCTCCAGCTACCGCGTGCAGAAACCACGTAGCATCGGGACCGGCGTGGACACCTCGGCCGAGGTCACGAGCGACCTGCGTCGCATCAACTATTGGATCGTGTCCAACGGCGCTGATACGCTCGGACTCGCGCGAGCGGAATTCAAGCTGGCCACCAGCGCGGACGCCGACCAACTCCCGTCCGCACTCGATGATCAGGCCAAATATGTGATCGCTTCGCAGGTGAAGAATATCACGTTCGAATACTACGACGGTAGTCGCGGCGGGGGCGGTGACAACTGGATGGGGAGCTGGGATGGCGGCGAAGTCGCTTCACTGGACGGCGCTTCGCTCCCCACGGGCCCTCCGGCCGCGATCCGTATCACGATCACGCTGCGGCGCAGCGTCAAGGGCATGGCCGCTACCGACACGCCGAGCGGCGACGGGCCGACCTATCGGCACGTGGTCGCCATTCCGGCCTCCAACAGCTTCAAGGCCAAGGAGGCGCTGACGCCATGAAACCCGTGCAACCACAGACCCCGAAGCCCGACAAGCGGCGCGGTATCGTCATCATTGCCGTGCTGATCGTCGTCGCCGCCCTGGCGCTAGCAGGGTACCATCACAGCGACATGATGACCTCGGAGTACAAAGCGTCAGGGAATTCTCACCGCTCAGTTCAGGCACGCCGCGCTGCCGAGTCAGGCATTCACTATGCCGCTGCGGTGCTTAGTGATCCCGCCAATTTCGCCGGCGTGTTGAACGGCAACCCATGGAATAATCCGGCCGCGTTCCGCGACATTCAACTGCCAGGCGATACCAAGGCACTCGGCCGCTTCAGCATCATCGCCCCGCCTGATGTGGACGGGCTGACGGACAGCACCGAACCCATCTTTGGCGTCATGGATGAAGGGGGTAAGATCAACCTCAATGCTCTTTATGCCCGCACCGATTCCGGACAGGCGGCGTTCGAGATGCTGATCAAGCTCCCGAACATGACCGAAGAGATTGCCAACAACATTCTCGCCTGGATGGGGATCCCCCTGGGGACACAGAACAACGGCGCCCAAAACGACTACTACAGCGGCCTGAACCCGCCGTACCGCTGCAAGAATGGACCGCTCGATAGCCTGGATGAATTGCTCCTCGTCAAGGGGGTGACGCGTGAACTGCTGTACGGCTCTGATTCCAATCGCAACGGTGTGCGCGACGGCAAGGAAGACGACACTGCCGGCTTCGGCCGCGGCTGGTCCGCCTATCTCACCGTTCACAGCCGATTGCAGAACCGCGACCCGCAAGGCAATCCGTACATCGATATCAATCCCGATTTCGGTACGTCGCTTCAGTCGCTATACGACTCGCTGACCCAAACCGACCTGTCGGAGGAGATGATCAAGTTCATCATCGTGTACCTCCAGCGGCGGTCCTCATTGCCCCAGGCGCAAGCGGGTGACCTCACGGCCGACGAGATCAACGTCGCAGGCAATAGCCTCAAGAATATCACCTCGATTTTTGAACTCGTGAACGCCGAGGCATCGATTCAGGTGCCTCGCCCCGGTGGCGGCTTCCTCAACAAGAAATACACAAGTCCACTCAAGGACAATCCGACGAAACAGCGTGAAGAACTTTCGAAACTGCTTGCTTACTGCACCGTGAAGAAGGAAACGGATTTACCGGCGCGGATCAACATCAACACGGCATCCGAGGCCGTGCTGAAGACTCTGACCGGGATCACGCCCACCGTTGGTAAGCAGCTAACCGAGGCCCAGATCGCCGATATCATCGCCAAGCGTCCCAACCCGACGGCAAGCGAGCCGCCAGGGGAGATCTATCGGTCGCTGGCCTGGTTGGTGAGTGAGGCAAATATTGATCCGAAGACCATGCGCGACCTCGAACCCTTCATCACCACCCACACGCAAGTCTATCGTGTTCAATCGGTGGGTTACGGCGAAGGCAAGGGCCCCGCAGTGCGCATCGAAGCGGTCATCGACACCAACGCCGGACGGCCGCGCATCATCGCCTGGCGCGATTTAAGCGAACTCGGCAAAGGCCTGCCCAGCATGACGGCGAACCCGTAATTGGAGCCGCTTGCCGCGTAGCAGTGCTTCGGGTAAGTGCTACGCCAAAATCGGCAACTGAGGAGACTGTCCCGTGGCATCCTGGCTAGTTCTCGATTGGGATCAGGATCAATTCCACTTGCTCTGCGTGCAGTCCTCGCGGCGCGGCATCGAGGTTACGCGTGCCGTGACATGGACGCATCCGGAGCCCTTCACCCCCAGCACCGCAGCACGTGTCGGAGCGGCCCTCCGCGAATTCCTCAAGGCTGAAAAGATTGCAGCAGCCCCAGTAATCGTCGGCCTCGGCCGTGATCGGGTGTTTCTGAAAGAGCTGCGTTTTCCGTCGATTGCCGCCCATGAGGAAGCAAGCCTGGTACGCTTCCAGACCGCCAAGGAGATGGCCGAGTCGGTGGAAAACTATGCCATCGATTATGTACCCCTGAAGAGCAGCGGCGCTGAACGGCAAGTAATGTCGGTGGCGTCGCGGCGGGACTTCATCACGATGGTGCAGGGGTTATGCCAGGCGGCTGGGCTCAAGTTGCACGCCGTCACGCCAAAGTTGTTCGGTATGCCGCTGGCGCTCGAGCGTGCTGTGCAGCCCGATACGTCGCCGCTCGGCGCCAAGCAACTCAACGTGGTCTTGAATATTGGACAGCGCTGGGCGGAATTGTGCTTCTTCAAGGGAGATCGCTTGTTGCAGGCGCAATCCCTCTCGAAGGGGCCGATGCTGGCGAGCGAAGTGAAACGCAATCTGGCGGTTTTCCAGGCGCAGTCAGCCGTTAACATCGATCTGGAAGGGCCTGACTGTTTGTATGTGTTCGGTGACGACGCGGAAGCGATCGAAAGCTTACAGGCAGGCCAAAAGCTTCCGGTACGATTGCTCGATCCGATGAAGGCGGAGCCAAACCTTGCCGCCGCGCCTGCTCATTTCGCGGGTGCAATCGGGTTGGCGTCACTCTGGTCGCAGGCCGAGGCCAAGCCGGTAAATCTTGCCACCCCGAAGCGTGTGCAGGCTCCACCCAGTGCCATTCAGCAGCGCGGCGTGGTATACGGCTCCGTGGCAGCGGTAGCCGTCCTGTTTCTTATCGGCCTGATGATCTACGTCCTCTCCGTGAAACGAGGCGAGGTGGATCGGCTTACCAAAGACAAGGCCGATTTCGAGAAGACTCTCACGGAGGTCGCCCAGGAACGGGCCGAGGTGGACGCCTATCGCGAGTGGGAGCAAACCACGCTCCCCGTGCTCGACGAGATGTACGACCTGACCGCCCGCTATCCGTTTGAAATCGGCATGCGCGTCAATCAACTCGCCTTACGGCCCAACACGACCGTCAAACAGAAGGGGGTCAAGACCGGGCCGATTGCCCTGATGACGGTGAATGGCATCGCGCCGTCTAGCAGGGCCGCCCAGGTGGACAAATTGGTGGAACGCATGATGGCCGACCCGCATTTGCGAGCGGACCGCGGCACGACGAAATTCGATAAGACCTGGGTGGAATATCAGCTCAAAGTCGATGTTTCCAAGCAGGCCGCTGAGAAATACGAAATGCTCTTGGTGGTGCCGGCCAGACCTCCCACTCCCAAGGCGGAGGCTCCGCCGCCGGACGAGAAGAAGGCTGACCCCATGCCTCCGGATGACGACAAGAAGAAGAACGATCCGGATCCGGACGACGGAGGTGCACGATGAACCCCCGCGAACGCAACCTACTGATCACGCTGGCCGCGATCCTGGTGACCGGCGTTGGGCTTTATGCCGGCTGGCGCTGGTTCATCGTGCCATTGCGCGAGTACAACGCGACAATCGCTCAGATGACGAAGGAGAACGAGTTTCTCGAGGAGACCGTCGAGAACTTCCTGCGTGATCGCAAGAAACTCGAAGTGGCGCGCCGGCGCAGCCTGCCGGCTGCCAAAGAGCAAGCCAATCTCGAGTACAGCGCTTACCTGACCAAGCTGCTGGGCGCCAGCGGTTTGACTTTCGACACGATCACGCCCGGCGAACCGCTAGAAGTACGTGTCGTCACGGCCCTTCCCGGCGTCAAGAAGACCGGCCATCAAATCATGGAGTTCAAGGTGGTGGCTCATGGTGAGTTGCATCAAGTCATCGCCGCCATCAAGGCCATTCAGGCGACGCCGTATGAGCATCGCATCAAAAGCTTGAACGTCGATCGCGCCAACACCTCGACCTCTGCGGATGCCGGCTCGGCACTCAATATCCGCATGACCATCGAGACGCTGCTGGTGGCGCGGACCACCAACAAGCCGGGCAGAGAGATCGATAGCAAGCTTACGCCGCTGCAGCCGTTGTCGGAGGATCGCAGCTATGCGAGGATTGCCGACAAGAACATCTTCGTGGGCGCGGTCCCCGCGCCGCCGATTTATAAACCGAAGCCAAAACCGAAGGAAAAAAAAGAGGATCCGGTCGAGACTCCGCCCCCCTCGCCCGACGTCAATGTGCCGGCGTACATTCGGCTGACGATGACGGTACCGGATCGTCAGGAAGCGTTCCTGCGCAATCTAATCTACAACACGCGTGAGATTCGGCTCATCGCCAAGGAGCGGTCGGGATTCCAGGAATTCCGCATCATAGACGCCGACACGGATCACGTGTTCTTCAAGGCCAAGGTGCTGCGCGTCGATGCCCGCGACGTGCATTTCCAGGTATTCGACAACGTTTACACGATCCACATTGGCCAAACCCTGGCGGAGGCGATGCTGGAACCGCTCAGCCTTGATCGCCTGGACGACCTCGATCTGGAAAGAGACCGCGACTGGGGAAAAAAGGAAGCCGAGGCAGCGGAAAAAAAGAAGAAAAGCAGCGGAAGATCGAATCGGTAACGTGGTGACCTGAGAAGGTTGCTTGAACCACGGACGCATGGGTTTTTAATCAAACTTCGCTTTCTTTTTTCGCGGAAACGGGTATTCACCTTCCCAAATCAGTCCGGATCTTTGGCGGTGAACGCATGTGTTGGCCCTTGGTGAGGCTTCCTCTTCCCCCCGCAGTGGTGGAGGGGGTTTTCTCGCGAAGGAGAAAAGCAGCCGGAATCGCCGATTTTAACGGCTGATTCATAAAGATTCTGGTAGGATGACGCTTGAGACGGGGGCTTGTCCTTTCCGGGGCAAGGGGTCTCTGGCGACTCTGACTGGGGGCGATCATGTTCGTGTTCCGCCGTATCAGTGTGGCGCTGCTTCTTTCCGCCGGGCTAGGCATCATGTGCCTGGCCGCATCCACTTATGCCCAGGGCCCCGATAAGAAAGCCAAAAATGAAGGCGCCAAGCCGTCTGGCCGCCCGAACTGGGGGGAGACGAAGCTCGCCTTCGAGATGCGCGCCAAGACCTGGCAAAGCCTCTTCGAGTGGTTCGCCGATCAAACCGGCATGCCCTTCGTTGCGGGAAAGTACCGCGCTCCAGGCGGGACGTTCGATTTCATCAACCCGAAAGTCGATGGCGCGGCCCGCAAGTACTCGCTCGCCGAGATCTTCGACATCATCAACGAAGTCCTGATCGCCGATCACAACTTCATCCTGCTCCGCCGCGAAGCAACACTCACCATCATCCCGGCTGACGAAGATATTCCACCTATCTTGATTCCCATCATCCACAAGGATGACCTGAAAAATCGCGCCAAGACCGAAGTGGTTGAAATCGTGGTCAAGCTCGATGCGGGCAATGTCGAAGAGATGGCCCCGCAGATCAAACGGCTCCTTGGCTCCTTTGGCAAGGTCGTGCCATTGCCGGAAACCAATGAATTGATCATGCAAGGGAGCGTGGCTAGCCTGCTACGCGTCATGCCGCATGTCCGGGTCGCAGCGGACGAAAGCGCCTTGACCTATTCGCACACTTGCAAATTCATTCGCGCCAGCACCGTTGTCAACGTACTGACGACCTCGCTGGGCACTTCCAGGCAAATCATCGAAGTCAAGGGCGGCGGCGGCAAGGACGGCGGCGGCAAGGACGATCCCCGCCAATTCGGTGGCGGTGGCAGTGGCGGCGGGTCTACCAAGAGAATCCGCGAGCACACCATCACCTCAGAAAAGTCGACTAACACCGTCATTGTGCATGGCCCCGCCGACAAGATTTCCCAGGCCAAGGCGATCCTTCTCAAGCTCGATCAGCCGCGTAACCCCGGCGACAAGGGGCTGCTCGTCGGTCCCCCTGAAATTCAGTTCCATGATCTTCCGTCCGGCAGTGCCGAGACGATGACCAAGATCCTCGGCGACGTCTACAAGGACGACGCGTCGGTCCGCATCCAGGTGGCCGGCCCGTCGCGGCTGTTCGTGTACTCCGATCCGCAGACGCACTCGGAAGTTACCAAGCTTATTGCCACGCAGTTCAAGCCGGTCATCCAGGAGACCGTGGTGGTCGTGCTCAATCAATCCGAGTCGACCAAGCTCGTGGAGACGCTGAAGACCTTCTTCCCGGACTCCAAGAACGGCTCGCCGTTCATCGACGTCGATATCGACAAGAACGCTATCCGCCTCAAGGGGACGCCGGACCAGATCAAGGAAATCCGCGCGGTCATTGCCGTGCTCGACGGTACTCCGGTCGGCGGCACGGGCAATGTCCGTACCGTCTTCCTGGAAAAGGGGAGCGGCGCCACATTGGCTGAGGGCCTTTACCTCCTGGCTGAAAAATTGCTGCCCGGCACCAAGGTGGAATTATTCCTGCCCAGCCAACTCGACCTCGTGCCCGACTTTCGTCCGAAGAAGCAGGACGACAAGAAAGAAGAAAAGAAGAACTTCAAGAAGGATGAAAAGAAAGTCGTGCTTACGCCTGCACTGCTGCGGGACGCTGTCTATCTGCCCAAGGAAGCCTTCACCGCGGCGCAGGAGCCAGAGAAGAAATCGACACTTCGCATCACCGGTTTTGGCAACAAGATTATTATCACCAGCGAGGACCCGCGGGCGCTCGATACCGCTCAGCAGATCATCCGCATGTTGGTAAACACCGAGGCAGGTCCGGGCGACTTCGAGGTCGTCCGCTTGAAAGTGGCCAATGCCGTTGAAGTCGCCAAGATTATCGATGAAGCCTTCAATGGCCCCAAGGGACAGGGCGGCGGCGGTCGGCCCGGGGGTGGTGGTGGCGGTCTCGGCGGTTTGCCCGGCATGGTGCTGGGCTCGGTCATGGGTATCGGCGGCGGCGGTGCGGGAGCTCGCACCGAGACGGTCCGCGTCGTGGCTGATCCCGCGATCAACGCCCTCTTGATCCGCGCCAAGCCAGCCGACATGCTGACCATTCGCAGGCTGATCTATCAGCAATTCGAGGTTCCGAACATCGACACGGATACCCTGGTCAAGACGCATGCTATCAAACTTGAATACGCCAACGCCGCCCACGTAGCAGACATCCTCAAGCAGGTTTATGCCGAGGCGATGACGGCGCAGCAATCGCAAGGAGGTCAGCAGGCCTTCAATCCGTTCGGAGGCCAGACGACTGCTCCCTCCACGGGGCAACGCCGTGTGCCCATGTCGGTTGGCGTCGATGCCGACACGAACAACCTTTATATCTCTTGTTCAGTATCGCTCTTTGGCGACGTCAAGGCCCTCGTAGAATCGATCGACCAAACCTCAAAGGGCTCGCAGCAAAAGGCCACTATCATCTCACTGAACAATGTCGAGCCGGCGTTGGTTCAGCAAACGATCGACGCGATCTCGGGCAAGTCTTCGGCCCAGCGGCGCCCCGGCGATCCTGCTGGCGCCGGCCTCACGGCGGGTAGCTTCGCCCCCGGCGCTCTCGGTACCCCTGGCCGCGGCTTTGGCGGCGGCTTCGGCGGCGGAAACTTCGGCGGCGGAGGTGCCTTCGGCGGCGGTGGCGTAACACCGATCTTCATGCCCGGAGGTGGCGGATTCGGTGGCACCCCTGGAGGTGGCGGCATTGGCGGTATCCGGCCCGGAGGTGGCGGAATTGGCGGAGGCGGAGGTAAAGGCAATGGCAAAGGCCCGTCTCAGTATCGAGGACCGGATTTTTTCGTGCCAGCGGTCAAGGATGACCATTCGGTGTCTCGGCTCTACGATCCCTACGAAGAACAAGAAGAACCCGCCATTCATGGCTTGCGGAGTGATTATCAGTTCACCCCCTATTCGGCCAATCCACTGCGTTTTGTCAGTCTCCAGGTGGAGCAACCCGAAAAGTACGGAAAAGATAAAGGTAAAGATAAAGACGATGTTTTCGCCTTGCCTCGCATGCCCATTCGCATCGAAGTGCTTCCCAACGGCAAGATCCTCCTCATTGGCAATAACCCCGAAGACTTGAAGCTCTGGCGCAAATACTTCGAACAAATGGACGAAGCCGCCAAGGGGCGTGGCCTGGCGCCCGGTAGCAACTTGCCTGGGGCCATTGAAATCAAGCTGGTCCCGGTCCGCATGGCCGATCCGACCAGCATCGTCAACACGCTCAATATCCTCTTTAGCGTTGTCAACCTGAAACTAAACGGCACCGACTTGCTCCCCCGGACCGGCGCGGCCGCGACCGGCGGCGCCACGCAACAACAGCCGGCGGCAGCTGGTGACAAGCCTGCACCGCCCCCCATTGGAATCGCGACCGGTGCATCCCTGTTCCCGCCGAACATGGTGCTTATCCCTTTGCCTCGCCTCGGGGGAATCCTGGTGGCGACGCAGCAGGCGCGCATGCCTGATGTCGAGCGGGAGATCCATCGGCTTGATCAACTCCCGTCCGATTTGCATCATGCGGTGCCTTTCGCGCTCAAGCGCGCCCCGGCCAAGGCCGTGGCTGCCTCGTTGACCTCGTTTTACCAGGGCCGCTTTCCAACTCCCGAGGGCCCGGCCAACCAGGTGCGCATTACCTGGGATGACGGCACAAACACCGTTTTTGTGCAGGCCTCGCACGCGGACATGATCGAAATCCGTAGACTGATCGAACATATTGACACGACGGGTTCGCCGGCCGAAAGCGAATTCCGCGTCGTCAAGTTGAAAAACGCGGTCGCCGGGGACCTGAGCGAAATCCTGAAGGCGTCCATCGGCCAGGGCACCCTGACGACGACTTCGACCCTGGGGCTATCTCCTGGGCAAACCGTCACCGCTGGCGGAGCCACGGTTACGACGCAGGGTACCAACCAGATCGCCAACACCAAATACAGCCGTTTGAAGTTCTTTGCCAGCGGCAAGGACGGCAAGCCCGTCGAAGCCTACATTCTCGAGGACATCCGGATCAACTTTGATCAGCGCACCAACAGCGTGTTGATCTCAGCACCGAAAGATGCGATGCAACTGGTGCTGTCGCTGATTAAGGAACTCGACGTGCAGCCGCTCGCCAGGTCCGAGATCAATATCTTCCAGCTGAAGAAAACAGACGCCACCCAGATGGCCTTGATGTTGCAACAGTTATTCCTCAACACGGGCACCCTGGGGCAGCGTACCACGACCCCGGGCGGCGCTGCCACTCCCGGCGGCGCGCCGGGCGCCGCCCCAGGCGGGGCAGCCGGCGGTACGAAGCCGCCGCTGACGATCACGATTGCCAACTCGACGCCGGAAGGCGCGCCGATCATTGATCTGCGCCTCACCGTGGATGAGCGTACGAACAGCCTCATCGTCGCCGGCAGCCGCAACGACCTCGACGTCATCGAGGCGATCCTCGCCCGCCTCGACGAAACAGACATCCAGGAACGCCGTCACGAGGCGGTCCGCCTGCGCAATAGCCAGGCAGTCGATGTCGCCAACGCGGTCTCTAACTTTCTCAAACAATCGACCGACCTCTACAAGACCGACAACCAGGGCGGCCCGTACCTCGACCTCCAGCGTCAGGTCTTCGTGGTCGCCGAGCCGATCTCGAATTCGCTCCTTATCAGCGCCACGCCCAAGTACTTCAACGACGTGTTGCGCGTCATCGCCCAGATCGACACCACTCCGCCCCAGGTGGTCGTGCAGGTGTTGATCGCGGAAGTGACCATGAACGGCTTCGAGGAGTTCGGCATGGAGTTCGGCCTGCAATCACCGCTGCTCTTCCAGCGCAACACGCCCGTTGGGAACGCGTTGCCCACCTATCAGGCGCTTGCGCCCGGTTTCGGGTTCAGCACCAATACGCCGGCGCCAGGCGACTTCCCGGGCGTCGTTGGCTTCCAGGGAATCAATAACCTTGGCCTGGGTCGAGCGGGGGCCAACAACATCGGCGGATTTGTGTTTTCTGCCGCCAACAACTCGGTTGCCGTCCTGGTACGGGCGCTGAAGAACCAGGGGCGCATCGATATTCTCAGCCGCCCGCAGCTCATGACGCTCGACAATCAGACTGCCTATATGACCATCGGCAGCGATGTTCCGATTGCCGGCGATACCACCCAGAACGGCATTACGACCACGCAGGCCCAGCAACGCAAGTCCGTCGGCGTGATCTTGCAGGTGACGCCGCGAATTACCCCCGACGGGCGCGTGCTGATGCGAGTGATTCCCGAAGTGTCGAGCGTGGACCCGACGCGGGTGCCTCTGGGCAACGGCGTCCTCGGTACGGCCTTCAACATTCAACATCTGGAAACGACGGTTTCCGCCGTGGACGGCGAGACCATCATGCTCGGCGGCCTGATCACCCGGAAGGAGAATAAGGTTGAGAACAAAATCCCCTGGTTCGGCGACCTGCCTTTGGTCGGGGGCGCGTTCCGCTATCGTACTTACAACCAGAACAAGACTGAGTTGATCATCATCATGACCCCGCATATCGTCCGCAACAGCGCGGAGGCGCAACGGCTCCTCGCGGAGGAGTCGCGAAGGATCGACTGGTCGCTGAAGAAGGTCATGCATATCCACGGGGATTCGAATTGCCTGCCGTTCATGTCGCAAGCCGGGATGCCTTTGACACACTCTCAAACGACGCCGTTTCGCATTCAGCCTGCCGCAGCGAAGGAAAGCGTACCGGCGCCTGTGACTCAGCCGGCGCGTACGGCCCCGTCCAAGGGTGGGGTGCTGCGTTCGATCCTCAAAGGCCGCAGCGCTGAGAACACACCGACGGCGGTCGCGCAAGCGGCCCCATACGCCACGCAAAATCCGGTGTCGGCGCCTCAGGCACCCTACCTGCTGCCGCCGGCGGGTTCGCAGCCTGCCCAGTTGCCCGCGAACTTCTCGAAGGATTTGCCGCGCTAGTCGGTGGCGCTCCGGGCTCGTTGGAGTTAGTTAGTCACCCAAGGAAGGGAGTCTCCGTCATGTCATTGGCCGGAACAACACAAAAGCTCTTCGCTCCAGCGTGCGCCGCCCTTTTGCTGGCGAGCATGACCGGTTGCACCGCCTTCCAAACGATGTGCAGCAACAAATGGCTCGACGTCGCCTGGGTCGATCCCGGCGCCACCGTGGCGGTGAACGATGTCTTGACTTTTTGGCACAATCAAATCGTCATCACCCAGGATCCGACGCGTAACAATGCGTCGCTGCCGGGGCTGGCTGGCCGGGTCATGCTCTTCAACGACGCCTCGGGTAAGTCGCTGGATGCCAGGGGAAAAGTCATTGTCAAGATGTTTGATGTGCCGCCGCGTAACGGCCAGCCGAAGCAGCTTGGCGAGTGGACATTCGACACGGAAAGTTTGAAGCTGTTGAAACGCAAGGACCGCATCAGCGACGGGTATACCCTCTTCCTGCCATGGATGGAGTACCGGCCCGACATCAAGCAGGTAAATCTGCAAGTGTGCTACGTTCCCGACCAGGGCGCCCCGCGCTGGGGAGCGCTGGCTCTCGTGACGTTGAACTCCGAACCCCAGGCGATTACCAGCACCGAGGAACACGTAATGCCCGCAGGCTTGACGACGCCGGGTAGGAATTGATCTTCGATTCCAGCTGCTGCGCCGCAAGCGGCGAGAGCATGCAGGGATGGTGTATGTCGAGTCTTGTCCGATTACTTCTCAAGTGCTCGCTCCCGCGCCGCCCGCCAGATTCGGATAGTCCCGTCGTTGCCGGCCGAGACAACAAAGGATTGATCCGCCGCGATGGCGACAGCGCGCACGGCGCCTCGATGCCCCGTGAGGGTAAACCGCTCGGAGGCGCGGTCATAAAGCTTGATGGCGCCGTCCCAGCTCGCAGAGACGATCAAGCCGGCACGGCCATCGTTGTAGGCGAGACTGCTGACGGTCTGGGTGTGGGTGCGGTGGTGCTTCAAGTTCTTCCTGCCGTCAATTTTCTGCTTGGGATCGTCCTTCTCGACGAGCCAGAGCTTGACGGTGTGGTCGGCCCCGCCGGTTACGAGGGCGGATTCGGTTTCGCGCATATCGCCACCATCGAGGGGCGGCAGCGGCATGAGCGTGAGCGACTCGATGGCGCCCAGGTGCAACTCCTTGCTGGGCCAAACCTCCTTGCGATCTATCTCCGCGTAGCACAGAAGGCCGTCCTTGCCGCCAGAGACGAAGGCACGTCCGTCCTGAAGGAACGCAACGCAGCGGACCTCCTCCTTGTGACCGCGATAGATTTCCACCTCTTTGCCCGTTGCCGCATTCCAGAGTCTGACCGTGGCGTCGGTATCGCCGCAAACAAGGAGGTCGGCTTTCTCGGTTCGCGGGTGAAATGCCAAACAGGTGACCCCCTCCTTGCGGTCACGGAGGGTTTGCAACAGCTTGGGCTGGTAGCCCAGCTTGGCGTCCTGGTCTATCTGCCAAACCTTGACCTCGCCCTGATTCTTGTCATCTCGAGTCGAGACCGCCAGCAATCGCTTGTCTTTGTGCTGGGAGAAAGCCAGAGCGGTGACGGCCCCCGTATGTTGCGGCAAGTCCTTGATCGGCGTGGCGTCGCCTGGGTTCCACAGCCTAACCGTTCCGTCGCGGGCGCCGGAGGCCAGCAGTGTGCTCTTGGCATCGAGGGCCAGGCATTGCACCCAGTCGCCGTGGGCCTGGATAACGTCGGGGCCGGACGATTGCTCCGGGTTCCAGACCTTGACGAGGCCTTCGTAATCACCGGATGCGAGTGAGTTCCCCTTCCTTGCCCAGGCCAAAGCTCGAATGCTGCTCAGATGGCCTAGCCAGTGATGGAGCTGCGTGCGTTCCTTGATATCCCACAGGCGAATGACATGGTCGGCGCCGCCGGACGCAATCGATTTGCCATCTGGTCCGAAGGCGAGCGACAGGACGCCAGTCCCGTGCTGGATGGCCTGGGCGGTCTCCTTGAGGTCGGCGACGTTCCAGAATCGAATCATGCCGAGTTCTGCGTCGAGCCTGGCCTCGACACCGGCTGTGCCGATCGTTTTACCGTCGGCCGAGACGGACAGGGCGGCGATTGTTTGGTAGAAGGTCTTTTGCACGTTGTGCTTCTTGCCGGTCTCGAAGTCCCAGGCAACGATCTTACCATCCGCGCCGGCACTGATGAGAGTTTTGCCATCGTCGGCGGCAGCCAGGGCATTGACGCTGGCGGCATGCTCGGCCAGGCTGTGCTTCGGAGTCCCCTTGGCAAGATCCCATACGATGACGGTTTTGTCGGCCGCGGCAGAGGCGAAGGCGTTTCCGTCCTTGCCATACGCGAGGGCATTGACCGAGCCGGTGTGTCCGCGCAGGACATTTGATTCCTTGCTAAGTGTGACGAAATCGGTCTTGAGCTGGCTGAGGTCCCAGAGGCGGATGACCTTGTCGGCCCCCGCGGCAGCAAGGGACTTGCCGTCGGGCGCGAACGCAACCGCATTGATGGCAGACTTGGGGCCGCTCAGGATCGCCAGTGCTTCGCCCTTGGCAAGGCTCCAGATGCGAACCGTGCCGTCGGCACTGCCGGAGGCTCCCCACTGGCTGTCGGGCGAGACGGCAATCGAGTTAACGATGCCGCGATGCCCTTCGACGAGATGTCGCTCGCTATTGACGTGGCGCCACAGGTACCGCCACTCAAAGCCTCGCAAATCGGCGAGTCGGCCGTCGTCCCGGCTTTCAGAATACGCCAGCATGGCCGGCTGAGAAAGCAAGATATGCCGGGCGCGGAGTGCATTGTCGGCACGCAGAGCCTGATCGGCGAGGGCCAGCTGACCCAGGTACATCGCCTGGCGCGACTGCTGATTGGCGCCGCGCAAGGCCTCGTTTTCCTTTTTCTGCTTTTCGATGATCTCCGTAGCGGCTTTTTTCAACTCCTGAAAATCTCCCGAGCTACTGCCGACGAAGTTCCGCGTTGCCCAGAAACTCACGGCTGCCGCAAGAAACACGAGTGGGATCATGATCCAGAGGACGTCGATCACCTTGGTTCTCGCGAGGGCTTTTTTCTCATGGTCGGCGTCAATCTTTTGGCCCAGGCGGGCGAGGCTGTCCTGAGGCAAACTGACGTAGAGTCCCGCATTTCCACCGATCAAGAGGTGCTGAATCTCGAATAGGCCTTGCTCGTCGGCAGCCGTGTTAACCGATGCCTCGACCGGCTCGGCGCCGGAATTCCAGTAGGCCTTGAGGTCTTCGGCATGGGTCAAATCGGGGCTCACGCTGCCGTCGGCGTGGCTGGTGTAGAGCTTGCTTATCAGCGATTTCAGGGCAGCGCGCGTGAGTTTGGCAAGAGGAAGTCGCTCCAAGGTGATGTCGAGGCATTTCCCGAGCGCGTCCTTGGCGCCTCCGATTTCCTTTAGATCGGCGGCGCGCAGGACGTCCTGTTTCTTCTGAAGCACCTGCTTCTCGTAGAGAAGCGTGCCGATGGCATGGAGGATGGGGAGGGGGCTCTGTTGCTCTGCTGCCGAGGCGTTCACCGCCTGGGTAACAATCTCTTGGGCCAGTCCCTCTTCGAATGCAAAACCATATTTCTCTCCAGGAATCTCGTCACAGTAAGGAATCGGCTCGCGATTGGTTGGCCAGGCAAGTGCGTCCGCCATCGCCGCCTCACTGAGGGGACGAAGGCAGATGGGACTCCAGTTCGCCGGGACTCGGCCCTCAGGCAGCAAGCCGATCAACTGGCCGAACGCTTGCGAACGCAAGGCGAACACAATCTTGCAGCGCGGCGCGGCGTCGGCCACGTGAGCCAACATTGCGAGCGCCTTCTTTCGGCGCGCCTGCTCTTGCGGTGTTTGCACCAGCGTTAGCAACTCTTCCCCTTGGTCGATAATAATGACAAGCTCGAACGGTAGCGACCGCGTAATCGCATCGAGAGTCTTGCCGAGTGAGTCCTTGATATCGCGTAGGGCGAACCAAAGTTCACGGGGCTCGAGCGCGGCCGGTCCGTCGTCATCGGCTGGTTCCGCCGACGTCAGTGAGTCGCGGGCAGGAGCCTGAATGGCCGTACTAGGCGTGCCGGCAATGCAGCCAGCGAGTACCTGCTTCAAAATGCCGGGCAGGTCGACGCTAACGGGCGTTCCCGCCGGCGTGGTGTAGGTCATTGGCACGGAGCAGAATGCTGTCAGCGCGTCCGCGAATTGACCTGCCAGATCGTTGGTGGCGCGCAGCGTCAGGACTGGGTATTCCTGCTCCGTTGCAGATGTCTCCATGGGCGTGCGGTCCCGCAGCACGCGATAGCCTACGGATTCCTGTTCGAGGTAAGGAACCAATCCAGCTTGTAGAAGCGACGTCTTGCCGACGGCAGCAGAGCCATGCAAGAAAATGCCCTGTGTGCGGGCTTGATCGGCAAGCAGGGCGGTGCGGAGCGTGTCTTCGTCGCGCCCGAAGAAGAGCGGCCGATCGGCTGCGTTGAAGGCGGCGAAGGGCCGATAAGGGCGCAGCGGCAGCGGATAAGTTGAAACTACCGTCTCAGCCTGCGGTGGGTCTTTCGTGCCCTCGCTGACGGCGCGCAAAGTCAGCGGGCAAAAGGCGCTAAGCGCCAGCGCCGAGCCGCCTTGTTTGCGCAGCCCTTGCAGTATCCCTCCCAGGTCTTTCTGGCCTGCACAGAATTGCTCGGCAATCTGATGTCCCAGGGGGAGCAATTGCGCTGCCGGTAACAGGCTCTCGTTGGCGACGAGACCACTGAACGAAGCGCTGGCGTCGTCGAGCAGGGACAGCCATGCCGACTGCTCGGTTGGTTCGCCCACGCCCATCAGGATCACCAGTGGGTCAGGAGTGCCTTCCTTTGCCTCGTCCAACCAGGTGAGCAGATCACCGATGGAGAAACTCTCAGCGCCCAGATGCAATTGCCCTGAAGTGACTCGCGCCACCAGCAGGAGTACATCCGGCACGTGGCGCGCCAGTTCGCTTCCGAGGGCGGAAACGTCCCCGAGCACCTTGCCGGCCATGCACTGTTCTGCCCAGGCCTGCGGTTCGTTCAGTTCTGCGTCGACAACATAACAGACGGTCGGGTTGAGAAATGATGGATTCGCCCGCAAGGCATTGACGCGCCGTCCCTCGCCCAAGCGAAAGCGGGCGCCCCAGTGTTGAGCGTTTGCGTCGCGGCCGGATTCTTCGGTCAACAAACTAAATGGAATTCGCCCCGGCGCATCGCTGAGGAATTCGATTCCCTCGACACCATTCGACTGGACTCGATGGCGCAGCCAGGTTTCGACCGCATGCGCTGCGGCGGCATCGCCCTGATCCAGGCGAAATACGGCTCGATAAAGCTGATGCCCTTGTTTGCCTAATTCGCCGGCTGTCCCCCGAGCGAGCGTGGCGTGAATCTGATCGGAGATGTGCAGCAAGGCAGCGCGTTCGACGCCTTCAAGGTGGTAGGGTTCGAACGAAGCTGCCTCTTCCGACCAGAGGAACGTGAGCCGATTTGCCCGATGCAAGACTTGACAAACAATACGCGCCACCGGTGTCTCCCAAAAGCGGTTAGGCGGACTGGAGCGTCCGACCCGTAAAATAACGCCGGACGGACACTCCTGTCCGTCCGTGGGTTTCAATGCCTGTATCGGTCGCACCGAGTATTCGGCCGTTGCTGAGGAAGCGGAACGCGTGCACGATCAAGGCTTCGTGTTGATTTATGTACTAAACTCCTTCTAGGGAAGGCGCATGCCCTGCGCGGGGGATGCGGTACGGTAAAACCAAACCCAGGACCCATGTGTCGCATCTCGCTGCTCATCTCGAAATACTCGCTCAATCCATGCACGCCGAGGGCGGCTGGGGTTACGCCCTCGCCCAACCGCCGCAACTGGAACCGAGTTGCCTCGGGGTACTCGCGCTGTCGCTCGATGCAGGTCGCTTCACCGAGGCGATCGCCAAGACGCGGGAATTCATCGAACAGGCCGCCAAGGAAGACGGTAGCTATCGCCCCCGCAACGGACGCGAGGCAGCGATCTGGCCGACGTCGTTGGTACTTTTCATCAAGTCCGCACTAGGTTTGCAGGGGCCTGACCTCGATCGAACATCCAATTACCTGCTTGCCACGCGTGGCCGAGTGCCTGACCAACCCGAAGCGGGCGAACTCCACGACATCGATCTCAACCTCGTTGGCTGGCCGTGGGCCGAGCAGAATTTCTCCTGGGTGGAACCAACTGCCTGGGCCTGCATTGCACTACGCGGCGCCGGCCATGCCCAGCATCCGCGCGTTCAGGAAGGCATTCGCTTGCTACTCGATCGGGCCATGGACGACGGCGGGATCAATTACGGCAATCGCCGCATCCTCGGCAAAATGACCGACCCGATCCCCGGCCCGACGGCGCTTATGTTGCTGGCATTGCAGGGAGATACCCATCCGCGCGTTGCCGCTTCCGTCAGCTATCTGATCGAGCAAATTAACACCGATGACATCGAGCATTTGTGCTGGGCGAAACTCGCGCTCGATGTGTATCGGCAACTCCCTGGGGTTGAGAATGCTTTACAGATGATCGACGGCCATCTCCTGGCGGCAGAAGAAAAACGCCGGCTCACGGGTTGGTTGAAACCAAATCTCTATCGGCAGGCATTGATGGCTCTTGCGCTCGGCGTTGCGACGCGCAACGTCTTCCTGCTTCCCTCGTCCCCCCAACGGAAAGGGGCCGGAAGTGAGGCAGCATTGCCAGCAGCGACGTCGGCCAATCTCCCCCAATGGGGAAAGAGGGGCATGTTCGACCGCTTCGGTTCCTGGTATCGCCGTTTGATTTTGAAGGGTGCAAGTTTGCTGCGCGCCTTTCCGTCGAATTCAGCGGTCCACATTGCGCGGGCGGACAGTTACGACGCCGATCTCGCTGGCATTCTGCAAAAGCAGTACGAGCATTTTCGCGCTACTGTTTCGCTTAAGGGCAAACGAGTCGTCCTCAAGCCAAACCTCGTCGAATGGCATCGCGACAAGGTCATCAACACCGATCCTCGCGTTGTCGGGGCCGTCATTGAATTGTGCAAGCGGGAAGGCGCCGCCGAGATCGTCGTCGCCGAGGGGCCCGGACACTGGCGCAATGTCGAGTATCTTGTCACCGAAAGCGGCCTAGGCGAAGTGCTGAGGGCAGATCAAGTTCCGTTCATCGATCTCAATCACGATGAGCCGATCAAGACGCCGAACATGGGGCAGTTGACCGGGCTTGAATATCTCTACCTGTCGCGCACCATTGCTGCCGCCGATGTTGTTATCTCGTTACCCAAGCTCAAGACCCACCACTGGGCCGGCGCAACACTGTCGCTCAAGAACCTCTTCGGCACCTTGCCCGGGATTTACTATGGTTGGCCGAAGAATGAGCTGCACTGGCGAGGCATCGACAACAGCATCGTCGATATCGCCCTGACGCGCACGCCAGAGCTGGCAATCGTGGACGGCATAATCGGCATGGAAGGCGATGGCCCACTTAACGGCACCGCCAAGCCCTTCGGCACCCTGATCATGGGGCACGACCTCGTCGCTGTCGATGCCACCTGTTGCAGGCTCATGATGCTCGATCCGGAAAAGATCGGCTATCTCGTGCTCGGCCAGATGAAGAGGCTGGGCCGCATGAAGGAAGCGGAGATAACGCAGCTCGGCGAGGCGATCGCGGCGCTGGCTCAACCGTTCGAGACGGTAGCACATCTCCAGGCACTGCGCACGGGCTAGAAGTCCAAAGAGATTCTTGGTTGATAGGTTGCGGAATCTCATACGCTCGGCGGTTTCGCGCACTCTGGCGCGCGAAACCGCCGAGCGTATGAGATT
>SXGT01792231.1_pt1 | contig 37374 bp, 32 predicted proteins | sample 3176221 | NCBI WGS metagenome assembly SXGT01 (sample SAMN11356862, study PRJNA531348) | freshwater metagenome | isolation source: freshwater sample F1-120 | place: China: Fuxian Lake, Yuxi | collected 2017-12-25 | reverse complement strand
CTTGAAGAAGGAGAGAAAGATGCCCTTGAAGAGGTCTTTCCCGGTGGGAAGCCGCTTTTCGAGACCGACGAGATTCATGACGATATCAGCCATGGCGAGGCGCATACCTCAGCTCGGCGCGCCTTCCAAGCATCGGATGCGCGACCCCGCGATCGTCACGCCGCTCGGCGGCCGGCACATGCTCCCCTTCAAACCCGGGCCGAACCGTGGCAAAGTCGCCGCGTGATACCGGTCATCGTCGTCGTCGATCCAGGGTACGTCGGGCACGAAGCGATCCGCGATCTGCTCGGGACGGGCTACGCCGTCACGACCGCGATCGGGCTCTCGGAGCTGATCTCGGCGGCCGCCGGGCTCGACACGCCGATCGTGCTCGTGCCGCAATCGCTCGCGCCCGAGCCGGGTTACGTGCTGCTCGATGCGCTCGTGGCACACCGGATCGAGGCGGTCGGCCTGCTCATCGTGGACGACTTCCAGGGCGTGCCGCGCCCGTCGACCCACTCCGGTGTCCACGCGTTCGTGCCGCGTCCGTTCACGCCCGAGGCGCTCGCATGCCACATCGCGGCGGCGGCCCGCACGCGCGCCCTGCGCCTTGCGACTGGCGGGGTCGCGCGCGTGCTCGAGCGCGACATGGTGACGCTCAAGTCGGGCCTGCGTCACGAGCTGCGCGGGCATCTGCAGGGCGTGGTCGGGCTGTCGACGCTGCTGCTCGACATCGAGGAATCGCGGCGCGCGCCCGACGACGAGAGCCTCGATTGGCTGCGTCGCATCACGGCCGCGGGGCACCGCCTGACGCGCCTCATCGACCACCTCTCGGACTGGATCGTTGTCGCCACGCGGCCGCTCGAAACGGCGGTCGTGGATCTGGTCGCGCTCGCAGACGAGGCCGCGGCCGAGGCGCGCACGCAATGGTTCAAGCGGCGTCCGAACATCACGGTGGTCGTGACCCCCGAGGCCGGGAGCGCGGCGCGCGTACCGGCCGATGCGCGGGCGCTCGCCGCGACGTTCCGGCATATCCTCGATAACGCGATCCGCTGGAACCCGCGGGAACCGCCGAGGTGCGAGATCAGCATCGAGGCCGCGCGCGACCCGCGTGAGGCGACCGCGGCGGGCGAAGCGCGTCCGAGCGGCTGGCTCGTCCGCTTCCGCGATGATGGGCCGGGCGTTCCGGAGGCGGTGCGCGAGCGCGTCTTCGGCATGTTCGACAAGCACGCACACGACCCCGAGGCCCCGCCCGGGACGGGGATGGGACTCGCGTTGGTCAAGAAGATCGCCGACCGACACGGAGCCTGCGCGTGGCTCGAGGGGCTGCCCGATCCCGCGGCGAGCGGGCTGGTGGCGTGTCTGTTCTGGCCGGGGTCGGCGTGAGGCGGTTCGTCGCGGTCGCGGTCCTCGGCCTTGTGGCAGTCGCGTGCGGTGGCGACGAGGGTGCGGGCGATGCGCACGGCGTCGACGCGGCCGACGCCGCGAGCGACAGCGCCATCGACGCGGTCGTCGATACCGCGGTTCCGACGGCGGTCGAGACCCAGAGCGAGGCGTCCGACGTGACCGACGTGCCGGATTCGGTGGTTCCGCGCGCCTGCACGGACGACGGCGACTGCGTGCTCGCGTGTGCCGCCGGGCGCTGCGCGGGCGGCACGTGCACCTGGGCGGGGCCGGCGCCCGAGGCGACCGGCTGCGTGATCGACGCACCGGGCACGGCGCCGACGTGCGTCGCCATAGGGGCGGCCGATCCGGCCCACGCGTGCTTCCAATGCAACCCCGATATCGAGGTCGGCGGCTTCGGGGCCGACACGTTCGCGGCCGGTTTCGAGGCCGGAACGAGCGTGCAGCTCGAGGTACAGAAGGTCACGCCGAGTCTCGCGACGTGGTCCATTTCGACGCGGCGCGCGGGGCGCGGGGCGAGCAGTCTCTACTTCGGCGACGCGGCGAGCGGGAGCTACGAGGTCGGCGAGCGTGCCGCCGCGACCGCGACGACCGCGCCGCTGGAGGTCGCGCCGGGGTATCCGGGGGTCTTGACGTTCTGGCTGTGGGCCGAGACCGAGCAGACGCTGGGCTTCGACCGCCTGCGCGTGCTGCTCGTGTGGGGCGCGGGCGAGGGGGCTCAGAGCCGCGAATTATGGACCTCGGACGCGATCCTCGGCGACACGCGCGGGGTCTTCGTCCCGATCGCGGTGCCGCTCGGCAGCGACCTGCCGGCCGGCGCGCGCATCGCCTTCGAGGCCGACACGGGCGACGAGCGCATCAACCAGTTCGAGGGCTTCTACCTCGACGATGTCCACGTCTTCATGGCGTGCTGCGACGGCGCCGACAGCGCGCGCGGCTGCGACGACGGGCTCGCCTGCACCGACGATGCCTGTGGTGCAGACGGGAGCTGCACGTTCGCCGCGCGTGCCGAGTGCTGCCAGACGGCGTTCGAATGCGACGACGGGGACGCATGCACCGACGATGTATGCCCGCTGCCGGGGGAGGCCTGCGCACACACGGCCCGCGCCGGGTGCTGCACGAGCGCCGCGGACTGCAACGACGCGAACGCGTGCACCGAGGACGTCTGCGCCGACCAACACTGCAAGAACGCGCCGATCTGCTGCGTGGAGAACGCCGATTGCGACGACGGCGACGCGTGCACGGCCGGCACCTGCAGCGCGGGGCAGTGCCGCTACGCCTACGCCTGCTGCGCGGTCGACGCCGACTGCGACGACGCCCAGGACTGCACCATAGACGCATGCCAGGCCGGTGGGCTGTGCACCAACGCGTTCTCGTTCGCGCCCGGCTGCTGCATCCCGGACGTGCAGACCGAGCACTTCGACAGCGGCACGCTGCCCTGGACGTTGAGCCCGGCGATGAACAACATCGGCTGGCGCTTGCATGCAAATGCAAGTGCCAAGAGCGGGACGTCGGTCCTCTATTACGGCCATCCGACCCTGGGCTTCTACGAGTCGGGCGGTCGCAATCAGGGCAGCGCCACGAGCCCGCGTGTACGCCTGCCCGACGGGGTCTCGCTGCAGCTCGTCTTCTGGGTGTCGCTCGCGGTCGAGGGCGACGCGAGTCGCGACAAGTTCCAGGCCTCGCTGGTCGTCGGGGCCAACGGCAGCGAGACCGTGAAGCTCGTCGACAAATCGGAGCTGACCGTCGGCAGCTGGCAGGAGGTTGTGGTCGACGTGTCGTGGGCGGCCGGGCAGTTCGTCCAGGTGCGCCTGGATTTCGACACCGTCGACGGGGTCGCCAACACCGGGAACGGCGTGTCGATCGACGACGTGCGGATCCTGTCGAGCTGCATCCCGCGCCCGTGTGACGACGACTCGGAATGCACCAGCCGCGCGAGCTGCGTGACGGGCAAATGCGTCGAGAGTATCTGCACTTACGGCGGCGGGTGCTGAGCGATAGCGGGCGCGCGCCGCCCGTGCCTGAATCCGGCTCAGTCGCTCAGTTGAAGCCGCTCTCGCACGCGGACCTGTGCTTGACGCAGCTCTCGAACGACGGGTCGAGTCCCGACAGCTTGCACTGGCCGTAGATCGACTCGCAGGCGCAGCTCGGACAACTCCACTCGAGCTCGGCGCCCGCTTTCGTGCGGCACTGGATCCAGTCGTTGACGACCTCCTTGGACGGCAGGAGATCGAAGTACTTGTTGGCCCAGGCATCGCATCCGAGCGCGTCCGAGCCGATCGCCCACAGGGTCGATTCACAGAGCGAGCACATCTTCGGATCGCTCGGAACCTCGACGTCGCGGCAGTTGAAGCGGATCGACTCGAGCGTCGGGCACACGCCCGTCCACTCGTCGATCTTCCCGTCGCAGTCGAAGTCGAAGACGATGTCGCTGGGGAAGTCGCCCGAGACGGCGAGGTCGAGGTCCGGATCCAGGTCCGCCTCGTAGCGCACGCCGCTGGCCACGACGTCGCAGCCGGCCGTCGGAATGACGCGGTGGAATCCCGCCGGCAACTGGCCGAAGAGGGCGCCCGTCACGCCGTCGGGCGTGTACATGAGGACGCGCTGCTCGGCGCCGCCGATGAGGTTCTCGGAGCCTTGATCCCAGCGGCGGTTTCCGTTCGCATCGAGGTACGCCACGATGAGCGCGACCGCGAATTGACCGCTGCCGTCCGACTCCGCGCGCAGCACCGAGTCCGAGGGCGGCTCGTAGAGCGACAGCTTGAAGCGCGCCGGGAACGTGCCGTCGGCCCCGACGGTCTGCTCGACCGCCGCCGGTAGGCTGTACTGCGTGGCGTCTTTGGCGGGCGCCCAGAACACCGCGACGCGCAGAGCGCCGCCGTCGGGATCTTTGCTGATGTTCTCGGGGGCGGTCGTGAGGTTGACCCAGCCCGAGATGGTGAAGAGCGCCTCGCCGGGGTAGGTCCCGTCGACGAGCGGGTCGCCGCAAGCGGCGGCAGCGGCGGCGGTCGTTGCGGCCAAGAAAAGGCGCGTATGCGGATTCATGCGGACTCCTTCCTGGCTAGGGCAGCATGATACCGAAACCGATGGTGCCGACCGGCACGACGCGCGCTTCGAGCGCGGAGCCGCCGTCGGGCTGCGCGGCGTCGATGAGGTAGGCGTCGACGCCGCCGTCGAGGGTCAGCGCGACCGTCGGCGCGAGCGCGAACTCGGCGCGCAGGAAGGGCCCGCCGCGGCCGGCGAATTGGTTGCGGGCGGGCGCGTTGCCGCGGGAATCGAAGGCCTGGCGGATCCAATCGGCACCGAGCCGAACGCCGAAGCCGAAGCCGTGCGGCCCGAGATCGAAGAGCTTGTAGATGCCGAGGTCGGCGCCCACGAGCAGCTCGGATTTGTTGGCGCCGCCAGCCTCGGTGAAGCCGTGCCCGAAGCGGACGCGCGCCCGGAGCGCCAGGTCTTGGAGGTCGAGCTGGGCGGCGATGGCGACGGTGCCGATGGCGCCGGATTCGGCGACGATGGGGCCGATCACTTCGACGTCGCCGCCGAGCGAGAAGGCCGAGCGGCGGACCTGGCCGTAGCCTTTGCGGACCGCGTGACGATAGGGGACCTGCGCGAGATCGGCGGCCGCGATGGTGGCGCGTTCGTTGGCGATCAGGCGGACCTCGCGCTCGTAGACGACGGCCGTTTCGCGGCGCCGCACGAGGTAGGGCCCGGGCGGCAGAAGCAGCTCCGTATTCTGGCCGGCATCGAGCTCGGCGGCGAGCTCGCGCGCGCCGAAGCGCTCGAAGACGAGATAGTGCCCGGGGGCGGCGAGGTGCAGGCGCCCAAAGCCCGCGTTGCCCTCGGTGTGCGTGATGATGAGCTCGCGTTCGCCTTTGATTTCGAAGGCGAAGGTCGGGTGCTGCACGAAGTCGGTGACGCTCGTCGCGGCCAGCGTCTGCTGGTACGCGTAGCGATAGGCCTCGGTCAGCGAGACGCGCTGATCGCGCGACGAATCGGCGGCGCCGAGGAGACCCGTGACCAGGTGATGCGTGAAGACGCCGCCGCCGAGGCGCTCGGATTCCTGCGAGTCTTCGCTGGCCGAGGAGCTCGTCAGGATCGCCAGGCCTTCGCTCTTCAGGTCGTCTTGGAGCTTGATGTCGAAGCGCTCGGTCGGGACCGCGCCCTTGGTGCGGACGAGGCCGCCCGAGCGGCACGCGTCGACGATGAAGACCGAGATCTCGGCCGGGATCGCGCGCACCGCCTTCTTCAGATCGCCGAAGGCGAGATGCGTCCCGCGCAGGTGCAGCGACTGCGCGTCGGCATGCCCACTATAATAGATGAAGAGGACCGGGCCGGTCTTGGGCGGACCGGCGGGAATGCGCCCGGCGAGCGAGGTCAGCGCGCGCTCGACCGCACCCGCATCGGGCGCGAGGAGCAGCACCAAGTTTTCGGGCGCCACGCCGCCGATGCGCGTCAGCACCTCGGCGAGGCGCTGCGCGTCGTGCTCGGCGTACGAGAGGCGCGGCTCGTCGCGGTCGCCGGCGTTCGAGCCGACGATGATCGCATAACGATCGGCCGCGTGGGCGGTTTGGCCCATGCCCATCGCGACCAGGAGTAGTGCGAGCCAGCCACATTTCGGGCTCATCGAGGCGCCCCAGGGGTGCCGCTCGTGCCCGTCCCGTCCGGGCCGGTCGGCCGCTTTTGCAGAGACAGCGTGCGGACGTGACATCCCTCGCGCGGGGCGGCGCCGTCGGCGGCCAGCGTCGCGGCCTCGGCGGCCGTGAACGGCGTCGTGCAGAAGACGGCGCTGATGCGCTCGGTGCCGACCACGCTGTCGAAACGAAGGGCCACGGGCAGATCCTCGGGCTCCACGGCATGCGTCACCGCGACGGCCTGCACGGCCCCGAGCTCGGCGCCCGGAGGATAGCACGCGTAGGCGACGCCCGTGTCATCGCGGCCCACAATGGCGAGGAAGCCGTCGGTGCGCGCCTTGATCCGAAACGCCATCCGCTCGCCCGGGTGGACCGTCGCGCCGTCGGCCACGAGCCGCGACGCGTGCCCGTCGTCGACGATGATCTCGAAGTCGATCGCGCCGCCGCGCAAGGTGATTCGGTCGGGGCTCTCGGGACCATTCGGATCCCCCATCAGGTCCGAGCGCGCCAACAGCAAGACGGCCGCCGCCGCCGCGAGCACCACCACGATCCCCGTCGTCCAGGCGGCCCGGCGCTGCGCGCGGCGCTCGGCCAGCGAGATGACCTTGGCCTCCGTGCCGTGTCCCGCGTCGCTCGCCGGAGCGTTCACGCTTGCACCAATCTGCAAAGGTGGCACCAGCGCGAAACCCGCATCCTCGGTCTCGAGCGCCGCCATCACCCCGCGGCACTCGGCGCATGCGGCGAGATGGGTCTCGACCTCGCGCCGCAGCTCGGGTGCTGCTTCCGCCAGGTCGAAGCGGTACCGATCGAGCGCGAGCTCCGACAGGTGTCCTCCGCGGTCGAGCGCGCTCATGCCGCGTCTCCGACGCCCTCGGCGTGCTTGGCGATGTCCTTCAGCCGGTTCGCGATCGTGCGGTCGCTGACCCCGAGCATCCGCCCGATCTCCGCGGTCGTCAGCCCATCGATGTAGTAGTAGATGCCGATCATGACGAGCTCCTCGCTCAACGAGCGCCAGAGCTGATTGAGCAGTGCGTGTGCCTCGGGACCCTGCCCCGAATCGGTCTGCGCCCAGACCGTGGGACCGTGCTGTGTCAGAAGCTCGCCCTGCCGCCGACGGTCCCGAAGTCGGTTCAAGCAGAGGTGGGTCGTGACCCGGAAGAGCCACGTCGAGGGGGAGGCCTCGCCGCGGAACTCGTGCGCGTGCTCGATGGCACGCAGGAAGACTTCATGAACGATTTCCTCGGCTTCCGAGTCGCCGAGGAAGCGGCGTCCGCGCCGAAGGACGAGAGGACCGTAGCGCTTGTACAGCGCAGCGATGTCCATCCCGTCCTTCGGCTGCGGCTCACCCATCAGAACTCAGCACCACCTTCCGCCTGTCGCACCGACCAATCACACGCCTGGAATCCATTGTAGCAGGCATCGACCTGGGTCTCGCTGCCGGCCACGCCCAGGCAGGCGTCGAGCCCCGCGAGGCATGCATTGCCCTTGTCGTCCGACCCCGTGCCGGGGTCCGTCGGGGGCTCCACGAACCAGCCCTCGCAGGCCATCAGTTTCTCTTTGCACGTGACTTCGTCAACCCCACCCGCGACACACGCGGCGAATGCGTCCTGGCAGAGGTCGGCGGCCGGCGGCGGCTCGTAACCCAGGCAGAGCTCCTGCTTCTTCTTGCAGACTTCGGGGTCCTCGCCCGCATCGAAGCACGCCTGGGCCGCCGCGGCGCAGTCGTTGGCGACCGGCTCGGGGATGACCTCCGGGTAGAACCCGGCGACGCACGCCTCGTACTTCTCCTTGCAAACGCTCGGATCCTCGGCCGTCTCGAAGCACGCCGCGGTCAGCTTCTGGCACTCCTCTTCGGCCGACGGGGCGGGCGGGAGCTCTTCGGGGTTCGGCTCGACCGGGGTCAGGTTCTGGCAGATTTCGAGCTTGGCCTTGCACTCCTCGGGCGTTCCGCCCGAGCTCACGCACACGCTGTAGTCGAAATCGGGGCAGCCCGGGTTGACCGTCGTGGGGTCGGGGTTCGTGCCGGGGTCGGTCGGCGTCGCGGCTGCGCAGAATTCGTACTTGCCCTTGCAGACTTCGCTCGACTCACCCGCCGCGAAGCACGCGTCGAGCGCCGCCTGGCAGTCGTTCGCCACCGGCCCGCTGCCCGTGTCGCCCGTGTCGCCCGGGCCCGGCTCTTCCTTGGGAGGCTCGGTTGTGTCATCGCCGGGGACCGCGCCGCCCTGCTCCGCGCACTGCTGATACCCGGCCTTGCACGCGCTCTCGTCGCCGCCGCCATCGATGCACTTCTGCCAGCCCTCGAGGCAGGCCGCTTGCTCGGCCTCGCTGAAGCTCGCTTGGCGCGAGGCCGGCGCTTGACCGCCGTCACCACACGCCGCGAACGTACACATCACCGCGCCACCCACCGCCGCCGTCACTTTGAGCTTCCGCATACCCCGTCGTCTCCTGGCTGAGAAGTGCCCCCCGCGGGCGTCTCAGCGTCTCGACACGTTGGGGTGAGGGATCCGAAAAGAATCTCCGAATATTCGCGGGCAGCCGGCTTCAGATGCCTTCCTCGTGAAGGACCGCCGCGAGGGCCTCCAGGAAACGCGTGTTTTCCTCCGGCCGCCCGATCGTCACGCGCAGCCCATCCGGCAATCCACCCGCCGCAGTCGGCCGCGTGATGACCCCGCGCCGTAAGAGCGCCTGGAAGAACGGGACCCCCGGTCGGCCGAGATCGATGAAGACGAAGTTCGCCTCGCTCGGGACGGCCGCGAGCCCGAGCGCCCGCAGCTCGCCGAGGACGCGCGCGCGCTCACCGCGGCAGATCGCGACGTGCGCGTGGGTCCACGCCAGATCCTGCAGCGCCGCCCGTGCCGCCACCTGCGCCAGCGCGTTCACGTTGAACGGCTCGCGCACGCGGTTCACGAAGCCCGCGAGGGTCGGGTGCATCACGCCGTAGCCGATGCGCAGACCCGCCAGCGCGAACGCCTTCGAGAACGTGCGCGCCACGATCGTCGTCGGCCGCGTCCGCACCAGCGCGAGCGTGTCGCCGCCATACGCATCGCGGTCCAGGTACTCGAAGTACGCCTCGTCGAGGACCACGATTGGAGGCCGCGCCGGATCGGCCTGGGCGTCGATCGCCGCGAGAAACGCCGTCAGCTCGGCATGCCCGAACGCGGTGCCGGTCGGGTTGTTCGGATTCGCGAGGAAGACCACGCGCGTCTGCCGGTCGACGAAATGCGCCACCGCCTGGAGGTCGTACGCGAACCCGGGTCCCAGCGGGGCCTCGCGCAACTCCGCGCCGTGCGCGCGCGCGAGGATCCCGTAGGCCGGGAACGTCCCGACGCTCGTGACGACATTTTCGCCTGGCTGCAAGAATGTGCGCACGACGAGCGCGAGGATCTCGTTCGAGCCGTTGCCGACGACGACCCAACTGGGATCATCGATCCCGAGAAATCTCGCGATGGCGTTTCGCGTCTCGGCGACCGCCGCATCGGGATAGAGAAAGAGCCGCTCGGGTTTCTGAACGGCGGCTGCCAGCGCCTCCAAGACGCGCGGCGACGGGCCGAACGGGTTCTCGTTCGAGGCCAGCTTGACGATGTCGCTGAGCCCCAGCTCGCGCTGAACCTCCTCGATCGGCTTGCCGGCCTCGTAGGCGCGCAGCTTGCGGATATGCGGCGCCACCATCGCCTCGAAGTCGAGGGCATTGGCCGCGACGTGCGCCACCGCCAAGGCAGCGCTCATCCCTTCCCCATGCGCTTCTTCAGCTCGGCCAGCGCCGCCGCCGCGTCCGCCTGCGCGACCTCCTTCTTCATCGAGGCCTCGGCCGGATCCCCCGCGAGCTGGTTCATCTGCTCGACGAACGCCGTCGTCCCGACGCGCATCCCGGCCCCGCCCCGCGCCATGAGCGCGTCGTGCTTGAGCGTCGCCTTCTTCTCGCCGAGCAGCTGGAGCTCGCCCTCGATGAGCGTCTTGTCCGACCGAAGTGGCCGTATCTCCTCGAGGATCTGCTCGCAGGCGGCCTTGGCCTTCAGGAGGATCTGCTTGGCCTTCTCGAGCCGCTCCTCCGGGACCTTCAATCGCTCCACGAGGATCGCGAGCTTCGCGTTCAGCTCCTGCTCCATCTTGAGGTACTCGGCCATCTCGAGCCGATAGCCCTCTTCCAACTCCTGCACCATGGCTCCTCCCGTGCGCCCCGTGGGCGCCTCTCTCGGCTCTCAACTCACCGCGTTCACCCACTCGGCCAAGGCGGCCTTGGCGGCCGCCACCCGCGTCTTCGCCCGCCCCCGCGCCGCGTCCAGCGGATTCGCCTCGACCGCCACCTCGGCCCGCGCCTCGATGTAGATCTTCAGCTTCGGCTCGGTCCCGCTCGGCCGCGCGATGACGCGGCTGCCGTCCGCGAGCCACCACGTCAGGACATCCCCGCGCGGCAACCCCGCCGTCTCCGCGTCCGGCCCGGCCAGATCGCGCGACCGCACGACCGCCACGCCGGCGATCGCCGTCACCGGCGCCTGCCGCCAGCTCGCCATGATCCGCGCCATGCGCGCCATCCCGTCCAATCCCGGCAGGACGACCGTCAACTGATCGGTGTGCGAGCAGCCGATCCGCCGCGCGATCCCATCCAGCCGATCGAACAGCGTCCGCCCCGCCGCCTTCTCGTGCGCCGCGAGCTCCATCACCGCCTCGGCCGCCCCGATGCCGTCCTTGTCGCGCACCGCCGGCCCCACGCAATACCCAAGCGCCTCCTCGAACCCGAAGACGAACGTTGCCCCATCGGGTTTCGCAGCCTCCTCGAGCGCCAGATCCCAGATCCACTTGAAGCCGGTCAGCACCTCGCCGTACGTCGCGCCGTGCGCCTCGGCGAGCGGCTCGAGCATCATCGTCGACACGAGCGAGCACGCCACGAGTGGCTTCTTCGGCCACGCCGCGGCACGTCGCGGGCCCTCGCTCAGCACCCAATCGGCGAGCAAGAGGCCGACCTCGTTGCCGGACAACACGCGCGTCTCGCGCGGCGAGCGCACGGCCACGCACAGCCGATCGGTGTCCGGATCATTCGCCAACACCAGGTCCGCGCCGCGCTGCTTCGCGAGCGTCATCGCCAGATCGAGCGCGCCTTTTTCCTCCGGATTCGGAAAGCGCACCGTCGGAAACCGACCATCGGGAACGGCCTGCGACAAGACCGAATACACGCGCCGATGCCCGCGCCGCGTGAGCGCATCCATGACCCAAACGTGCCCGACCCCATGCAGCGCGGTCGTCACCGCGATGACCTGCGCCGGCGGCGGCACCGGCCCGAGGCACTGCGCGTCGATCGCTTGCTCGAAGGCGCAAAGGTCCTTGCGCGTGACGTGCGTGACGAGCCCGCGCTGGACCGCCTCCGTGAAGGACACGCGCGGCACGTCGTCGAGACGACCGGCCGCCGCGATCTGGTCGCGGTGCGCGCGGATACGCGTGTCCTGCGGCGGCACGATCTGCGACGCCGATGGCCCGTAGACCTTGAAGCCGTTGTACTCGGGCGGGTTGTGCGAGGCCGTCACGATGCACACGGCCGCGGCTCCGAGGTGCTTGCCGAGAAAGGCCGCCACAGGGGTCGGCGCCGGCGCCGCAATCCAATGGACGCGCACGCCGTGGCCCGTGATGACCTCGGCCGTCACGCGCGCAAAGAGGTCCGATCCCCGTCGCGCATCGCGCCCGATGACGACGCCGCGCGCGGCCGCGTCCGGGACGTCTTCGAGGATCTGCCGCGCGACCGCGGCCGCCGCCTGCATCACCGTCACCTGGTTCATGCGCGCCGGACCCGCCCCGATGAGGCCGCGCAGGCCCGCGGTGCCGAACTCCATCGGCGCCGCGAAACGCTCGGCCAGCTCGGCCGCCGCCGCCGGCGTCCCCGCCGCCAGGAGCGCGGCCAGCTCGGCCTGCGTCTCCGGATCCGCATCGGCCGCCGCCGCCATCCAGGCACGCGCACTCGTCTCGACGTCGCTCATCGCGTCCCCCTCATCCGGCCGAGGCGCTTGCGTCGGCCGCGCCGAGCCTAGCAGGCGCCGCCCGGGCTGGGTAGGGGACCGGGTGCGCCGGCCCCTCGCGGCGAGCGCCTCAGCGCGGGAGTTTGCGCTCCGACACGCGTCCCTCGGGCGTCGTCGTGCGCTCGCAGCCGCATCCGACGGCCGCCGTTTCGGTCACCACGAGCGCGCCCTCGCTGCCGACGCGCGCGGTATAGAGCGCCTTGCCGCGACTGTCGGCCACGCTGAAGGAGCCGTCATCGAACGTGAGGACGTGCACCGCGACGCGCCCGAGCCCGCCCGCGGCGATGTCCAGCGATACGGCATCGCGCCCCGTGCGGGCGAGGGTGACGACCGCATCGCCTGCGACCTCGGGACGAACGCGCGCCGGGCCGTCGCCCTTCGTGACGCGCGCGAACGGGACCTCGAGCCCATCGCAACGCGCCTCCAGCAGCACCTCGCCGGAGCGTGCATCGCGCCAACGCGTCAGCTCGGCGCCACGCTCGACCATGATGCGCCCGCTACCCGGAAACTGCGCCGCCCAGCGCACGACCGCGCGGTGCTCGCAGCGCGGCGTCTCTGCGCGCGCGGCGCCGGAGAGCGTGAGAGCGACGAACCCGAGAGCGACGGACACCAACGTCTGCTTCATGCGCGTAGGGTACCAGTCGCCGCCCGACCCGCCAAGCAACCGCGACGCCGAGCCGCCTATCTAATCTAATGAAGGAGCGACCCCTCGAACGCCCGCCGGTTCGCGATCGCCACGCGTGCCGCGTATCCCTGGTCGGTCTCGTGCCAATGCGCGAAGCGCGTATCGCCCCGCTTCCAGCACAGAAAGACGATGCGGCCCTCGAAGCGGCTCGGCACGTCGACCAGCCCGTCGAGCGCCTTGACCTCGACGCCCAGATCCTCGAGCGCGATCAGCGCATCCCGCAGCCCCGTGTGTGCGGCGAGCGCGTTGTCGACGACCGTCGTCACCTCGGGATCGTGAGCGAGGTTCTCCGGCAGCGGCTTGTCGAGGTCGATGCCATACTTCTCGAGCCCGGTGAGCGCGGCCGCGAGGGCCACGCGCAGCCCGTCGATCTCGCCGAAGATCTGATCGAGGTACGGCACCAGCTTGTCCGCCTCGCGCGGCGAGAAGAGCCTCGGGTACTTCTCGGGCGTCGGGGCGTTGGGGTCCTGGGGGCGCGGCTCGGATGGCATCAGCGTCCCTTCCATTGCGGGGCGCGCCGCGTCGCGAACGCCGCGACCGCTTCGCCCAGATCCTCGGACGGCAGAAACGCCGTGTTCCACGCCGCGACGTGGTCGAGCCCGTCGCGGATCTCCGCCTCGATGGCGCGGTTGAGGACGACCTTGACGCCCTCGACGGTGCGCGGTGCGTTGGCGGCGATCGTCGCGGCGAGCGCCTGCGCAGCGACATCGAGCGCGGCCTTGTCAGTGTGAACGGCGTTCACAAGCCCCATCTGCAGCGCCTCGGCCGCGCTCACGTCGCGCCCGGTGAACGCCAGCTCGCGCGTCCGTCCTTGGCCGATGATCGACGGCAAGCGCTGCAGCGAGCCCAGATCCGCGACGATGGCGATGCGCGTCTCGCGCAAGGAAAGGTTGAGGTCGCTCGACGCCAGGCGCAGATCGCACGCCGCCGCGAGGTCGAGACCGCCGCCGATGCAGTGCCCGTGCAGTGCCGCGATGGTCGGTACGCGCAGCGAAAAGAGGAGATCGAGCGGGCGCTGCAGCTGCTTGATGACGCGGTGGAGCTTCCTGCGCTCGGTCACCAGCCCGCCCTGGAAGATGTTGCCCCACTTCGCGAAGGCCTTGGGCAGATCGAGGCCGTACGAGAACGCCTTGGGATCCTCGGCGCGAATGACGACCGCGCGCACCTCGAGGTTGTTCTCGAGCGCGACCATGGCCGCCTCGAAGGCCTCGAAGATCTCGGGCGTCATCGTCTTGCTGTGGATCGTCAGCGTCGCGACGCCCTGGACGTTCGCCTCGACCACGACGGGCTGTGAGTCTCGCTGCTCGGCCATTGTCTCCTCCGGGCGGGAACCATGTCAGATTCGCGCGCGCTTGGGGAGGGGCGAGACTCGCTTCGCGAGGACCATGGGGCCCCAACCCCATTACCCGCCTCGCTTCGCGAGACTCGCTGCGCGAGGACCATGGGGCCCCAACCCCATTACCCGCCTCGAGGCACGAGACTCGCTTCGCGAGGACCATGGGGCCCCAACCCCATTACCCGCCTCGCTTCGCGAGACTCGCTTCGCGAGGACCATGGGGCCCCAACCCCATTACCCGCCTCGAGGCACGAGGCACGCGCGAACCTTGCTTTTCGCTCGCGTCGCGCCGACAATCCGCCCGCTATGTGGTTTGGCATCGCCGTCTTGCACCAACCCGACTGTCCGGTCCGCTGACCTGCCCGTGACCGGCCTCGTGCTGCAGTCTCGCGGGCAGCCCGGCAACGGCCCTAAGGGCCCGGCCGGGCCTTCGCGATGAGCCTCCGAGCGGCGACCCGCCTCGAACCACACCCCGAACCCCGATTCCGCGCCCGCGCACCGCGCTCGCGCGAGGAGTGAATTCATGAGCCTCGACTCCCCGAATCCGCCCGCCGCTGGCCAGCCGATCGTGCACCTCAAGCCCAAGGTCGACCCCGCCAGCCTCAAGCACCGCGAGTTCCGGCGCGACGAGTACTGGCGCAAGATCCCCGCCTGGGCTGAGGTCGACGCCGCCGAGTTCGGCGACTACAACTGGCAGGAAAAGAACGCCATCACGAGCACCAAGAAGCTCGTCCAGACCGTGCGCGAGCTGGTCTCCGACGCGTTCGTCGCCGACATCGAGGCGGGCTTCGCGATGGCGCCGATGGCCGTCCGCATCAGCCCCTATCTGATGTCGCTCATCGACTGGAACGACCCCTTCAGCGACCCCATCCGGCGCCAGTTCCTGCCGCTCGGATCCGAGGTCGAGCCCGACCATCCGATGCTGACGCTCGACTCGCTGCACGAGCAGGGCGACGCGCCCGTCCCCGGCCTGACCCATCGCTACCCCGACAAGGCGCTGTTCCTGGCGCTCGACACGTGCCCGGTCTATTGCCGTTTCTGCACGCGCAGTTACGCGGTCGGACTCGACACCGACAGCGTCGAAAAAGTCCACCTGCGCGCCGACGACGACCGCTGGCAGCGCGCCTTCCAGTACATGCGCGAGCGCGTCGAGCTCGAGGACGTCGTCGTCTCCGGTGGCGACGCGTACCGCCTCAAACCGCAGCAGCTCTTGGAGATCGGCAACGCCCTCATCGACATCCCGCACATCCGGCGCTTCCGCTTCGCGACCAAGGGCTTGGCGGTCTTGCCCATGCGCATCAAGGCCGGCGACCCGTGGCTCGAGGCGCTGACGCAGGTCCACGCGCGCGCCAAGAAGCTCGGCAAGGACGTCGTCGTCCACACCCACTTCAACCACGCCAACGAGGCGACCGGATTCTCCGAGGACGCGGCGCGCGTGCTGTTCGACCGCGGCATCTACGTCCGCAACCAGAGCGTCTTGCAGCGCGGCGTCAACGACACCGCGGACGCCCAGATCCTGCTCGCGCGCCGCCTCAGCGCCATGAACGTCCATCCTTATTACGTGTACGTCCACGACCTGGTGAAGGGCGTCGAGACGCTGCGCACGACCGTCGCGACCGCGGTCAAACTCGAGAAGCGCCTGCGCGGTGCCCAGGCCGGCTTCAACACGCCGACCTTCGTCGTCGACGCGCTCGGCGGCGGCGGCAAGCGCGACGCACACAGCTTCGAGCACTACGATCAAGAGAGCGGGATCTCCGTGTACTCGGCGCCGGCGGTCAAAGAGGGGCGCCTCTTCACCTACTTCGATCCGCTCGCCGAGCTCTCGCCGCACATGCGCGAGGCGTGGCGCGACGAGCGGATCCGGCACCAGATGATCCACGACGCGCTGGCCAAGGCGCGGCGCTGGCAGATCTGACCCCGTCGCGCACCGAGGACCGGTCCCTCTCGAGAGAGGGGGATCATCCGGTGTGTAGTCAGGGTGGCGCTCATGGTCCGCATGTTATGCGGGTGATCAACGTGGTGTGAAAACATTTTCACAGTCTTCTTGCCATCCCGATCGACCCCGCGTAGAGGTCGCCTTCACGACCCACGGGTCGTCGCCGAGCGTCCCCCCGCGGCCTGTGCTGCGGCTTTGCCGGTTGCCTCGTGGGCAACGGGGCGCTCGCGCTCATCAGGATCGAGACCCATCTTCTGGAGGAAGAGCATGCGTTTGATTTCATTCGCGCTGGTGGCATTGGGGCTGTCGCTCGGGGCGTGCGGGAAGAAGGGTCCTGCCGGTGCCGACGCGGGCACCGCTGTCGTCTCGACCGCCGCGCCGACCGCCGCCGCTCCCGACGCCGGAGCCCCGCCCGAGACCAAGCCCCCCGAGACCACGCCGCCCGAGGCCGATGCGGGTGGGGCCGTCGACAACACAGCCGACGCCACCAAGCCACCCGATAACCCGGTCAATGCCGACAAGGGTGCGGCGGTGCAGGCGATCTTCGAGGCTGCCAGCCTCGGCAAGATCGAAGAGGCGCTCGCCATCTTCGCCGACGACGTGAAGTTCGTGCCCGTCGGCGTCCCCGGCGACATCGTGCTCAACGGGCGCCAGGCGCTCGTCGACGCGCTGCGCAAGTCGCTCACGCAGTTCCCGGACATGAAGTACAAGGCCGCGCGGGTCCTGGTGTCGGGCAACACCGTCGTGGCCGAGGTCGTGTCGCAGGGCACGCACAATGGCGAGGGTGACGAGGCCGCCAAGGGCAAGAAGCGCAGTGTCGCGGCCGGGTTCGTCCTGCGCTTTGGCGACGACGGCAAGATCCACGAGGCGCTGCACTTCCTCGACAACGCGCTCGAGCTGACCCAGCTCGGCAAGCTCCCGGGCCAGGATCCGGCCGCGCCGATCGCCTATGCGGCGTGGCCCGAGACGAGCGAAGTCGTCAAGGGCGAGGCGGTCCAGGCGAACCTCGACGCGGTGGCGGCCTTCACCGCCAAGATGAAGCTCGACCAGGTCGAGGCGGCTGCCAAGGCGGCGTTTGCCGATGACTTCGTCATGTACGACCCGAATTCGGACGAGAAGCAGACGGGCGTCGAGGCTGCGGTTGGATACCTGAAGGCGATGCTCACGGAGTCACCCGACTTCGAGACCAAGGCGGAGGAGGCGATCTCGGTCGGAGATTGGGTCGTGACGCGCGAGGTCAACACGCTCTCGGTGAAGGTCCCGGGCAAGCCCGATGCGGCGCCGGTCAAGGTGACGGTGCATGCGCTCGGCTTCGCGCAGTTCGCCGGTGGCAAGATGAAGAGCTACCACTCGTATGCGAATCAGCTGGAGGCCTTCGCGCAGCTCGGGCTCCTCGGCGGCGCGGCCGAGAAGCCTCCGGAGGCACCGACCGGTGCGGCGATCGGGGTCGCGGAGTGCGATGCCTACGTCAAGGCGATGACGGCGTGCGTCGACAAGATGCCCGAGGCCGGGCGGGGCGCGGCGCAGACCGCGATGAAAGAGGTGGTCGATGCGTGGGTGAAGGCGGCCGCCACGGGCGACGCGGCCAAGGGCGCACTGGCGACCGGCTGCAAGGAGGCGCTGAACGCCTCGAAGCAGGGCATGGCGCAGCTGTGCCCGGACGTGAAGTGGGAGTGACGTCGCTCGCGAAGTGCGCACCGCGCTTGCCCGCGACGAGGTCCTAGCGAAGGCGCAGGTCTGAGCGAGGAGAGCCCGGCTTCGGCTGGGCTCTCTTGTTTCTAGCTGACGTGCTCCGCACGCTCCTTCGGAGGCTTCGCCTCCGACGCTGTGCCGTCGCTGCGCTCCAGCACGCGTCCGTTGCTTAGACCTCGCCCAGGTGCTTCGTCATGAAGAGGCGTGGATCGAAGCGGAAGCCGTCGCGCCGATAGAGCCGCTGCGCGCCCGGGTTCTCGGGTCGCACGATGAGGTGCATGGCGTGGCAGCCCTCGGCCTGGACGGCCGCCGTGGCGGCTCGGAGGAGCTCGTTGCCGACGCCGCGCGAGCGATGGCGCGGGACGACGAAGAGCTCGTTGAGAAAGACATCGCGCCCGCCGTATTCGATGTCGAAGCTGTAGGCGAGCACGGCGTAGCCGGCCGGGACCCCGCCGATCTCGGCGATGAGCACGAAGCCATACTCCGGGTGCGCCAGGAGCGCCGCGAGTCCGCGCGCGAGCTTGTCGGGCGTGAAGGCGATGAGCTCCTCGTGGTTGAAGACCTCCATCATGCGCAGGATCGCGGGTACGTCCTCGGTAGTCGCGCGGCGGTGGTCGGCGATGGGATCCGGGTGGGCGAGCGGTTCCGAATTCATTTGTACACCAACTATCTAGGAAGGCTGTGGCTCGTGGGCGGCGACCCAGGCGCGGAGCTCGCGCAGCTCGCGCGTAAAGCCGCCCGAGAGGATGGGAAAGCGGCACCACGTCTTGGGATCCAGGTTCTCGTCGTCGAGGTGGAAGGACGGCGCGTAGCGCTCGCGCTTCCACTGGTTGCGGCACCAGAGCTTGAAGAAGCGCTCGACCCAGACCACCAAATCCGCCGGCGCATACTGCGGGAATTGCACGCGCATCAGCCGGTACGTTTCGAGTGGATCCTGCTTGTCGCGAATCGCCGCGCGCTCGACCGCATCGAGGAGGTCGTAGGGCATCAGATCGGCCTCGTCGGTCTGGCTCGCGGCGGCTGGTCGCAGCTCGGCCGTCGGCTGCTGCACGTTGATCGCGCGCATGGCCGGCATGGGCCCGAACCCATCGGGCCCGGTCGTCTCGAGCCAGCGCAGCCAGCGCCGGATGAACGCCTTGTCGACCCCGGCGATCGGCGCGAGCCCGCCGGCGCAGTCGCCGTCCATGGTCGTATAGCCCACGGCCGCCTCGGACCGATTCGAGGTTGCAATGAGCAGGGCCCCGCGCAGGTTCGCGAACATCCACACGCTCGGAGCGCGGACGCGCGCCTGGATGTTCTGCAGCGTCACATCGTCGGTGGCCCACGTCAGCGGCCGCCCGATCGCGCCCTCGATCATACGGACGTAGCCCTTGCCGAGCGCGTCGACGTCGAGCTCGTGGTGGTCGGCCCCGACCGCGGCGGCGACCACGCGCGCCGCGTTGCGTGTCACCTCGGAGCTGTTCTCGGTCGCCTGATAGGCCGTCACGAGCAGGAGCGGCATCAGCGCGGCCACGTTCTCCGCGGGCCCGAGCCGCGCATCGTACGCGAGCCTGGCCTTGAGCCCCGCGAGCCCCAGCTCGCGCTCGGCGCGCAGCGCCATCAGGTTCACGAGCGCCGCGCAGACGGCCGAGTCCGCGCCCCCCGAGAGGCTGACGACAAACCCACGGGAGGCGCTCCGCCGCATGTAGTCGAACAGGGCGAGGCTGAGCGCGCGCCAGAACTCTTCCTCTTTGCGGTGCGGCGACGACTCCCAGGCCGCGACCGGCGTCACGTGCTCCGCCTCCGGCGCGATGTCCGGCCACGCGAATGGGACCTGCACGCATGCGCCGACGCGCTCGTCGAAGCGCGGCCGGAAGCTGCTCGTCCAGCCTTGGATCATGCGGGTCTGCTCGATGTCGACGACCGCCTCGGTGAGCTGCCAATCGGCGAAGGCGAAGCGCTCGCCGACCGCCACGAGCCGCCCCTGCGTCGCGATCATCGCGCCGCCGTCATAGATCGTGCGCCCCTCTTCGCAGCCGAGCAGGTTCGAGTAGACGTACGTCACGCCGAAGGCGCGCGAGCCCTCGATGACGAAGCGCTTGCGGACCTCGAGCTTACCGAAGGCAAAGTGGCTCGCCGACGGGTTCAAGATGATGTCGACGCCGTGCCCGGAGAGGACCGATCCAGGCCGCTGTGCGACCCATGCGTCCTCGCAGATCTCGAATCCGATCCTCACTCCGCCGACGTCGAAATAGAGGTCGCCGATAGGGATGTCGTTCGCGAAGAGCGCGGAGCGCTTGCCCGCGACGACCTCGCCAAGTGCGCCTGGAGCCCCTTCGCGCGCGGCCGGTGTCAGCCCGACCTCCGGCGGCTCGAACGTCCCGACGACCTCGGACGGCCATGGCTTGAACCACCGTGGCTCGTAATGCACGCCGTCGCCCGCGAGGAAGCGCTTCGCGACCAGGCCCGCGACGCGCCCATTGGCGCAGAGCGCGACGGCATTGAAGATCGCGTTGCGATAAACGACGGGCAGGCCGACGCTCACGGCGATGCCGTGCGTCTCGGGCAGGATGTCCTCGACGAGCACGGTCCACGCCATGCGATGCACGCTCGGCGAGTGAAACGCGTCCTGACATCCGTAGGCCGGGATACACAGCTCGGGCAGGCACAAAACACTGACCCCACGCGCCTTCGCCGCACGGATGGCGGCCACGATGAGCGCCTTGTTGGTGTCCCAGGCGAGCGGCGTCAGGTTCAGGACGGCAGCGGCGACGCGGACGTTCTTCATGGAATTTGCCTTGTCCTCATCACGGGTGGCTCTCGCGCGTGCGCGCGGCGAGGACCAGATCCTGGCGCCGCTGGAAGAGACGTTCCTCGAGCCCGACCGGATAGCGATGCGGGTTGAGGAAGCGCCGAACGCCGGCCGGCAGGCGCGCCAGCTCGTGCCGCGCGTGCGCGCGCAGGGTCGCCAGCGGCACCGGCGGCAGCACGCGCACGCCCCTACGCAAGGCGGGTTTCAGAAGGTCCACGCCGATCTGACCCGCGTCGAAGGTTCGGCGATACGTGCTGTCGAGCGGGTCCACGAGGCACGGCGCCGTCGGGACACCGAGGGCCTCGTCGTAGATCAGATCGCCGACGAATCCGGCATCGCTCTCGTAGCGCCGCACCTGCAGGATCCCCGGGGTCGACACCTTCGCCGGCGTCTCGCTCAATTTGATCTTGTAGTTCCAGGCGCCATCGGGATCGCGCAGCGCCGCCAGCTTGTAGACCCCACCCAGCGCAGGCTGATCGTAGGCGGTCACGAGCTTGGTCCCGACCCCCCAGACGTCGATTTTGGCGCCCTGATGCCGGAGCGATTCGATGAGCGTCTCGTCGAGATCGTTCGACGCCACGACCGCCGCTTTCGGGAACCCGGCGGCGTCGAGGAGCGTCCGCGCGCGCTGCGAGAGATCGGCCAGATCGCCCGAATCGAGGCGGATCCCGGCCATCTCGTGGCCGTTCGCGCGGAGCTCGTGGCCCACCTCGATCGCGTGCTTCACGCCCTGGACCGTGTCGAACGTGTCGACCAAAAAAACGCAATTATTCGGCATCGCGCGCGCGTAGGCGACGAACGACTCGCGCTCGCTCTCGAAGCTCATGACCCACGCGTGGGCGTGCGTGCCGCGCACCGGGATCCCATGGAGCTTGCCGGCGAGCACATTCGATGTGGCCGCGCACCCGCCCAGATAGGCGGCGCGACTGGCCGCGAGGCCGCCGTCGATCCCCTGCGCGCGGCGCAGTCCGAATTCTAGGACCGGCCCGTCGCCGGCCGCCTCGACGACGCGCGCGGCCTTGGTCGCGATGAGGGTCTGGAAGTTCAAGATCGTGAGCAGCGCCGTCTCGACGAGCTGCGCCTGAAGCAGCGGACCGGTCACGCGCAGGAGCGGCTCCTGCGGGAACGCGAGCGTCCCCTCGGGGATCGCGTCGACGTCACACGTGAAGTGCAGGGCGCCCAGCGCATCGAGGAATTCTGCCGGGAAGAGGGCCTTGTCGTCGTTGCCGCGGAGCGTCGCGAGGTAGGCGAGATCGGAGGCGTCGAAGCGCAGATCCGTCAGAAAATCGAGCGCCGGCTCGAGCCCCGCCGCGACCGCATAGCCGCCGCCGAACGGGGTCTTGCGGAAGAAGAGCTGGAAGCAGGCCTCGCGCTCGGCGAGCCCCGAGCGCCAATAGCCGTAGACCATCGTGAGCTGGTAGAGGTCCGTCAGGAGTCCGAGCGACGGGCGATAGAGCGACGCGAGCGATGTGGTGGTCACGGGGGCCTCGGCCGGGTCGCGAGGCTCGCGCATGAACGCGCGCACGACCCGGCCTACCTTTAGAACAGGGAGCGCCCCGTCGTCGAGCGCCACCCGCCGGTCCAGCCGGTCGCGTGGGCCCGGCCCCCGCGCCGCTACTCCTCGTAGACGATCGGATCGAGGGGGGGCTCGATCGGATGGATGCGCCGATCGTCGTCGTCCCACGGCCCATCGCCTGGCCCCGGGCGCGCGACCCACCCGGGGATGTAGAGCGTGTTGAGCGCCCAGATCACCTGCTCGCGCGTGAGCCCCGTGTTCCGGTAGTTGCGGGTCCAGAAGTCGTCCCACCACCCGGCCGGCTCGTGCTTGTTGCCGGTGAACTCGGTGGGGCGCCCGGTCTCGCCGCCGGTCACCAGGCTGCCGACGTACTCGGCGTCGCGGTAGACGCGGTCGATCTGTGCCTTGATCTGATCGAGGTCGGTCGCCGACACGACGCCGTTCGAGGTCGCCTTGTAGAACTGGACCGTGACGCGCACGGGGTAGTTCGCGTCGCGCTCGATCGGCAGGTCGTCGATCTCGGTGAACGGCCCTTCGAGCGCGCCGTGGCCGATGACGGCGTTCTCGACGTCGCTCGCGCGCCGGCCCTCCGACTTGGCGCCCGCCATCGACGGGGCCGGTGCCATCTCGGCGTCGTACATCCCACTGCGAGCGTTGGCCGTGTGCTTGAGCGGCACCTGAATGAGCAGGACCATGTTGAGGCCCTCTTCGCCGGCCGCCGACGGGCTGTTCGAGCCGCTCGGGCCGGGCGCGAGCTTGACGTCCGAGAGGCGCGTGCCGGTGAGGCTGGCGCGCTTGCCGTCGTCGTTGAAGAAGAGGCGCTGCCCCCAGACGCCGCCGGCCTCGAAGCCGTCGCGCTGGTTGTCGATGATGGTGACGCTGGTGCCTTCGCGCGTGGCGAGAATCGTCAGTACCGCCGGGTTCTTGGGGCCCGATTGGTAGTTGAAGAGCACCGGGTTGAACTGCGCTTCACCGCTCTTGGGGATCGGCAGGAACGCCGCCTGGGCCGACACGAGAGCGTGGGTATCGCGCGGCGCGAGCAGCGATTTGGTGTTGCCCTTCCACGAGCGCGGGTCATGCAGAAACTCGCGAATGTTCCCCAGGAATTCGCGCAGCGAGACGCGGCGGAGGGAGTTGCCTTCCTCGTTGCCGACCAGCAACGAGAAACGATCGAGCGAGACGTCGCCCGACTTGTCCTCGAAGTTCGGGAAGCGGATGACCGGCATCAGGAACATGCGGAGCTGCCCCGAAGCCGGGTCCTTCGCCTGCACCTGAATGGTCATGTCACTGATGTTCGAGCCGACCGACGAGCCCTTGTAGCGGCCCGTGTCCTCCCAGGTCACATTGAGGATGTTCAGACCCCGCGCGAGCGCGAGCCGCTGGGCCTCGGAGTCCGACACCATCTGGACCGTGTCGGTCAGGACCTGCGTGTAGCTGGCGTGGGAACGAGGGACCTCGGCGCGCACCACGGCCGCGGGCAATGCGGCACTCGGGCCAAGGGCGGTCAGCAAGCAACGAACGACGAAGCGACGCATGGATCTCTCCTCTGCAACGTGCCGCGCGAGCGGCGGTCCGTGGGCAGAGACGCAACGTTCCGCGAATGGGTCTACGTGCCGCGCGTGTGGCCGAAAAGGCGCACCTGGAGCCGATCCGCGAAGCGAAACCCGCGCGCGATGCAGACGGGCACGAGCCACGCCGCGATCCGATCGACCGCCGCCGCCGACGTGCCTTCGGGCATGAGCAGGACGTGCTCGGGAGGCGCACCGTAGCTGGCGACCAGCTCGTCGACCTCGTCCAGATCGGCGGGCGCCGACACCACGAACTTCAGCTGATACGCGCCCCCCGCGGCCATCATCGCCCGCACCACGTCATCCCGTCGGCGCGTCGCTGCGTGGCGGGCCGCCCACTCCGGAACCCGGTCGGCCGCCGGCGTCGAGCCCGCGAGCTTTGGCGAGATCGACCACAGCGCGACCCCCGGCAGCGGCACGAACACCGTCGCGGCCGTCTCGATCGTGACGTGATACCCGCCCGCGACGAACGCGGCGACCAGCGCCTCGATCCCCTTGGCCACCAGCGGCTCGCCGCCCGTCACGACGACATGCCGGATCGCCGCGTATTCGGCCGCGCGCCGGACGATCGCCGCCACCGCCAGGTGCTCGCCCTCCGGATCCCACGACGCATACGGCGTGTCGCAGAAGTGACAGCGCAGGTTGCACCCACTCGTGCGGACGAAGAACGACGGGACCCCGGCCAAGACCCCTTCGCCCTGGACCGACGCGAAGGTCTCGGCGATCCACACGCTCGTCATGACCGAACGATGACACGATGATGGTCGATCGGTCACGACTTTCTGCGGACCGCTCTGTTAGGCTCGCGGCCATGGTGCGACGGCTTTCAGTCTATCGCCGGACCGGCGGCGTGCCCGTCCGACCCGCTCCGGGCGCGCCTCTGGTGCCCCTCGCGCTGACCGCGCTCATCGCCGGTTGCGCGGCGTCGCCGCAGGTTCCGTATGCCGTGCAGTCGCCCGCGCCGTATGCGACGTTTGCATTCGCGGGCACGCATCCCGTGGTCGACGCCGAAGAGGAGCATGTCGTGCGCGTCGGCCTCGCGCGCGACACGGCGAGCTTCGGGCTCGCGCGCCGTTGGCTGGAGGGCGGGCAATGGCCGCCGCCAGGGGCCGTGCGGCCCGAGGACTTCTGCAACGCGCTGGCCGTGCCTCCGGCAATGCCGACGGCCACGGTTGTCTTGGCTTCGACGGTCTTCGCGAGCCCGTTTCGGCCTGGTTGGGACGTGCTCGCGACCCGTGTCACGACCCCGGTGGGCGCCGGCGTGCGGGCCCCGACGGATGTGCGCGTCATCGTGGATCCGCACGTCGATGGCACCGCGACCGGGCCGCTCGTCGAATCGATCGCGCGTGCGTTGCAGGCACGGACACCGGGCGTGCCGTTCGCGCGCGAGCGCCGCGATGTCGTCCCATCCCTTCGCGCGGCACTCGCCAGCGCCGCACCCGGGCAAGAGCTCGTCATCATCTCGGACGGCGCAGGCCTCGGCGGCCCAGAGGCGCAGCGCGTGCTGCTCGACGCCGTCGCGGCGGCGCGCCCGAACCTCCACGTCACGGTCGTCGGCGTGCTCGGCTCCGGGTACGACGACGCGTTCTTGCGCGCGCTCGCGCAGGCCGGCGGAGGCACTTACGTCCTCGACGATCCGCGCGGAGCGCTTGCCCACGACGCGCTCGCCGAGGGGTTGGCCCGTAGCTTCGAGCGCGCCCTCGAGGCCGCGTGGCTCTCGATCGATCTGGACCCTGGCGTCGTCGCGCGTTGGCGCTTGGTCGGCCACGAGAACCTCGTCCCGCGCGGCCCCGAGCGGCCACCGGGCCGTGCGCTCGCCGCCGGAACCACGACCACGGTCTTCATCGAATTGAAGCGCCTCGAAGACCGCGCACGCGTTGGAAGCGCGACCTTGTACGACGGCGGAAACGTGGTCGGCCAGCTCGAGCTCGGGGTCCAGCCGGCCACGATCCGCGAGCTCGCCGACGCCACGCGCCTCTACGCGGCGGCGATCTTTGCCGAGAAGCTCCGCGGCAGCTATTGGGCCCAGCGCGTGTCCTGGCCAAGCCTCATCGATGCCACGCGCGCCGGTCCCCTGGCGGCGCTTGTCGAACGGGCGGCGGCCCTCGACGCCCACGCCACGGGTGCCGGCCTCGAACGGCCCGTCTCGAGCCCATTTCCCCTTCCGACCCGATGACCCCCGACCGCCGCCCCCCGCGCTGGCTTCCGAGCGCCGCACTCGCCGTCATCGGCGTCGCGGTGATCACCGGCGGCCTCGTCGCGCTCGGCGGAACATTTGCAGCCGAGCGCAAGGAAGCCCACGCGGCAGTCCTTGCCGAGCGCGCGGCGCTCCAGCGCTGGACCGCGCGCCTGCTACGCGATCTCCTGAGCGAGGCCGCCGCGGGCGCGGACGTCGAGGCGCGCGCCGCCCTGGCGGATCCGCTCCTTGCCGCGCCCGATGTCCTCTGGTTCGAGGGCCCCGAGCGCCGCTGGCCGCGCATGCCCGTGCCGCCCCGCCCGAGTGACGTCGGCGCGATCCTGGCCCGACTCGCGGACCCCAACGCGCCGACTCCCGACGACGACCCGGCGTCGGAGCGACTCGCGCTCGTCCGTGCCCTTGCGGCGGCACCCCGGGATCCCGAGCTGCGCGCGCGCTGGCTCGCCCACCGGGCCCACCACGTGCTGCGCGCCGATTGCGAGCTCGCGTCCACGATCGTCGCGCTCGAGGCGCTGGTGTCGGCCTCGGCACTCAGCGCCGACGAGGCACGTCGGTTCCTGCGCGACGGCATCCGTGTCGATGGCGGCGCCACCGTTGCCGGCCTCGAGCGCGACGTCCTGCGCCTCGGCGATCATTTGAGTACCAACGATCTCGCGCTGCTCGTACCGCGGGTCGCGGCGCTCGCGCGGCGCGCCGGCGTTCGGGTCGACGACTTCCTCCTCGCGGCTGCGGCCGCTCCGCCCGACGCTCCGCTCACCCTTCCGCGCATCGTCGCGCCGAGCCTCTGGCGCGACTGGGTCCTCGTTCCGAGCCCCGCCGATCCCGCGAGCATTGTCGGCCGCCGCGTCGCGCGCGCGTCCCTCGTCGCCCGCGTCGTCGTGGGCCCGGACATCGACGTGACACTCGCCGCCCCGAGCGATCCGGTGCCGCTCGACGCCCTCGCGCCGATTCTCACGAGCGAGCGCTGGAGCGCCTCCGATGCGCTCGCCGACGCCCGCTACGCGACCAAGCTCGGGCTCCTCGTCGGCCTCGGCGCGGCGACCTTGGCGTCCGCGCTCCTCGGGCTTGGGTACCTCCGCCGTCGCGCGCGCGCCATCGAGGCACGCAGTCAGCTCCTCTCCGCCGTGTCGCACGAGATCAAGACCCCGATCGCCTCCATCCGCGCACTCGCCGAGACCCTCGAGGCCCGCCTCGCCGAGGACCCGCGCGCCCGCGACTACCCGACCCGCATCGTCTCGGCTGCCGACCGCCTGACCTGGCTCGTCGCCAACGTCCTCTCCTGGAGCCGCCTCGATCGCGGCGCCTGGCGTCCCCGCAAGACGCGCTTCGATGTCGCAGAGCTCGCAGCCTGGATCGCCAACGACGCCTCGCTCATGCAGCGACCGGGCCGCACGGTCTCATTCCAGGCGCTCATCGAGGACGGACTCCACCTCGTCGCCGACCTCGATCTCGTCAAGATCCTGCTCTCGAATGTCGTCGATAATGCCATCAAATATGCCACCCGCGACACGGTCACTGTCACTCTCTCAGCCCGCTCCGACGACGCCCGCGTCACCCTCCGCGTTCGTGACGACGGCCCCGGCATCCCTGACGGCGCCCGCAAGACCCTCTTCGATCCCTACACGCGCGGCGGCCCCGCCAGCGGCTCCGCGGGCCCTCCAGGCGGCCTCGCGGGGCACGGCCTCGGCCTCGCGATCGCGCGCCAGATCATGCGCCTTCACCGCGGCCAGCTCCAGCTCCACACGACCGGCCCCGACGGCACGACCTTCGAAGCCACCTTCCCGAGCCGCCCGAGGTGATTCATGGACCCTCATCGCATCCTGGTCGTCGAGGACGACGAGAGCCTGCGCCTCGTCCTCGCCGACAACCTCGAGACCGCCGGCTACGCCGTCACGAGCGCCGCGACGCTCGCCGAGGCCCGCCGCGCCGTCGCGCTCGCACCCTATGATCTCATCGTCCTCGACGTGATGTTGCCCGACGGCAGCGGCCACGCGCTCGCAGCCGAGATCCGGCGCCAACGCCTCGCGACGCGCATCCTCCTCCTCACGGCGCGCTCCCTCGAAGACGACATCGTGCAGGGCTTCGACGCCGGCGCCGACGACTACGTCGTCAAGCCCTATCGCCTGCGCGAGTTGATGGCCCGCGTCCACGCGCTCGTGCGCCGCGCGCCCGCTCCCCAAGCGCCCGAGCGCCGCCTCGCCACCTTCGCCGGCTTCACGCTCGATCTCGACGCCCGCGAGCTCCTCGCCGCCGACGGCACCCCCATCGTCCTCACCAAGACCGAGTTCGATCTCCTCGCCGCCTTCGTCGCCCACCCCGGGCTCGTCCGCACCCGCGATCAGCTGCTCGATGCCGCCTGGGGCGCCGACGTGCTCGTCGATCCGCGCACCGTCGACAACTTCGTCTCGGCCCTCAAGAAGAAGCTCGCCTGGTCCCCGTCCGCGCCCTGGCGCATCGTGGCCCTACGCGGCGTCGGCTATCGCTTCGAAATCGGCGCCGAGCTCGAGCGCTGACCCGGCGCGCTCATCCGAAGCGCTCGAACAGCGCGTCCGTCACATCATCGATGACGAGCATGCCCTCCGCGAGCGCCACCAGCCCCGCCGTCGCCGTCAGCAGCGCCAACACGACCAACACCGTCCCCATCTCGAGCCCGGCCGCGAGCGCTATCACCGGCGCGAGCGCGCCCGCGTACCATACCGTCCAGAGGACCTGATCGGTCCGCGCCGCCGACACCAGATCGCTGCGAATGAGCGAGCGCGCGACCAACTTCCCGATCGCCCCCAGAAACGCCGCGCGTCGCACCAACAGCGCGAGCGTGAGCGCGCCCGAAACACCCGCGATCGCCGCCGGCGGCAGCGCCACCTCGAGACCCACCAGCTTCACGATGCCCGCGAGTCCCGCGGCGACCGCGAGTGCCAACACGGCCAGAGCCGCCCGCTCGGCCACCACGGCCCCCCGGAGCCCAGCGAGCAACGCCGCCCGCCGCAAGACCCGCAGCGCGCGCCACTCGAACAGGTCCGCCGCGACCCACGCGCCCAGCGACACGACGATCGCCGCGGCCGCAATCCACGACGCGTCCGATCCGCGCGCCGCCGCGAAGAACCCGGCCAGAAAGCCATTGATGATCGTGATGGCGATCCGCCAGCGCATGCTCCTGCGAATCAGCTGCAGCGCGCCGCGAACCTCGACGGAGGTCATCTCGTGCGAAGGCGATGTCATGAGCTGCGCGCCCTCGGGTCCGGCGGCCGCCGACCCCCCCCACGTCCGGGCCGCGCACGCGGCTCCGCGAGCCGAAAGATGAGCCCCTCGAGCCGCAGCACCGGATCCACGCGCGACGACTTCAGCTCGAGCTCGGTCCGGAAGAACGCCTCGAAGGCCGTCCGCAGCATCGTCTGGTCGAAGCGCTCGACCTGTTGCGCGAGCTTCTGCGCGATGAACGGATGCGACAGCTTGAGCCGCGACTGCACCTCGTCGGGCCCACCACCGCGCGCGACGACCGCCTGCGCCTCGACCAACTGCCGGAAGTGCCGGACGATCATCGCCAGGATCCCGAGCGGACTCTCGCGCTGCTCGAGCATCGCCGACAGGTGCCCGATCGCATCCCGCGCGCTCTGCGCGCCGATTGCATCGACCAGCTCGAACACCGAATGCGCCCGCGTCGCCGCCAGCGCCTCCTCCACATCGAGCGCGCTGATCGCTTTCCCCGGCCCGACGAACAGCGACAGCTGCGTCAGCACCGTGTCGAGCATCAGCAGCGACGACCCGACCAGCTCGACCATCCGCCCAGCAGCGTCGTAGTCGAGCGGCTGTCCGGTCGCGCGCGCCCGCTCCGTGAGCCACTTCTGGGCATCGCGCGGCTTCATGAGCGGGTAGCTCAGGATGCGCCCGTTCTTCTTCACGCGCTTCATGAGCGCGCTCCGCCCGTCGAGCTCCGTCGCCTTCAAAATGAGCGTCGCCTCGCGCACCGGCGCCTCGCAGTAGCGCCCGATCTCCTCGCGATCCTCGGCCCGCTTGTCGAGCAGCTCCGCCGCCCGCACCACGATCGCCACGCGGCTCGCAAAGAGACCGATCGACCGACACGCCGCGACCACGTCTTTGGCGCCGCGCTTTCCCTCGGCCAGATCCACGCGCGTGACCGCCATCGGGTCGTCCGCACGCGGCACCGCCGCCGCCAGGATCCGCGCGATCGCGGCCTCGACCAGCCACGACTCCTCGCCCATGACGACCCACACGGGCGCCACGCCATCCTTCTTCAGGCTCTGTTCGAGGGCTCCGAGTTCCACGCGCGGACGCTATGCCGCGAGGGACGCCCTTGCAAGCACGCCAAGCACCGGGCAGCGCCGGGCGTGTGTCCCAGAGACAAGACCGTGCCCGTGCATTTTGTGGTTGACCGGCTCACGCCAGGTCGCTAAGGAATGAATGTTCGTTCCGCACGGAGACGCCCGTCGATGCCGCCCCCAGGTTCCGAGTCTGGCCCCAAGTCCGGCCCCAAGCGCGACGCCATCATGGCGGCCGCCCTGGCTTTGTTTGCCGAGCGTGGGTTTCACGGCGTTTCGGTCCCGGAGGTCGCCGCCAAGGCCGAGGTCGGTGCCGGCACCATCTATCGCTACTTCGAGAGCAAAGAAGCGCTCGTCAACGCGCTCTACCAGACCCACAAGGGCGCTGTCGGTGAGTCCTTGCTCAAGGATTTTCCATTCGACAAAGCGCCGCGCGACCAGTTTCACGCCTTCTGGACCCGCGTCATCGCGTTCGCGAAGAAGCACCCGCAGGTCGTGCGTTTCCTCGAGCTTCACCATCACGCGAACTATCTGGACGTCGAGAGCAAGAAGCGCTCGGCGCAGATGGAGGTCCTCGCGACGGGCCTCTTCGAAAAGACCGCGCGCCTGGGCGTCACCAAGAAGGTGTCCTCGGCGCTCATCATGGCGCTCGTCTGGGGTGGCTTCACGGGCGTGATGAAGGCGTTTTGGGAAGGGCGCTTGAAGCTCACCGACGACGTCATCGCCGACAGCGAGCAGTGCATCTGGGAGGCCATTCGCCTCTGATTTTTCGCTCGCCAGGCATCTGCCTGCGCGGGCTTTCTTTTGCCCGAAATTGGGAATGAACTTTCATTCCACGGCGCGACGCAGTTCAGGAGAACCGACATGGACAAGACCCCCAAGAAGACCCCGAAGACCATCCGCATCACCGGCGCCACCACCGGCATCGGCCGCCACGCCGCCTTGCACCTAGCCCGCCGCGGCCATCGCGTCATCGCGACCGGCCGCCGCGAAGACGCGCTCGCGAGCCTGCGTGACCAAGCGGCGGGCGAGCGCCTCGCGATCGAGACGCTCGTCCTCGACGTGACGAGCGCGATCTCGATTGCGGCATCGGTGCGTAGCGTCGACGCGCTGACCGCGGGTCGCGGCCTCGATGCCCTCGTCAACAACGCCGGCTACGGCCAATTCGGCACCGTCGAGGAGCTCACCGACGCCGACGTCCGCAAGCAGTTCGAGACGAACGTCTTTGGCCTGCTCGCGCTCACGCGCGCCTTCGCGCCGGCGATGCGCGAGCGCGGCGCGGGCCGCATCGTCAACGTCAGCTCGGTCGGCGGCCAGCTCTCGTTCCCGCTGTGCGGCGCCTACCATGCGACCAAGTACGCGGTCGAAGCGTTCTCCGATTCGCTGCGCTTGGAGATGCGCGGCTTCGGCGTCGGCGTGTCGATCATCGAGCCCGGGCCGATCCGCAGCGCGTTCGCCGATCGCGCGATCAGCAGCGTCGCTGCTTACCGCGACCCCGCGTCGCCGTATGCCGCGATGTTGGCGCGCGGTGATCAGATCATCGGTCTCAACGAGCGCTTCGCCGCCGATCCGATGACCGTCTCCAAAGCCATCGCGCACGCGATCGAAGCCCGCCGTCCGCGCGCGCGCTACGTTCGGCCGTTCAGCTCGTGGCTGTTGCTCCGCTTCCTGCGCGTCCTGCCGACCCCCGCGTTCGACTGGCTGGTCGCGCGCGTGATGTTCCAAATCAAGCGTCCCGGTCGCGCGCGCCGCGTCGCCGTCGCGCCTGCCGCAGCCGGCGCACCTCCATCCAAGCTCGCCGCCTGACCTGTTCGCGAGGGGCGCGAAGCGGCTGCTTTCGACCCACTCGCGCCGTCCACGCCCGACTCTGGAGAATCATCATGGCCCCATCCCACGTCATTCTGATCACCGGCGCCACCGCCGGTATCGGTCGCCACGCCGCCCTGCACCTGGCCCGGCGCCGCCATCACGTCATCGCCACCGGCCGTCGCGAAGCACAGCTCGCGACGCTGCGCGACGAAGCCGCCGCCGAGACGCTGCGGCTCGACACGCTCGTCCTCGACGTCACGAGCGCCGCGTCGATCGCCGCCGCCGCCCGCGCCGTGGACACGCTCACGGACGGACACGGCCTGGACGCGCTCGTCAACAACGCCGGCTTCGGTCAATTCGCGCCGCTCGAAGCCCTGACCGATGTCGACCTGCGCAAGCAGTTCGATACGAACGTCTTCGGTCTGCTCGCGGTGACGCGCGCGTTTCTTCCGGCGATGCGCGAGCGTCGCGCGGGCCGCATCGTGAATGTCAGCTCGGTCGGCGGTCGCTTCGTATTCCCGCTCGGCGGCGCCTATCACGCGACCAAATTCGCGGTGGAAGCGCTCTCCGACACGCTGCGCCGCGAGCTGCTCAGCTTCGGCGTCGGCGTCGCCGTCATCGAGCCCGGGCCGATCAAGTCCGAGTTCGGCGCGCGCGCCAATGACGCGGCCGACGCCTATCGCGATCCGAACTCGCCGTATGCCGACCTCCTCGCACGTGGCGACAAGATGCTCGACCTGAGCCATCGCTTCGTCGGCGATCCGATCGTCATTTCGAAGGCGATCACCGACGCGATCGAAGCGCGCCGACCGCGCGCGCGCTATGTCGCGCCCGCCAGCTCCCGGCTCATGCTCGCGTCGCTCAACCTCCTGCCGACGCCGCTGGTCGACTGGCTCGTCGCGCGCGTGATGTTCGGCGCGAAACCTCGACCCGGCGCGCGCTCGGCCGCCTGACCACGCGAGCGCCGCAAGCGGTCAGCGCCCAAACGCGACGTAGATCGACGCGCCCAACGCCACGATCGCCAGCACCATCGCCGCGATCCAACCCCCGTGTCCCTCCTCTCTCGCCTCGCCGACGCCTGCGCCCGCGCCCGCTCGCCCCGCGCCCGGAGCGTCCTTCGGCCGACCGAGATAGCGCGTCTCGACCCGAAGCGGATCGCGCCTGAGTGGAACACGCGATAGCGCGTCGCGCCCCAGCGGCTGGCGGTCCTCGCGCGCGACCTCCGCCTCGCGCCGAATACTCGCCCTGGCCGCCGGGTCCGCCATTGCCGCGCTGACCCGGGGCCCGCGCGCCCGCATCTCGTCCGGTTCCCGCAGCGCGCGCGGCGCGTCGCCCGCCGCGATCCCCCCCATCTCATTCGACTTCAGCTCGGCCCCCGGCCGAATCCCCGCGGGCAACATCCCGGGCCGCGGCGCGCCACTCTGCGTGTCGGTGTTCGTCTTGACGCGCGTCCGCACGCCGCGATTGGAGGGCGCCTCGAAGCTCTGCGTCGCCTCCTGTGCGAGCGTTGTCGCGAGCGCCTTGCGCGCGCGTTGATAGCGCCGCGTCTGCCCCGTCGCCTGCTCACCCCCGGCGGTCAAGCGCTCCGCGCGCTCCTTCGACGGCTTCGCCCCCGACGCCGTGCCGTCGCTTTGCTCCAGCACGTGTTTCATCGCGGAACTCCTTGGCCACGCCGCGGCCAAGCCTCGCGCCGGTCGCCTCTCGACCCCGGAGACTAGAACCCCTACTCGGATCTGCGCTCGGCACTTCGTCCGCCGATCGTGAGGCCAAAGTTTTGACCGACCGCGAACGTGCGCTCACCCGCCAGCTGTGCGTGTCTCAGCGGCGCTTGCGCTCGCGCCGCTTGCCGAACAAGAGCTCCTGCTCGAGGCGCGCCCGCTGCGCCGCATAGAACGCCATCAGGAACGCGTGCGTGTCGACGTCCTGACCTTCCGCCGGGCGCCATTTCAGCTTGGCTTGGATGCGATCGGCGATGGTCACCAGCAGCTCGTCCTCGACGCTCTTCGGATAGCGCCTTAGGACATCTTCGAGGATCTGCAGCTCGTGGATCCCATAGGTATCGAGCTGTTCCTTGGTGAACGCGTAGCGCGGCGGACTCGCCCCGACCCCGGGCCGTGCCACCACCGGCCCCTCGCCGCTCGCCACCAGATCCTGGAGCAGCGCCTCGGTCGGCGACTCCACGACGATCGTCCCGGCCACCAGATCGCCAACCCGCGCCTGGTACCGATTGAGCAGCGGAAGCAGGTGGATGATCCCGAGCCACAGCCAGCCGATCACGATCCACCCGTTCGACTCGAGCCCGATCATGCGCGGCTCGAGCAGCGCGAAGACCGGCAGAAACGTCTCGAACATCCGCGTCAGGTTGCGCGCGAAGACCAGATCCGACGTCAGCGGTCCGCCGTCGCGCGCGACGACCCGGATCCCGAGGACCCGCTTGCCAAGCGTCCGACCCTGCCAACGCAGCTCCGACCCGATGAAGTAGATGTTGAAGATCGGGATCGTCACGAGCGCGAACAGCTCGTGCGGCGCGAGGTCGTCGGCGATCCACAGCACCAGCGAACCGCAGATCGCCGACAGCGCGCTGAACACCGTGAGGTCCAAGAGGTACGCGAGCAGGCGCGACGACGCCGGCGCGACGGTGAAGACCAGCGGCACCTCGTCCGGGGTCGGGAGCAGGAGCCGGCGTCCGGTCACGGTGGGCTCGCTTCGAGAGCGAGCGCCTGCATGGCCTCCGCCTCGGCGCGCTCGCGCCGCCGGCCCGCGAGCACGAAATACGCGGTCCAGCCGATCGCCGTGACCGACAACACGGCGATGCGGAAGTCGATCGCCTGCACGACCTGTCGCAGGATGCCCTCGATGAGCGCCGCGACGAACAGCATCGCGACTGCCCCCATCGCGATCGCGGCGGCCTGTCGCCCGCGGATAGCCACGTTGTCGAGCCGTCGATAGCGCCCTGGGAAGACGACGCCATAGCCGATCGAGAGTCCCGCCGCGCCGCACAAAACGATCGCCAGGAGCTCGGTCACGCCATGCGGCATGACCCACGCAAAGAAGTCGAGCCCGAGCCCCTTGGACGCATAGAGCGCCCACATCGCCCCGAGCGCCGCCCCGTTCGTGAAGAGGAGCAACAGGACCGGGACGCCCGCCGCGAAGCCGAGCGCGAAGCACAAAATCCCGATGCGCGCATTGTTCGTGAAGAGGAACGCCGCCAGGTGCGCGAGCGCGCCGCCCTCGTCGACGTCTTGATACAGGATCGCCTCGAGGTCCTCCGCGCTCGACTCGGGCGTCCGCCCTTGGGCCTGCGCCTCCGGCACGAACGCGTAGTAGCGATCCGGATCCTGATCGGTCAGCGCGTACCCGGTCAGCACCCCGAGCAGCATCACGACGAGCGACAGCGCGAAGGCCCAGCGGATCCGCCGTACCGCCACCGGAAATGTCTCGGCGAAGAACGTCCCGATCGCCCGCAAGAACCCGCGCCGCCGCGCGTAGATCGCGAAGTAGGCGCGCGTCGCCAGGCCGTCGAGAAACGCGATGACGTTCTTGTCCAGCGAGATCGCGCGCGCCACCGACAGCGACGAGAGGACCCCGCGATAGAGCTGCGGCAAGCGCTGCAGCTCCTCGGCCGTGAGCTTATGGAGCCCGCGCCGCTCGACGCGCGTCACCAGCTCGCCGAGCTCGTGCCAGCTCTTTTCGCGCTCGCGGCGGAACTCATAGGACTTGAGGCGGAAGTCGCTCATCAGACGAGCTCACGGCGTTTGATCTCGAGGTACTGATTCAGGAGGCGCGTGTCGACGTGCGTCGGATCCGAGTCCAGACACAGCACCCCGCGGCGCCGGAGTCGCGACAAAACGACCTCGCGCTCGCGCACCGCGGCGTCGGCCACCACCGATCGTTGCAGGGCGATGAGGTCTGCCGGCGCCGCCGCGGACACGCGCTCGAGCAGCGGATCGCGCAGCGACACGAAGACGACCAGGTGCCGCGCGGCCAGTCGCTGGAGGTTCTCGACCATCAGCTCGGCGGTCGTGGCGTCCACGAAGTCGGTCATCACGACGACCAGCGAACGCCGATGGAGGCGCTGAAGCAGCGCCGTCAGGCCCAGCGTGAAGTTCGTCTCGGAATCGCTGTACGCGAGCCCGCCCGAGACCGCGAGCATGTTTCGGAAGGCGCCCATCCCGGCGCGCGGCTCCGTGAACGTGCCCGGCTTTTCGTCGAACGCGAAGAGCCCGACCCGATCACCCGAGCGCACTGACACGAACGCCAGGAGCAGCGCCGCGTGGATGGCGTGGTCGACGCGCGGCACGCCGCCCAGCGGCTCGGCCATGAGGTGCCCGGTGTCGAGCGCGACGATGACCTGCCGATTGCGCTCGGCGCGGAAGTGGCGCGCGAGCAGATGCGTGTGTCGCGCCGACGCCTTCCAATCGATGCTGCGCCGGTCGAGGCCGGGCATGAAGTCGCGCAGCGAGTCGAACTCGGTGCCGTCCCCGAGGTAGCGCTCGATGCGCAGCCCGCTCCTGTGCTCGCGCGCCGCGAACTTGAGCGCCAGCTGGCGCACGGCCGAGATGTTCGGCACGGCCTCGACGCGGCGGTCGACGACCACGACGAGCGTGCGCTGCAAGAGCCCGAGCGGCCCGCGCCAGCTCAGCCACACGCGCTCGATATGCGCCTCGCCGCGGCGCCGCGCGCGCAGATCGAAGTGAAGGACCGTCTGCCGATCGCCACGACGGATCTCGGCCCGCTGCCGCTCGGCGGCGACGAGCGTCGGCGACAGATCCGGCCGCACCCAGGCATGGATCGCGGCCTGCCAGCCATGGGCCCAACGCAGGCGCACCTCGAGCGTCGCCGCATGGCCGACGTAGAGCACCTCCGGCGTGGCCACCTGCAACTCGAGCGCACTCGGGTGCGCCGTGAAGAAGAGATCGGCGACCAGACCCAGCACCAGCCCCGCCCAGCACGCGAGCCAGAGCGCCCACAGCGCCGGCGCGATCAGCACCGGCACGACCGCCAAGACGGTCGCAGCGGCAACGATGAGAACGGCGCGGCGCGAGGGGTGCACGGAGGCATGAGAACCGAATCGCGGCGCGACGGCAACCCGGCCATGATCTCTCTGTCGCTAGTAGATAAACCTCTAATTCGTGGCAAGTATCGCGTAACAGAAGTTGTCGTCGTACCTACAGCACTAAAGTCCCGCTCGCGCCACCCGGCAGACAAAGATGTCGAAACCGGCGGCCCCCACCTAGGCGGCGCTCGGACCCTATGCTACGGAATCGAGCGTTCGCCTGCTCTTCCGAGGAGAGCAGGCTCCCACCAGAGCGCGGCCGGCCACGGGCGGGCGCGGTCGACGGGGTGGCCGATCGCGCCGGACATTGTCGGTTTCTCGGGCCTGGATGGTGCCAATCGCGCGCGCGCACCCGGACGGTGCTCGCCTAGTCAGGGTTGAGGGTCATGTCGAAGAAACTTTTTGTCGGTGGGCTCAATTGGGTGACCACCGATGCCGGTCTCAAGCAGGCGTTCGAACAGTTCGGTGCCGTCGCGGAAGCGAAGGGCATCT
>SXGT01686010.1_pt1 | contig 37386 bp, 21 predicted proteins | sample 3176221 | NCBI WGS metagenome assembly SXGT01 (sample SAMN11356862, study PRJNA531348) | freshwater metagenome | isolation source: freshwater sample F1-120 | place: China: Fuxian Lake, Yuxi | collected 2017-12-25 | reverse complement strand
CTGAAAGGAGATAACCGGAGAGAGTAACGACAACCGTAGCGAAACGCAAGGGGGAAACCGCGAGGTCAGCCTGAAAGAAGCGCGTAGCAAAAGCACGACCGTAGGAACACGAACAAGCAGCGAGGCCGGGTGCGGGCGATGAGTGTGCTAGGGACCACGAAATCCAACCGTTACCGAAAGACGCATCAGGTAGAGCTTGGCGGCACGGGCAGAAAGTTTTAGCACCTTACCTGGGGAGATCTCCCCAATTATTTTGCGACAAGTGAAGCTAATAATTGGTAATAATTGGGGTCAGGTACGAATTAAGCCGGTCGGGCACATGCTGTTCGTGCCCGACATCTCGATGTTTCACTATGGCAATGGTTTTATGATTTGCTATCGTCGCTTCATCATCGAACTCCGAAATGTCGGGCACGAACAGTATGTGCCCGACCGGGCTTCCGGGCTCGTTTTTTATTCGAGGACATCAACTACTAGAGATTCACGGTAAATAATGCCAAATACGAGTAACGCAACAACCACCTCGATAAGAACAGCTAAGCCTGTAGAACCCTGACAAACCCTCGTTAGTAACGGTAATATTACAGGCGTTACAACAAGTGACCAGATCAAAAAATAGGTAGCTGTAAGCCTATTGCTATTAGACTCTAATTTAACGCCACAAGCCGGGCATACAAAATGATTTCTGGTTTTTAAAATGCTGAATCCTTGATTGCAAACAGGGCAATTTATTTTGGGTACATTCATACAATTATCTATTTTTTACAGTTATTGTCACACGAAAGCTTGCAAGCCCCGTATACAGATGCCTTACAGGCAAGCCAAGCGGGAATTCCTCCTCTTGTTGCTGCGGCACCACAAACGATTCCAACCACAGTATTACATTGTGCATCACAAGACAATCCACTAAGTGGTAACGGCGAAAGAGGCCCATTCATCGGCAAACATCCTTGAGGCGGTGGTGTTTGTCCAGCAACACATTTAATTTTCTGACCACAAGCATAACAAGTAATATTTGGACCACAGGCAGGACAAAGCCCTAAAGAATCAATGTATATCAATGGATTTTGATTAGCATAAGCGAAGGTATTCGTCCCTCCCTTTAACCCAATCGGATCACTCTCAATATACCGCCCTACCTCCGGCTCATAATTCCTGAAGTAATTGTAATGCAACCCAGTCTCCCGGTCATAGTATTGCCCCGGAAAACGCAGGTTGTATTCAAAGGCTTGGCCGTCACTGTCCGGGTCTTCGTCAGGCTGGCCTAGGCCGAAGGCGTCACTGTCCCAGCGCCAGACCGGGGTGTGGGCGCTGTTCAGGATGACCCGCGGCGTGTTTAGGTGGTCGGCTTCAATGAAGTAGACCAGCGGCTGTTGCGTGACCGGGTCGGGTTTGACGACTGCGACCGGGGTGTCGCCGAGCCAGATGGTTTCTTGTCGGGCTGTGTTGTTTGAGTCGTATTCACCGATCAGATGGCCGGACGGGTCATAGACGTAGCGGTGCGGGCCGTTGGTGAGACTGGGGCCGGATTTGATGACGCGCTCGCCGATGCCGTTGTAGTAGTAATTTGTGGTGGTGCTGGACGTCACGGCTTGACTGAGGCGGCCTGCGGCGTTGTAGCGGTATGTCGCGTGACCGTCGCCGGTGCTATTGCCGGTCGCGTCGTAGCTGTAAGTGTTGGCAATCGGCCCGGCTGTGCTGAGCAGACGATTGCTGATCGCGTCGATGCTGTAGCTGTACGGCGTGGTATCGAGGGCGATGCCGGTGCGGTTGCCGTTGGCGTCATAGCTGTAGGCTTGGCTGCCGCTGGGGCTGATCTCGGCGGTCAGCCGATCCAGCGCGTCGTAGTCGAAGCTGCGGTTGTTGGTCGCCGTGCTGTGGCTGTAGGCGGTGATGCGTCCGGCGGCATCGTAGGTCAGGTTGCGCGTGTCCGGTGCCAGCGGGTAGGCGGCGATGCGCCCGTCGCTATCGAAGCTGCGCGTGTAGATTTCGCCGTTGCTCCAGGTCCAGCTTTTCGGCTGACCGAAGGGTTGGTAGGCGATAGTGCTGAGCAGCGGTTGGCCGTTCAGGGTTAGGGCGCTGATTTGACCTTGGGCATCGTAACTCGTGGTGATTTGCAGGCCGGACGGCAGGGTTTGTTGGTGTAAGCGTCCGGCGCTGTCGTAGCTGTACTGTAAGGTGTGGCTTTGGCTGTCGCTGTTAATCGTGGTGGTTTGGGTCTTGGTGATTAGCCTGCCGTATGGGTCATAGCTATAGGTAGTGTGGCCGCTTTCATCGGTCATTTGCGTCAGACGACCGATGCCGTTGTCGCCCTGGTCGTAAGTCCAGGTGATGTCGGCGGTCGGTGGGATGCCTTCGGCGCTGCTATGGGTTTTCAGGATCGGGCGGTTCAGTGCGTCATAGCTCGTGGTATGGACGCTGCCGCGCGCGTCGGTGCGGGTGATCTGGTTCCCGGCGGCATCGTAGCTATAGCTGAGCGCGCCGCGGTCCGGCGAGATTTCGCCGATCAGGTTGTTCAGACCGTCATAGCTGTAGTGCGTGGTGTTGTTGCGCGGATCGGTGACGGCGATGAGATTATCCCGTGCGTCCAGGTTGTTAGTGGTATGGCCGTTGTTGGGGTCGATGCTGTGGATGAGGCGGTTCAGCGCGTCATAGTCGTGTCCGGTGGCGTGTCCCAAGGGGTCGCTTTGGTCGCTGAGATTGCCCTGGGCGTCGTAGCCGTACTGCGTGGTCTGGTTGTCGGCGCCGATGCTTTTCGCCAGGCGGTTTAATTGATCGTATTCGCGGCGCTGGGTTTGGCTGAGTTGGTTACTCGGGTCGTAACGGTCTTCGCGAATACGGTTGCCCATCGCATCCAGCGTATAACGGATGGCGTTGCCCAGGCTGTCGCTGAGTTGGGTCAGGCGGTGCGCGCCGTCGTAGCTGTAGTTAAGGGTACTGCCGTCCGGTCGGGTCAGTTGCGTTACTTGGCCCTGGTTGTCGTAGGCGAGCTGCGTTGTTTCGCTACCGGTGCTGCGACTGATCAGGCGTTGGCGGCCGTCATAGGCGAGTGTGGTGACCAGGCCGTTGGCGTCGATGGTTTGTTCGGGCTGGCCGTGGGCGTTGTAGCGGCTGATCTGGGTGATTTGCCCTAAGGCGTTGGTGAGCTGGCTGATCTGACCGCGGCAGCCGAGGTGGCCGCCGGTGCAGAGCGCATCGGGCGGGTAGGAATCGGTGATGGTGACATCATTGACGTCGGTGCGCGGGCCGTCTTCGGTCTTTTGCTGGACGGCACCGGGGACGCTGGCTGAGTAGCTGTAGCTGGTGGTCCAGGTGCGGCTTAAGCCGGTCGCGGTATCGGTGCGGGTCTTTTCGATAACGTGGCCGTGCTCGTTATAGACCCAGCGGGTTTCCTGGCCGGGTTGAGTGATTTTAACCGGCAGGCGCAGAGCCGGATGCCATTCGGTTGTGATCGTGCGGGTGGCCGCGGTGGTGCTGCCTGCCGCGGTCAGGCCTTCGGTGCGGCTGGTTTCCAGGTTGCGGGTGAGATCGTACGTGTAGGTGGTGCGGTTGCCGTTGAAGTCGGTACGGCTGATGATGTTACCGTTAGTGTCGTAGCTGACGGCATTGTCCGCCGCGTTGCAACCGGCGCCGCCGGGTTGATTGGTGCCGGTGATGCGCGGTGTTTTAACAATGCTGCTGAAGTTATAGCTGTGCATAGCGCCCAAGGGGTTGGCGACGGTCGTGTTACCGGCGGCGGTGTAGTAAAAGCTATAGCGTTCGACAGCCTGGCCGCTGACGTTATTGACGGTGCCGATATGCTGGCTGCTGACCGCCCGGCCTTGGCTGTCGTAGGCGAAGGTGGCGTAACGGACGTTGTTTTCGTCGATGATGCCGGTCAGCGCGTGCGGGTACAGCGGGTTGGGCACGGTCGCGGAGACCGGCGGCAAGTAGGCGCTTTCGTTGTAAACATAGCGGCGGATGCTGCCGTTCGGGTAAGTGAAGGCGGTCAGGTTATCAAAGGCGGCGGGGTCGGTATAGGCGTAACTATAGATGCCGCCCGCCGGATCGGTCAGCGTCGCCAGTTGACCGTTACTGTTGTAGCTGAACTGGAGGCTGCGTCCGTAAGCGTTGCTGATGCGAATCAACAAACCGGGCCGCGGGGCAATCACCGGCGCGGTGCTGGCGTCGGACTAGCTGTAGGTGGTGGTCAGGCCGCTGCGCGTCCAGCGACTGGTCAATTGCCCCTGGTTGTTGTAGCGCTCGTGGCTGTCGTCTTCGCGGGTCAGCTCCCAGCGCCAGATTGACTGGCTGGCGGAGTCGGGGTTTTTAACGACGGTGATATGGGTGTCGGCCTTGGCGGTAATAGTGCCGTTGGCGTCTTCGTTGAACACCAGGTATTGGCCGTCGGGGGTGTAGAGATAGTGATTGACGGTGGTCAGGTCGCCGCTCATGATCGGCAGTTGGGTGTTAAACCATTTGCCGCTGAGCTGGTAAGTCCAGTTGTAAAAAGCGCCGCTGCTGCCGATGGGGTTGCCGGGCGTACCGGCAGCGCTCCAGCGGCTGGTCAGGATGGACTCGAAGCGTCCGGTAGAACTGCGGTAGGTGCGCGTGAAGCTGAGGCCGTCGGTCCCTGCCGTAATCGGTTTCCGGCTGGATTTTAATGCCGGTGGTGAGGTCGATGGGGTTGGCTATGGGGCATTGTTGCGGGCCGGGTGGGTCTTTGGGAGGAGATGTTTTTGGGCGGCATTATATCCATTGGTTCTGCTGGGTATGGTTGTCGCCCAGATAGACACTGGAATTGGGTGGACAGAGGTAACCCAGGCCGGTGCTAAAATAAAAGAAAGTCCCTGTCAATGAAGGAATAACGGTGTTGTAAGCCGGCGGGGAGTAGGCTGTTTTATTGCCATAACCACAACGGCCCGGATGAGGAACACCGTTAATGGATTGAACGGGATTAGTTGAACTGGTGCAGGGAGGGTACTGTTCACCGACAAAAAACGAATTTAACACGCACCCTGGTTTCAAGCATTTATTGAGTAAAATATTAGCTTTACAGGCGTCAACCAGTTCACTTAACGAACTGTAATAAGTCGGATTGGAACATCCCGCGTTATATCTCACTTGAGCCTTAATATCTCCCTCCTGAGGTACAGCGCCCCATGCTAATTCATTGAAAGCAAGGAGGATAAAGACATACAGTACCCCCACCCGCAACAACGGTAAAACAAAGCCAAACAGAGATATGTCGACAGGAAAATAAGCTGAGCGGAAAGGATAACGCGTCATTAAAGAAAATCCTGATACAGTGGCAGGCGATGGACCTAATATACCAGCATTTTATAGTGGTAATTTGTGACACAGGGCTGCATTTAAAAAATGGCTCAAGTATAGTCAACAAGCCGGTCAACTGAAGAAGCACGTAGAATTTGTTTTGTTGAATTGCCAACATCGTCACGTTTTATTATTTACCTGTCTGTAGAGCAGCGACTGTTGCAAAAACACCGATGGGGTGGGAACTCTATTTTATATTTCGCGACGCGGGAGCGTCTTTCACGGCATTCCCATTTATGCCCCAGAGGGCACGCTGGAGCGTGGTAACGACAAGTATCTTTTTGATTTTTAATACATATTCATAGCATAATGGCAGTAAAATAATACCTGGATAAAACTGCAATAGCAGATATTCATTTGCTCGACAAACTGAACACCACTTTAAGCCCCGGTTTGTTATCCAGCAGCGTAAGCGTTCCTTCATGAAGATTGGCTATGGCGGCCACGATGCTAAGGCCGAGTCCGTTACCGGGTGTGGAACGGCTCTTTTCAAGCCGGAAAAAACGCTGGAATACTTTTTGACGATGCTCTTCGGCAATGCCGGGTCCGTGGTCGGCGATGATAAGGTCGATCCGATTGCCGGATGATTGCAGGCCGACATGGATCGGTGTCTGTTCCGGCGTATGCACGATAGCGTTTTCCAGCAGGTTAAAGGCCAATTGTGTGAGCAGTTCTTTATCACCGATAATCGTTACATCCCTTTCAATGGATGAGTGGATTTTTTTGCCTTGCTCTTCCGCTACCGGATAAAGCGCTTCGGTGACGGAAGCAATAATGTGGCTGAGGTTGACGGTTTTAAAACCGCTCCGGCGGGAACCGGATTCAATCTGAGAAATTCTCAGCATAGCGGAAAAAGTGTCGAGAATCGTATCGACCTCGTCAATGGCGAAACCAATCCGTTCTTTGTACTGCTCTTCTGAAAGCGGCCTTTTAACGGCATACTCAAGCCTGAATTTAAGGTGGCTGATGGGGGTGCGCAAATCATGGGCAATATCGCTGGAGACTTGTTGAACATTCTCAATCAACGCGCCGATTTTATCCAACATCAGGTTCAACAGGATGGCGAGCCTGTCCAGTTCATCCCGGCTTTTTGAAACCGGGAGGCGGTGTTTCAGGTCACCGGCAATAATCATCTCGGTTGATGTGGTGATACGCTGGATTTTTTTGAGAAAAGTACGGCTGATATAAAAGCCGCCGATCATGCCCAGAAAAATAATCAGCATGAAGCCTTCTATAAAAGCTTTGATAATGGCGTTGCCGGCATTCTCGACGGTATCGCTATTGCGGCCTACAGCCAGCCAAAGCTGATCGGGCAGCGCCATGACCCTGACGCGGAGAAATTCTCCGGCGTTCGGTTCGGGGGTATTGACTGAAGGTTCCCGGATCACGGTTTGCCAGCCTTCGGCGGCTTGAAATTGAGCGAGATTTCCGGCAATTAAATTGCCGTTCCGATCGATAAGCCCGTATTCAAAAAAGCCGGGCGAGCGGCTGTCACTTACTTCGTCGATCTCGTCTTTCAGTTCGTCGATGTCGTCGGAATCATATTCGGCTTTCAGCCGATTTGCTTCAATCTCGATAGTGTTCTTAAGTTGTTGCTCCAGCGTATGATAGGTCAACCAATAAACCGTTTCGCCGACTACCAGGAATGAAACCAAGAAAAGGCCCAGATATAAAGCCGAGAGTTTAAAGCTGATGTTATGAACCAGACTAGGCAATTTCATCGATCATATAACCTGCGCCGCGAATCGTTTGAATAAGATCGGTTTTGTTCCCGGCATTCAGCTTGCCGCGCAAGCGACTGATATGGGTTTCGACAATATTGGTTTTGGGATCAAAATGAAAATCCCATACGTTTTCCAGTAGCATGGTACGAGTAACGACTTGCCCCGCGTGTCGGACCAAGTAGTCAAGCAGGCGGAACTCGGTGGGTTGCAGGTCGATAAGCTGACCGCCACGCTTGACCGTTCTTTTCAGCAGATCGATTTCAAGGTCAGCGACCTGCAATGCTTTCTGCTCCAGGATGCTCCGCGGCCTGCGCAGCAGCGCGTTTATCCGGGCGTCAAGTTCACTGAATGCGAACGGTTTGACCAGGTAGTCGTCGCCGCCCGCATTGAGACCTTCAACCCTGTCATCAATGCCGCTCATGGTGGTCAAGAACAGCACCGGAACATGAGCGCCGGCGCTACGCAAGGTTTTTACCAGGGTCAGGCCATCCAGGTGAGGTAGCATCCTGTCGACAACCAACAAATCATAATTGCCTTCTTTGGCCGACAGCAGGCCTTCATAGCCGTCCTTGGCCGAATCAACCGTATGGCCCGTTTCTTTCAGGCCGGCTGAGACATAATCCCGGGTTTGCCTGTCATCTTCAATAAGCAAAATTTTCATTGTGTCTTTCGTATGCCAAGGCATTCCCCCTCAATTGAAGTTAATCTTTCTCGTTTTCCGTATCCTTTTCATCGTCTTCAGCCGCTTCATCGGCCAGTGCGACTTTAAGGACTTTGCCGCTTATGCCGTCGACTTTGACTTCATGAACCTTGCCGTCTTTGATAACTTCAACTTCGAACTGGATAGTGCCGGCTTCATCGTCCACTTCAGCCTCAATGGCCTTGCCTCCGGTTTTTTGTTGCGCCGCTTCGATTGCTTCGGATAAAGTGATTTTGGCCTGGTTAAAAAGCAGTATTTCTTTGGCGTCCTTTTCCTTGGAATCATCGGCTTGCGCGAGGTTAACAGCCGCGCCGACCATCATAATGGTTATCAATAAGACGGGTAATGTTTTGCTGTGTTTAATGTTCATTTTTTGATCCTCATGGCTATCAGGCGGAAGTACCTGATTTCAGAAACAGGATAACGCGGATGACATTGCAGGAAGACTGCCAAAACATTACGATTTTGTAATGTTGCGTGTTGGGTGGGCTGTTGCCTGTTTTAGGAATGAAAATAAAATAACTTCAACAACCACACCATCATGGCGAATGAACAACTTGTCCAGGTTATTTAACTTTAATTCCTCAACAGTAACTACTCAGTCCCCCTCTCACTGGTTACCAAGTTCAGCTCTCATCGTTATACACAACTCGACGTAGGCCGGAATAAGTCTGTCCGCGCATTAGCGCAGGACAGACGTTTCCGGCGCTTCGAAGCCACGTAATGCCGGAAACACACGCCCTTGCTGACGCCGGGCATGCTTATTCCGGCCTACTTTCAAGTCTTGAACCGACTTGTATATAACGATGAGAGTTCCGCTTGAGAACCCAAGTCCTAGAAGCTCCAGTTTCGACAATTCTGGAAGCTGGAGCTTCCAAGACCGCATTCCCAAGCTGGAGCTTGGGAACGAGCTGAGTCGAATACCCGGCTGAAAAGGCGTTTCAATTACAACTCGATACGAATGCCGAGCTCCACGACCCGATCGACAGGGATTTTAAAAAACTCAATGGCGCTGGACGAATTATGGAATAAAAACCTGAACAAGCCCCTGCGCCATTTCGGCATTGGACTTTTGTTACGAAAAGACACCTTCTCGCTACCGATGAAAAAAGAGGCGCTTTTGGGATCAATATCCAGGCCTTCCTTTACACAGAGTTGCAATGCGCGGCGCACGTCCGCGTTTTGCTTGAAGCCGTAATACAGTTTCACCCGGTAAAAACTTTGGTTTTTTCCGAAAGTCCTGATTTTGACCTGGTGCGCTTCGTCAACGTAAGGGTCGTTGGTCGTAACAATGGTCAATACAATAATGCGTTCATGCAAGACATGGTTATGTTCAAGGTTGTGCAACAGCACCTGAGGCACACCGTGCAAGCTTCGAGTCAAATAAATCGCCGTACCCGGCACCTTCGCCAATTTACCGTTTATTTTCTCTTCCAGGTCCTCGAATAAGGTTCTTCTCTCATCCATATAGGCTGACAGCAGCTTTCGCCCCTTAATCCAGGTCGTCAATATCAGAAACAGGACCGTTGCAACCACCAGGGGCAGCCAGCCGCCGGTCGGTATTTTCAGGCTGTTGGAAGAAAAAAACAGCAGGTCTACAAATAAAAACGTCGACAGGAAGGTAATGCTGGTGGCTTTTGTCCATTTCCATAACGCCTGGATAATGATGAAGGCCAACACTGTGTCAACAATCATCGTACCGGTCACCGCAATACCGTAAGCCGACGCCAATGCCGAAGAGGATTGAAAACTGAGTACAAGTACGAAAACCAGGCTCATCAACAGCCAATTGACGGCGGGCACATAGACTTGTCCCATTTCATCACCGGAGGTATGCAGAACATTCATGCGCGGACAGTAACCCAGTTGTATGGCTTGCCGGGTGACTGAAAAGGCGCCGGAAATTACTGCCTGAGAGGCGATCACGGTCGCCATCGTGGATAGAATCAGCAAAGGGTACAGCGCCCAGGTCGGCGCCAGTAAATAGAAAGGGTTTTGTATCGCTTCGGGGTGGCTGATCAACAGCGCGCCTTGGCCGAAATAGTTCAGTAACAGCGCCGGAAATACGAAACTGAACCAGGCGTAACGGATCGGTTTCAGGCCGAAGTGCCCCATATCGGCATATAACGCTTCCGCGCCGGTGATCGCCAGCACCACGGAACCCATAATCAAAAAGCCGTGCCAGCCCAATTCCACCAGCAAATGCACCGCGTAATATGGGTTAAGGGCCATCAACACGCCCGGTTCATGGATGATATTAATCACGCCCAGCACGGCAAGCAAAGCAAACCAGAAGCACATGACCGGCGAAAAGATCTTACCGACCTTGCCGGTGCCTTTTGCCTGAATAATAAACAGTCCGCCCAGCACAGCAACGGTAATCGGCAATACATAATCGGCCAATGACGGGGCGATGATTTGCAAACCCTCAACGGCACTGAGCACCGAGATTGCCGGGGTGATGATGCTGTCGCCGTAAAAGAGCGAGGCACCCAGCAAGCCGATAGTGACAATAAAAGCCATTCTTTTCGGATTGTCTTTAGAACCCTGCAGCGCCAGCGCCATTAACGCGATAATACCGCCTTCGCCCTTGTTATCGGCGCGCATGATAAAAATCGCGTATTTGACCGTTACCACCAATGTCAATGACCAGGAAATCAACGACAACACACCCAGCACATGGGTTTTATCAATGCTTATGCCGCCGTGAAATACTTCCTTAAGCGCATACAAGGGACTGGTGCCGATGTCGCCGAAGACCACGCCGATAGCGCCCAGCGCTAAACCTGCCAATTGTTCTTTGGATTGAGTTTGAGAATTTGAGGACATTTTAGGTAATTAATCCGACACTGAATAAATATTTAAGAAAATCCTAAGGCATGAGTGCGTAAGATTAGCAGCGGTGTTTGCTTATTATCTCAAGAAAACACCGATTGCAGGCGGGTATTTGACTGAAGGGCTTAAAAATAGCGGGCGTTTATCCAGAAATGCACGGCGATGCTGGCGAAATAGCCTAATAGAATAACAGGCAGCCAACGCATGTGAAATGCGAAAGTATAGCCTTCCTTGATCTGGCCGAGCAAGGCGACGCCGGGCGCCGATCCGATCGCCAGCAGACTGCCGCCGACACCGAGGGTTAAGGTCAGCAACAGCCATTGACCGGGCGGCAGGTCTGGATGCATGCTTAATACAGCAAACATTAAGGTGCCGTTATCGATAAACGCCGATGACAGGCCGATCATGATATTCGCAAGCGTGGGGCTGATCTGGCCGAACAGGAAATGGGCAATGGCGTCCAGATAGCCGATGAAGCCGAGAGCGCCAATGATCATCATCGCGCCGTAAAAAAACAGCAAGGTATCCCATTCCACATTGCCGACATTCTTGAAGACATCAAAATCCTGTTTCCTGTTATCGACCGGCGCTTCCACTCCGAAAAGCTTGTAAACATGGGCAAAGTCGCTTTTGACTTCTTGTGCCGTCTTGGTCAGGTAAAAACAGAAAAACTGTAATAAGCCGAGGCCTGCCATCATGCCTGCGGCAGGCGGCAGTTCCAATACGACGTTGGACCAGACAGTGATGCTGAGAGTCACGATGAAGAGGAATATAACCCGTTTGCTGCCGCGGCGAAGCCAAACGGTGCTGGTTGAAGGGTTCGGGGTTTCTTTGGGAACAAAAAAATGCATGACGACGGCAGGTACGAAGAAATTGACCAGGCAGGGCAGCCCCAATGAGAAAAACTCATGAAAAGGCAGTATTTTGTGTTGCCAGACGAACAGGGTCGAAATACCGCCCAAAGGACTGACCGAACCGCCGGCATTGGTCGCCACGACGATATTGACGCAAGCCAGGGCGACGAATTCTTTCTTGTATTTGCCAACTGCCGCCGCCACAGTGCCCATTAAAAGGCCGACCGCCATACCGCTGATAACGGTGGAAAGCAGGAAGGCAAGTACGCCGGTAATCCAGAACAATTGCCGGTAGCTGTATTGCCGGCTTAGCAGCCAGATCCTGAGGCCATCGAACACACCGCGTTCCTCCATCGCATTCAGGTAGGTCATCGACACCAGGATAAACAACAGCAATTCGACATAAGCCAGCAGGTTGCTTTCAAAGGCGACTGCGGCAACTTTGGCTTCCCCGTGCAAGGCATAGTAAATACAGATCGCAAACCACACCACCGCCGAACCCAACACCATCGGTTTGGATTTGCGCAGTTCGATGATGTCTTCCGACATCGCCGCTACGTAGGCCAAAACGGTAACGGCTATGGAAAGATAGCCGATGACATGATGGGTCAGGCTCAACGGCTTGGCTGTATTTAACAGTTCCGGCGCATCGCCGGCAAATGCCGCAAGGGGCAGTAGCAATGACGTGAAAGTTAATAACTTTAATAAATGGCAGTTCATTTGTTTCCAGAATAATTATGTTATCGAGATGTCGGCAGGGGTAACTGGCCGCGCTTTAGAAAACAGCGGTGAAACCGGATCATTTAGTTTTCCCCTTCATACAGACGGTAACCTACACCGGCTTCTGTCAGCAGGTATCGAGGGCGAGCCGGGTCGGCTTCCAGCTTGTGGCGCAGTTGGCCCATGTAAATTCGCAAGTAATGGCTGTGCTCAATATGAGACGGCCCCCAGACCTTTTCGAGTAATTGCCGGTGCGTCACGACGAATCCGGCGTGGCGCACCAATACGCAGAGCAAGTTGAATTCGATGGGTGTCAGGCTAACCTCCTGAGTCCCTACAAAAACCCGGCGTCGGGTCAGCTCTATTTTCAATTCACCGACCTGGAAAATCTCCTGGGCGCCACCGGGTACTTTGGCAACGCGCCTGAGCAAGGCCTTGATGCGCGAGGCAAGTACGGCCGTACTGAAGGGCTTGGTGAGATAATCATCGGCGCCGTTATCCAGCGCCTGGGTAATTTCGCTTTCCTGATCACGAGCCGAGAGCACAATGACGGGCACCTCCGACCACTTGCGAAGGCGACGGATGACTTCTTGTCCGTCAATATCCGGTAGTCCCAGATCAAGAATGACCAGACTGGGCTGACTGTTGCGGGCTGCGATCAAGCCTTCCTGGCCGCTGGTGAAGCCAAGCACCCGGTAATTCTGAGTTTCCAACGTCGTGCTCAGCAGCCTCTGAAATTGCGGATCATCTTCAATAAGCAGCAGTAAGGGACTCATGGCTTTCATAATATCGGCTCCTTTTCTTCCGGATCGACAATGGGAGGATAATCCTGAATCGGCAAATGCAGTTGCAGCAATGCGCCGCCACCGCTACGGTTAGTCGCCTGAATGTCGCCGCCATGGGCTTCAACGATAGCCCGACAGATGGATAGCCCCAGACCCACACCGCTTTGCGCGCTTTCCGCATTGACACGGAAAAATTTGTCAAAAACCTTATGCTGCAAGCCTTCGGGGATTCCCGGCCCTCTATCGGCGACAGTTATCGACAAACCGAGCGGCGTCGTTTGCACGGAAATATCGATGGGCAATCCGGCAGGAGAATATTTGTCGGCATTGTCCAGCAGGTTAACCATGACTTGTTGCAGCAGGACGGCGTCGATATGAATCAAGGCCAGATTGTTTGCCATCTGTATATTGACCTGCCTGTTTGCCAGTTTTTTGTCGAGTCGGCGCAAGGCGCTACCGATAATTTCCTCGGGTGCGTACCATTGCCGGTTGAGTACCACTTCACCGGCTTCCAAGCGCGCCATTTCTAGAATTTTGATGGTCAGGTCGGACATGCGTTGGGATTCCTCACTGATCACGGCCACCAGTTTTCTTCGGCTGCCTTCATCCAGCCGATCTTCGTCCATTTCCAATGTGCAGGCGGCACCGATGATAGTCGCCAGTGGGTTTCTCAAATCATGGGAAATACTGCTGAGGAGTGAGTTGCGCAGCGTTTCGGCCTGCATTTTCAAGGTCGCCTCCTTGGCCTGTTCCGCCGCGTTAGCCCTCTCCAGCGTATGAACGATCTGATTTACATAGGTGTCCAGCAATTGCCGTTGCTCCGGCAGGAAGATTTGACGTAAATCGGAGGGTTCAAGCGCGAGAACCCCGATCGTGCCGGTTGAACCATTGAGGGGTATGTATAGGGTCGTCTCACCGGATAGCGTATCGGTTTCATTGCCCGCTGTCTGTCCATGCTTAAATGCCCGTCGAGCCACGTCCAGGTCGGCTCCACGCAAAGAAATCTCCAGCGGGACGGCATCGGGGTAACACAACGCGCCATTGCGATCAGGGAACAAGAAGGTGTTTCGTCCACCGAATTCGGCATGGATGTGACGCACACCGATTTCGATAATCTCGGTTTCCAGATGGGCTTCGGCCAAGGCCTTGCTCAATCGATACAGCGACGATGCGCGCCGCTCCCTGTGTTCGGCCACGAGCGCTTGCCGACGGACATTTTCCGCCAGTTTGCTGGTCACCGTACCGACTACCATTGTGACCGCCAAGCCGACCAGGTTTTCCGGGTCGGTGATGGCAAAAGAAAAAATCGGCGGAGCGAAGAAATAGGCAAAAGCGGCGGCGTTGGTTAATGACGCCAGAATGGACGGCCAGAAACCAAAGCGGATAGCGACAAAAAATACACCCAGGAGATAGAACATCAGGATGTTGCTGGATGTGAGAATTTCCCGAAACGGCCAGTCCATTAACGTCAATAACAACGGAATGACTATGCCGCCAAGCAAATGCCTGTAACGGTGATCAGTTCTTTGAACGATAACCGGGTTATAAGGCGATTCGGCGGTATGTCGCAAGATATGCTCCTTATCATGACCGGGAAAATAAAAACCTGAGCCTAACTTATTCATGGAATATCTGTACTCTGATGGATTTTATGGTTCCCATGGCTAAACTCTTTGTAACTACTGAAATCCCTACCGCTGGTTGCCAAGCTGGAGCTTCACTGCCATTAAGTTAAGAAAGAAAGCTCCCTCTCCCTCCGGGAGAGGGTTGGGGAGAGGGGAATAGATTAAGGAAAAAATGCTTTTAAAATCCCCCTCTCCCTAGCACTCTGCCCCGAAGGGGACTCAATCGCTTATCTTAATGGCAGTGAAGCTGGAGCTTGGGAACGAGCTCAGCACTTACAATTATGTTTACTATTAATCGAAGCGTCATAGTAGAGTTTTCGGTATCAATATTTCGTAAGAATACGGCTACCATCAGGAAATAGATCGTTTTATTACTGGAGATAAATGATTAGTCCGTCTGCCATGACCGGAATTTAAAATATGTCTGGCTGACCTTGTGATCTATTCCATCAAACTCCCTATCAGGATAACGAGGGATGAAATTGATGCTTGGGAACACGGTGGCTGGTAATACTCCACATCACCAAGTATGCAATAGCCGTTAAACTTGCGTATTTAGGCAAGTTTCATTCGAGATTCGGTAACTCGTTCGGGGGGACGAGAACGCGAATAGAGCGGGCGAGACCTGGCGTTCGTTCAATGTAGCCGCCTGCTTCTAGTGTAAGAATCATTTGATGCACAGTCGGGGGCGACACTTTGAAGTATTTTTGGATATCTGCCTCAGCTGGCGGGCGGCGGTTGATCTTGTCGTAATAGTAGATAAAAGCCAGATATTGGCCTTGTCGGGCAGTAAAAGCTGTATGCATTGTGGCGGCTAATGAGTTGACAGTTAATGATTATTATCAGTCCGCTCGGGTAATAGTTTTATCGTTGCAGGATGACGGAATGACGGTGACTAATTATAAGACACTTGTTATTGAAATATCGAAATGTCGGGTATAAGCAGCATGTGCCTGAATGGGCCTCATTTTGATCATACCTCGCTCATAATTATTCAGTCCTCCCTCTTTGAATAAGAACTATGTATTTATTTTCAATAGAATTAAAGTACTGGCTCCCAAGCTCCGGCTTGGGAGCCCAACTCAGAGAAGCTCCAGCTTCGAGAATTCTGGAAGCTGGAGCTTGCAGGGCCGCATTCCCAAGCCGGAGCTTGGGAGCGAGGAAATCATAATTTAAACCTACAACTGTAATCAGTAGCTAAGATACACTAACGCAAAAAATTCCGGCTACAGGAGATTTCGTCAGTGAGCATAATCAATCAATCTAAATCCATCGTCTGGCTGCATTTGTCCGACCTGCATTTATGTAAACCCAAAACAGGCTGGGATGCCCACCGGGTTATGAAGCCTTTAATCAGGGATTTAAAGCGCATGGAAAATGATCACGGTTTGCTGCCGCAACTGATGTTTTTTACCGGCGATGCGGCATTTGGTAATTACGGTTCCGGGCCGGGTTCCACGTTAGCCGAGCAATATCGCGATGTCGAAACGTTTCTTACCGGAGTGCGGGCAGCGTTTAGTGCAGAAATCCCAAAACAAAACCTGTTTTTGGTCCCAGGTAATCACGATGTGGATCGTGCCGAAGTGACGGAATTAGAAATTGAATGGATAGAAAATAAGGCCAATACGGAAAGTGTGACCCAGCTTATTAAAGAAAAGAAAAAAGCATGGAAGCAATATATGGATAGATTAAAGGTGTATCGTCAGTTTTTGGAAAACAACGCCTACACACATTTGCTTGACGATCCCGAACGACTCATCTATTCACAGATCAGGGAATTTCATGGGATAAAACTCGGCATTGGTGGTTTTAATTCCGCCTGGAATTGCAGCCGCGAAAAGGAAAAAGGCAAGCTCTGGTTAGGTGGTGATTGGCAAAACGGCACTATCGTTGAGAGCCTTGACATTGAAAATGCCGATCTGAAATTGGCGCTCATCCATCACCCGCCCGGCTGGTTTGTCGAACAGGAAGATGTCTTGATACGAAGTCAAATGGCACGGGATTTTGATTTTTTCCTGCATGGTCACGAGCATCAAGGCTGGGTCAATGCCATAAACAACCGTCATGTTCGTATAGCTGCTGCCGCCAGCTACGAAAAGTCTGATCAGGAAAATGGTTATAACTTTGTGCGTTTGAACCTGGAAACCGGCGATATGGAAATCTGGTTACGGAAATTTGACGGGCATGGCGGTTGGATTCCTCGTGTCATAGAGGATATGGAGAACAATAATGGGTTATGGTTAATTAAGAATTTTCAGCCCATATTGAGCTTGATTTCTACAAAGCTTCCTAATGATAATCCGTCCCTGGTTTCAACAAAAGGCTTAACAAGTCCAACGGCTCTTACAGTTTCTGAACAGGTTAGGGCTGAAGTACGCGAAGAGATTAGGAAAATTATCCCTAACCCTGACATGGATAGGATTGGAAAAATTTTGCATGCAAAATTCAAGAAACATACTGAGAAGGATAAAACTCAGACAGAACTTGAGATTTATTTGGTTCCATACGAAATTGAACCATTTCCAATTATTTCGATAATTGATGAGTGGCATACAATAGTAAAAAATTGGCTCGAAGTCGTCCAGTATGAACCACCAAAGCTCTTAGAGCATGCAATAAGAGTTTCGAAAGATATCATGGAATGGTTGTTAAGGCTCGCCGTACCGGATGCCTGGGTTTTATCGCAACCAGATAATAGCCTTAATTCCTCAATTAAACCTACAAAGGGGATACCTGAAAACCATACTATCTGGGCAGAGATTGGAAATGGCCGTTTATCAGCAACGCGACCTTCTTTAGAGTTTGTTGAAGAAGATTATGAAGTTCGTGCCAACAGGCAAATTTGCCATACTGAGTTAGATTATCCAGACTTGGAGTCTGGTATGTTTTCTGAAGATTATTTACAGAAAGTTCTGCAAATCATTTGGAAAAAAGTAACTCGGAACGATAAGTTTCCGACGACTAAAGAAATGTTAGCAAACTTACCAAAAATGTTAGAGCGGAGATTCAAAGATGGGGAACGTTATAATATAACAATCCCTTATGAGGATTATTCAGCCATGTCAAAAAATCCAATTTGGAATGAACTTGGTAAAATTTTTGAGCATTTCGGTATTTTTGTATATGGCACAGGCTTTGGCGACCGAGTCTTGATAGTTCCTGAAAGTGACTTGCTGGTTTCAATCAAAGAGTTTCTCTATTTATTAAGCAAATACCAATCAAAATGACACTTTATTCTACCAGCAATCCCCTAACTCTCCCCAAACTAGGCTCCTGGCCAGAAAGCACCCATCTCTTCGAAGAACAACACGGCTACGCGCTGATGGCCGCGGAAGCCGCCGGTCGGCCTTTATTGTTGCGCGGCGAACCCGGCACCGGCAAAAGCCAATTGGCGCGGGCGGCGGCGGTAGCGACAGGCCGCTTGTTTTTATCCGTGGTTGTGAACGCGCGCACCGAATGCGAAGACTTGCAATGGAAATTCGATGCCGTGGCGCGCCTGGGCGAGGCGCAGATTATGGCTTCGGTGCCGGACTCGGAGCGGCTTAGCCGTTTGGAGCCGGCGCGCTTTCTCAGCCCCGGCCCGCTGTGGTGGGCGTTGAACTGGCATTCCGCTGAAGCACAGTTCAAGTATTGCAGCAATCCAAGTGATCCGGTTCCAGATAGACCCGAAGGCTGGGAACCCGGTCAAGGCAGTGTGTTGTTGATTGACGAAATCGACAAAGCCGATACCGATTTACCGAATAGCCTCCTGGAGACCTTGGGTAACGGTGATTTTAAAGTGCCCTATATGGGTGGTTCGGTGTGCCGGGAGACTGAAGTCCCCGCGCCGCTGGTTGTGATTACCACCAATGAAGAACGCGAATTACCGGCAGCCTTCGTCCGCCGTTGTTTGGTGCTGCCGTTGACGCTGCCCGACAATAAAGATGACTTGATTGAATTCCTGTGCCGTCGCGGTGAAGTACATTTTGCTGATCTGTGCAGCGCCGATGTGCGTCAACGCGCCGCGGAATTATTGGTTGAAGACCGCAACGCTGTCGAACCGGGACAACCCAGACCCGGACAGGCCGAATACCTTGATTTGCTCAGAGCCATTAGCGGCATGGCGACAACGGAAAAGGAACAGCTTGAATTGCTGAGCATTTTGCGCCGTTTCGTTTATCGCAAAGCCAGTACGTAAATCGGCGATGACGACCTTAGTTAACCGCGCCGATTTATTGGCTTGCCTTAAGCACTGTGATGAGAGCCGGATAGACGAGTTTGCGGCTATTTTGGGCTATGCGGTTATTGAAAGCTCAAAAAATGTCGATGCTGTTGGGATAGTTGGCAATATTGCCATTACTGCGACACTCAATTCGATGATGAGTGTAGGGACTGTCAATACCAACCAGGCCCGTTTCCTCCACGTCATCGCCCACCGCCGCTTCAAAGACGATGAAGTCATTACCGAACAACCGCTTTGGTATCAAGAAGCGCAACCCTACCAAGACAATGATGCCGATTTAAAAGCCCCTGAAGGTCTTAGCCCACCCAAGCAAAAACCGCTGATGGCCTGGCGCAGGCTGTGGCCGTTTCTAAAACTGGCTTTGGGTGCCAATACTCTCAGTCACAAACCCGACTTGCCGCGCATCGTAGATCGCATCGCCAGAGGCAAACTGTTACGCCGTTTGCCCAAAGCCAAACGCAAAGGCTGGGCAAGTCAGGCGCAACTCGTCATCGATTTTGATCCGTCTTTGCTGCCGTTTTGGGCGGATTTTAACGGCTTGCACGAACAGCTTGCCGATCTGCGCGGGCAAGCAGGATTGAATGTGCTGGCGTTTCCCGATGGCGATCCCTTCGGCGCTTGTTGGCATAACACCTCAGACGGCTGGCGCACCATAAACCGTTATAATCCGCCGCAGGCCGGCGCACCGGTATTGGTTTTAAGCGATTTGGGCTGTAACGAAGTGAGTGAGCAACGGCGCATGCGCTGGCGGCGATTCGGTGCGCAACTCGCCCGTAGCGGTTGCCGCCCGGTGGCGTTAATGCCCAGTCCGCCGCGCTGGTGGGATGCCGAATTGACCCAAGTGTTTATTGCCGTCTATTGGGATAGGGCCGTTCGCCCGCCGCAACGCCTGACCGGCAAGACCGCCTACACGGCAAGCGCAAAACCCGAACGCGATAATCCGGCCACCGAACAATTGCTGAGCTTGCTGGCGACTGCTGTGCGTATCGAACCGGCCTTGCTGCGCGAGGCTCGTTTTCTGTTCCCGGCAAAGGCAATGGATGTCGGCGCTGAATTCGCGGCGTGGAACCACCCGGCGCTGCAAACTACACCGCTGGCCTGTTATTTCCAGCCCTCGCAAGTGTCTCATTACCGTGACCGCCTGCGCGATGATCCTGATTTAAGCACCGAACAAAAACAGCAAATAGCCGAATTGCTTAACAAACATCATGCCCATTTGTCGCCGGTCATTCATTACGAAGAGCAACTGGCGCTTGCTGAATTGTTGGTGCAAGCAAGCCCTGATAACGCCGAACGCTTTGCCCAACGTCTGGCAAAAACTGTCGGTGAGTCGGAAGGCGAAATCAGCGACATCGCTATGCAGTGGTTAAGTCGTGTGGCGCTCAGGCAAGAAGAGCAGGACGCATTTTGGAATAATCCCTACCTGTCTACGGCCTTGGTTGCTGCATATAAAAAAGACGGTGTAACCCACTTGCCGAAGGCCATAAGCCTGAAAAAATTCGCCTGGATGCTTGGCGCCAAGCCGCCTGTGGATAGCCAGATTGTTCAATGCGGTCAGGAGTTGCTGCTTACCGATGCAGCGAGGGGCAGCCGTATTGGCAGCCTGCGCCATAGCACGGACTACCTGCAAATCGAAACCGACGCCGAACACGGGGCGCGTTGGTATACCTTTGACCAGCCGATAGCTATCACGCCTGGGCAACCCTTGCTGATTCGCAGCGACCGCGAAGAACTGACTTTAGAATGGTTGACCATGCCTAGTTGGGCTGAGGTCATCGGCCAAGACCGTTACGGCCTCTATGCCGACCTTAACCTGAACGGCATCGTGCAACGCTTTCGCTGGATTGCGCCGGGTACGTTTATGATGGGATCGCCCGCTTCGGAACCGGAGCGATTACGTTGGGAAACACAGCACGAAGTGACGCTAACTCAAGGCTATTGGTTGGCCGACTCCGCCTGTACGCAAGCGCTATGGAGGGCGATCATGGATGACAACCCGAGCGAATTCAAAGATGATCTCAACCATCCGGTAGAAAACGTCAGTTGGAACGATAGCCAACGGTTCATCGAACGTTTGAACACTAACTTTACCAGTCTTGACGTCCGTTTGCCCACCGAAGCCGAATGGGAATATGCTTGCCGGGCAGGAACCAACACTCCGTTTTCGTTCGGCGACAATATCACGCCTGAGAAAGTTAATTACAACGGTAATCATCCCTATGTGGGCGATAAAAAAGATATATATCGTGAAAAAACCGTACCGGTGAAATCGTTACCGGTTAATCCCTGGGGGCTTTATGAAATGCACGGCAATGTCTGGGAATGGTGCGAAGATTGGTTTGGCGATTACCCAAATGAAGCAGTGGTCAATCCAACGGGCGCGGAGACTGGCGATGTCCGTGTCATGCGTGGCGGCTCCTGGCACAACTACGCAGGGGGCACGCGTTCTGCTAAATGCCACTGGAACGCCCCCGACCTCCGTATCAAGTTCATCGGTTTTCGTCTTGCTTTGGGTCGAAAAGACGCATCCAGTCCGGCAGGTAAAGAAGGCGGGTGGCCGGACGGACAGCCGCGCGGTAGCGGCGGCGGTCAAGCCGGACACAGCACGCCGGACAGCAACAAGAAAGGTAACAAAAAATCATGAAACTTCAGTTTTTTACCATTCCCGCCAAGTGGCCCGAAGAAGTGCAACTCGCTATCAATGCTTTTTGCAGCCAACATCGGGTGATGACCGTTTCTGTGGTAGTACTGGTTCCCAAGCTCCGGCTTGGGAACCCACACCTGAGAAGCTCCAGCTTCGAGAATTCCGGAAGCTGGAGCTTCCAGCACAGCATTCCGAAGCCGGCTTGCGAACGAGGATTAACTCCGTAACCAAAACAACTTATCGCCATGCCCAGAAGTCGCTACCGCATTACACAAAAAAACTATCCGCATTTCATGACCGCGACAGTCAATCATTGGTTGCCCTTATTCACCCGCACCCAGACGGTAGACATCGTGCTGGATTCCTGGCGCTTTCTGCAGCGGGAAGCGGACTTTGAGATTTATGGTTATGTCATCCTGGAAAACCATCTGCATCTGATAGCGTCGTCTCAGGACATCGGCCATGATATGCAGCGGTTCAAATCTTACAGCGCCAGGCGTATTATCGATTATCTGGAGCAAAGCGAGGCCAAGCGCATGTTGGAGATGCTGGCGATGTTCAAGCGTGTACACAAGATCGAGAGCCAATATCAGGTGTGGGAAGAGGGCAATCATCCGCAATTGCTGGAATCGGAACAAATGATGCGTCAGAAGTTGGATTATATTCATCAGAATCCTGTGAAACGCGGCTATGTCGATGTGCCGGAGCATTGGCGCTATTCCAGTGCGCGCGATTATGCCGGGCAAGCAGGGTTGATTGATGTGGTGAAGGCTTGGTGAGCAGGGCTTGTTTTGCTGGGTTCTGCGTAACTGCTCAGCGGGTGATTCTCGTTCCCAAGCTCCGGCTTGGGAATGCGGTCTTGGAAGCTCCAGCTTCCAGAATTCTCGAAGCTGGAGCTTCTCGAGTTTGGGTTCCCAAGCTGGAGCTTGGGAACCAGAGTAATGCGCGGCTATGTCGATGTGCCTGAGCATTGGCGCTATTCCAGTGCGCGTGATTATGCGGGGCCGAGCAGGGTTGATTGAGGTGGTTAAGGCTTAGTGAGTAGGGTTTGTTTTGTTGGGTTCTGAGTGACTGCTCAGCGGGTTTTCAAGTTGATCCTCGTTCAATCCTCGTTCCCAAGCTCCAGCTTGGGAATGCAGTCTTGGAAGCTCCAGCTTCCAGAATTCTCGAAGCTGGGGCTTCTCGCGTGTGGGTTCCCAAGCCGGAGCTTGGGAACCAGGGCATGAGTTATTTTGCATGGAGACATTAGACACGAAGCTCCGGCTTCATCAATTAGATTAAGTTCAGGTGATAAAGTGATGGAAATACAACAAGACACGAAGCGCGAACTTCAGGCCAAGCTTACCAAGCGGAATTTAAGAACCGGAGGCGCATAACACAATGAACCCTGCATTATTGCCACCTCGATTCCCTGCGCCCTGGGCTTCTGAATGGGGCGAAGACCGGGCTTATGGCCTGTTCATGATTTTGGAGGTTAACGGCGTCCGCCAATGGTTTCGGTGGCTGCCCCCCGGTACGTTTATGATGGGTTCGTCGGAAACAGAAGCGGAGCGTTACGACGATGAAACCCAACATCAAGTCACGTTAACAAAAGGTTTTTGGCTGGCCGATACCGCCTGTACTCAGGTGCTTTGGCAGGCTGTCATGGGTAGTAACCCCAGCCGGTTTCAGGATAATCCCGATAATCCCGTGGAAACCGTCAGTTGGGACGACGTTCAACTTTTTCTTGAACGCTTAAACGCAATGTTCCCGTCTTTGAACGCCCGCTTGCCGAGCGAAGCCGAATGGGAATACGCATGCCGGGCAGGGGAAAATACACCGTTTTCGTTCGGTGATAATATTACGCCGGAGCAGGTTAACTATGACGGCAACTACCCCTATGCTGAAGGTAAAAAAGGGCTGTATCGGGGAAAAACGGTGCCGGTCAAATCGTTACCTTCAAATCGTTGGGGACTCTATGAAATGCACGGCAATGTTTATGAGTGGTGTGCGGATTGGTTTGGAGATTATCCGGTGGAATCGGTGCCCGATCCGATTGGGCCGAAGCAGGGCGTTCACCGTGTGTTGCGAGGCGGTTCCTGGTCCCGCCTCGCCTGGTACACGCGTTCTGCTAACCGCAGCAGGGGCGTGCCCGGCTACCGTGACCTCGACATCGGTTTCCGTCTTGCCCTAGGTTGAAAAGGCGCATCCAGTCCGGCAAGGCAAACAGGTAGGCGGTGTCCGGCTTGACAGCCGCGCGGTAGCGGCGGCGGTCAGGCCTTACACAGTAGGTGGGATGAAAAAACCGTTGGCGCTCGTTTCCAAGCTGGAGCTTTGGAACCAGTATTCACTTCATTAAGGAATGTGTAGGAGATTACGTGAGTAAAGGATTCCCCTCTCCCTAACACTCTCACTGAGGGAGAGGGAACCAGTTCTACAAGTTATTTCGTGTTCATTCCAAAGTATTCACTATGCCAAGCATCAGCGCCGCCAGTTCGTGAGCGCAAACGGTTTTATCGCCAGCCTCTGAGTTTGCATCAGGCCGGGCTGTTTTCCAGATAAAGTAGTCCGTGTCTCCGTCGGGTTCACCTAATTGCGCATAGACAGTGGCCATGATCGGAACATGGTCGCCATACCAGCATAGAATGCCTTCGCGGGCTTTTTCCGGGGTTGTCTCGTTATCATGGCCTAAGCGGGAATGCAGCAAGCCTTCCTTGAGACGCTCTATCATCAGATCGGCATTGTTTAAATGACGCAGGTACACGGTCAGGTCTTCGCAACCGGCATGGGGTGCTTGATGATAAAAAACCGCATGATCGTCGGGATTAGATTGCTCAAGATGCAGCGGGCCGTGGTTTTCCATTGTGATCACAAAGATAAACACGGGTTGGTTAGCGTCCTGAGCCGCTAACAGTTCGTTGATCTTGTCGGCCACGGCAAGATCGCCGATGTATTGACCGCTTTTTTGCTGCGCGTCAAAGCTGTTGATGTCTATAAATTGATCAAAACCCAGGCGTGGGAATACCCGGTCACGCAGATAGAAGCCGGCAGGGTAGGGGTGTATGCAGACTGTTCGGTAGCCGCGTTGTTTGAGATGGCTGGCGAGCGTCGGGATGCCTTGCCCGGCGAGCAAACGGTAGGGGTTAAAGCGATGAATGCCCAGTTGATCGGGCGGCAGGCCGCTGAGAAATGCGCATTCGGTGCGCACGGTATTGGCGCCCCAGGCCGGTACCTGCAAACGTCCGTGGTAGTCGGACTCGGTTTTTATCCGGTCAAAGTGGGTTAATACAGTTGGTTTGATGTTGTTCGACAGGGGGCGCGGATCAAAAAATGACTCGCTTTGCACGACGACGATATGGGGCCGTTTCGTGTCATCGGCAGGTTCAGGCGGATTTTGGAAAGGGCTGCCGCTCAGGTCTATTTCTCTGACGCGTTTTTCTTCTTGCCAATAGGCCCAATAAAACGGTATCTGGCCCATGCTGTACAAATCTTTGCCGGGGTCGCAGGAAATAGGCGGGCAATTTTTCAGGCCCAGCCGGATCAGCAGCAAGCCGCAAGCCAGCATGACAAACCATAGCGAGGCTAACAAGGGTAGGGCAATCGTTTCCGTCAGCGGGGTTTCCATTAACATGCCGACGATTAAGGCACCGATAAAGCCAATGGTCGCGGCTATGGTACGGGCTACGCCGAAAAATGGCAGGTATAGGCGCGGATGCTTGATGGCATCGGTAAAGTATTCAAAATCCTGGAAGATAAAAGCCTCGCGCAGGCTGAAATACTTGGCTTGATGAACCAGCAATAACAGTAGCTGGATGGCGCCGATAATGACGACGGCGAACCAGGGACGGCGGAATAACAATAACATAACGGCGAACAGCAATAGCCATGTGCCGATATGTATCAGCAGTGACGATAATGAGCGTTGCCTTATCGGCGAGGGTTTCGGTTCCAGGAAGGGTTCGAATAGAAAGGACGCGATTAATCCGGCCAATACCGGCGGCATCAATAAAAGTAGTGCATCCATGTCAGCCGCCGTAGTTCAGTAACAGCAGAATGCGTTCCGACCAGGATGGAGGTAGTACCGCAAGAAACCAGGTGCCGATATTGAGCGGGAAGGGGAAGCTGATCCTGGCCTTGTTTTGTTGCAGTCCGCGGGCGATAAATCCGGCAGCTTTTTCCGGCGTCCATAAAAAAGGTTTTGGACCGGGCATCGCGTGACACATGGCGGATTCCACATAACCCGGCATGACGACATTGACTTGTATGCCGTCATGGGCCAGCCAGCCGCGCAGGCCTTCGCCATAGGTCTTGATTGCCGCTTTGCTGGCGCTGTAGCTGGGTGTAACCGGCAGTCCGTAATAGGCGGCGAGCGAGCTGATCAGCGCGATCTGCCCGCTGCCTCTTTGGCGCATGGCGGGAATCAGGCTGTTGACCAGGGCGAAGGTGGCTTTGATATTAATATCGAGCAGCGCTTCAATGTCATCCCACTGTTCTCCGGCTCTGTTCTCTCCGGTATTGATGTTGACGCCGGCATTGGCGATGACCAGATCGGGCAAGCGCTCGGCGGCTATTTCAGCCAGCTTTTTTTGTAAGGCCGGGATGTCGCGCAAATCCAGTTGTATTGTCGAGACTTCGGCGCCTGCGGCTCTGCAATGTGCGGCTGTTTCATCCAGATGCGCGGCATTCCGGCCATGCAGTATCAGGCAAACACCGGGTGCGGCGTAGTAGCGGGCCAGCGCGCCGCCTATTGCGCCGGTCGCGCCGGTGATCAGGATGGTTTGCGGTTTGGTGGGCTTCATAACAGTTGTTCCAGCGGGGATTGGTCGGCTTCAAGAAAACGGGCGGCGTTTTGGATGGTCAGGTCAATTGATTTTTTGCTGTATAAACCACCGTTGATTTGCGTGGTGTACATCACTGTGTTGCGATAGCAATGGTACAGCTCTGCTTCGGGTTTTGACGCCTGTAACCAGAATGCATCGAGTCCGCCCTGAAAGGTCAGGCCCGGCAAATTATAGATCGGATCGCTGAGTGCAATGGTCGGGCAATTGAGTTCAAGTGAGAGCCCGCCTACGGTGCTGTTCAGCGTGACCGTTCCTGCGGCCTGTTTCAGTAGCGGTTCCAGGTCGCCCGACTCAAGATAAATAACGCGTCCTTCAAGAGCGAACAGTATCTCAAATTGTCGGATGGTTTTTTGGTAATTCACCAGGCCCGCGTCCAGAGGGTGATTTTTAATGACCAGACGTGAATCGCGAGGGGCATGTCGTGCGAAAGAGGTCATGACATATTCGATTACTTCGGTCATGTTTTCAAACCGGGAGTGATCACGAATCTGGGAATCGCTATTTAGTTGTAGCGGCAGCAGGTAGTAGCGGGCCTTGCTGTTTAACAGGTTTCGGATGACTTTTTTATCCCGGTATTTCCAGATCCTGAGAAGAGACAAGCGCCTGATGTAACCCGCATACTCTATCGGGGCGGTCACGAGAGCGTGGGTTCTGTAATGGGGAAAAACGAATAGATTGCCGATGCCGGCCACATGATAAAGCACATCATGCGTGGCCCGGGTGGTAAATGGGGACTGGAAGGCAACGGCAGGCGCCGGTTCGGGAAGGTCTTTGCCTACATCCCGGAACCAGTCAGGATCTCTCGGCAGTAATGAATGCCCGTTCACGCCTTCACGCTCAAGCGTTACCCAGTGCGGGCGAAAATATCCCTCTTCAAACACATGGGTGCGGATACCGAACGCTTCCGCACGGGTAATGGCGGATCTGTGTACCGGCCTGCAATCACCAAACAGGATCTGATCGGTAATGCCGTATTTTAACCAGACAGACTCAAGAAATTCGGGCAGGTCTTTCAGTTCCCGGCGAAACAGGATCGACTGACGCGGTAGCCAATAGGCGATATCGCCGCAATTAAAGCTTATTTTATGTACAGAGTGACCATCAATATGCAGTTTATCGGCCAAGCGAGCGAATAATGGCGAGCTTGGGCCCTGTAGAAAAAGAAAAGATCGTCGTTTAGTGTTCAAGGTAAAAAGGTCTCTGCCGTTAAGGAATGTGCATAAAATAACTTGATCATTTGATTCCCTCTCCCTAACACTCTCCCGGAGGGAGAGGGGACAAGTTTCCAAGGTATTTCATGCACGTTCCTAGTTAAGAAATAGCCCGATGCAACTGCGGAATTGTATGAGCTTATCGATGCCTCTGGTTGATGGTGTTGGTTTTTCCTTTGTTATCGGGTCGGAAGGCAGTATGAGGTATGAATGTTTCCAAACCATTTCTGTTGTATGCGGATTGTTGTTTCAATTGTTTCAGAAGTAGACCACTCCTGCATGAGCGCCGATGATGTCGAATCGATGCCCCTATCAAGGCGTAGTCAATGCAAGGAGGTTATATGATGCAATTTCTTACTGTTCCTGACAATAAGCCTGAATAGTAAAATCTATTTGTTCTTCGGTATGGTCGGAGCAGATGAAAAATCTGAGGCGTGCGCTTTTTTCAGGAACGGCGGGGTACAAGATCGGTTGTACGTTGATGCCGCGTTCAAAAAGCGCCTGTGACAGGCGGGCCGCACTGATGGAGCTGCCTGTTATCGCAGCGATAATGGCTATGCCCTGGCTGTGCCCAGTGTCGATGCCGGCGGCTTTGGCCTTGGTTAGAAAATATTGCGAGCGCGCCTGCAGCTGTTTGACTCGTTGTGGTTCGTTTCTGATGATATTGAGCGCCGCGAGGGCGGGTGCAGCGACTTGGGGCGGCATGCCCACGCTGTAAAGAAAGCCGGGCGCCAAAAATTTCAGGTGTTCGACCAGTGCCGATTCGCCGGCAATAAAGCCGCCGCAGCCGGCCAATGATTTACTGAGCGTGCCCATCCATATATCAACCGCTTTGCCTTCAATAGCGAAGTGCTCGCGTATCCCGAGGCCATTTTCACCCATGACGCCGAATGAGTGGGCCTCATCGACCATTAAAAAGGCGCGATGCCGGTTCTTCAGTTCAATGAAGCGGGGCAAGTCCGGGAAGTCGCCGTCCATGCTGTAAAGGCCTTCAATGACAATCAGCACACGCTCATAGTTACGTCGCTGTTCGGACAGTAATTTGTCCAGCGCGTTGTAATCATTATGCGGAAAAGACAGACGCCGGGCGCCGGATAATTGCGCACCGATCAGCGTGCTGTTATGGATCAGTTCATCATGCAGGATCAGGTCGCGGGCGCCGAATAGGTAACCGATGGTGGTGACGTTGGTGGCGTGACCGCTGACCATGACGATTGCATCGTCAACGCCGTATGTTTCCGCTATGGCTGCTTCCAGCTGTCTGTGAATTGGCCTTTCTCCTGAAACCAACCGACTAGCCGATACCGAAGTGCCGTATCGCTGAACAGCCTCTATGGCGGCGTTCGACACTCTGGCATCGCCCGATAAACCGAGATAATTATAGCTGGCGTAATTGATGTATTGCCGACCACCGATTTCCGTAGTGGCTGCGGCTATGCCGTCATGAATCCGAAAAAAAGGGCTCGGAATGCCCAATTGAGTGGCGCCTTTATGCATGATCTGCATCTGTTTATAGCCGGCATGCTGATCAAAACGGTAGAGCGATTCAGGAATATCAACGCGTGTTGTTTGCAGCGGGTTGATTACCGGTAGTTCGGATTGCTCGTTTTTTTTCAGTTTACGTTCGAGCGCCTGTTGAATGAGTTTGTCTTTTAATTGCCCCGAAAGACTTTTATTAGCCATGTCAGCTGATCATCCTGACGCTGGCGCCGGATTTTAGATCCTCAGTCAACGCATCAATTTGGGTTTGTGTAACATCGGAGCCATGACGCTTGGCCAGATCATTGATGCTCGCCAGTATATCGGCGCTGTCTTTGTTGTTTTGAGCCTGGGTATTTGCCGACTTGTCATCAGGTGCGGTTTTTTCACCGCGCAGTTGAGCAATCAATCGCTCCGCCAGTTTGCTCAGCGTAGGCGCTTCACTTAAAGCCATCACGGGAATCTGGACGTCAAAGCGTGATTCGATTGCGATCATCAACTCCACACCCATCAGTGAGTCCAGGCCCATATCGTACATGGAATGGTTAGGATCAATTTTCTCTTTGGAAACCAGCAGTATCTGGCTCAATTCCTCTTTTAATATGTCGATAAAAGTGCTTTGCAAGGCCTCATCGGAGAGCTCGTCAAGCAGGCGTTTCATATCGGCGCGATTGTCATCGCTGTTATCGGAATCGCTTGTGTGAACGGCCAGTTCACGGAATTTCGGTGACCGGGCTGTCGGCAGGAAGCTGCTTAAGGCGCGCCAGTCAAACTCCATGACTCCTAACGTGCGGCTGTCTGAGGTCATGATAAGCTCAAGCGCATTTAATGCGGCTGCCGAAGCAAGCGCCGAACCGCCCATCCGATTTTGCAGGAGCGCTTTTTGTTTCTCATTGCGCGCCAGGAAACCGACATCATCAATCGCACCCCAGCATACGCAAGTCGCCGGCAAGCCTTGTTGCCGTCTGGCTGACGCCAGGCCTTCCAGCCAGAAGTTGGCGGCGACATAATTGGCCTGCCCGGGATTGCCGAACAACGTTGTGGCCGAAGAATACATCACAAAAAGATCGAGTGACTTGTCCAGGGTCAGTTCATGTAAATACAAGGCGCCTTGTATTTTAGGATCAAAAACCCGGCTTATTTGGTCCCGATCCATGTTCCGCACCAGACTGTCATCAATGACCGTGGCTGAATGAATAATGCCTTTCAACGGCGGCATTGCGGCGTCACAATGATCGAGCAGGGCGCTAAGCGTTGCTTTGTCGGTGACATCGCAAGCGGCGGCATGCACGGCGACGCCCTGTTCGGCAAAAGCTGCCAGTGCTGTTTTTGCTTCATCGGTAGCAGGGCCGGTTCTGCTGATCAGAATGAGATGCCTGGCGCCCTTTTCGACCAGCCACTGAGCGGTTCTTAAGCCAAAGCCGCCTAATCCGCCGGTAACCAGATAGCTGGCATCGGGAGATAATGTCAAGTATTGCTTGGGGCTTTCACTTGGGGCGGGTTTTGCGTGAATGCCGTTATCATAAGTGACGACAATTTTACCGATTTGCCTGGACTGCTGCATATAGCGGAAAGCATCGATAACCTGATTGGCGTCAAAGGTGGTGTAAGGCAATGGATGCAGTATGCCTTGATGGAACAGTTGCATCATGTCGGTGAACAATTCACGGGTGAGTGCCGGGCGTTCTTGCATCAACTGGTCGGCGTCAATGCCGAAGTAACTGATATTGTTACGAAACGGGCGCAGTCCAATGCGTGTGTTTTCGTAAAAATCGCGTTTGCCCAGCTCAAGAAAGCGCCCAAAGGGTTTCAACACCTGGAAATTTCGGTTGATTGCTTCGCCGGCCAATGAATTTAAAACGACATCGACGCCTTTATTGTTGGTTTTCGCCAGGATTTCTTCGGCAAAACTTAGCGACCTGGAATCGTGAATGTGCTCGATGCCCATCAGGCGAAGAAAATCGCGTTTTTCCTCGGAGCCGACCGTGGCGTATATTTCCGCGCCCAACCATTGCGCTATCTGGATTGCGGCTATGCCGACGCCGCCCGCTGCACCGTGGATAAGGATTTTTTCGCCGGCTTGTAATCGTGCCTGATAGTGCAGCGCATAATAGACGGTGAAAAACGTACTTGGAATGGTGGCGGCGGCCGCGAATGCAATTTTATCGGGAATAAGTGCAATAGCGTTGGCTTGTGTGATAACACGGTTGCTGAAACTGGCAGGGCCTAGCCCTACAACATGGTCGCCGGGTTGAAAAGCGCTGACGTCCTTGCCGGTGCGTGTGACGATACCGGCAAACTCCAGGCCCAGCGTCGGGCCGACAAAACCGTTTTCGACCGCTTCATCAGACAATAAACCCAGTGTGTACATGACGTCACGGAAATTCAATCCGGTCGCCTTGACTTCGACTTCAATCTCATTGTCAGCCGGGGATCGGTCAGGCGTACTCTCCCAATGCAAATTGCGCAGCTGCCCGGGCAGTTTGAAACCCAAGCGCAAGGTTTGTTGCTCTGCCGGTGGTTGTTGAATCCGGGGGACTTCCTGATTGCGAAGTCTTGGGACAAAGCGCTTGCCGTCCGAGTTGAAAACAATTTCCTGCTCGCTATTTTCGTGTGTCAGTTCCGTTATCAGCGCCTTAAGCAGGGAATCGCTGGAGTTGGCGCCGCTGATGTCCAATAATTTAATGCTATAGTTTGAGGCTTCGTTCATTAATGAGCGCCCAAATCCCCATAGCGCTGCATCATTAGGCATGCTGTCGGCTGCTAAATCGGTGTTGCTCTGATCGCAGGGGAATAGTGAGCCGACGTTATGGGTCAACAGCCATAATGTTGCATGGATTGATGTGGCTTCCAGAGCTTGGGTAACCTGGGTCGCCAACCAGCAGCGCTCTGTTTGCACGAAGGCGTCATGCTGGCCGAATCCGGCCAGATGGATGATATGGTCATAGTGCTTGCCTTGCGCTTTTGCATTAATCAACTGCTCTTGCAACGTTGAGCCCTTATCCTGCAATTTTTGCAATACTACCGTATTGCCGTTGTCTTTGAGTTGGCCTGCGATGCGTTGCGCCAGGCTATTCTCGGGTTCATATTGACCGGTGAGTATGAGCCAGTTTTTGCCGTCACCTGAACACTCGACAGTTTTATCCTCGATGCCGGTTGTAATGAGATAAGTGCCCGAATAACTGCCCGGTATCAACTCAAGTGTTTGTGTGTCATGGAAATTAAGTGCCTGCAGTTGCTCTGCCACCTGGTTTGCCGATAATTGAGGCGACAGTAATTCGCCGCTATCTTGTGCTATCCACCAGCCCTCCGAACCGCCCAATACAATATCGATCCAGCGCGCGGGTTGCTGTCCGATAAAAATCACCGGACTGCCCGGAATCAGCATGGTCGGTAGCTGAGCGAGCAAATGATGGATTTCCTGAGGATTTATTGTTGATAGGTTAACAATGGCAAAATTTGCCGGACTTGTCTGCAAATTCGACGTTGATTCGGGGTTATTGGCGTCAACCGGCGGAATACGTGTGCTTTGCAGCAAAGGAAAGCGTTCATGTAACGATTCGGCAGCGTTTATTGCGTTGTCACAAAGGCTGGCGAATCGGTAATCACTTTGGTTGAAATCAAGTTGCGAACAAAGCAGGGCGGCAAACTCGGGTTTGTACGAGCTGATTTCCAGGATACTGAGCCGCTCACCCGCAGGTAGTGTTTGTATGATTCGAGTACACTCGTTAATCAGTACGTCAGTCAGCGTTTTTTTGCCGGTCTGTTCGAGTATGTGGCTGCTGATGTGGGCGTAGAGCGCAGGTGTCAGGCTCAAGTCTGAGGCCTGGATGTCGCCGTTTATCAGATTGGTCAGGTATATCCCTATGCGACCGGTAAGATTTATCAGGTAAAAATAATCAGGATATTCCTGAACCAGGGTATTCCAGATCTCAGTGGCGCTGATGTCTTGCGCTAAAGCCTCCTGATTGATCCGCCATCCCTCGCCATCTACAACACTCAATGCCTGGTTTTCGATGGCAACGGAGATGGCGGAGCGTAACAATGCGGCTGACTTGGGATTGGTCTGATAAAGCGTGTTAACAAAAGATTCCGCTAGGAAGCCGGCGCCATCACTCAAATCTCTGAGTGCTTCCACGACAAACTGCGCGCAGAGACTGTCCAGTAAGGGTTCAACTTCTTCGCTGTAACGAAGCCCGGCGCTTTCTTGGTGTGTTTGTTGGATGGCATTGCTCAACGCGCTATGAAGCCGGTGTCTGTCAGGCGTAAGCTGTTGACCCAATGGGGCTGCTGTCAGGTGATAATCCAGGTAATGCAAGTGTTGTGCATGTTGCCGGTGCAGCCTGACTGCGCGGAAGCGAACATTGTTGAGCACGGCAATGGTATTGCCGTCGCTATCGTACAGTGCAAATTCTGCATTGAGCGAGTGGGGTGAGCGATGCAACAGTGTTGCTGTGGCGCTATGAGGGACGGCCTTGTTGGTGCGCAAGTTTATGCGGCCCAACTTGGTGGGAACAAAGGCCATGCCTTCGTGCTTATGAATTTCGTCTTTAAGTACCTGAAAGATCAGTTGAAAAGTACAATCCAATAGTGCAGGGTGAAGGAAATAATGATCCAGTTCCGCGCTAATCGATTCAGGAATCTTGAAAACGGCCACTGCACTGTTATGGTCAGTCCAGCCGTGGCTGATTGCCTTGAAGGCATCGCCATATTGAAGGCCGGCATACTCGGTGAGTTGAGCATGGCTGTTTATATCAAAATCCGGGCTGCGATCCGGAATATTTGGCGCGGTGATTTCAAGTTTGCGCCCTGTGGCTTCGGCGATGAACCGGCCAACTATATGAGGCGACCATTCCGACGAGACGGCAAATTCCCTGCTGCGCAGCATAAAGCGTCCATCCGCAACATCATGGGAAAATCGCACAACTTTGCTATGCTCGCTACTGAGCAACAGCGGTGAGCGTATTTCAAGCTCTTCAATCTCGACAGTGTCGGCAGCATGGCTATAAAAAGCCGCAGCAAGCGCGATCTCGGCAAAACCAGCGCCGGGGAACACGACAGCGCCTCCCACATTGTGATCAGCCAAATAAGGCAACAATTGAATATCCAACTGGTTTTCCCAGCGGTTATCGTGCTGCTTTAATTTGTAACCCAGCAGCGGATGAATTTTTTCCCGCGTGAGCAAGCCGTGCGATTCCGAAGTTACCGTATGCCAGAGTTTTTCTCGTTGCCAAGCGTAATTGGGCAGCTCGACAAAGCGCCCGGGGACCGGAAACCAGTGCTTTTGATCAAAAGCGGCGCCGGACATAATCGCCTGCGCAACGCTGCTCATGACTTGATTTGCCGAGTCTTTCCCTCTTATCAGGGTGGGAATGACGATACCCTTGGTATCCGCTGCTTTCAGGCAATCTTTAAGATAAGACTGGAGTACCGGATGACCGCCGATTTCAATAAAGGTGCTAATCCCGGTATTCAGCATGGCGGCCGATGCTTGCTGGAATAGTACGGGGTGACGGATATTATGCCACCAGTATTCGGCATCCAGCAATTGGCCTTGTCCTACTGCCGAATCAGGAAAAATGGCGCCGGTGACCGTTGAAAAAAAGGCTATCGACGGCTGTTTAACGTCGAGTTGTGCAAGATCAAGTCGTACACCCGATTCGATGGCATCCATTGCCGGACTATGAAAAGCATAATCAAGATCCAGACGCTTGAAAAAAATATTGCGCGCTTCAATTTCGGTTTCAAGCAAAGATAATTGCTCCGCTGAGCCGGCAATGGTAACACCACGATTACTGTTTATACCGGCCAGATGCAGGTCACTGAATCGAGGGTCATTTAAAAGCGGCGTAATTTCCTGCTCGCTTAAGCCAATAGCGGTCATTTGTCCCTGACCTTTGGTTTTTCCCTGATAATGACTGCGATAATAAATGACTTTAACCGCCTCCGCTAAGGACAACGCACCGCAAGCCCAAGCCGCTGCGACTTCGCCCACGCTATGACCGGTTACCGCGATTGGCCGAATGCCATTTTCCCGAAGTATTTCGCTAATGCCTACCTGGACTGCGAATAATGCCGGTTGTGCGATTTCTGTATATTGATAACGTCCGCTGCCGTTAAGGCCGCTTAATTCATCCAGTAAGGAGAAATCGGCATATTGACTGAATAGTCCATCAATTTCGATAATGGTGCGACGAAAAATAGCCGACTCTACCAATAGCTGTTTACCCATTTCCTGCCATTGGCAGCCGTTGCCGGAATAAACAAAAGCGGGGCCATTGGTATTGTCTAGGTGGATGCCTGTGTGGACGGAGCTATCCTGTACCGTCTCCTGGGCTGAAAAGCGTTTCAGCTGATCCGCGGCGTCTTTGGCATTTTGGCTAAAAACAACAGCGCATTGTTGATGCTGCTCGCGACGAAATAATGCGGTATGGGCAATATCATAGAACGCGTCATCGTTAGCGCTTTCAAGAAAATTCGCAAGTTCCTGAGCGGCCAGACTCAGCCCTGGAATATCTTTTGATGACAAAATCAGTGGCAATAGCTGGTTTTTTTTCTGTTTGGCCCTCTTTTTCAGAGTTTTAGTGTGGCTTTCAAGAATAACATGGGCATTGGCGCCGCCAAAACCAAAGGAATTGATACCCACAATCAGTTTACCCTCGGATTTCAGGTCCACTGCCTCGGTTACAACTTCAATATTCCAGTCGTCGAACTTGATGTTCGGATTTGGGTTTTTTATTCCGATTGTTGCCGGTACGGCGCGATGCTGAATACAGCTTAGAACCTTGGCAAGACCGGCTACACCCGATGCAGATTCGAGATGGCCCAGATTACTTTTAATAGAGCCGATTAACAGCGGTTTTTTTCTTTTTTGTCCCAGCGCCATGCCGATAGCGTGCGCTTCAATCGGATCACCGACCGCAGTGCCGGTGCCGTGCGCTTCAAAATAGTCTATAGCTTCGGGATCAATACCCGCCTGCTCATAAACACGCGACATTAACGACGCTTGCGCCAACGGGTTGGGAATGGTCAGGCCGGATTTATGACCATCCGTATTAACTCCGCTACCTGCAACGACGGCAAGAATCTGGTCACCGTCCGTCACGGCTTGGTTGTAGTCTTTGAGCAGGAATAACCCGCCACCCTCGGACCGTACATAACCATCGCCTGCTTCATCAAATACATGGCAGCGGCCGGTTTTAGACAACATGGTGGCTTTTGAAAAAGAAATAAAGCCGAACGGATGCAGGTGAAGGTTTATGCCGCCTGCCAGAGCTTGGGAAATTTCACCGGTTCTGATGGCTTGACAGGCCTGATGAAAAGCTACCAGCGATGATGAGCAAGCCGTGTCCATGGCAATACTCGGGCCATGCAGGTCAAATATATAGGAAATTCTGTTTGCGGCAATACTCGAGATAGTACCCGTTGCCGCAGAAGAGTCGATTGCAGCTAGATCATCGGCCAGACGATAGGCATAATCGACGCTGGAGATACCGATATAAACACCACAGTCGCTGCCACGTAACGATGACGGCACAATGCCGGCGTTTTCAAATGTTTCCCAGGAAAGCTCAAGCAGCAGTCTTTGCTGGGGATCCATAAGAGCGGCTTCGCGCGGAGAAATACCAAAAAAAGCCGCATCGAAGGCAGATATGTCACCAAGACTGCCGGCTGCAAAGGTATAACTGCTGCCGGGATGACGCTTATCCGGGTGAAGGAGGCTTTGCTTAGACCAGCGTGCCGGATCAACTTCCGTAACTAGGTCTTTTTGTGCCAGAAGATCGTTCCAGAAGTTTTGAGTATCAGTGCCTGGAAAACGGACTGAATAAGCTATGATTGCAACGCGTCTATGCATCCTCAGGAATCTGTCCTTTCACTAAAAATTAATTCGACATTATAACCTAGATCTGAAGTTTAAAAAACCAATCCGGTTATTTATACACGGTGAATCATGAACTTCGGTGGCGACGAAAATTTTGGTGTGGTCATATTATTCTTACCGGATCGGGCGCCAATTTTAAGGTCGGGTAAGTACCCTATTTTCCCTGGAGATAGTTGTTATGAGAAGAAAATAGGTAATGCCCGGGTTTCAAACAGTATAACTACCCGCTTAGTTTGGGCAATCAAACGCCAACTATATCAGGTGGAAAAGAGCCGCCCTGTTTCATTAATGATGAAACGTAATTTTTGCGCCAATATGGCGTATGGGCTGTTTTTTTGTATTGTATTTTATATTTGTCCGATAGTGGTAGCCGCTTACATTTCGATATATAGCCAGCTACCTACATTCCGGATCTCTTAGGTTCTTACTTCAGAATAACCCTTGCGCCCAAAGCCATTTGATAAATCATCATGGAGACTTCTTTGAAGAGTTGGCGGTATTTCTGGTCGACTTTGGGCAATACCAGGATTTCATCGCCGGGGCGAACTACGCTACCGGTATCAAACCAGCCG